>Ga0105248_10009121_pt1 | contig 10913 bp, 11 predicted proteins | sample KBSS34metaG_FD_81524 | JGI IMG/M metagenome (GOLD analysis project Ga0105248, IMG submission 81524) | Switchgrass rhizosphere microbial communities from Kellogg Biological Station, Michigan, USA - KBS S3-4 metaG | ecosystem: Host-associated > Plants > Roots > Rhizosphere > Soil | place...
CCATTGCGCCATTTGCGAATGATCCGGTCGCCCCAAATCCCAGCCAGAACGGCGCCGAGAATCCCAGCCACTCCCGAGCCAATCCCCGACCACAGACCTGCCTGCCCAACCGAGAGCCCATGAAAGCGCGTCATCAGCGCGGAAAGGAAAGTGGAGAAGCTGTAAAGGATGAAGTTGACGAGAGCGCCCGAAATCGCAATCCACCACAACGCCGGAATCCGCATCAACGACCACGGTGAATTCTCCGATTGGACCGGACCGGCGGCGATCGACTCCCGTCGAGCCTCCGGCCTCCCGAGCAGCGCTGGAACCAACAGCACGGCAGGCAATGCCGCGATCACCAATGCCGTCCTCCAGCCATGAGCCTGTGCCACCGGGCCGGTGATCGCGAAGCTCAGCATCACGCCCACCGGCACCGCCATCATGAAGGCCGCCATGGCGCGCGTTCGTCTCGCGGCGTGCACCAGGTCGCCGATCCAGCTGGTCGCCGTGGGCGCGCAAACTGCCTCGCCGATTCCAACTCCCATCCGCGTCGCGAACAGCATCGCATAGCCAGAGGCCATGCCACCCAATGCCGTCAGCGCCGCCCAAACCGCAACACCAAGTGCCAGCAGCCGCTTCCTGCTGCAGGTGTCGGCCAGCCGCCCCAACGGCAAGCCCGCCACGGCATATACGATTGTGAATGCCGCCGGCAATGCGCCTAATTGTGTGTCGGAGAGGTGGAACTCGCGCCGCAGCGGCTCGATGAGCGCGCCTAATGCCTGACGGTCATAAATATTGAGGACGTTGACGAGGAAGAGGACACCCAGAGTAGTGAGGGCAGGCTCTGTCGTCTGCCCCCTTCGAAAATACTGGAACACTATAAGATGACCGTGTCTTTAGAGGACTTCACCGGCTTGGCTGGGGTCCGCGGAGAAGCGGGGGGCGCGGGAGGCTGCACTCCATCGCTCGGCTCGGTGCCTTCTTTGCGCACCGAAACTGATCCGCGATTGGCTGTCAGGCGAACCGAGGGCCCGTCGCCAACTCTACCTCTCAGCGTATTCGTGCGGCCTTCGCTGGCGCTTTCCAAGGGAGACCCATAATCGTTCACCACTTCGCCCCGTTCGGCCGTCGCCTGCAAATCGAAGTTCGCCTTCGCCGGCAAGATCAGGTCGATGCGGCCGACGCCCGATCGTGCATCGATCGACGGCATTGGCAACTGGCCAGGAATCAGCTGGACATCTCCGCGCTGGGTTTCCAGTTCTAACGAGTGTGTGAACTTCTCGAGTTTAATATCGCGCGAACCAGTCACAAGGCGGATCGGACCCGTGATTCCGCTCGCATTGAACTGGCCAACGTCCATACTGATACGCCCAGGGACCGCTTCGGCATGTAACTCCGTGTTCCGTGCGCCTTCCACCTGCAGCGGCTTGGCAAGATTCTTGAATTCCAGGTTGCCGACATACCCGCCGTTGATGGTCACCTGTCCGGCGATGTTCTCCATCTCGACGTCCGAACCGCGGCCTTGCAGATCGATCTTGCCCTTCACATCGATGGCGCGAATCAAGTCGCTGCGCGAGATATTCAGCCGCGCGTCGCCTCCCACTCGCGAAAGGCGTACATCGCCGCGGTCGCTGTTCAGTTCCACGTCGCCGTGGATATCGATGATCTCGAAATCGCCTGAATGGCCGCGAGCCTCTACCGAGATTCCACGGGGCACGATCACTTCCAGGTCGTCCGAGATCCGCTGATTTTCCGGCACGCGATCCTGGTTCGTGCGGATCAGCAGGCGGTCGCCCTGAGGCACAATCTCGACGGGAGTGCGCTCGTTGGTGTGGTCGGCATCTTTCCGAGCCCACGCCCGCAGCACTTTGTGACCGGTGATGTTGACTTCCAGCGCGTCGCCACCAATCACCTTGATGTTGCCGCGAGGATTTTCAAACGTAAGCCGGTTGATTCCCGCCGTTGCGCTGTGAGCCGACACCGGATAGTCGAACTGCTCGCCGAATACATCCAGCCCGCGCCCATTAATCCGGATGCCATGTTGGTGCGCCTCCCACACCGCCGACCCCACGATGCAGATCAGCACCACCAACATCACTTCACCGCCCGAGAAGCTGGAGTGCCGACTCTCGCGCCAGGCGACCACTTCAATCAGCCGCAACAGGCCCCAACCGATCAGCAGGAACGGCCAATACCGCGCCAGCACGTCGAAGATCGGTGCTTCGGGGTGCATGTTGTTCCAGAGGAACAGTCCCCCCACCATCAACAGCAACAGCGGTCCGGTAATCGATCTTCTTCTCATATGGCATCTCCTGAAGGAGGCGTGGACCCTGGATCATTAGTCCGCGGCGGCGCGCTCGCGCCGAACCCACCCTTCGCCGGTCCGGGAGCAGGCGGTGGAGGCGGAAACGGACTCTGGGGCCGATAGCTAATCGGCGGAGGTGGCGGATACCCGTACGGCGGATAGCCCGGCGGCACTTCCGGTGGCGCGGGTTCGATGCCGCGTCGCAACAGGCTCAATAGGCCGAAAACAATCAGCAGGACCGGCCACGTCTGGCTAAAACCGTAAGGCGTGAAGTTGTTCAGCGCAAACAGCACACCTAAGGTGATGAGAGTGACCGGCCCGCGAATCGCGCGCACCAGACTCCGCTCATTGCCGTTCATGGCGGACCTCTTCTTCAGGCGCGCCGTGCGTTAACCGGCCATACAGCAGGTAAGCTCCCCCCGCGATCAGCAGCACCGGCCAGTACCGCGCGACGTACTCGAAATCCAACAGATCCAAGGTATGGAGCAGCAGCAGAATGCCTAAGACAATTAGCGCTATCCCCGCCACCGGAATCTGTCCCTTATGGCTCATGTCGATCAGGCTCGAATACTCGTCCACCGGCAACCCAAGACGCCGCTTCCGCGCCGTGTGATACGCCTCGAACGCCATGTAAAACATCCAGACGGCGATCAGAATGCCGAACACTGGCTCCAACCCGTGCGAAGCACGCGAGTTCGTCAAGCTTACCAGCACGCCCCAGAGCACCGCGTGTACAAGACCCTTGGCATACTGGCCGTTGTAGATCGCGCCGACGCCCGGAATCCAGCCGAGGAAGAATGCCAGCCCCGGCGAAACATCCGACATGAAATGCGGTCCCATCGGCAGCGGCCCCGGAGCCGTATAGGGAGAACCCGCGGTGGGGGGCGGCGTGGAATACGGAGACGCCGTGGGGCCCGATGCCGGGTCGACGGGCGCACCAGCCGTAGCAGCGGGGGCTGGCGCGTGCTCCGCACAAAACACCGTTCCGTATGCATCCCGGCGGCATTGTTCGCAAACTGGCTTGCCGCAAGAGCGGCAATATGCCGTAGCCGGCACTTCTGGATGATTCTGGCAATTCATAACATTTCCCTCAATGTGCATCTGCCGGCGAATTAACTGGTGGCGCTTCGCCGGTGTTTCTTGCGCCTTGTGCCGGGCCTGTTTTTACCGGCAGCTTGTGATCGTCCGTCTTCGGCTCCGAAGACTTCGGATCGGTCGCAGGCCGCCGCTCTTCATCTTGTTGCTGCCATTCGCGCAACGTCGTCTGAATCTGATAAACGAACTTCAGGTTCTCGTAAAACTTCTGGGTACGTCCCCATGCCCGCGTCACCCGATCTTCCAGACCCGCCCACACCAACGAGGGCCGCAGGTCGGATAGCTGTGGCTGCCGCACCGGAGTCACAAACTTGGCCAGCATGGCAATCGAGAGCACGGTCATCGCCATACCCATCGCATACTTGGGCTGGAGCAGGGGACTCAGCAAGCCGCTCGCCCACATGGACCACTTCGATTTCGCCTTGGCTTTCGTCCACGGCGCATCGAACAGAATCCGTGTTACCAGGCCCGGAGGAGGCTCCACCAATTCGACGCGTTCGATGAACGCTACGGCGGCAGAAGAGCCGCTGGCCAGTTCGGCACACGCCGGGCACTCGGCCAGGTGGCGCTCCACATCGGCCCTTTCGGCCGGCCCGAGCGTCCCGTCGACGTAGTCGCAGATCAATATTTCGAGCTCTGCGCAGTTCATACGACCAGCTTCTGCTTTCGCAGGAAACGAGCTAGTTCCGCCCGCCCCCGGTTAATCCGCGATTTCACCGTACCTTCCGGTATCTGTAAAACATCGGCGATCTCGCGATACTCCATCTCTTGCAAATCTCGTAAGATTACAGCTTCCCGCAAATCGGGCGACAGCTTTTGTAAAGTTGCCTGCAGGATTTCACTGGCTTCCCTGCCCGCGACAGCCGTGTCCGGCCGAGCCGAAGCTCCCGCGCCTGCCTCTTCCAACATGGGGAGCTGCCCTTCAATCGAATCCGTGACACGCTCCTGGCGAGAGCGACGATAGTGATCGATCAGAAGGTTACGCGTTACCCTTGCCAGCCAGGTCGCAAAAGAGCCCTCCGCCGAACGAAAACTCCGTAAAGTCCGAAAAACCCGGAGAAACACTTCCTGGGTTAAATCCTGCGCTTCCGAACCACTGCCCGTGAAGCGGTAGCATAGAGCGTAGACTTTGCGGGTGTGTAGCCGTACCAGTTCTTCCCACGCGGGTTCATCTCCGCGCAGGCATCTGGAAACGAGGCTGGAATCGGGGTCCAATGTACTTTCTAACAGATTACGGCCTCCACGAACACCGGTTACCGGATGAACAGTGTTGTCGCCGGCGGGTTGGTTCCCTACATTTCCGAAAGCTAGCGTCGCGGCGGCCATGGCACTCGTTTCTTTCATCTTTAGAAACGAGGCTTTATCATGATAGGTTCAATTTTTCCCGCATGCCAGTGCTGATAGGGCGTTTCGGGTGGAGGAAAGACTAAAATTCGCCGTCATACCTGGAAGTGGGCGGCCGGCTTTATCCTGGCTGCGATCGCCATCCTGTGGTTCGTGCGTGCCCAGTTTGCCGCGCGTGGTTTTGACTGGAAGCTGGCTGCCACCGGCTTTACCCAGTTGCGCTGGCAGTGGCTTGCCTTATCTTTAGTCCCGATCTGCGGAACGTACGTAGTCCGTGCGTTCCGTTGGTCTATCTTCTTAAAACACCTCAAACCGAATCCATCCATTCCCAATTTGATCTCGGCCACGTTGATTGGTTTTACCGCGATCACTCTATTTGGCCGGCCTGGAGAATTCGTCCGTCCGTATCTGATTGCATTAAAAGAGGGAGTTCCCGCTACCTCTCAGTTCGCCGCCTGGGTGCTGGAGCGCATCTTTGACCTGTTGATGGCACTGCTCCTGTTTGCCTTCGCCCTGACCCGGGTGCGGGATTTCGGCCTGGATGAAAGTTCGAGCCTTTCCTGGGTTCTCCAATTCGGCGGGAAAATAGTCGGAGCCACATCTGTAGTAGTTCTAATCATTCTTCTTTCGTTCCGGCACTTCGCCGAACCCGCACGGCGAAAACTGGTGGCTTCCCTCCGGTATCTTCCCGAAGCACGCTTTCAAAAACTGGAAAAGTTGATCACCGCATTCGTTCAGGGGGTCGAGTCCACGAGGAGCGACGGGGCCCTTCTCGCGGTCTTCGTCTATTCAGTAGTGGAATGGGTGCTGATCGCCTCCTGTTACTGCTGTCTGGCCAGGGCATTTGCGGGGCTGATTGACCTTACTCTGGTAGATGTCCTCATCTTTATGGGATTCGTTTCGTTTGGCTCCATCATCCAAATACCGGGGATTGGTGGGGGAGTGCAGGTTGCGTCGGTCCTCGTGCTGACCGAACTTTTTGGTGTCAAGCTGGAGCTTGCGACTTCCTTCGCGCTGCTTGTTTGGATTATGTCATTTGTAGTAGTTGTGCCGTTTGGGCTTGCTCTGGCGGTTAAAGAGGGCCTGGACTGGCACAGCCTGCGACAGATTGGACGCGAGGCGGAGGCATCTCAATGAAGTGCCCTTTTTGTAATCATTTGCAGGATAAGGTCGTAGACTCTCGAGAAACCAAAGAGGGAGATACCATTCGCCGCCGCCGCGAATGCCTGGGATGCGAACGCCGCTTCACGACCTACGAACGCATCGACGAAGTGCCCTACATGGTCATCAAGAAAGACGGCCGGCGGGAGAAATTCGACCGGCAAAAGGTGCTTGGGGGCCTCTTGAAGGCGTGTGAAAAGCGTCCGGTGAGTATGGGCAAGCTGTCGGAACTCGTGAATCGGGTGGAGACAAAGGTCAGCGACTCGCCAGACCGTGAGATATCTACTATAGACGTAGGAGAATATCTCATGGACAATCTGAAAGAGCTCGACAAAATCGCCTACGTCCGCTTCGCGTCGGTCTACCGAGACTTCCAGGACGAGCAGGCCTTCTTCAATGAACTGAAGAACTTAATGCGACTGAAAGGCGGCGGATAAGCTATTGGCAATCTTTGCCAATTTGGATAGAATGGTTCCATGCCTACGCGCAACGTGAACCTTACTGAGCACTTAGACGACTTTATCGAAACTGGAATCAGTTCCGGCCGCTATTCCAATGCCAGCGAAGTCGTCCGCGAGGGCTTACGACTACTGCAGGAGCGCGATAACCTGTATGCCGCTAAACTCGAAAATTTGCGCACGATGGCCAAGGAAGGTTTCGACGCCATAGAACGGGGCGAGTACACGGAACTCAGCTCCCGCGACGAGATTACGGCGTTCATGGATGAAATCTTCGACGAGGCTATGAGAGCGGTTGACGCGGAAGAAGCTCGTGGCTAGGTCAGATCGATGCATTCGTCTTGCGAGCCCTGCGCAACACGACGTTTCTGAGATCATGAGATGGACGCGACGCGAGTTTGGGATCGCGGCATCTCTTCGCTATAAGAAATTAATCGATCAAGCGGTGGAGGACGTCAGACTAAACCCAGAATTGCACGGTTCACAGGCAAGGCACGAGATCATGCTCAACGGTTGTTGTATTTACCACCTCCAATTTAGCCGCGATCACATAGTTGGCAGCCGAGTCAAAGACCCACGACATTTTCTGCTCTATCGAATCGATTCCCCCGTAACAACCACCGTCGCCCGCGTTCTTCACGACCAATTCGATCTCTCCCGTCACCTACCGGAAGAGTTCCGCTCCTGATATGGCCCACCGTAACATCAATCTCTCCGATTACTTCGACCGCTTCATCGACTCTCAAGTCGCCGCCGGAAACTTCCGCACTGCCGACGAAGTCATAACCGAAGCGCTCCGCCTCCTCGAGATCCGCCAACCCAGGGAAGTCCCCAAGCTCATTCCCGAACAGGCCGATTTGGACATCGAACTGGGTTCCCTTTCTGACATCAGCGCTCTCATGAGCCAAATGCAGCGGGAAGCGCAGGCTGCCGAGTCCGAAGAAGAAGACTGAACTTGAGCGTACATGGCTCAACGAATACTTTCCTGGTTTCTTGTAACCTTCTCAGTTTTAAGACATCTCTTAAATAGAGCTTAACTTTGCTGGGGAATGATGCTATCATCAGTCGAAAGTCGAACCCCAAAATGCATCCGATCTTCCCAACAGCAGGGGCCGGACCAGCAAGTTGACTTCCAAGCAGCAACCCGTTTTTCCCATCTAAACTTATGTAATTCAGTCGCGTCTGTTGGGGGAGGTGAGTCTTAGTGGACCAATTTGAAGATCAGTTTTTAGCGGACAACCCGGAAACTTTAGGCCTTAATTTTGAGGACGAAGCTAAGTTCTTCGATCCGGAGGCCGCTCACGAGGCAGATTTTTTACAGCCCGCGCCGGTGGAAGAATCCATCTACACCGACGATCCGGTCCGTGTGTACCTTCGCGAGATGGGTGCCGTACCCCTTCTCACCCGCGAGGGTGAAGTCGATCTGGCACGCCGCATGGAACGCGGCAAGCTACGCATGCAGAAGGCGATCAGCCGCTCGGCCTGGGTCCAGCGGGTAGTCGTCGATCTGGCTGACCAATTGAAAAAAGGCAGTTTAGAACTCGAAGGCGTAGCCGATCTGGGCGATGTCGAAGAAGGTACGCCCGCCGACACCAAAGTTCGTACTGATGCCGCGAAGCAGTTCGCGGACGTCGCAACTCTTTACAAAAAACTCGGACAACTGCAGGAAAAGGTAGAAGCCACCCCGCCCGCCAACAAGAAGCCGCGCAAGCGCCTCTGGGGCAAGCTCAATCGAGCCAAAGTGGAAACTTCCCTTGCAATCCGGCGTTGCCCCTTCAGATCCATCAAGTGGAAGGAGTTCACGCGCGAGATCGAACGCGCCGTGGACGAAATCAGTCACCTCGATAGCGAAATCAAAAAGCTCGAGGCGCGCAATAATGCCCTTCAGCAGGCTCGCATTCGTGAACTTAAGCGCGAACTGCGCAAACGCGAGAGCACTGCCGGCGCTACCCTTCCCGAACTAAAACACAGCCTCACCGTCATCCGTCACGGTGAAGCCGAGGCCGAACGCGCCAAGAAGGATCTGGTTGAAGCCAACCTTCGCCTGGTCGTTTCGGTCGCCAAGAAGTACGTCAATCGCGGCCTGCATCTGCTCGATTTGATCCAGGAAGGCAATATCGGCCTGATGCGTGCTGCCGACAAGTTCGAATACCGCCGCGGTTACAAGTTCTCCACCTATGCGACTTGGTGGATTCGCCAGGCAATCACCCGAGCGATCGCCGACCAGTCGCGCACCATTCGTATCCCGGTGCATATGAACGAGAGTATGAACAAGTTCCTGCGCGCTACCCGCGAACTGGAGAAAGAACTTGGGCGCACTCCTACAAATGACGAAATTGGACGCCGGATGGACATCCCGGTTGAGAAAGTCCAGAAGTTGAAGACGATCTCCCGCGATCCCGTCTCTCTTGAAACACCCGTCGGCCGCGATGGAGAATCCGCGCTTGGCGATCTGATCGAAGACCGCTGGGTCGGTTCGCCGGTCGATGCCGTCATCGAATCCAACGTCCGTGACGAAACGGCCGGAATTCTGAAGACGCTCTCCCCCAAGGAAGAGAAGGTCATTCGGATGCGGTTTGGGATCGGATGCGAGCGGGAACATACTCTCGAAGAAATCGGCCAGGAGTTCGATGTCACTCGCGAGCGGATTCGCCAGATTGAAGCGAAAGCCTTACGCCAGTTACGTGCGCCCGAACGCGCCCGTCGCCTGCGCGCCCTGATGGCTGCTCGCTAACTACTCGAAATACCATTCCTCCTCCATCGCCGGGGCCTGAGCCGCCCCGGCTTTTCTTTTGCCATGCGAACCTTCCGGACCGTTCCGCATTGCTGTCACTAATTGCCGCCCTTAGGGCGGCAGTTGGGCACTCCGCCCCTCCCGCCACGGCAGTACGATCCCGACATCCGTCTGATAACAAAGCAACGTACTCCTGGTAACCGGATTGCTCCCGTGGGATCCGAGGAAAGTAGAGAATGGCAATCGCGAAGATAACGGGACCTGGACTGACAGCTATCGGTGCTTGCGTAGCAATTCTTTGGGGCTGCGTGGTTACCGAGCATGCATTGGTCCAACGCGCGTTGACGGACCGCATCCGGATCGTTCGCGAGATCCAGCAACTCCAGCGGCACCAACGGCCCGAGCCGGTCTCTCTCCCCGGTATGCGCGGCTCCCGCACGCCTCGAGTCACGGCTGGATAGTACAATATTGGCTCAATGCCAAAGATCTTCGGACTGGTTCTCCTCGTGGCGCTTGCCACCGGTTGCGGAAAGGGTCCTGGCGATCTCGGGAAGCTCGAAGAAGAGTTCGTCTATACGACGCTTTCGTTTTCACCTGCCACGGCCACCGGCGTCGGCCTGCACCAATACCAAAAGCAAAACCTCGATGAACAACTGGATGACGTCAGCCAGAGTGCTCTAGACAAGCAGAGGAAGTTCTACGAACAGTTTCGAGACCGGCTCGCCAAGGTGAAAACCGATGGCCTGTCCCCCGAAGAAGTAGCGGATCTCGGCATTCTGCGAGACCAGACCGCCCTCGCCCTTCTCGATTTCAATCGCATTCAAAGCTGGAGCCACAATCCGACACAATACGTCGAGACACTGGGGAATGCTCTCTTCAGCCCGTACGTTCTGGAGTACGCGCCCTTGCCGGCGCGGATCCAAAGCATTATTGCCCGGTTGCAGAAGGTCCCCATGTTCCTCGACCAGGGAAGCACCAATCTGGTCTCGGCCCCGGCCATCTGGACGCAGGTTGCCATGGACGAAAATCAGGGGAATATCGCGCTGGTCGATAAGACCATCCGCGCCGCCGTCCCCGACAATCTGCGAGACGCCTATACGAAGGCCGCCAAACCCGCCATCGACGCGATGACGAAGTTCCAAGGCTATTTGAAAGACAGCCTGATGAATCGCAACAGCGCGACCTGGCGTCTGGGCCAGGAGACCTACGCCCAAAAGTTCCGCTACGCATTGTCCAGCGGCATGGAAGCCGATAACGCGTTGCAGACAGCGGAGGCCGAACTGACGAAGGTGCGGGCACGCATGCTGGATCTTGCCTTGCCTTTACACCAGAAGATCCCGACGGCACACGGCGATCATCAGGATCTCGCACCTGACGCCCGCCAGAACCAAATCATCGGCGAAGTCCTCAACGACATTGCCAAGCGCCACTCCACGCGCGAATCCTACATGCAGGACGCAAAGCAGGATCTGGACGAAGCGCGCGCCTTCGTCCAGCAGAAGCACTTGCTCACCCTGCCGAATACCGCGAATTTGCAGGTGATCCCGACTCCCGAGTTTATGCGCGGTATTTATTCGGTGGGAGGTTTCAACTCGGCGCCCGCACTCGAGCCACAACTGGGCGCGTTCTACTGGGTGACGCCGATCCCCGCCGACTGGCCCGCGGAACGCGTGGAATCGAAACTCCGCGAGTACAACTTCCATAAGCTAAAACTGCTCACGATCCACGAGGCGATGCCAGGCCACTACGTCCAGATGGAATTCGCCAACGGAGTGCAGCCTCAAACGCGCCGCGTGCTGCGGTCGGTCTACGGCAACGGTCCTTATATCGAAGG
>Ga0105248_10009122_pt1 | contig 10912 bp, 8 predicted proteins | sample KBSS34metaG_FD_81524 | JGI IMG/M metagenome (GOLD analysis project Ga0105248, IMG submission 81524) | Switchgrass rhizosphere microbial communities from Kellogg Biological Station, Michigan, USA - KBS S3-4 metaG | ecosystem: Host-associated > Plants > Roots > Rhizosphere > Soil | place...
ACACACTCGATGGATCAGTTACGACAGCATTAAGGGCCTAATTTGCCAGCAGTTGTCTATAAACAGCTCGGATGGGCTATATAAGCTCATCAAAAGTGGCTAATATGTTCTATTTCGAACCATATGCCAACGAGCCGACAGCGCGTGCCAGCAATACATACAAATTTACTAGAAAAATAACAATTATCGCAGCGGTATCGCCATTGCTGTGTTTGGACACAGCAAGTTGCCAAACGATTGTTGCTGTGTCCAATTACGAGACTGTGAGAATGGTAATGACGAATCTTAAGCTGATATTGCTGGGCGTGGCGCTGTCTGTAACGACGGCAACCGCGGCCGGCCGCCTTGGGGCCGGCCAATCGGCCCCTCCCAAACTCGATCGCGCTCTGACTGATGCTCTCCTGCGGGACAGCGCTTCCCAGGTGCGGACGTTGATCCAGGTACGTCCCGGCACCGCGCCTCGCGTGCAACGATGGCTGTTGGGCCTGCCGGGGGCGGGCGCAGTGACTCTCTCTTCGTCGCCTGACCTGCTCGAGGCCCAGGTGGCCGTCGCCAGCCTTCGCAAGATCGAGCTGAACGCGGACGTCGTCAACATGTCGTCCGATGCGCCGGTGCGCAGCCTCGGCGAATCGAGTCTCCTGATGAAGAACACCCTGCTCGGCACTGAGGGCTTGCTGAAGAACGGGTCAGGGACTTCGGGGGGATCAGGGTTGTCGACCCCGTATTCAGGCGCGGGCGTGACCGTGGCGTTGCTCGATTCCGGGCTCACCAAGAGCGGCGATCTGGACCATGTCATCGAATTCGACTTCACCAACGGCGGCGTGATGGTGCCGGCCTCGGACAGTTACGGCCACGGCACGCACGTAGGCGGCCTCATCGGGAGTGACGGCGGCTTTACCTCGGGCCAGTACCAGGGTCTGGCGCCGGATGTCCATTTCGTGGTCCTCAAGGTGCTCGATCAAAACGGCGCTGGCTACACCAGCAACGTGATCAACGCGATCAACTTCGCCATCGCCAAGAAGAGCTACTATGGGATCGACATCATGAATCTGTCGCTCGGCCACCCGATCTATGAGAAGGCCGGCACGGATCCGCTTGTCGCCGCGGTCGAGCGCGCCGCCGCAGCCGGTATTGTCGTGGTGTCCTCGGCCGGCAACTTCGGCGGTGATCCTGTCACGCATGAAACCGGATATGCCGGAATCACGTCGCCCGGCAACGCCCCCAACGCGCTGACGGTTGGCGCGATCGACACCAACAGCACCAATCCGCGCGGCGACGATGTCATCGCGTGGTACAGCTCACGCGGTCCGACCTGGTACGACGGCTTCCAGAAGCCGGACCTCGTCGCGCCGGGCTCGAAGCTGGTGTCCAACGCGTCCTCGAACAGCACGCTTTACACGACATATGTTGGCGGCGCGGTTCCGGGCTTCGGCCACCCGATGCTCAAGCTGAGCGGTACCAGCATGTCCGCGGGCGTCGTCTCCGGCGTCGTGGCCCTGATGATCGAAGCGAATCGTGCGACCCATTCCGGGTCAACGCCGTCACTGACGCCAAACGCCATCAAGGCGATTCTGCAATACACCGCCATTCCCATGGCCGGCTACGACACGCTGACGCAGGGAGCAGGCGCACTCAACGCAGCAGGAGCCGTGGCGCTGGCGGCCCTGGTCGATCCGAGCCGACCGAGAGGATCATGGTGGCTCGGTAGCGGAGTCACACAATCGACAACCATCGCTGGCCAGGCCTACGCGTGGGGCCAGGGCGTCATCTGGGGCGACCGCGTGCTCAACGGCAATTCGGTCTACACCAACGCACCGGCGTGGGCGCAAGGCGTCATCTGGGGCGACGGCGTGATCTGGGGCGACGGCGTCATCTGGGGCGACAGCACCGTGTGGGGCGGAGCGCAGACGACGTGGGCGTCCGGGGTCATCTGGGGCGACAGTCTCATCGGCCAGAGAATCAATGGCAACGGCGTCATCTGGGGCGATGGCGTCATCTGGGGCGACCTGTCGGCCCAGGGTGTGATTTGGGGCGACCTGTCCGGTCAGGGCGTCATCTGGGGAGACTCCTCGAACGAGAGCCAGGGCGTCATCTGGGGTGATTCCTCGGCCCACTCCCAAGGGGTCATCTGGGGCGACTCTCAAGCCCAAGGCGTCATCTGGGGCGACGCGGCGGCACAGGCGCAGGGCGTGAGAAATCGAGAGTTGCGAAGCACGAACATGAAGCTGACCATGTCGGGAGGCGAAATGCACATCGCCAACTGGGAACTGGCATCACCTTCGTCGCGGCGAGCGCCAAAATTCGGCAGGGGTAGAAAAACCGGCCGGGACTCTCGGTAACAAAGTCGCCTGACTGACGGGAGTATCCGTGCTGACTCATACCCGTATTGGCAACCAGCGGCGTTCCGGCTCGAACGCCGAGTGGCGCCGCCGTTTGCCAGTGCTGCGGGATCCGAACGTCACGCTGCGTGAGCTTCGGGTCAGCGACGCAGAGGCTCTGCTCGAGCAGCTGTCCCGGAAGAACGTCGCTCGTCACATCTCGATGCCCCCCGCATCTGCCGATGGGTTCCGCCGGTTCATCCGGTGGACCCAGGTGCAGCGCCGACGAGGCCGCCACGTCTGCTTCGGCGTGGTGCCCGCCGGCGAAACGACGGTCGTCGGTCTGCTCCAGTTCTGGCCGGTCGATGCAGAGCTGTCGACGGCCGAATGGGGATTCGTCATCGGCGACGCATATTGGGGAACGGGGCTGTTCGTTCACTCAGCGCGGTTGTTGCTCGATTTTGCGTTCAATGTGGTCGGCATGACCCGGCTTGAAGCGCGTGCCGTCTCGACAAACGTTCGCGGCAATGCCGTCCTCCGGAAGCTGGGTGCGACGCGCGAAGGCACACTCAGGCAGGGCTTCCGCCGTGACGGCATCTGCTCGGATCAGACCATGTGGTCGATTCTGGCAAAAGATTTCGCAGGGCCCCGGCAGAAGCCGCGCCGAACGAGCGCGGCCACGTGACTCCGCAGAGCGTCGCCATCGGCAGCCGCACCCTGAGGGTGGCCACGGCACGCCCCACCATCGGTCGGGACACCTGGAGTTTTGTCTGCGTCGTCGTCGCAATCGGCGCGGCGGTCCTCGTGAGCGCGCTCGTCTCTTTCGTCCAGACACCGCTGAATGTCTACGTTTTTCTGCTGGCCGTGCTGGTCTTCGCGAGCAGCCGTTTCCGGATCAAGGTGCCGGGGCGTTCGGCGACGGTTTCCGTCTCCGAAGTCTTCATCTTTTCCTCGATCCTGCTGTTTGGGCCCGCCCCGGCGACGCTGACCGTCGCCCTCGATGGCCTCTACACCTCGCTGACCCAGCGTAATCGGCGCCTGCACCGCACGCTCTTCAATATCGCCGAGCCGGCGATTTCGGTGTGGGTTGCCGGCCAGGTGTTCTTTGCCGTCGCCAATGCACCCGCGCTCAGCTTCTCGCGGTCGGGGCCGACATCGATGATGCTGCCCACGATCGGCATGGCGGCCGCCTACTTCCTCTTGAACAGCACGCTCACGGCGGTTGCCGTCGCCCTGGAAAGCCGTGGATCGGCCTACGAAGTCTGGCGGCAGCATGCCCTGATTCTCGGCATCAACTCCTACGCGGCCGCCTCGGTCTCGACCCTGGCGGTCAAGAGCCAGACCGGCATCGACTTCGGCATGATCGGCCTCGTGGCGCCCCTGCTGGTGCTGTCGTACTCCGCGTACAAGGCGGCTTCCAGCCGCATTCAGGATTCGCTGCGCCACATCGGCGAGGTCGAGCACCTCTACCGGGCGGCGGTCGAAACGCTGGCCATCGCGGTGGACGCCAAGGACCAGGTGACGCACGGGCACATTCGTCGGGTGCAGCGGCACACCGTGACGCTGGCGCGAGTGCTCGGGATCACCGACGAGATCGAGCTCAAGGCGCTCGAAGCGGCGTCGTTGCTGCACGACGTGGGCAAGCTCGCGGTTCCGGATTACGTGCTGAACAAGCCCGGTGCTCTCAGCCATGCGGAGTTCGAAACCATCAAGCTGCACGCGGCCAAAGGCGCCGAGATCCTGACCGCCGTCGAATTCCCGTATCCGGTCGTGCCAATCGTGAGAAGTCATCACGAGCAGTGGAACGGGAACGGCTACCCGGACGGGCTGTCGGGCGAGGACATCCCATTCGGGGCGCGCATTCTGACGGTGGTCGACTGCTTCGACGCGGTCACGTCGGACCGTCCATATCGACGCCGGATGACCGACGCGGAGGCCGTCGAGATCCTGCGATCGAGAAGCGGATCGATGTACGACCCCCGGATTGTCACGGCATTCATCGATCTGGTGCCGGTCCTGCGGCGCGACGACCAACTGGCCGACGCGCAGGTGGTCGCGGTGGCGCCCGCGCCGGCGAGTGCTGCACCACCGGCGAGTCTCTCCGACGCGAATCCCGTCGCCGCCGGTGCGATGGGCCGGCCGTCGCTGCTCGCCGTGATCGGGCCCATGCTGGCGGAGAAACTGGCGCTCATGAGGCCGACGGCGGAAGCCTGCCTGTTCGCGCCGGAGGCCGGTTTCGATTTTCTGATCGTCGCCTACGCCACGGCGCTCGTGCGTGACGAGGTCAGCTCCCTTCGTCTGCGAGTCGGTGAAGGGCTCGCCGGCTGGGTCGCGGCCAACCGCCACTCCATCATCAACTCGACACCGGATCTCGACATCGGCGACACCGCGGTCGAGTTGGGATTGCGGTCGTGCACGGCCGTCCCGGTGTTTGCGCTGGGCAATCTCGCGGCGGTGTTGTCGGTCTACTTGCCGGAGCCCCGCGGGTTCAGCGACGCCGACGTTCGCGCGATCGGGGCGCTCGCCCAGGACATCGGGATGGAAGTGACCAGGGTCGAATTGCAGTACTTCGGCGGACCTGCCGGCGCCGTCCTCTCGAAACGCTGACAGAACGTCGCCGCCCACCTCACGCCGCTCGCACCGCGCCGACCTCGTGCGCGGCCGGTCCGCGCGGAGATGCATCAGGGTATCCCTGATATCATCTGCCGGTGGCTCCAGAAATCGAGATCTACGACACCACGCTTCGCGACGGCAGCCAGGGACAGGGCGTGTCGTTTTCCGTGGCGGACAAACTCAGGATCGCCGAGCGCCTCGACGCCTTCGGCGTTCACTACATCGAAGGCGGCTGGCCTGGTTCCAACCCCAAGGACATCGAGTTCTTTGCGGAGGCGAAGCACCGTCGCTTCAAGCGCGCGAAGCTCGCCGCATTCGGGTCGACGCGGCGCAAAGGTATCCGCGCCGCCGCCGACGAACAGGTGCGGTTGCTCGTCGACGCCGACACGCCGGTCATCACGATCTTCGGGAAGACCTGGCTGCTGCACGTTCGCGAAGTCCTCCAGACGACGCCCGAAGAGAACCTCGCGATGATCGAGGACACGGTTCGCTACCTGGTTCAGCAGGGCCGGGTCGTGGTCTACGACGCCGAGCACGCATTTGACGGATACAAAGACGACGCCGCGTATGCGCTGGCGACGTGGCAGGCTGCCGAGCGCGGTGGTGCCGAGATCGTGGTGCTCTGCGATACCAACGGCGGATCGGTGCCGGCCGAGATCGTGGCCATCACGAGGGCGGCGCGGGCCCACCTCGGCATCCGTATCGGGATCCACACCCACGACGACATCGGTCTGGGTGTCGCCAACGCCCTCGCGGCCGTCGAGGCAGGCGCCAGCCACGTGCAGGGCACGTTCAACGGCTACGGCGAGCGGGTCGGCAACTGCAACCTGACCACGCTCATCCCGACCCTCGCGTTCAAGCTGCAGAAAGCGTCCGTGCCTTCCGAGTCGCTGCCGCTGTTGAAAGAGGTGTCGCAGTTCCTGGACGAGGTCGCGAACGTCCGCCCGAATCCGCGCCTGCCGTGGGTCGGCTCCGCGGCGTTCTCGCACAAGGGCGGCACTCACGTGAACGCCGTGCAGAAACTGGTGCGCAGCTACGAGCACATCGATCCGGCGCGGGTCGGCAACAGCCGTCAGGTCCTCATCAGCGAACTGGCGGGCCGCAGCAACATCATCATGAAGGCGCAGGAGCTCGGCTTCGACGTGACCAAAGACACGCCCGAGCTGAGCGCGATGCTCACGCGCGTCAAGGCGCTCGAGCACCAGGGATTCGAGTTCGAGTCGGCCGACGGATCGCTCGCGCTGCTCATCCGGCGGACGTTGAAGGACGAGCCCACGCCGTTTCACGTCGATGCCTATCACGTCTCGATGCGATCGGATGGCGCGAGGCCGTCGGTGTGCGAAGCGACGGTGAAGCTGCGCGTCGGCCGCGAACACGCCCACACGGTCGCCGACGGCGACGGTCCGGTCAATGCGCTCGACGGGGCGCTCCGCGCCGCGCTGGTGCGGTTCTATCCGGATTTGCAGACCGTCCGTCTCACCGACTACAAGGTGCGCATCGTCGATTCGACAGTGGGGACGGCGGCGCGGACCCGCGTCCTCATCGAATCGAGCGACGGCTCGTCCACCTGGACCACGATCGGTGTCAACGAGAACATCATCGAGGCGAGCCTGCAGGCGCTGGTCGACAGCCTGGAGTACGGTCTGCTGAAGAGGGAGCTCACGGCCGGCGTCATCTGAGGCGAACGGTGATGGCGAATCTGGGCCGCGCCGGTCGCACGCTCATCCCCGTCGCGATCGGCTGCCTCGTCACGGCCGTCGTCTTCGCGCAGACGACGAAGCCGACGTCGTCCACGGTCCGGCTAAAGCCGGACACTACGTCCATCGCCACGGCCAACGACGACGACACCGTCCCGGACCACACCGTCCGGGAAAACAGTGTCCCTCAGGTTCTGCTCTCGCGGCATCTGATGCGCGAGGCCGGTGTGCTTGTCGGCGATGTCGTCACGCTCGCCGCCGACGCCGACGGCGCGGGCTCCACGCTGTTTCGCGTCGCCGGCGTCTACGAGCCGACACCCGATCCGCGAAAGTTTTCCGCTCAACGTCTGGAGGCGCGCCTTCACCTCGCCGATCTGATCGGGCTCGCCGAGGATTCCGCCGATCCCGCGTCAGGGGACATCGTGAGCGCGATCAATCTTGCGCTCCTCGACCGCAAGGACGCCGACGCCGTGGCCGCCGCGATCGTGCGGCGCGTGCCCGGAGCGAGAGTCTCATCCACGCAGCCGTCCAACAGTCCAAACGATCCGTTCGCGGTCCTCGAGCGGTTTCACTGGGCGATTGCCATCGTGACCGTGACCGGCAGTACCGCGTTTCTGCTGGCCCTCATGATCATGCGAGCCGAGCAACGTCGCGACATCATCGGCATCCTGCGCCTGCTGGGCGTGCCGTCCCGGTCGATTCTGCTCGAAGTGCTTCTCGAAGGCCTGCTGATTGCGCTCGGCGGCGCCATCTTCGGGATCGTGATGGCGGTCGCGGCCCAGGGGGCGATCAATCGGTTCTTCCAGTGGCGGTTCGACACCACGCTGGTGTTCGTGCGGGTGACGGCCGTCATCGCGTGGGAAGCCGTCGCGTTCGCCGTTCCCCTGGGCGTGGCGGCGGGCCTCGCCGCATCGTGGACGCTCATGCGTCGCAGCGTCGTGTCGCTGGTGGGCCGATGACGTCGCGAGCGCTGGCGTGGCGCACGATCACGGCGGAACCGGCGCGCGCCGCGCTGGCCATCGCAGGCGTCACCGTCATTGGCGCCCTGCTCTTCGACATGCTGATGCTGTCCCAGGGCCTGCTGGTGTCCTTTCGGGAGATGCTCGATACGACCGGTTACGACGTCCGCGTCGTCGCGACCGATGCGTTTCCCGGAAGGGTCGACATCACGAACGCGTCGGAGGTCGCCGCCGATATCGCCGGTCTGCCGGAAGTGCGTGACGTGGCTGTCGTTCGAAGCGACCGGGCAATTGTCGTGGTACCCGACCGGCCCGCGACCGAGGTCGCGCTGCTCAACCTGTCCGAAGGAGCGGAGCGGCAGGGCTGGCGCATTGTGGAGGGAGCCGATCTCGGTGCGATCCGGCGCAGTGAGTCCTCGCCCCCGGCCGTTATCAGCCGCAGCCTGGCCCGCGCCCTGGGTCTCCGCCCCGGGTCCGCGCTGCCGTTGCGCGTGCTGATCTCCGGCGCGGCCTCCGCCGTGCCCCTCGTCACGTTCACCGTGGTCGGCATCGCCGAGTTTCAATTCGAGGGCAACGGCGCGGAGGCGCTGGCCACGACGTTCGATGCGTTTCAGCGCGCGCGCGCGTCGATGTCGTCCGATACGGCCGATCTCATCCTGGTGGCCTCGCGGCCGCCGATCGAGGCGGCGGCGACCGTGGCGGCCATCTCGGCGCGGCGCCACGATGTGCACGCGTTCTCGAACGAACAGATCGTGGAGCGCTTCAACGAGAACGGATTCGCCTACTTCCGCCAGATCTCCTTCGTGCTGTCGACGATTACCCTCGGGTTCGCGTTCCTGCTCGTGACGAGCTTGCTCACGGTATCGGTCAACCAGCGACTCGGCCAGGTGGCGGCGCTGCGCGCGCTCGGCGTGCCGCGACACCGCATCGCCGCCACGCTCGTCTGGGAATCGGCGCTGCTCGTTGGCGCCGGCGGCCTGTTGTCCCTGCCCACGGGCTGGTTGCTGGCACTCGAGCTCGATCGCATTCTCCGCGACATGCCAAACATTCCCGAACGGCTGCATTTCTTCGTGCTCGAGCCTCGGCTCGCGCTGTGGCATCTCGGGCTGATCGCCCTCACCGGCGTCGCGGCGGTGCTGTACCCGGTGTGGGTGGCGGCGCGCCTGCCGATTGCCGCCACGCTTCGATTCGAGACCATCTCGTGACGGCGATCGTCGAGGGCCGGGGCCTGACCCGCACGTTCGCCATGCCGTCCGGGCCGGTCACCGCGCTGCGCGACGTGTCGTTTCAGATGGCGCCGGCCGAGTACGTCGCCATCACCGGCCCGTCGGGATGCGGCAAGTCCACGCTCCTGCACCTGCTCGGCTGCGTCGACGCGCCATCGAGCGGATCGCTGCTGTTCGAAGGACGCGACGTGGCGGCGCTGAGCGAATCGCAGCGAAGCCGCATTCGACTGACGCGTGTCGGCTTCGTGTTCCAGCGCTTCTTTCTGTTGCCGATGCTCGACGCCTGGGAAAACGTCGAGCTCCCGCAGGCGGAAATGGGTGCCGGGCTGGACGTTCGTCGTGCGCGCACGCGCGAGCTGCTCGAGTATGTCGGACTCGGTGATCGCGCCAGGCATCGGCCGTCCCAGCTATCGGGCGGCGAGATGCAGCGCGTGGCGATCGCGCGGGCGCTCGCCAATCGGCCGGCCCTGTTGCTCGCCGACGAGCCGACCGGCGAGCTCGACGAAGACACCGGCGAACAGATTGCCGATCTGTTCGATCGCGTTCACGCCGACGGCACCGCGATCGTCGTCGTCACCCACAATCCGCTGCTGGCAAGACGGGCGCAGCGACATCTCGTGATGAAGCGCGGCACCCTCGACGGCAGCGGCGAATGAGGAGAAACGGCGATCCAACGCAGAGACCACAGGGCACGCAGAGAATCTTTGGCTCTTTCTCTGCAATCTCAGCGGTCTCTGCGTTGATCGTCGTGTTCCGCTGTTGGGTTTCTCAGGGTGCTGAAAACCGATGATGCTCAGGGTCGCCTGGCGATCGTTGATGACGCGTCCGATCCGGGCGGCGGTACTCGCGGCCGGTTTCGGGTTTGGCATCGCGGTGATGGTGGCGCTGCTCGGCGTGGGCCAGGTCATCCTCGAGCAGGCGCACGCGCCGGCCCTGGTGGGCGGCGGCGATCTCGTCGTCTCCGGCCCATTCGGACCGGTGTCGAGCGCGCGCTTGGTCATCTCGACCATCCAACACGCACCGGAGACCGCCGCCAGAATCTCGGCGATCTCCGTCACTCGCCGCGCACGGCTGTACCTCATCACGCCGGGGAAGGCTCTGCAGATCACGGCAACGGGTGGGGTGCCGAGCCTCGAGCGAACGATCGGGGATCCAGAAATCGCCGCCGTTCCCGCGTGGACCGACGCGCCCGACGACAAACGCTGGGCTCGTCCCGAATCGGGCGAGGTGTTGCGGGCCCTGGATCGATTTCATCCCATTCCGGAATCGCGTACGTCGCCGTCTTCCTGGGCGGAATGGCTCTATTTCAACGGCCGCACGCGCGACGGCCACGCTCGGCTCTACCTGACATTTTTTGTCGGCGCGCCGGGCGACGCACCGGGAACACGTCAGGCCGGCGTTCGCCTGCAGCTCGAGCGCGACGGCCGGTTCACGACCTATTCAGCCAGCAGCATCGTGGACGAGGCAGCGGTGCTCGCGCATGGTCCCGACCTCGACATCGGCGGCAACCGCGTTCGCCTTGAGGGCTCGACCTACCGGATCGTGCTGGCATTGCCCGGACTCGCCGGCCAGATCGCGCTCGATGCGGCAGCCCAGCGATCGATGCCGCCCGCAACCATTCGAGGCGCCGGCGGATGGGTGTCCGGCTACGTGGTGCCGGCGTTATCGGGCATCATGTCTGGCGATCTGCGGATCGGCGGCGAGCAGCTCACGTTCGACAACGCCGTGGGCTATCACGATCACAACTGGGGATTCTGGGAAGGGGTCCGCTGGCAGTGGGGCCAGGTGGCACACGAGGATGTGTCGATTGTCTACGGCCGGGTGTTTCCACCGGCGGATGTGGCGGACATCGCGCGAATTCCCGGATTCCTCGCCGTGCTTGGTCCCGATGGTCTGCTCGGATACTCCACCAACGTGACGATCGACGACACGGCAGAGGGCCGCGTCGATGTGCGCGCCACCCGCGGTCTCGATCTGCGCTTGACGTTGGCGGTTTAGGAAACGGTCCGCTCCACCATGGGACTGACGAGATTGGCAGGCAGCCAGCCTCTCAATTTTCTTCAGTTGGGCGGCATCTTCCAGGTCAAGGGAACAGTGGG
>Ga0105248_10009123_pt1 | contig 10912 bp, 13 predicted proteins | sample KBSS34metaG_FD_81524 | JGI IMG/M metagenome (GOLD analysis project Ga0105248, IMG submission 81524) | Switchgrass rhizosphere microbial communities from Kellogg Biological Station, Michigan, USA - KBS S3-4 metaG | ecosystem: Host-associated > Plants > Roots > Rhizosphere > Soil | place...
GGTAACAGCGCCATTGCAATCGTCGTGGAGAGGAATACGAGGTTCACGGTTCTTTGCAAGGTAAAGAACAAACGGGCAGAGAGTGTTGTCCCGTCACTCATCGAGCAGATGCGCCGGCTTCCATCCCAGCTACAGAAAAGCCTGACATGGGATCGAGGTCAGGAACTCTCCGCGCATAAGCGCTTCAGCATGGACACGAACATGGCCGTATATTTCTGCGATCCCGGTTGCCCGTGGCAGCGAGGTACCAACGAAAATACGAACGGCCTGCTTCGACAATACTTTCCCAAGGGCACAGCCTTGGCAGGTTACACGCAGCGTCAGTTAGACCATGTCGCGGCCAGGCTGAACTCCCGCCCAAGAAAGACTTTGGGATTCAGAACACCGGCAGAGGCGCTGGATGACGTGTTGCAGTGACCGGTTGAATCCGCATCGCTTACTGACGGGGCGGATTACCGTGCCGCTTACGGTAGTGGGTTTCGACGATCAGGATGCGCTATTGTCTGTCGCAAACCCGTCCTCGTTTATTCAACCCTGGCTGGAGTACTTTGCGTTTCCCGCGAAATTCGCCTTCATCGACGTTGGTCTGGGGCGTATCGCTCGCGCGGCTCAGAGGCAGGGTCCGCGCCGGGTGGCAGTGCATCTGGTGGTGAGCGGTTTGCATCCCGAGTCCGCGCACGCACTCGCCCTTGGCAAACTAACGCAGACCGATTTGAAACTCTTCTGCACGCCGGTCGTCAATCTGTTCGAGCATGAGAAGGTATCGGCAAAGCGGGAAGGGCGACGCACTCACTTTCCTGTTGTTCCAAATGAGGCGCAGGCAGAAACGCGTGAGGCATATCGGATCAACGCGGTGTGGGATGCTGAGACGGGTACGGAGATTCCCTCGTATGACTCACTGCAGCATCATGCGGCCAACGTGGGCGCGACGCGCAGATATTGGCGGGTACAGCGCGACGCGTATGTTGCGCAGAAGCGACCCGGGCTTGAAACAACGCTAACGGTGGTGGGCGACGACGGAAGGGACATCGCCGATCCGCCTCAGCAACTGGACCTGGACGTTACCTGTACAAATCGGGATTTGCCGGCCGGCATGCGAATTGGAAATGCCGCAGGCGACCTGCACAACGACGCAGGCCCGCTGCCCTGTCGGATCTCGTTGTTGCAGCAACCAACCTCGACATTTCGGCTGCCGCGTGAAGGCCAGGCGATGTGGCGAGCGATTGAAATGTCCACGCCCGGTGCGCAACATCTGACATCCGATGGGTGGGCTGCAGCGATCCGATTGTTTCGCCAGTGTTTGCCGCCGTGGGCCGCGCAGGCCCGGCATATCGACTCGATCTCGCTGGTGCGGTGGACGCGTGTGCGAAAAATGGTGCCCGGAAAACCCAATCCGGCGTTTGTGGCGGGCCTGGAGATCACGTTGTCGCTGGATGAGCAGGCGTTTGCAACGTCCAGCATAAGCACGCTTGTCGGGATTCTTGATCGCTATTTTGCGCGGTATGCCCCGGCGAATAGCTTCACGCAGGTGGTAGTGCTGTCGAAGAACAATGGAGCTGAGATTCAGCGGTGCCCGTTGAGGTTGGGGCGCACGCCGGTGCTGTGACAGGCTTGCGCATCTTCGGGGGCTACTTGAGACTTGAAATCAGATGGCAACCGCAGCTGGCGCGGTGACCATGCCGTGCCACCGGGATACCGGCATCAGTCATCGACTCGTCGCCCTCTTCGATCACATTGGGTGAAACGTCGGGGTGCCTCGGACATGACACGCGGTCGCCTTTGCGAGCGACAAAGCGACCGTCGAAGCGCATCGTCGATGAGCCGGTTAGTACTTTTCCACCGTGGTCGGTGTCGTCGTCAATACGGATCAGGTTAATCATGAGATTGGGCGGCGGCTGTCGTGTTGCTGGGTTGCAATCTGTCGGATTTCACCCAACCGGTAAAAACCTTTCCGGACCGGGTGTTCGTGTATGCGATCGATGTGAATCCTTTGTACTTCACACTCGAACTGATCCATTCGCCGCTCAGGATGAATGTGCCATTCATTGCGCATGATGGGCTCGGTGCAGAGTAAAACTGCAGCCGCCCTTGTCCAACTACAGTTTGACCTGCCACTTCCTTGCGGATGCTCTCGCCATCCTTCGCCGCGAGCCGATTCAAATCCTCGCAACGGGCCTCTGGGCGTTCTGGTGAGATGGATAAGCACTTCGAGACGAAATTCCGAATTTTGTCTGCATCGACCTTTAAGAGATCCGGACGATCTGGGTCTCTTGTTACATCGAGCGCACGCATCGTGTTCGTGTCCAGATTGACCCAACCAATCGACACCTGCTTGTCCAGATTGTCTGGGCTGTCAGCAGCAGCAAAGAGCCTCACACTGTAAACGCCTGGCGAACCGGATGCCATTTCCATCAGCTCAACCTGGATTTCTTTCTTGTTGATTGCGACATGCTGAAGCGATGGAACGACTAGATTCCGCAGTTGGTCTTGGCATACGCCAGGCGATGCGATGCTCGCATGCGAGAGCAGGCATAGGACAACAGTCAGAAACAGGTTCTCGATGACCTTTGGCATGTGGTAACCGGCTATTTCTCGAGAAGCGTTTTCAAGTAATCAACCCGCTGCTGGGTTATCGTGGCGAGGCAGTCTTTAGTAATCAACGCGGAGCCTACGCCTTGAGATTGTGAGGCTTCGGCTGCTATGTAGCCGTTGCACTGCCTTTCTCTATAAGTCAGCCAAGCCTTCTGCGATTGATCGAGCTCATTCTTATATTCGGTGGATGTGTATATTTTTTGATAAATCGCATTAAGTTCTTTTTTTGATTTTTCAAGACTTCGATTGACGCAAAACAAATCATCATTTACGTCCCCACTACCAATGCACGCTTCTGCAAAAGAAACTAGAGGCATCGATAAAAACACTAACAAAATAATTCTCTTCATGGTTTTCGATCCACAAATACAGCCCACGCAACTTACTTCTTGTTTGGCGACACCTTGCTCGATGGGGGACGTTTTTCTCCAGCCCTTCACGATCGTATTTCTTGTCGTGTTCGCGACACGGCTGTCGACCCACAACTTCGATCCGTAGTCTGTTTCGATCGGCTTGAGCGGGTGATGCCCAGCCGGACTTCGCAGTGTCCTGCCGCGATGAACTCGCCAAGCGGATCGCGAAACGGAAAGAAACAGGTTGTTGATAACCTTCAGCATGGCTGCAGAAGACTATGCTCGATGTCCGTTGGCCCGCAACATCAGGTCTCCCGGAGCGGAGGTTGCTCACGCAGAGCATATAAATCGCCGCTATTTGCTCTGGCATTGATTTATCGTGGCGGTAATCGGCGTTACGCCTTTTCCGTCTTCGCCAAGCAGAAAAACGCGCTCGTGGCATTCTTCGGGTTTGCTTTCCGATTTTTCAATGTGATATTGCGCGACGAGCATCCGGCTATCCGGCCGGGTGACGAGAACCGTTACGTACGTTCGCCCATCCTTCGTCTTAGGCGGATGCTCTCCGTCTGAGGAAAAGATATCCAGTGCCTTCGAATCGTTCCCTGTCGTCAGATCTGATAACGTGAAGTACCGGCATTCCGTACCGCAACTATGCACGCCGACATAATAGCGGCCTGCCAAATTGACTTTTGGCGGAGACACTTCTTTGCCCATGTCATCGCGCCAGACGTCGCCGCTTTTAACATAGTAGGAGGGGATGCGCAGTTTCCCTGAATAGGTCTGCACCGAGTAATCGGAGAATTCCGGCGGAGATGATGCACTTTGCGCGAAGGTCGTTGACGCCAGCAGAGTGATCGAAAAACCTGTAATCGCAAGAAAGGTACGCATAATGAGTTTCATCAATTGATAATGTCGTCCAGGCCGCCTATGGCAACCTGCAAATCACTTTTTCCGCTCAGCTCGTCGCTGAGGTAGGTCGAGAATTTCTGGTTGACCGTATCCATCCCAACCCCTCCGGGATTCTGATTCGCGCTCATTTCGATCGATCATTGCGTAGTTTGCGTCGCCGGAACGGCACAATCCGTTAACCGGAGAATGCCGAAACCCGGCCGGCGTCCGAAGAGATCGGTGTACCTTGCAAGGGGTTGTGAACAGTCGAGTTGGAAGCGCCCGGCTTATCCCACGACGCGCACTTCTCCAGAATCTGCCCCGCCGTGCCGTTCTCGATCAGATTCGGCCCGATCTTGATGTACGAACCACCCGCACCGATCCACACTTCCTTTGCCGCAGTCAACACCAGGCGTCCATTGGCGCTTTCGATCTTGATATCCTGCAGCGCCGTCAACGACATCGCATCGCTTTGAGCCTGGATGTCGATCGGCCCCTTCGCAGCAAAGATCTTGATGCCCAGGTTTTGCGCAAACAGGCTAATCCTGTCAACCACGCTGACGAGAAACGATTTGCCCGCCGCGACGTGAACATTTTTCGTGCCGACGAGATTCACGTGTTGATTCGCCGACAGATGCACTGACTGTTGAGTGGACGCGGCGATCCCTGCCGGACTCGACAGCAGCATCACCGGTTGCGAGAAACCGTTGGCGCTGCCCGTACCGCCGCCTGCCGTGCGACCGCCATTGTTGGTCGATCCTGCCACGCTGCTTTGCGTTGCATCCGTAAAGCTCTTTAACGCGTCGTGTCCGTCCTGCAGACTCTCGGCCTTGTTCGTTTCGCTAGCCTTGGATACGGTGTCGAACAAGGCTTCCGAGCTGGTTAGCTGTTCGGTCGCAGCCGTCACGTTGAGCGGTTGCGCCGTGGCCGGTTGCGTCGACACATACATGCCCTGCCCGGCGCGAATCGCGCCATGAGCGGTCGACTTCAGATCGAAACCATTGCCAATAAACGCGCCGCGCGTGTTGTCGGTATTGTCGACCAGATATCCCATGTGCAGGCCGGTGCCGTAACTCGTTGTATATAGCTGCACGCGATTTTGTCCGCTGGCGTCGTCCATCACCAGCTGGTTGTAGCCCGCGCCGCCATACTCTTTCGAACGAAATCCCGACAGCAATCCGTGCGTATGCCAGACTGGCTGCGTCGCGCCGCCGTGTAGCCGCGAGATGATGACCGGCCGGTCGCAATCGTCATTGACGAAGCCGACCAGCACTTCATCGCCGGCACGCAATGCAAAGTGACCGCCGCGCTTGCTGCCCGCATCGGGCATCGCGGAGCGTATCCACGCGGACGCGCGATCGGTGCGATCCTTGCGGCTCCATGTGAGCCAGACCTTCACGCGGTTCATCGCATCCGTGTGGATTTCCTCGTTCTCCGGCCCCGCAACGACACCTGTTTGCAGATGCATGTCGGGCTTCTGATGCTCGAACGGGCTGCGAAACGGAACTCGCCGCCGTTGCGCTTCGATGTCGACGTGAAAGAACCCCGTGCCGCCATCGTCATGCGTTACTGCCGAGCCCGTGCCTGTGCTTTTCGCCTGTTCGACTTCGGCACGCAGGCTCTTCGGGAAACGCACGAGCGCGTCAATGCCCGGGACGTTGTTCTGAATCAGCCAGTCGGTCGCGATGATCGCCATCTCACGATCCTGCTCCGGCTGTGTGTCGTGTATCGGATGACCGACCAGTTGGAACCAGTATCCCGGCATCGCGCTACGTAGGCTGCCGCTGCCGAAGAAGCGCTTCGCGCGTGACGCCCATTCCTCTGTGCGAACGCGCGCCTGCTGCTCGCCCATGTCGCGATCCGACCACGCATAAGCGCCCGTGTACACATAGTCCTCGCCCTGCGCGGGCAAATCGCTTTGATTCAGCGATGGAGCGCTGACCTGTTTCGGTAGATCAGGCCGCATGTAGTCGAACGTGCCAGCGGTCAACTGTGCGCTTTGAACTTCCTGCTGCTCGCTCCATTGCGTCAGGCCGTCGAACTCCTCGCCGATGTCGGAGCGACTGAATTGCACCTGCTGGCTGGGAAGCGCGGGGGCGAAGTACAAGTCGTCCATGATCACGACCTTGTGCGACTTGCCGTCCTGCGCGAATTCGAAGCGCGGGAAAATGCCGACTTCCTCCATGCTGCGATGGACGAAGTTCCAGTCGTGCTCCCACTGCACGCGCTGCGAGTACGAGCGCAGCGGCGAGCGCAGGTCGAAGCGGTATTGCCCTTGCGCTTGCGGGCATTTACCGAACACATCGGACAGGATGCGATCGCCGGTGGCTTCCTGCCAGTCGCGCCGGTCACTGCTCAGTTTCAGGAAGCTGAGCCAGGACGAAAAGGTCAGCTGGTAGTACGTCAGCGGTCCGTCGCCGCCTAGGCGCCGCAAATGCTGCACGTAACCGTGAATCGGCAGATAGCTGCCGCCGCTTTGCTGGATCCACAGCGTGACCGGCTGCCGGGCGAGCGCGCTTAGCTGAATCTTCGCGCCATACGACGACACCGCGTCGACCGTGAACTCGAAGTTGCGCCCCAGCCGCGAAGTGCCTTTGACGTACATCGGTATCAACCAGTCTTGGCCGAGCGGTGTATCCAGTTTGACCAGTCGTTCGTATTGCGCGTACCCCACGCGCAGCGCTTTATCCAGCACTTCGTAAGCCATGCAGCAACCCCGTTCGTAGAATAAGAGAGGGACGGCTGCCGCCTGAATTTGGATTGTCTTCCGGTCTGCTCGGATTGTTTTCGAATGACCGGGATATGACTGGGCGCTAACCGTTAACCTCTGTGCATCGAGCGATTTGAGGAACCGCCTTTTGCGTGACTAAAAGCGTTTTATGGACTCGTTGCGGGAAATGATCATATCAAAGCAAACGGTTTGTTAGTCTGGAATTTGAATGTTTTTATGCGATATGCATTTGGTAAATCATGAGGGAGGAGTTAAACGGCAAAACAAAAAGCAAAAAATTCCACTTAACCACGAATCTGGCAAAAACTACCCGCAAAATTCCATGCAACTCGCGCATATTGATCGTCCGACATCCGCGCCGGACGGGGCGTGGCGTTATCTGGCCAAGAGACGTCATCGGATCGGGGCGTAGTTTTGATATCCGAGCGTCGGCTTTGTCGTCGAGAGCAGCCCTTCGATTGACGATCTCACTCGAAGTCCATGCCCTCAAGTATTTTGCGAAAACTCCGATAAGACATCGATTGGCCAAATATTAGGCCAACATCCGTGACGATCGAAAGAGAAGACGAGTCCGTGACATTGGTAAAGGGAAATGACATATGGGCAGTAACATATTCACGCGGGCCGCGAGCGGTAGCGAACGCCTTTACAAGGTGTTCTGGCTTCTTTGGGTGCCATTCCTCCTGCTGACGGTACTTATTCGAAAGCACACCGAGGGCTTGGCGTCGGAAGGGATCGGTCGGTCTTCAGGCTGGCCCGAGTACATCGGCTATCTCGCTTTTGGGATCGTCGCAGCGTGGCTGTTAATCGCGATCTGGAAGTGCGCATCCAACGTCAGTCTTCGCATCTGGTTTTGGTTAAGCCGCATATATGTGGTTGTTCAGTTCCTTGGACTGCTGCAAGCGATGGCAATCCTTGTGCGAACGGCGTGAGTCAATATCAATAGGAACCCGGCGCGAGGAATGAGCCTTAGCGGCATGAACTGACAGAAAGCAGGTTTGCCATCGGGTGTTACCGATGGACTGCAATACGTCAATTTCAGCGAGTAGCGCAACGGCCGCTACACCTCAGCAGCAGTCGTCGCAACTGCGAGGATCCAGTGGCGGCAATGGGTCGCGGCTGTGTGAAAACGCAGTCATCGCCTAAACTGAATCAACGCACTGAGCCCGGGTGACTCATGAAGCGATTCGTTGAAGGTGATGACCGCAAGCAGGTTTCACTTCTTCCAGAATGCGTCGATGACTATATCGGAGAAGACAACCCGGTCACGGTGATTGACGTCTTCGTCGACGAACTGGAGCTTGAGGATCTTGGTTTCAACGGTACCGTACCTGCACTCACGGGACGCCCTTCCTACCACCCAGGCGCGATGCTCAAGATTTTACATCTACGGGTATTTGAACCGCGTTCCCTCCAGCCGGCGCCTTGAGCGTGAATGCCAGTGCAATGTTGAGCTGATGTGGCTCACCGGACGGCTTGCGCCTGACTTCAAGACGATCGCCGACTTTCGCCGTAACAACGGCGTAGCCATTCGCAACGTGTGCCGGCGCTTCGTCGAGCTGTGTCGAGGACTGAAGCTGTTATCCAGTGACATGGTGGCAATCGATGGCAGCAGGTTCAAGGCTGCTAACAGCCGTGACAAGAACTACACGGCGGGCAAGATCGACAAACGCCGGCAGCAGATTGAGGAAAGCGTCCAGCGTTACGTCGACGCAATTGAAACCGCTGACCGGATCAGTCCGACAGGTTTCGATGTGAAGACCGTGCGTCTGTACGAGAAGATCGTCAGCTTGCGCCGGGAAATGCGTGAGCTCGCACAAGTTGATGGTGAATCGACTATCCAGTCCCCTTGGCTGCTGCACGAGCGTCTGCTTTCGGGAGGATCAGAAAAGCGCGCAAGCAGCATCTTTTCTTGTCCTGGAATCAGGCATGCCGTTGTGCAAATACTCCTCGACCCGTGCGCGGTACAACCCATCCGGCTGACCCCGTGTACCACGTCCAGCCGCCGCGCCCGACATGGGGCGCGACCGAGTACATGTCGATCATGGGCATTGGTATTGATTACCCGCAGGTGATCAAGGGGATGGTGTTGCTGGCAGCGGTGTTTCTGGATGTTTATAACCGGAACCGGGCTTGAAGGGGAAGGGCAGGTCCCTTACTTCTGCGGGCAATTGTCTATCGGTCGCAGACCTTGGATCAAGCCCCGACTCTGCGCAGCTGCTTTTGTACCGAAGCGCCCCAATTCGGTTCGCCGAGGTCCAGCTTGAGCCGAGGCGGACCGGACGGCACGTCCTCCGCAACTTGCCAGAACGGTCCAATTCCGTGGCCTTCAGCTCGCAACCTGTACACATCCCGGATCTCGATATAGGTCTCCTTGCTTTTCGGATGTGGCAATACGGCGAAGACGTTTGGGTTCATGTAGATGAGCTTGCCGGAGCGGCTGATTCCAATGACCAGAATGACATGCGAGCCGAGACCGAAGCGCGCCCAGCCGTAGTTGCCCTCAGCGAGCACCGGACCCTTGCGCAACGCGAGCGCCCACTCGTGCAGACCCGCAGTTGGCGAGTCCAGTGAAGCGTTGGTCCTGAGGCCGTAATGGTCCGCGTGAAGATCGATGTAACTGCCGGCATTGGCGCGAAACTCCTCCATCGCGACCGTGCTGTGTGCGGTCTGGTCGCGCCCGTAGATATTGCCGTGCTTGCACTGCATCAGCATCTCGATGCACGTCAGCCAGCAGCAACTCTTAATACCCTGAAACCGCCAAGGAACTTGCCATCCGATCACCATTGCCATGTCGAGCCTTTGTCTGTGGAAAGACGACGCGTGCGAAGCACGAACGTTTTGCTTGATGAGAACACTCATCGGCCCGGAATATTCCGTCAAGCGAGCTGCGTGTTTATATACGGCCTCGGCGAATACCGGTCCCTCGACACCAATTACCCGTCAGAATGGTGGCACTGGTCAAAGCCCACTGCCCCCGCAACGCTGGCATCAACTTTCTGGTCCCGCGTTTCCACGACGCGGTTGGAGCACCAGGTCAGCCGCCTCCTCAGCATCTTTGAGGAGCACCGCGCTGCTGGAAGGTCGTTTCCGGAATGCAATCATCGCGGGAGAAATCCCGTCCGACACCTGCGGGGATACGGCGGCAGCGGTACCGACCCGCCATCCGTCATTAAGCGTGTAGGTCAATCGCATTGTCCTACCGGACGGAGGTTGAACCAGCAGGGTAACGGGACCGGGTTCGCCCAAGGCTCGCGTACTGCAGGGTCCCGGTGCGCTGCGCGCGACTTCCATCACGTTGCCTCCAGTAGACTCGTCCGCTGCGCTGACGGGCGAGCAAAAACCGCCCAAGGCAGCGATCCACACTGGTACGAGAAACGTGTCATTTCCAAATGTGTGTTGCATCCCTGTCTCCTGCGTAGAAGTACTCGGCGAAAGGCGGCGAGCGTGCGTCGTCGTGACACCGGCAGGTCGTCGGATCTATAAGTCAAGGGGGATGCACCGGAAGTGACGCATATATGAGATGCGCCAGGTGCAATGGCAGTGTAGCTCTCGTCAAGCTTTACCGTTAGGGGATCGCAATGAATTCAGATCCAGCAAAGCGCAGCGGCCAGTGCGGTACTTTCACCGTGACCGAAACATTCGCCGGCATAACGCAATCTGTCGCGCTCATTGCTCCGCGCGAATCAATCTAGCGTACGCGCATGCACAGAAGATCCCACTGTCAAATCTGTACTGTTCCACCGGTCGAACAGGTGCCGCAGCGCGCGTCTTGCCGGCACTTCGACGTTAGCGTGCAGCAGCCAGGAAGCAATGAGCGTCGCCAGAATGCCGGCTACCGCACCATAGGTGTGCGGATGTGTCAGGCCGAATGCTTGGGCCCGCGCGTGCGTCGCACTGACGAGTCCACCGAACAGCAGATGTATCAGGTAGATACCATACGACAGCCGGCCCGCGAGTTGCGGAAGCGGTGACGACAGCCAGCGCGCCGGTGCATTGCTTTCGGACGACAGTGCAACCAGACATGCGACGAACATCATCACGATTGCAGCGTCGGCATCGGCCAACATCAGCATCGCAATCGTTAGGGTCAGGACCGCCGGCGCTGCCCAGCGGTTATGCGAGAGCACGCTGCCCGCGCGCGTCGATGCAATCCGGTAGGCAACGAGTCCCAGCGTGAATTCCGCGATGCAACGCAGGACAGGCAAGGCCAGGTTCGGCTCGAAGATATCGAGCAGCGCGTGCGCTTCGGTTCGGTCGCCGGCCAAACCCTTCAATGCGGGTAACAGTGCGACGATGGCCATGCATGCGCCGGCCGTCAGCGATGCGACAGAAGGCCGGCGTTGCA
>Ga0105248_10009124_pt1 | contig 10911 bp, 7 predicted proteins | sample KBSS34metaG_FD_81524 | JGI IMG/M metagenome (GOLD analysis project Ga0105248, IMG submission 81524) | Switchgrass rhizosphere microbial communities from Kellogg Biological Station, Michigan, USA - KBS S3-4 metaG | ecosystem: Host-associated > Plants > Roots > Rhizosphere > Soil | place...
GCGGCCTATTACGGACACGAGTCGACCGTCGCCGCACTGATCGCGCGCGGGGTCGACGTTGATCGACACAACAATCGCGGACAAACTCCATTGGCAGGCGCCGTCTTCAAGAACGACACCACGATCATCGACCTGCTCCTGCGAGCCGATGCCGATTCGCGCGCGGGATCGCCGTCAGCACTGGAGACTGCGCGGTTCTTCAAAAGAGAGGAACTTGAACGGCAGCTGCAATAACACCCGCTCGATGTTGTCGGAATCGATTCCGTGCTGAGGATCTTCACCGCGACGACGCGCTCCAATGAACGCTGATGGCAACGGTAGACCGCTCCGAACCCGCCAGCACCGACCTCAGCGGCGCCGTCGAGCCCCGCCGCGGCCAGCTCCGCGGCGATAGTCGGCGTTAGATCACACCGGCCGGCGGGCGGTTTGCATTCGGCCATCAGCCACCTCGGCCCCGATACTCGATACGCTGCGATTGCACACCCATGCAATGACACCTCGAAGCGATCAGTCGAGCATAATGCCTGCCGACCGGCCCAGATGGCACCTCGGGAGCTTCGAACGGGATCCTGATATGTATGCCTACTGGTCCAAACGGATCACGAGTGGTGGGGTCCGACACCTCGCCAAGTCGCCGTTGCACAAGCGGATCACCTTCCACGACTTGCGGCACTCCTACGCGACTGGCGCCCTGAAATGCCGGCGTCAGTCCTCGGGTGGACAGTGATCGCATTGGGCACGTCGGCTTCTTCTTCCCGGCGTACGCCCCACGTCCTGGTCGACGACGACCGCGCGGCGGCGCAGCAGGCGGCGTCGTTCCGAACCGCGATCGCTGGACACAACAGCCGCCCGAACAAGATGATGAGCTTGCCTAATGTTCCCAATCTTGTTCCCAATGGTGAATCGCACTGGAAATGTTGGAGGCCTGGGCATCGCGTTCGTCGAGCGTTTGTTGCCCGCGGGCCATTGCCTGACAAGTGGTGGACACTAATGGCCGCGGTCAGTCAAGCTATCCGCATGGAAACCGCTGGCCTGGCTGATGCCATCCCATTCGCCGCCACTCTGGACATCGAGGTCGAGGAGGTGGCGCCGCAGAGCGTGACGGCCACTATGAAGTGGGCCAGGGAAAGATGCACGATCGGCGGCATCCTGCATGGAGGGGCGTTGATGGCTCTTGCAGATACGGTCGGCGGGTTGTGTGCCGCGGTCAACCTGCCACCCGGTGCCGGTACCGCGACGATTGAATCGAAGACGAACTTCTTTCGTGCGGTGCGCGGCGGTGTCGTGACTGCGACTGGCAAGCCGCTGCACGTCGGTCGAACCACAATCGTCGCCCAGACCGACATCACTGATGATGGCGGCAAGTTAGTCGCCCAAATCACCCAGACCCAGGCCATTCTGTCGGCGTAGACGCCTCGAGGGCGCCACATTGAAGCATCTGGAATTCCCGGAGGAGCTTGGTTGTCGTCGTGACCGACGACTGCCTCCCTTCGCCGGTGCAACCCCGAGCACGCGGACGGGTCGTCGCCGCGGACGGTCTGGAGGGTCGCAGCGGATGGATTTGTTTCCGCGCGTCGAGCAGTGTCGAAGCCGCGCTTCGTTTTTGAATAACGTCTCGAGCACCGCAATGAGCGGTCGGTGGTTGCCACCAAGGGCACCCTGACGGGCGTCCCACTGATGCGTGCTTGGCTTTCCCCGCGGCACCCGATCAGAGCCACTGCGTTGAACCGCAATACCACCACTAGGAGTTGGCCCGGCCGGAGGTTCTGTACATGGGAGCGTGCCGCTGTGCCCGACCTACCTAGGTTGGTGGCTGCGGATCACCGCCCCAAGCTGATCCCGGTCGGTGCAGTCGAGTTTGGTGCATGCGCGGTAGAGGTGACACTCCACCGTGCGCACCGACACCGTCAGCCGGTCGGCGATGTCGCGGTTGCTTAGGCCGGCGGCGACAAGGTTGGCGATTTCGCGTTCGCGTGCGGTCAAAGGCAGCGAACTGCTCGCGAGTTCCAGCGCGGGGGTGCGAAGCCCTCCGCAGGCGGAGGCAAGACGGCTCGCGGTGCCGCTGGCTTCGCGGGCGTGTCGGCGGTCGCCCGCGGCTTCATAGGCGACGGCGGACTGCGCGGCGGCGTCCGCGGCCGACAGCAGGGCACCAATTTGTTCGAATTGTTGTGCTGCCACATATATCTCGTCGGCATCGCGGTCGATCACCGCAGCGGCGTGCGCTGCCAGCGCTGTCGCGAGCCGTCCACCGGTCGCGTTGGCGACCTCAACCAAGCGTGACAGACATGATCGGTCTCCGTAGCGGACGGCGTCGTGTAGCGCGAGCATTTCGATCGCCTGCTGCCCGGATTCCCTGGCCACTCGGGCGGCGTCCAGCGCCAATTCGATTGCGCGGCTGACATTTCCCTCGGCGGCTGCCAGCCATGATTCGGCGATGCGCAGCTGCGGCCCGAAAAGCGCGACGTGCTGCCCGAAACGGGTCCGTAGTTCGGCGACCATTTTGGCGCCGGGCTCGACGCGTCCGAGCGCGCAGTAGGACTGAGCCAGCAGCAGCCGGGCCGGGAAACTCCAAGAAGCGGCCGACTCGGCGGTCAGCGCCGCGACGGTCTGCTCCATCCGGGACATGGTGTCGAGGAATCTGCCTCGGGCCAGCTCGATGGTGCCGATGAGCACATTGGCCATGCCCCAGGCCAGGTATTGGTCTGCCGAGGAGATCCGCACGATATCGGCGGATCGTTTCTCAGCGCAGCCGAATTCGCCGGCCAGCGCCAGCGCCCGTACCTCGCCGAACGCGGTGAGATAGCGCAGCATCCCGTCGACCTTGTTCTCGACGCGGTGACCGCGATCTGCGACCGCCGCTACCGCATTACCGCGTCCCATCAACGCAAGTGCCAGTGTGCCACCAAAGACGGCCCATTCGACGGCGGCCGCGGATGCGTCGGGATCTGCAAGAACCCGTTCGGCGTGTGCTACTGCGTCGTCCAGCTTGTTGCCGAAGAGTAAGGATGCCGATGCTTCGCCATCGACGAGGAGCTGCAGCCCATGGTGGGTGACCTTGCTGCGAAGCAATTCAAGCACCTTGTTGGCGCCTTCGGCATCGCCCATGGACCACTGCAGGTTGGCGATCCGTGCGGTTCCCCAGCGCACCAGCTCGAGCTCATTCATGGTCTCGGGGTCGAACGCGCTGAGCGTTTCCTCGGACTCGGCGGCTCTACCCTGCCACAGCAGGGATCGGGCGAGCGGTTCGCTGGCCTTGAGACCGCCGCCGAGGCTCACCGCCGCTCGGGCCAGCCGCTCACCGAGGGTGATGTTGGTCAAGGCGATCGCATCCCGGGCGGCAGTGATCAGGAGGTCGACGTCGGGTTCCTCGTCGCTGTCGAGGGTCAACTCCGCCAACCGGATCCGTCGGCCCGGCGCGTGCAGGGGTTGGTCCCGCAACGCGCGAACGAGTTCGCCGCGCAGCCGACGAGCGGCCGCCGTACCCAGGCGTCGTCTGATCAATTCGCCGAATAAAGGATGGTTGAACCGGACGTCGACGCCTCGGCCTTCTTCGACTACGCGGATCAAGCCGCGGGTCTCGGCGTCCTCGCAGGCGTCGCTGCCGACCATCGCGGTGAGCATGGCTAGATCCAGGGGTGCACAGAAGGTGAGTAGCCGCAGCAGGTGCACCACATCGTGGGGTAGTTGATCGATGCGGCTGTCGAGCAGCGAGGCCAATTCGGAGGTGACGGCGGTCCGTCCGCGCAACTGCCAGACCCCTCGCACCTGTCGCAGCGTCCCGGCTTCCCGGGCTCCTTCCACGAGGTGACGCACAAAGAGGGCGTTGCCGCCGGAGGCCTCCCACATCAGATCGGAACTAAGCCCCTCGACAGGGCCGCCGAGCGCCTGTTCGATGAGGCCGACACACTCGTGCTTGGTGAACGGCGTCAGGTGCAGCCGTTGCACGTAACCATCTTTCCAAAGCGAGGTGATCGCATCCGGCACGTCTTCGCCGGAGCGCACCGTCGCCACGATGCGCACCGAGCCGTCCAAAGCCAGTTGGTGCAAAAGTGTGGCCGACAACTGATCCAAGAGGTGGGCGTCGTCAACACCGATCACCGCGTGGCCCTCGGTGAGAATGGTTTCGCGCGCAGCAGCCATTACTCCGACTGGGTCGCGGGAGCCCGCCGACCCGGCCAGGTGGGCGAACGCGCCCATGGGAATGCTGCGCGCCGATTCCGTGCCTGCCACCCACCGAACCGAGAATGGCAGCGACTGCGTGACCAACCGGGCAAGCGTCGTCTTCCCGACGCCCGCGTCGCCGATGAGGACGACGCCGTGGGTCCCCGTTCCGTCGACAAGCGCTGAGCGGATCGTTGCATACTCAATCTTGCGCGACAGGATAGGCCAGTTCTGGGCCATGACTACCGATCTTAATCCTTCAGACGGCTCAGATAGCGCTGCAGTCATATTATTTTCCGATACTGGCTAGTTGCTGTGTGCGGTCGCTCTGCCGAGGTGAATATTGAGGCGGGAGTAAACCCATTGTGGTCGCGCGAGCCGGTCCCGAATGAGTAGTTGACTACTCGAACGTGGCGGGCTCTCGCACACGTAGTGTCGGTGGGCACGCTCGGGAGCGAGCCGGCCCAGTAACGTCTCACAGTGCTTCGCTGGTGGTTTGATTTGGCGGCCCGGTCAGTGAGCTTTCGGCAATCTGCCGAACTATTTCGTCGCGCCTACCGCGACCGCGACAGACGACAGACATATGCGGTGGTTTGTCCGGCGGAAGGGGCAGGACTCGAACCTGCGGGGGCATGTGCCCGACCGGATGGAATCCGGACCCCGTTGGCCACTTCGGGTACCCTTCCTCGATACATCTCAGATCGACCATCCGTCCACATCGTCTCCAATTGGTCGACTCCCGTTGAGCTGCAACGCAGCGATTCGTCGTCGCAATCTCGATGTGTATCTTCGCGCGTGCCGTTGACGCGGCACTGAAATCCGGTCGGACAAGTTTCAGCGCCACATCATCGCGATCTCAGCACGAAGCGGCAGCCTCAACGAAACGAAACGTCGAGTGGTGTCAGGAAGGCGTTTCGATCTTCGATGAAGGGATGAGGATGTCGAGTTTCAACTCCGTCGCGGAAGCCGATTGGGACAGCGCACCTTCGCTTTTGGAGGGAGCGACGTCGCTGGAACTGACGGCCGCTCAGTGCAACCTCAAGTACTGGCTCGGCACGGTGCCGAACGGTACGTTGCGTGGACACGTGCTCGGCCATGCCCCGAGCGTTCGAGCGCCCAGTTTCATGCGCGAGGCAGGCCCGCTGCGGGAAGCGCTCAGCAGTGAGTTCGCATTCCGGAGCTTGGCAGAAGAGAAGGCGACACGAGCGATCGCCCAACTCGTTGCCTTGGCGCCGACCACTGACGTGATGGAGTTCTATGCAACACAACTGATCGACGAGGCGCGCCATGCCATGGTGTTCCGGAGTCATCTAGTCGAACTCGGCGTCGCCACCGAAGACACGCTGGCCGAAGTCGTGGAGTCAATGGCCGGCGACGACCGCGACAGCATCTTGAACCCACTCGAGGAATTCGGCCTGGCCTTGGCGGTCGATCCGCCCGATTTCATCGGCGGGGTGGTGGCGCTGACCGTCCTCGTCGAGGGCGTGCTCGCGCCGAGCGCGGAGCTCAGTGAGCGAAAATGGCGACCGCTTGATCCCGCAGCCGCCGACATCGAACGCGGTGCCGGCATCGACGAAATCCGTCATCTCAGCGTGGGTAGCTGGGTCGCCAGGAATCACTTGCAGCGACATCCGGACGAGAAGCCCCGACTATTGGAACTGATCACCACCGGGATGAAACTCTGGGACGAGCTACCGGTCAAGGAACTCGTCTACGCGCGCGAACTGCTTTTCCAGGAAGGGATTCAGGCACACTCAGACATCATCGGCGACTACGAGATCTGGCCGGGACGCCGACTGATTGATACCACCGCCGAAGAGCGCCTGCTGACTGCACTCGACTGGTCGCAGACGATGCAGCAGACCCGCCTGGAATACATGGGGCTACAGGCGGTGCTGGCATGACCACCACCGAGGTGGCCGCGGGTAGTCTCGGCAATCCAGATATCGACTACAACAAGGCATTTGAGGCGCTCGCACGCCACGTCAAATCTCTCGGCCTCACGGCACCGCGTCCGCGGTACTACACGGTATGGATGCTGATCAACGCCGGACTGCTTGCGGCGGGATGGGTCGCCTTCGGCTGGATCGGTAACTCGTGGTGGGTACTGCTGGTAGGGGTCTATCTGGCGTTCTTCTTCGGCCAGAGCGGGCTCATCGCGCACGACATCGGTCATCGACAGGTCTTCCGGAATCGCAAGACCATCGATATCACCGGATATCTGTATGGCAATTTGCTCCTCGGCGTCAGCAAGGGTTGGTGGGTCAACCACCACAACCGCCATCACAGCAATCCGAATCATCTGGAATTGGATCCAGACATTCTGCGGCGTCAGGTTATCTTCTCCACCAGTCAGCTCCCAACGCGCAGAGGCGCCATCAACCGGTTCATCATCAAACATCAGTCGTGGCTGTTCTTCGTGATCATCCTGATGGAGGGTGTGCGACTGCACCTCGCGGGCTACTTCGCGGTTGCTCTTGGTGCGGTCAAGCGCAATCGGGTTGTCGACGTCGGTCTCGTCACCGTCCACCTGGTGATCTACTTCGGTGTGGTGTTCTATGTGTTGTCGCCATTGAAGGCAATCGCATTCATCCTTGTTCACCAACTGCTGTTCGGTCTGTACATGGGGCTGCTCTTTGCGCCGAACCACAAGGGACTTCCCGTGCGGGGTGGCGAATCGGAATCGCTGGATTGGGCGCGACGGCAGATCATCACGTCACGCAACCTGGTCTCGAATCGGGTGATCGACTTCATGTACGACGGGTTGAACTATCAGATCGAGCACCACCTCTTTCCCACCGTGCCGTCGGTCAACCTGCGGCGGCTTCGGCCGATCGTGATCGACTTCTGCCGCCGGTACGAATTGCCGTATGTCGAGATGCCCGTGGTTGCTTCGTACCGCGAGGTGTCACGATTCCTCGGCGATGTCAGCGAACAGTCTCGACCGCTGATGGCGGCGAGATCAGATCGAGAACAGGATGGATCAGCATGAACAGTTCGGTATCTGCAGAACGAATCAAGCAGTCGCCGCCCGACGCGCCCGACGTACTCGCGAAGGGATCGCCCCTGTATGCCATGTTGGGCGACGCGGTTTCACTGATTTATGCGTACCCAACTACCCTCGTTCCGGCGATGCATCGAGTAGGCGGATTCGGTGTGAGCCAACATGATCGGGTCTTCGATGGGCGAATCGATCCGGTTGGTTTCGAACACGAGATAGGCCGGTTTCGCGACACCATGGAACTTGTGATGGGAGTTGTCTTCGGCGGCCCCAAGAGCGCCGACATCGCCTATGCCGTCCGAGAACTCCATCGGGGCGTACACGGTACGATGCCCGACGGCAGTCGGTATCACGCGTGGAATCCGCGGATGTGGCGGTGGTTTTGGTCGGGCAGCGTATCGGCGTGGATGAATCTCTATGAAGAGTTCCGGGGGTATCCTTCCGAGGCGTTTCGTGACGGCGTTTACGTCGGTTTCGTCGAACTCGGACGCCAGTTCGGGGTCAGGGACATGCCTCCGTCATATCGAGAATTCACAGCCTTTTGGCCCGGTGAGCGTGACCTGTTCGGCACCTGCACCCCCGAGGCCCAATTCCTGGTTGGTCAGCTGAGCGGAGAAATTCTGAAACCCACAAAAGCACAATGGATTCCGACGTGGGCATGGATACTCGGCACGCTTCCGCTGCGTCGAACCTTCCGCATGGCGTTGATCGCCGGTTTCAGCCAGAAACAGAATGAACAGATCGGGATCCACAAGAACCGGTTCGACGAACTGGAGTTGCTTCTGCACAAGGTCTTCTGGCGCATGGTACCAATTCCGCTTAGCCGAAGATTCGTCCCAGCCTACTTCCATCTGCGGGAAAGGTTCGGCAGCCCTTCCTGGCACCGACACTACTCAAGGGCAGCCTTGGACGCGCGACGCCACGGGCTGAGGAACGCGGCGCCGGAAGGCACGGGATCCGCCGACGACTTGGCCGAGCTGGGTACACGACGGGCGGTCTGCGGCGCCCCGATGGGCGCGGGGATATCGTGCCGTCGTCGGGAGATTGATCATGAGCTTGAGCGGTGAGCGCGCTGTCAAGTGACGGAATCGGCGCCGACAGCCTGATAGTTCAACTCGCACGGTGGGCGAGCCACGTACGCTACGAAGACATTCCACCCAGCACACTCGCATTCGCTCGTAGCCAGCTGATCTCGAACCTTGGGACTGTCCGCGCGTCGTTGCGTCATCCGCTCGGCGAGGCGCTCGTGAAGGCGTTCGGTGCACCGAGACACCCGGATCCGAAGCAGTCCGCCTATATTCTGTCGGCCTTGGCGATGTCCCTGGACTTCGACGAGGTCGCTTACTCGGGCCACTTGTCGGCATCGTGCGTCAATGTTGCAATCTCCTACGCCGTCCATCTCGCAGTGGACGGTGAGCGATTGCTCACCGCGATCGTGGTTGCCAACGAATGCGCGGCGCGGTTCCAAGCGGCGACAATCCTCGGTCGCTTCTTCGGTGGACAGAGTGCGACGTACCTTCATCTCATCGGTGCAGCGGCGGCCCGGCTGCATCTGCAGGGAGCCGCCGAGGAAGAATGGGTCGCGGCTCTCAGCTTGGCGGTCGGCATTCTCCCGACACCGATCCATCGGGCCCTACTGTGCAGCGACACAAAGACATTCATCGCAGCCACCCCGGTTCGCCTCGCACTGGACGCGTGTGACGCGGCGGCAGCGGGTATGTCGTCGATGGGCCGGATCCTTGACGGGTCCGACGGTGTCCTCGCGCAGATCTCCCCGATTCCAATACCGGAAGCCGTTGTGGCGCAGTTGGGGCGGCGATGGCACACGGATACGCTCTCCTTCAAACGGTTTCCCGGCAGCATGTATCTACAGGCTGCGTTCGAGTGCGCCGAACGTCTGCACAGTCGCCTTGGTGCCGACGCGTCGACGATTCGGACTGTCGTCGTGCACGGGTCGGTTCTGACCGCGATGCTCGACAAAAAGGTGGCTCCGTTCGCGCACAACGGTCGTACCGCGGTATCTGCAGCCACGTTCTCGCTCGGTTATGGCGTGGCCGCCCTGCTTCTGCACGGAGCGTTGGGACCCGAAGATTACGCGGCTCCCGCGCTCGACGACGCCGACCGATGGATGCTCGCGCGCAAAGTGCGAGTTGTCGAAGATCCAGGTCTGACCAAGCGGATGGTCGCTGCGACCGCCCCGCTCGGCGAGGCGCTGCGACAGGCCGGCGGGCGGGCGGCAGAGTCGATCGAGATTCTCTCCTGGGCTAGCGGCCGATTCGCGTTTCTGCTTCGCGTTCCGTTGGCCCGCAGCGTGTTAAAGGCCCTGATGGCGGGTCGGGTGCGTGCACGTCTCGCGGCCCTGGGTCCGGCGGCAGACACCTTCGAGAACGCCACCATGGCGATCGGAGCGCGGGTCGAAGTCGAATTGGCGGACGGCACCGTCGTAACGGAAGAATGCGAGGTAGCGATCGGCATGGCCGGGCCCGCGACCAAGCGCGACCATGCGGCGATTGCTCGCGACAAGTTCTTGGCAGTCGGCGGCTCTGTCGCGTTGTTGAGCGATCTCGAGCGGATCGCTCAGTTGGACTACGTACACACTGCCCAGGCCTTGAGCGTCGCGATCGACATCGAGGGCTGTTAAGCCCCGTCAACCGGTGCCCACCTGTCGAGTATCGCTCTTGGCTGTCGAAGCTCGAATAGACCGTGACGTTGGTTGATTCCGTCTGCCGCGCAGCATGATTCGAATCGCGAGATCAGTAGTGCCGGACCCAGTGGCGATTGGGGCCAGCCCGTGTCCATCGATTGCCTCTGCGGGTTACGGTCGTCGCAGAGCGACCAAATTCTGCTCGCCCGTGCGTTGTGCATCAAACTCCGACCCGTCCACCGGCGCAGCAGTTTGGGAGACCGTCGGAATGCGTTCGATGTCGGCGCCCTCGGTGAGCCCCCATCTGGCGTGCAAACGTGCCAGCGGCGCGGGCGCCCACCAGTTGGCCCGACCCATGAGCCGCATCGCTGCGGGAACAAGGATGATGCGGATGACGAACGCGTCGACGAGTACCGTGATGGTCAGGCCCACCCCGAGCATCCGCATCGATGAGACACCGGAGGCGCTGATGGCGAGAAAGACGATCGCCATGAGAGTAGCGGCTGCGGTGACGATACGTCCGGTCCTGGCCAACCCGACCGCGACGGCGCGTTCGTTTTCTGCCAGCGTGCGACCAGACTTCGTCCACTCCTCCCTTATGCGAGAGAGCACGAATACCTCGTAGTCCATCGACAATCCAAACGCGATGCAGAAGATTAGGGGTGGAAACGCGGCATTGACATGACCGCTAGTCGTCGTCCCAAAGCCGGCGAGATGGCCGTCCTGAAAGATCCACACCATGGCCCCAAACGCGGCGGTCAGAGACAGTGCGTTCATGACGAGTGCCTTGATCGGTAACAGGACGCTGCCGGTGAGCAGGAACAGCAGGATCAACGTCGTCACCACGATCAATGTGATCACCACAGGGAGCTTGGAGGATATTCCGTTTACGCTGTCGAGGTTCTGCTGCGCTATCCCACCGAACAGCACGGCTGCCGGCGCGGGTACCTGTTTGAGCGCCGCGAGCTGTCCCTGGCCGGATTCCGAAACCGGGTCCAGTGTGCTGAATACGCTCAGGTAGGCGGCATCTCCATCGGCGGCCGCGCCATACGTATCCGTTCCGATCCGTCGCCCGCCGGCATAGGTGCCTGTGGGGGCGCTGACA
>Ga0105248_10009126_pt1 | contig 10908 bp, 8 predicted proteins | sample KBSS34metaG_FD_81524 | JGI IMG/M metagenome (GOLD analysis project Ga0105248, IMG submission 81524) | Switchgrass rhizosphere microbial communities from Kellogg Biological Station, Michigan, USA - KBS S3-4 metaG | ecosystem: Host-associated > Plants > Roots > Rhizosphere > Soil | place...
GAGCCGCGGCTCGACGCGGTGATTCAGGGCGACACGGTCCGCGAAGTCCTGGATTATGTGCAGTTCAACGCCAAAACGCTCCTCGAGCAGTTCCGCCGCGACGTCGAAAAAGCAGTCAGCGACGGGCGGATGGGGTATGAAGAATCCGGCCGTCTCCTGCGGTTCTACGAGGACGGATTAAACGGGTACACCTATTTGGAGCAATAAGCGTCTAAGAAAATAGATCGGGAGTGAAAAGAGACCGGGCGGTGCAACGCCACCCGGTCTCTTTCTTATTTGAGCAGGCCCTGCTGATACGCCAGCACGGACGTCTGGATCTGGAATTCGTAAATCGCCGTGGCCCGTTGGATTTCCGCGGCGGTCTTCCCGAGTTGCGCTTGCGTCAACTCCACGATCGAACTGAGACCGAGGTCGTAGCGAGCCTGCGAAAGCTCCAAGGCGAGAGTCGCCTGGCGCAGTAATTCGTCGGTCAGCTTCACGCGCTCGAACGCATTTGTTGTGTTGAGCCACGCGACTTGCACGTCGCGGGCAACCTGAATTTCCAGATCGCGGACCCGCTCGCTAACCGCGCGGGCCCGCAGATCTGCCTCTTCCCGGCGAGCCGAGAAGAGCCGCCCGTTGAACACCGGAATGCTCAACGTTACTCCTGCCGCGGAGTAGTGATCCTGGACGCCTTCGCCATGAACCGGCGCGACGCCTGCCACCGCGGCAGCACTTATCGTAGGCCGCGACAATGCGGCTTCGGCTGATGTGAAACGCTGCGCGGCTGCCAATTCGCTGCGCGCGCTCTGCACATCCGCCCGTTCCTTCAGCGCCGTTTGGATCATGGGCGCCGGCTCGCTCACCGGCGGCTCCGGCATGCTGGTCTCTACCAGATCGAAGACCTGTGGTTGAGCGAATCCAATCGCGGAAGACAAATCGGCGTCGGAGGCCCGGACTTCGTTACGGGCTTGCGACAGTAACAATTTCGCTTCCGCCAAATTTACATTCGCGAAGCTCGCGTCCAAGCCGGACTTCAAGTTGCTCTGCGCGAGGGCCGTGACCTGGTCCGCTACGATCGATCGCGTAGCAACCGTTTGTTCGGCGACCCGCAACACGGATCGCGCGCGGAGCGCGGCATAAAACGCCCGACGCACTTGCACCAGAACGAGAGCCCGCGAAAACTCGGAACGCTGATCGAAGGACTGCGCCCGCAACTTTGCGGATTGCACCAACTCTCCCGTGCGTCCGAAGTCCGTAATCAATTGCGAGACAGCGGCGCCGCCGGCGAACCGGTTGTACACCGTGCTCGCGTTCAACCCGCCTGCCGCGATCCGTGTGTTGTATTCACCACCGGCTCCGGTTACGAGGCCGAAGATTTGCGGATAAAAATTACTGCGAATTTCGATGGTCACCTGGTTCGCAGCGAGGGCATCGAGCAACGCCGCGCTGATCCGCGGATTTTGCTTTACAGCCAATGCCTCGGCCTCTTCGACGGTGAGCTTCCGCGGCGTAGAGTCCGCCGGCGTTCCGGGAGCCTGGGCGTAGAGCACGACGCCGATCAGGAAGGCGCAGAATCTCATGCCGGTACCTGCTTTCCGCGATAGACCAGAAGGTACGCGCAAGGAACCACGAATACGGTTGCGATCAGTGAAACAGTGAGTCCACCAAGAATCGCCCGCGCCAGGGGAGCGTAGGCTTCGCTACCCGTTCCGATCGCCAGGGCCATCGGCAACAGTCCAAGCAGCGTCGCGATCGACGTCATCAACACGGGGCGAAGTCGAATGCGGCAGGCCTTCAGGACCGCCTCTTCCAGCGCCATGCCGTCTCTCCGCAAATGGTGTGTGAACTCGACGATCAGAATACTGTTCGAAACCACGATGCCAACCATCATCAGGACACCGAGCAGCGACTGCACATTGAGGGTGGTATCGGTGAACCCCAGCGTCAACAGTACGCCGCTCAGTCCCGGAGGAACAGCGAGCATGATGATGAAGGGATCCTTGAACGACCGGAATTGGGCCACGAGAATCAGAAACAGCAGGACCACCGAAAGCACCAGGCCAAGAGCGAAGCTGCGGAATGCCTGCGTCATGCTCTCAATCATTCCCCGCACGTTGACAGACATGTTGCCGGGAATCTTGGTGGACGAGACGATCTGCTGGATGCCTTTTCCAGCGCGCGCCAGATCTTCGCCGCGTGTTTGCACATACACGTCGATCACCGGCCGCAGCGCGGTGTGATCAATCACGATGGGTGCCTCCGTGCGCCGTACATCCGCGATGGTATCGAGGCGAATTGGTTCCATGCTGCCGGCAGCGTGGAGCGGAATACTGCTGAGATCGACCAGATTCTTGATTCGGTTCTCGGCATATTGCACGGTCAGCAAATAGTCGCGTCCACTTTTCGGATCCACCCAAAAGCCGGGTCCGATCATTTGATTCGATGTCAGCGCCGTAATGACGTTGCTGACCACTTCGCGCTGCAGCAGACCAGCCGCCGCCGCGCGGACGCGATCGACGTGGAGCTTGAGAACCGGGGAATCGACATCCTGCGGGATGAAGACCTGTTCCACTTCCGGAAGGGCCCGGACGCGCGCCGCGATTTCGCCCGCGACCCGATGTGCGCCGAGAATATCGGAACTGGTGACTTGGATATCGATGGGAGCGGAAACGCCCATGTTCAGGACCGAATCCACCAGGCCGCCGGATTGCACGAACGAATCCAGCTCAGGCATCTCGTCGTTCATCGCCTTTCGAACGCGGCGCATGTATTCGTAGCTGCTGACATGGTGATCTTCTTTAAAGGCCGCCTGCACCACCGAGGAATGCTGTCCCGTGTTCTGCGAGTAGATCGCCGGAAACTCAGGAGTGATGCCGATGTTCGACACGATAATGTCGAGGTCCTTCGGGTCGACCGTTTTTCGGATGATCTCTTCGACGCGCGCGATCTTCTTTTCGGTATCCTCGAGCCGCGTTCCCGTCGGAGCTTTTACGTTGGCGACGAACTGTCCGGCATCGGTGCGCGGGAAGAATGCCTGTCCGATCCGGGGCCACACCAGAAAGCTCAGCGCGAAGGCAATTAGCGCCACAAGCAGAACCGTCTTCGGCGTTCGTAACGCGACGACGGCCAGACGCTCGTAGATATTCAGAATGCCGTCGATGGTGTGCTTGATACGCAACTGAATCGCATTGCTCGAAGCGTGTGGTTGGATATAGCGCGCGGCGAAAACAGGCACCACGGTCAGCGCCACCACGTACGACGCGAAGAGCGACAAGATCACGGCGAGCGCCAGCGCCGTAAACAGGTATTTGCTGACGCCGTAGAGCAACACAACCGGGAAAAAGACCACCACCGTGGTAAGCGTCGCGGCCAGTACCGGAAGCGTGACTTCACGCCCGCCTTCCTCCGCGGCGCCCTCCGACGTGGCGCCGAGCTCAAGATGGCGATAGATATTTTCGAGAACGATGACGGAGTTATCGATGATTCTTGAAAAAGCGAGCGCCAGGCCGCCGAGCACCATCGTGTTGATCGTGCTGCCGCCCAGCCAGAGAAACAGGAACGTCGCGAGCGCCGAAAGCGGAATCGACAGGCACACGGCGACGGTGGCGCGAAAGCTTCCCAAAAAGAGCAGCACCATGAACGACGTGAGCACCAAGCCAATGGCGCCTTCGTGGAGCAGCGTTTCAATGGAGCGTTTGACGAAGAGAGACTGATCGAAAACGAGATCCGTCTTCAACTCCGGCGGCACGTCCACCAGGTGCCGCAACTTCTCGCGTACGCCATCGACGACCGCGATGGTGTTCGCATCGCCGCCCTGCTTCAGCACCGGAACATACACCGATCGCTGACCGTCAATGCGAACGATATTGTATTGCAGTGCCTCGGCGTCTTTCGCGACTCCGATATCGGCGATGGTCACCATCGCACTGCCGTTTCGCTTGATCGGGACACTGTTGATGTCGCGAATGTCTTCGATCATCGAGTTACTGTACAAGTTGTAGTCGATGGGCCCGATGCGGACGTCGCCGGCGGGCAGCACCACGTTGGAGTCGTTGATGGCGCGAACGACGTCCATGGGACTCAACTTGAAAGCCTCCAGCTTTGCGGGCTCGGCGTAGATCATCACCTGGCGAGTCCGTCCGCCAAATGGCTGCGCGATGGAGGCGCCCGGCACGCCGGCGACCTGGTTTCGTACCGGGACGGCAACGATGTCGCGCAGCACGGCTTCGGTGAGTCCTTCACCGCGCGCCGTGACCAGGCAGACCGGCAGGCTCGAAGCATCGAACTTCATGACCACCGGCGGCAGCGTCCCCTGCGGAAGCCGCCGCAGATTCGACATCGCGATACTGGCTACGTTACTGGCAGCCGAGTCCGCGTTTGTGCCGGGTTGAAAGTAGAGCCGCACCAGACTCACACCGGCGAGGGAACGGCTCTCGATACGGTCGATACCATCAGCCAGGGTAAAGTAGCGCTCGAATCGCGAAGAGATGTCCGCTTCGATCTCCTGCGGGGGCATGCCGCTATAGAAGGTGGCCACGACGACGACGGGGATATTGATCTTCGGGAACAAATCCACTGGCAGCATCACGACTGCGACGCCGCCGAGAATCACAATGACAAGACACAGAACAACGATGAAGTAGGGATTTCGGATGGCGAACGCTGACATCTATCGCCCCCCCATCTTCGGCTTCACCACCTGGCCGGGCCGGACTTGCGATCGTCCTCCGGTGACGACGGTTTCCCCTTCACCGATGCCGCTCACGACTTCCACCCTTTCGGGCGTTTCCATGCCAACACGGATTTCGGTGTCCACAATTCTGTTCTGGGCGTCCAGCTTATAAACATGCGGCGCGTTCTTAACCAGGAAGACGGCTTGAACGGGAATCGAAAGCGCGGCCGCATGGCGATCCAGCGACAGGACCGCAGTCGCATACATCCCGGGTTTCAGCTCCGAGCGGGGATTGTCGACATCGATTTGCGTCTCCATCGTACGGGTGGCGTCCTGCAGGCGGTCGGCGAAACGCGCGACCTTCCCTTGATAGGACTTGTTCAACGCATCGACGCGAATGGTCATCGAGGAGCCGACGCGAATGCTGGAAACAGCGCTCTCGGGCACATTCAAAACCATCCGCAGTCTCGAGATATCGGAGATGCGAACCAGTGGAATCGCCTGCGAGCTCGACGCCGTGCCCTGCTGAATCATCGCGCCGGGATCCGCGTAGCGTTTCGTGACTACGCCCGCGAAAGGCACCGTGATTCGCGCGTAGCTGTTCATGGTCTTCACGCGCTCCTCCGATGCCGCCGAAGCGTGGACCTGTTGTTCGGCCGCGGCGATGGCCGCCTTTGCCGTATCGATCTGCCCTTCGGCAAGTTGATCGCGCGTCCGGGCGTCGTCGATCTCCTGCATGGCGATGAGATTGGGCCGCGACTTCGCTACTTGTTCCAACCGCGCGAGGATCTGATGAGAATTCTGATGAGCGGTTTCGGCTCGCGCCAAATCCGTCCGCGCCCGGACCACTTCTGCCTCGGCCCTCCGCTTTGCGGCGAGCGCCTGCGCGGCTTCGTCCACCATCTCCGGAATCTCGAGAGTCGCGATCACCTGCCCGGCGTGGACGCGATCGCCGACGTCCACAGTGATCGACTTTAAGTAACCGGCGACCTTGGCGTGCAGCTCGACTTCCTGATACGGGCGAAATTCGCCGTTCAGCGAGACTTCGCGGCCGAGATCCTCTCGAATGGCTTTCACTGCCGCAACGGTGGGAACGTCGGGTTCCCGGTTCGCTTCGGCGACTGGAGCCGGTGAGCAACCGATTAAGGCAAACAAAGCGAAACCCACAACGCAGGCGCCCAAAACGGGACGTCGCATAGAAACCTCCTCGAAATCCTGAATCGAAAGAATCGCGGGTTACGCGTGGGCGGGCGGTGGGCGCAGGAACTGGGCTCTGTCGAAGTGAGGAACAGTGGCAGGCTGCGGGCGCAGCGGTTCGACGCGCACTGCGGTTCGCATGCAGTCGGCGGCAAGGCGCATGACGACCTGTACGACAGGAGTGATATTGACCCGGTCCACGCTGCATTCATGCAGCTTCGTCGCTTTGGCCGCAACCCGTCCTACCGAGCCCGGCTCATCGTCGTACATGCTGAGCTTGGCGTTTACAGCCGCGCAGACAACAGCGACCACAACGATCAGAATAATCGTCGCCAGAAAAGAGGACTTGTAGCGAGGGTCGCGAAACACTTCTCTTGGCATCATAACGCAATCCCTCAAGCGGCTGAAATGGATGCTCTATGACTCGTCCTCGGAAGGTGGTTTTTTGTATTTCGGCTTCTTGCGCTGGGTCTTGGGAACGAGCGGCCGACTGGCCGGTACAGGACCCACCCGTTCGCGGGCGATGGCCCGAACTTCCTTCTTTTGATCGAAGCCTTTTTGCTTCGGCATGGTCCCAGGGTAGCAGCGGGATGTGAGGCAGTGTAAATTGGCACGCTTGACGCCGTTCGAGAACGGTCCCTACAATGAAGGAGTAACAAGGAGGCCCTTATGTTAAGGTCCATCGGCCTACCGGAACTTTTGATTATTCTCGCGGTCGCTGTGCTGCTGTTTGGCGGCAAGAAGATTCCCGAGGTAGCGAAAGGGCTGGGCGAAGGCATTCGCAACTTCAAGAACTCGCTGAAAGGCGACGAACCAGCGACTCCCGAAGAAAAGAAGCAGGCATAAGGCTTCCTGGGATGCTCGCAGTTTGAGCGTCTGCTATCCGGATTTTCAACCCGCGCGAACGAAAAGTTCGAGCGGCTCCAACAACCAAAAACCCCGCCAGGCGCGAAGGCCGAGCGGGGTTTTCTTGCGTTAGGGAAGTGGAAACTACTTCTTTTTCGGCGGAACGATCGCGTCGCGGACGGTTTTCGCCACGCGGAACTTCACGACCTTCTTGGCCGGGATCTTGATTGCTTCGCCGGTCGCCGGGTTGCGGCCCATGCGCGCTTTGCGGTCCACACGAACGAGGCGGCCGATTCCCGGCAATACGAACATGCCGTTCTTCTTCGTCTCTTTGACGGCCATTTCACCGAACGTGGTGACGAACATCTTGGCGACCTTGTTGCTCACTTCACAAGCGGCCGCGAGTTCCTTGATGAGTTGCGATTGAGTCATGCGTGCTGCTGCCATAATTCTCCTTTAAAACAAATTCTCCCAATTTTGTCGTTCCCGATCCGTCCGGCAGAAGAACGCCCACCGCGTCTTCTGCATCACAAAAGCTCGCTGCTGGCGATCTTCCGTTTTCCGAAAGATCGTTCGATGGTCCCGTTGCGTCGAGGATCACCGTCGCGCCGGCTTCCGCAGCCCTACGCGAAAGCGCAAGAGCCGGCGCGCCATGCGGTCGCCAGCCCCGATTGCTACCAAATGATAACGGAAGCAATCACCCCTGTAAAGGGTAAAAGAGCAAAAAACGCCCGTTTTTCGGGCATTTTCTGAACAGACGCTGTTTTCTTTTCCACAGCGGCGCACTCCGGAGTCGTTTCAGCGTGCGATTCGGGCCTCTCATCGCGCGCCGGCGCCATGCATGTAAACCTTCGCAAAATAGCCCAAAAGTCACTATTACAACAAGAGTTGGCCGTTTTGTATCAAACATTTTTACACGCTTCTGTTGCAAGCAAGCACTCGGCGGGCCATTGTGTTCGACACGGCGATTCCGCGTGTGGCCGACGCTTCCGGTTTGTGGGCGGCGCGTAATTGACGAGCGTATACTCGAAATGCCCGGTTTCCTGGACCCGCAAGGACACCCGCGAGACTCGCGCGTGACACTTACCCAGCCTGCTCCGCCGGAGCCCAGCTGAGGTTCCATGTCCATTCAAACCCGCTCCCTTGCCCTGCTTCTTATCCTTATCTGTCTGCATCCCGGCGCGATGGCCGCATCCAAGCCACTGGAGCTCAGATGGAATGAAATTGCCCCGTTGATTAGCGGCCACAGCGTCGAAATCGATCTGAGTGATGGAGCCACCGTAAAGGGCGAAGCGGTCGCGGTCCGAGACGAGGTCCTCGTTATGGAGGTGAAAAACTCGTCGAAACCGAAAACCTACAGTAAGGGAACCACATCCATTCCCCGCAACCTGATCACAACGATCCAGCTTCGACGGACTCGCGGCTCCGGCGGCCGCATCATCGGCACGGTCCTGGGAGTTCTCGGAGGCCTGTCTTTCGGCGGCGGCGTCGCGCTGCAAACAGAATCCAAGGGAGGCGCGGCGGTTCTTTTCGTCGCCATCACCACGGGACTCGCCGCCGGAGGCTACTATGCGGGAAAAGCCTTCGACCGGCGAACCACGCTGATCAAGGTGGTCCCCTAGGGTAGTCCGCTAAATCTAGCGCACTACCTCCCCTAGACCCACCGAACTTGCAGTTTGCTATACTTTTATACGTCTAACCACGATTTCAATCAAAGGAAGCGCGTTGGCCTGTAGCCCGCGCCAAGCAAGCAACAATGCCAAAACGCACATTTCAGCCGAACAATCGCAAGCGCGCCAAGACCCACGGATTTCGCGCCCGTATGAAGAGCAAAGATGGACAGGCCGTCCTGAGCCGCCGCCGCGCCAAAGGGCGTCATTCGCTGACGGTTAGCGACGAGAGAGCCGTCCGGGCTTCCCATTAAGTTTCCGTTCCCCAAGCCATCCCGGATTCTCAAGACCCGTGAATATCGCCGGGTCTACGACAACGGGTTTCGCCTGCCAGGGCCCTTGTTCGTCGCCTTTTGCCTCCGTGAGCAGCCTGACCAGACCGGACTTGGGGAACAGCCGAACGCCGCGCCTCGTATAGGATTTACAGTACCGCGGGCGCTCGGAAAGGCGGTCGTTCGGAACCGGATCCGGCGTCGCGTCCGTGAAGCGTTTCGGGTCCGAATGCCGGATCTCGCACCGAACTGGCAGATCGTGATCAACCCTCGGCGCCGTTCCCTGGACGCTCCGTTCGAAGAGTTGAAGCGGGAAGTGGAGAAGGTGGTCCAGCGATGCGCGAAGTCCTGATTCTGCTGCTCGGCGGCTACAAACGCTTCGTTTCGCCGCTACTGCCCTCCGCCTGCCGGTTTCATCCTACCTGTTCCGAATATATGCGCGAAGCGATCGTGAAACACGGCGCGGCTCGCGGTGTCTACCTCGGGACCCGGCGCCTTCTGCGGTGTCACCCATTTCATGCCGGCGGATTCGATCCGGTCCGGTGATCAGCTCCTTTCTTTGAACAACCCCCCACTCAGGCCACATGGATTTCAACTTCGGCAAAAAAGACGACGGCTCCGGCAAGAAGGAAATATCGATGGAGGCGCGTCTCATGCTGGCCTTTGGCCTCATGGCGGTCGTGCTCTTCGTCACTCCTTATATCTATAAGCCGACGCCGCCACCGCCCGCGGCGAAGAAGCCGGACGTCGCGCAAACACCGGCTGACACCAAGCAGACTCCGGCGGTGGCCGCGCAGACGCCACCCGCGGCAAAGCCTGGAACGGCCGCCAAGCCTGGTTCGCCGGCAAAGCCAGGAGACACTCCGGCACCCGCCGTCATTCAGGCGGACAAAATCGAGCAGTTTACCATCGAGACCAAAGTCTACAAGGTGGTCTTCTCGAATCGCGGCGCGGTCGTGAAGAGCTGGATCCTCACGCAATACAAGGATCACCACAACAAGCCGCTGGATCTCGTCAACCCGAAGGCCTTCGAAAAAACCGACAACGGACCGTTCTCACTCATCTTCAAGGCCGTCAAACCTGCGACGGATCCGAACTGGGTGAACTTCGTGGCGAAGCCCGACGCCGACAAGCTCGGAATTACGTTCGAATATTCCGACGGCGCCACCACGACGCGTAAGGTTTTCAAGTTCCACCCGAACAGCTACACCGCCGACGTCACTACCGAAGTCACGATGAACGGTGTCAGTCTGCCGCACTCCATCGAGTGGCGCGGCGGATTCGGCGACGCGACCATCGTCAATGCGCAGGTGGCCCGCCACACTCTGTTTCATGTGAGCGGCGATTCCAATCCCACCGTGAAGGACGTGAAGGCCGCGAAGGACGGGCCGGTCAGCAACAGCGGATCTTACACCTTCGCCGGTCTTGAGGATCCTTATTTCGCTGCCGTGTTCCTGCCCAAAGGCAATGGCGCCACCGAAGTCACCACCTTCGCCGACACCGTGATCGGCGCGGATGAAGGACAAGGCGAGGAACCGCATATCGGCGTCGCCGTCGGCGGCGACGCACCGAACCACTTCTCCATGTTCGTTGGTCCCAAAGACCTGGATCTGATGAAACAGATCAATCCCAAGCTCGAGCAACTCGTAGATTGGGGCTGGTTCGGATTCATCGCGAAGCCTCTGTTTGCGGCGCTGAACTGGCTCAACGACAAATACATCCACAACTACGGCTGGGCGATTATCCTGCTTACGCTGGTCATCAATATTGTGCTGATGCCCCTGAAGTTCACCAGCATGAAATCGGCGAAGAAGATGCAGACGCTGCAGCCGCAGATTCAGGCTATCAACGCGAAGTACAAAGAGCTGCCGATGCGCGATCCGCGGCAGGCCGACAAGAACGCCGAGGTGATGGAGCTTTACAAGAAGCACGGCGTCAACCCGGTGGGCGGCTGCCTCCCGATGGTCCTGCAGCTTCCCTTCTTTTTCGCGTTCTACAAAGTACTTACCGTTTCCGTTGAGATGCGCGGAGCAGAGTGGCTTTGGGTCGGCGATCTGTCCCAACCCGAAACCCTGAGCCTTCGCGTTTTGCCGGTGCTGCTCATCGTCACGCAATTCATTTCGCAGAAGATGACGCCCGCTGCCGGAGCCGATCCGTCCCAGCAGAAAATCATGATGATTATGCCGCTCGCGATGGGCTTTATGTTCTACTATCAGTCCGCGGGCCTGGTGTTATATTGGTTAACCGGTAACTTGGTGGCGATCGCGCA
>Ga0105248_10009128_pt1 | contig 10907 bp, 5 predicted proteins | sample KBSS34metaG_FD_81524 | JGI IMG/M metagenome (GOLD analysis project Ga0105248, IMG submission 81524) | Switchgrass rhizosphere microbial communities from Kellogg Biological Station, Michigan, USA - KBS S3-4 metaG | ecosystem: Host-associated > Plants > Roots > Rhizosphere > Soil | place...
CGATCTCCACGGCAAGCGGGTGGCGATCGTCGAGGGATATTCGTACGGCGACGCCATTGACAACGCCGGCGCGACGTTCGTCCGCTCGCGCAGCGAAGAAGACAGCCTCAAGCTGTTGCTCAATCGCTCGGTGGACTACACGCTGATGGACGAGATCGTCGTGCAGTACCTCGTCGACAACTACGCCAATGAGGCTCGAGCGAAGCTGCAGCTCGGTTCGAAGCCGCTCCTCGTCCGGCCGCTGTATCTTGCGATCAGGCGAGACCGTCCAGATGCGGCGTCGATCATCGATCGCTTCAATGCACAGCTGCGCGGGATGATCGCCGACCGCACGTACCATCGTCTTCTCCACGTGGCCTGGATCCGGGCAGATGTGGACGGCGATGGCATCGCTGAATACGTCCCGGCGAACGATCGGCCCGGCCCCGTCGCTCCGGACCATGCCTACGCGCTCTTCTCGACCGAACCGCCCGCGGCGTCGCCCGCCAAGAAGTCGGGTTTCTATGTCGGCGGGAACATCTACGAGGAATGGGCGAGCGTGCCGGACAGCTACAAGGACATCAATTCTCAGCAGCCGGACGCGAGTCGATCGACGGGCACCATCTTTCGATTCAGCTGGTGACCCGCGTCGTGGGCGGCCGCGGCCCACGGCAGCGAGGCACCTCACGGCTTCATCGGCCGGCCGCTGCTGATGATTGCCAGAGCCAACGGCATGTCCGGAGGAGGAAGCCGATTCATGAGCACCTTCTGGCAGGACCTCCAGTACGGCGCGCGGATGCTGGTCAAGAGACCCGGCTTCACCGTCGTGGCGGCGCTCTCGCTGGCCCTGGGCATTGGCGCCAACACGGTGATCTTCAGTTTGATCAACACGACGCTGCTGCGTCCGCTGCCCTTCGAAGATCCCGACAAGCTGGTGATCATCTGGACCGTGCCGGCCCAGGACAAGAGCGCCCGCAACGGGGTGAACTTTTCGGCCTACACCACCTTTCGCGAGAAGAGCCAATCGTTCGAGGGGATGGGGGCGCTCACGGGTATCAGCAAGAACCTCGGTGCGGATGAAAACGGCGCGCCCGCCGAAAGGATTTCCGGCTGGCGGTTTGCGCCGTCGGTGCTCCAGGTGCTGCGCGTGAAACCGGCGTTGGGCCGCTTCTATACGGAAGACGAAGATCAGATCGACAATGCCGCGCCCGTCATCGTCATCACGCACCGCCTCTGGAAGCGCCACTTCAACAACGATCCCGGCGTCCTCGGCAAGACCCTCATGCTCGACCAGCAGCCGATCACCGTGATCGGAGTCCTGCCCGAGAACTTCAGCTTTTTCGGCGACGAGGTGGATTTCATCGCGCCCCTTGGCACCGCGCGGCCCCAGGTGACCAGCAAGCAGGGATTCTCCATTCCCCTGGCACGGCTCAAAAACGGGGTATCGATGCGTCAGGCGCAAGCCGAGATCGACACCCTGGCCGCGCAGCTCGCGAGTGCGGACGCCGAGCGGCACGGCGGGAACGGGGCGCTGCTCCAGACTCTTCAGGAGGGCGCCTATGGCGATTTGCGCAATCCGCTCCTGATCCTGCAGGGCGCGGTCGCGTTCGTGCTGCTGATCGGATGCGCCAACGTGGCCGGGCTGTTGCTGGCTCGCGCGGCGTCGCGCAGGACCGAGGTCGCTGTTCGCACGGCGCTCGGGGCGGGACGAGGACGGATCGTCCGGCAACTGGTGACGGAGACGTTTCCACTTTCCGTGCTGGGCGGAGTGACGGGCGTCTTTCTTTCCTGGGGAGGACTGAAACTGTTCGCCGCGGCGGCGCCTCCCGGATTCCCCCGGCTCGACGAACTGGCCATCGACGCTCGCGTCCTGGGATTCACGGCACTCGTGGTGGTCGTGACGTCCGTCGTGTTCGGCATTGTCCCGGCGATGCAGGCATCCAAGCCCGATCTGGTCGTATCCCTCAAGGAATCCGGCCGCAGCGGAACGGATGGCATCGCGCGGCAGTATCTGCGGAGCATCCTGGTCACGTTGCAGATCGCCATGTCGCTCGTACTCCTGATCGGCGCCGGCCTGATGATCAACAGTTTTATTCGCGTCCAGAAGAACGCGCTGGGCGCGGACGCGCGCGGCGTCCTGACGTTCGATTTCCGCTTCGCCCAGAACGACGCGATCAAGCCGTACTCACGCTACCGGGGGGTCGGACTGTGGGACGTCATGCCGCTACCGGCGCTGACGTTTGACAGGGTGTTGGAACGGGTCAAGAGCATTCCCGGCGTGACATCCGCCGCCGGGATCAGCCGGCCTCCGCTCAATTCGGGCGGTATTCAGATGCCGTTCCTGATCGAGGGCCGTCCCGCTCCGCCTCCCAGTGCCGCGCCCGGCGGCGGTCCGCAGCAGCAGGCCCAGACGGCGGACTATTTTTCGATCACGCCCCATTACTTCGAGACCATGAAGATCCCGGTTCTGCGCGGCCGGGATATCAACGAGCAAGACAGGGCCGCCGGTCCGCTCGTCGTCATCATCAATCAGACAATGGCGCGCCGCTTCTTTGCCGATGAGGAGCCGATCGGCAAGCGGCTGACGCTCGACTTCGTGCCCGACGAACGCCCGCGCGAGATCATCGCCGTCGTCGGCGACACTCGAAGCAGCCGCATGCAGAAGGAGCCGTCGCCGACCATGTACGTGCCCCACGTGCAGCAGACCGCGCGCTGGCCGGGGCCACAGTTCGCGGATCGCGCCGGCATGTACTTCGTGCTTCGGACCGCGGGAGAGCCGCTGAAGCTGGTTGAGACCGTCAAGCGAGCCGTCGCCGAGGTCGATCCGAACAGACCCGCAGCCAATTTCCGAACCATCGAGCAGAACCTGAGCCAGCAGACGCAATTTCTGCGGCTCTACATACTGCTGCTCGGAATCTTCGGCGGCATCGCCGCCGTGCTCGCCGCTATCGGCATCTACGGAGTGATGGCGTACTCCGTCGCCGAGCGGACGCGCGAGATCGGAATTCGGATGGCGCTCGGAGCCCGCTCCGCAGACGTCGTGAAGATGGTGCTCACGCGTGCGCTGCTGATGGTCGGGCTCGGCGTGACCCTTGGGCTTGCCGGATCGTTTGCGCTCACACGCGTGATCCAATCGGCGCTCTACGGCATCACCGCGACCGATCCGGCGACGTATGCCGGGATCTCGGTCCTCCTGCTGCTGGTCGCGATCATCGCTTGCCTGATTCCGACACGGCGGGCTGTCGCCGTCCACCCGACGATCGCCCTGCGATACGAGTAGTCATCCTGTTCGACCAGCGCCGGCAGCAGCCACGGCGCTATGGTTCCACCTTCTCGGCCGTCTCGGGCCACGCGCCACCGAAAAACGTGTCGACCGCGCCGAAGACCTTGTCAGGATCCTCAACCCACGGCACATGGGCCGCGTTGTCCACCGTCACGAGCCGCGCGTCGGGCAGCCTCGACGCCCAGTCCCTGCCGCCCCCGTATGACGCGCTCCTGTCTTTACGGCCATGGATGACGAGGACAGGCGCCTTGGCCTTCGCCAGCTCCGCCGCGGTCAGCTTGAGTTGCTGAATCGATGGCAGAACGTGCTCGTTCCACTGGGCCATGAAGTTCATTTCGTTGGGAAGATCACAGGGTTCCCACCCGACCTTGTCGGCGTCCGCCGGATCGGCGACGTAGATTTCCCGCAAGATGGACCAGAACCTCCTGCAGAATTCCCGGGGATCGAGGGTCGCGCGCTCCTTGTTGAGCTCGCCGAGCCGGGCCATGACTGCGCCAAGCGTCCCGTCCGCGTTCGTCAAGTGGGCGGGGTACTGCGTTGCGAAATCCGGCGCCATCGAGCCGATTTCCACAACGCGGCCGATCCGATCGGGATACTTCATCGCGTACAGCACCACAATCAGTCCCATGTAGGAGTGGCCGATCAGATTCACCCGATTGAAGCCGAAATGCCGCCGGATCGTCTCGAGATCGTCGACGTCGTGATGGATGCCGCGTTCGAGCTTCGAGCGGTCGCTGATGTGATCGGAACGGCCGCGATTGCGCGGGTCGAAAAACACCAGCGTGTGACGGTCGGCGAACGCCTGGAAGGCATCGAAAAGATAGACGCGGTTGGGGATCAGCACGGCCTGCGGCCCGTTCCCGAGCTTCTGAACGAACAGGCGCACTCCGTCTTCCGTCGTCACGTGTTCTTCGGTCGGATCCATGGCGGCTGACTCCTCTGAAAATGCGAACGCCGCGGCACGGCGCGGCTTCTGAATGAAAAAGCCGCGACAATCGCGGCTCATCAAAGAAAGAGCCGCGATCCGCGCGGCTCCACAACCGTCGAAGGCTGGATGCTACTGCACCTGATCCAGCCCTTCGGTGAGCTCGATGTTCGTGCCCCAGGGATCCTTGATGAACGCAATGGCGATGTTGAGAGCCGGCACCTTGCGATAGGCGACGTCGAGCTTGATGCCATCGGCTTCGAGCTTCTTGGTGAACGCCTCGAGGTTCTTGATTTCGAACCCGATGTGATCGATGGCCCGGCCCGTCGTGCCGACGACCGGCGTGGGTGAAGGCGTGAAGTTGAGCGCGACGCCCGGCAGGTCGGCCGACACGAATGCCGAGCCAGGATTGGCGGCGCGAGCCTTCGCGCCGAACGTCTTGACGTACCAGGCTTGCATCTCGGCGTTCTGCTGGCCGAAGAAATGAATGTGGTGCAGCTGGATTGGCGACGTCTGCGTCTTCACCTGCACGAGCTCGACCTTCACCTCCTCCGGGCCGAGCGCGAAGGCGATCGACGTGGTGGGATTCAAGGCGGCGATATCGTCCTTGACCTCCTGCGTCGCGGCCACTTCCGCGCGCGTAATCATCTTGAAGCCGTTCGCCTTGATCTTGTCGACGACCGGCCGCAGGTCCGGCACTGAGAAACCGATGTGATTCACGGTCGTGCCGATGCTGCCGCCCGTCGGCGCCTGCATGGGTCGAAAGAAAATCAGGACATTGGGGAACTTGATGATCTCCTGCTGATTGGTGCCGACTTTCACCACCGTTCCGCCCAGCGTGTCGACGAAGAACTTCTTCTGCGCGGCCATGTCGGTCGTGTTCAGGTGGTGGTGGCCGTAGACGACCGGGCCGTCCTTGGCGACGAGGAGCTGCGCCGAAGCCGTGCGGGCGGTGACCAGTGAAAGCGTGACCAGTGAGAAGATCAACAAGCGTCGTGTCATGACTGCGATTCCTCCAGTGTGCTCAAAAGTCCATGTGATGTCGGACGCCGTCGCCGGCCACGCGCCCTCCGCGGACGCCCTGGACATGATCAGCGGCCCTCCCTTCAACGGTCCGATGCTACCACCAGATGAACCAGGCTGTGGTCTGTCCTACCGCAGCGAGCTCGCGCGGAACAGGTCATCCGCCGACGACAAGATGATCCGTCGGAGGCGATCGGGATAGGAGGCCGGCGCGCGGTCGACGAACGCGCGGACGATGCGCGCGGCGTCCGGGGAACGATGACCGTTGAGCGTCGCGTCCATCCAGCGCTTTGGGAAGAAGATGTCGCCCGTCTGCTGGATTTGCTGGAGCAGATCGAGGCTCGGGCGAATGTACTGCACCGACGCCCGGGCGCGCAGCGGATGATGGAGGTAGCGCAGCCCGTCGAGCACCCAGGGCTCCCGCCGCCGGTTCGCGACGTCGGCGAGCGACGTGAAGAACCGTTTCCGCTCTGCGGGATCCGAGGACAGCGCCGGCACGACGAATTGCAGCCGCGCCTTCCGGTCGGGATTCAGCGTGCGTTGGACCTGCTGCTGCAGGATGATCTGCCAGTCCGCGACTTCACGAACGGCGAGCTCCTGCGCCAGCACGATGAAGTCGGTTTCCGCGAGTGTCAGGCCCGGCACCGCGTCGTCGCCGCGCCAGACGCGCGCCAGCCATGCGAGCGTCGGCGGCGTCAGTGCCTCGTCCCGCAGGGCGGAAAAGTACGCGCTCTTCAGGCTCGTCGTCGCCGCTTTTGCGAGGCCAGCCCCGAGCATCTGTTCGATCCGAGGCGCGCGGGTCGCGCGCTCACGGTCCGAGGCGAACTTCCAGTAGACCTGCTGGAGATAGGAGAGGACGCGCTGGACGTTGAGCTCGTCGGTCTCGCGGGGCAGAGCGTCGAGGGCCAGATCGAGCGCGCGCGACGGCGGCAGTTCGCCGTCGAGGACCGCGTCCCACAGCGTGACCCAGGCGCTGCCGCGCGTCAGCGGGTCGTCGATCTCCGGCAGGTGCGTTGACAGCCACGTCAGGCTCGCCGCATCGAGATGGAATTCGCCGTAGCCGATGCCACCGCCGTTGGGCAGGACGAAGAGCGGCGCCGGCAGGCCGCGGGCGGAGTCCACTTCGGTGCGCTGACCGCTCAGGCGCACCGGGACGAGCTGCACTCGATCCGCGTAGCCGAGGGCCACCTGCATGTCCTCGGTCCATGTGAGCCCGCGGCGCGGATAGGGGTCGCGCTCCGTGAACGCCAGCGTGGCGACGCGATGGTTGGTAACCGTCAGCTCGGTGCGAACGATCGGGCGGCCCGCTTCCTCGACCCACGCCCGGCTCCACGTCGAGAGGTCCGCGGCGGTTCGCGCGTCGAGGATGGCAATGAGATCCGGCCATGAGGCGTTGCCGAACCGGTGCCGTGCCAGATATTCGCGCAGACCGTCCCGGAACGCGTCGGCGCCCATGATGGTCTCGAGCTGACGCATCACGATCGGCGCTTTCTGATAGATGATCGCGCCGTACAACGTGCCGGCGTCCTTCAGGTTGTCGAGCCCCTGGCGGATCGCGTTGGTGCCGGCGGTCCGGTCCACGTCGTAGGCGGCCGGATAGTAGGCGTGAAGAAAACGCAGCTCGTGGTTCAGCAGCGGAAACGACGGGTTCACGATCTTCGCGGCCATGAAGTTGGCGAAGACCTCCTTCATCCACACATCCGTAAACCACTTCATCGTCACGAGATCGCCGAACCACATGTGCGCCGTCTCGTGCGAGATGGTGCTGGCGCGCTCGAGCAGCTGATTCTGGGTTGCCGATTCGTCGAGCATCAGCCCAGGCGCGTTGTAGAAGATCGCGCCCGGGTGCTCCATGCCGCCGAACTGAAAGGCCGGCACGAGCAGGAAATCGAACTTGCCAAAGGGGTAGGGAATGCCGGTGTACTGTTCGAGCCATGCCAGCGCGGCGGCGTGGAGATCGAACAACGCCTCGCGATTGCGTGCGACCTTCCGCGCATCGGTTTCCCGGTGCACCATGCGGAACGTGCGGCCGTCGCGCTCCGCGCGATCGACCACGAACCGTCCGGCCGCGAACGCGAACAAGTACGTCGGAATCGGCGGTGTTTCGGCGAACGTCACGTGCGTCCGACCCTCGCGCGAGAGCCGCGTGGCTTCCGCGCCGTTGGCCAGCGTCTCCCAGCCGTCGGGGACGTCGAGGGCCAGCGTCCACCGCGCCTTCAAATCAGGCTGATCGAAACAGGGGAACGCCTCGTGCGCGCGGGCGGGCACGAAGATCGTGTAGAGGAAATCGTCGTTGCGGTTGAGCGGCGCGTCGCCCGCGTCGAACTCGATGGTGACGCGGTTGCTGCCGCTCCGCAGCGCTGACGCCGGCAGGACGATGTGCCCGCGTTCGAGCGGCGCGTCGACGATCGAGCCGTTCGCCTCGACGAGCCGTACCGCGCCCATGCCGTTGGGCTCGAAGTCGAGTTGCAGCGGTGCGGTAGCGTCGCCGAGCGAGAAGGTGATCGCGACGCGAGCGCTGATTCGCTCGCTCCGGCCGGCAGGAAGGGTCAACGACAGGTCGTAGCGAAGGTCCGAGACGCGCGCCGCCCGGTCGACGGCGAGCGCTTCGGTTACGCCGGGCGTGGCGCTTGATCCAGTCGAACGCTGGACGCCCTTCGACGGCGGCGCGAGAGCCATCAGGAACACGGCGGCGAGAATCGACCGCACCCGCATCGGCTCCATGGTAGTCCGGCGCACGGCACGATGCGGGGCTCACGCCACTACTTCTTGGGCCACAGGACGCCCTGATCTTCCTTGGTGACCGGCGCGATGCCCTTGTAGACGAACCGCTGGACGCGCTGCCCACGATAGGTCTCGGTCGTGAAGATATTCCCTTTCGAATCGGTGGCGATGCTATGGACCCCGTAGAAGGAGCCCGGCTGCCGGCCGCCTTCGCCGAAGGTCGTCAACATGGCGAGCGATTCGCGATCGAGAATGTGGACCCTGTCGTTCTCCCCGTCAGCCAGGTAGATGTACTTCTGCTGCGCATCCTTCGAGAACGTGATGTCCCACACCGACCCGGATCCCCGCGTTTGCTTGTTGATGAACGTCTCCTTGACGAACGTGCCATCGGGCTTGAACACCTGAATCCGATCGTTGGCGCGGTCGCAGACGTAGAGCAGGCGATCGACCGAGAGCTCGGCGCAGTGCACGGGATTGCGGAACTGCTGCGCGGGAGGAGCATTCGGATCGTAATTGCCGAGGCTGACATCGTCGGGCTTGTGGCCGTAGGCGCCCCAATGCCGCTTGTACTTGCCGGTCTCCGCGTCGTAGACGATTACGCGATGGTTGCCGTAGCCGTCGGCGACGTAGACCTCGTTGGTCATCTGGTCGACGAATGTCTTGGCCGGCAGCCTGAGGTTTTCAACGTCGTTGCTGCCCTTGCTCTGGCCGGGCTTCCCGATTTGCATCAGGAACTTCCCGTCCTTGGTGAACTTCAGGACCATGCTGTCGTTGAAATAACCCTGGATGCCGCTGGTCTGGCTCTCGTCGAGGACGGCTTGTCCGCGAGCCGCGCCTGCCTGCCCGCGCGCCCCGCCAGGAGCCGTGCCCCGGCCGTTGCCCCCAATCCACACGTTGCCCTTGTAGTCGACCGTGACGCCGTGATTCGACTCGGGCCAATCGTAGCCTTGTCCCTTGCCACCCCAGTGCCCGACCAGGTTGCCGTCCTTGTCGAACTCGAGAATAGGCGGCGCCGGTGCGCAACATTGAGCGATCGGCGGGTTCGTGGTGGCGTGCACTTCGTTGGGTTCGAGGGAGCCCGCCCGATGGATGATCCACACGTGATCCTGGGCATCGACCGACACGCCGATGGTCTGACCGAGGATCCAATGGTTCGGCAAGGGCTTCGGCCAGAACGGGTCGACTTCGAATCGGGGCGCCATGACGGTGGCCGCCTCCACCACGCCGCCGGTCGCCCTTCGTTCCAGCACGATGCTTCCGACCGCGAGGGCGGCGAGCAGCAGGAGAAAGATCGAGCTGATATAGACATCACGTTTCATGGTTCCGCTCCTTCTCCCCATGTCAGACACGGACGTGCCGGGCCGGTTTCAACCTGGCAGCCTGGGACAACCACCGAGGTCACCGAGTTCACCGAGAAGAACAGCCTCTTTTTGGCTCGGTGTGCTCGGTGATCTCGGTGGTTCTCCCACAACCCGTGCCGGAACTGGGCGAGGGCAGTCTACAACGACTTGGTCACGTCGGTCGCGACGAAGTCGCAGTGTCCCAGTTTGCCAACTGATCCGATTGGCCACGAAACCACGAAAGCACGAAACAGCGCCCGGAGCAGGCCAGAAGTAGCGCAAACCTTCAGGTTTGCGGGATCACGGCAAGGCCGAAGCCTTGCGACACCAGGCGGAAGAACGCTCTAGGAGAGCGCGCGGCAGAAACGCGCCGGGATGGCGTGTCGATTGGAGACCCGCCTACGTGCTCGTGTGTAACCGTTCTAGAGGTTGAAACTCGGACGGCCGGTCACCACACGATCCAGTGAAGCTTGATGGCGAAGGCGTACACCATCATGGCGGCGCCGACGACGACGCCGTCGCGCGGACGTGAGAGCGTTGACGGGGTCCACGCCGCCACGAACATCAACGGCATGAACGGCATCCAGAGCCGTCCGACCTCGCCGCGCGCGGTGCCCGAGAGATCGCTCACGAGAAGACCGAGGCACGCGCAGATCGCGAGCCTCCACGCGACGTCCCTCCTGCCCTGATCGAAGAGCGTCGTGCCGAAGGCCACGACGGGGGCCACGCCAAACCACATGGCGAAGTCGAGCACGTTGTAGCGAAGCCAGAGCGTCGCGCTTCGCGTGACCGTGAACTCGCGATGCGCGCGAAGTCCTTCAACGGCCGTCGAGATCAACGGAAACCTGAAGACGAGCACGGGCGCGAGCACGGCGATCGCTGCGCCGGCCGTGAAGCACACGGCCGTCAGCGCATAGCGTCGCCGTCCCTCGGCCGAATCCACCGAGCCGCCCGCCATCAGCAATCCCGTGGCCAGCATCGGCGCCGTGCCGTATGAGAAGAACAGCGCCAGACCGGCGATCACACCGCCGGCGCCCGCAGCGAAACCCGCCACCGTCGCCGTCGCCGACTGAGCGACGAGCAGCAAGGCAAACGACGAGGCGACCATCAACGTCTGCAGCTGATCGAGTGACGGGACCATCAGGGTCGGCGACGGGCAGAACAGCCAGAGCAGTCCCACGACGGCCGAGTGGAGCGGATTTCTGGTCAGCGCCCAGGCGGCGAGCGCCACGGCCAGCGCCGTCAGCGAGGCGCTGCCGGCCCAGATCAGCGCGCCCGCGAGCGCGATGTTCGTGACCGGCGCCGCACGAGTCGTGGTCGGCAGGCCGAACACCACGTCGGGCTCGATGCCGCGGAGCCCGGCCCGTCTGGCGGCGCCGATGAGCGCTCGAAACATCAGGGTTCCTCCAGGCGGATGCGTGGTTGCCCTGAAGGCCAACGTTGGCATGATCGTCGGGTACCGACGAATCACATCGCCGGTTGGCACGTCGGCAACATAGGCGGCCGACCGCAAGAAGCCAAGGGGACTCCAGGCGCTGACAATCAGCGATTGCCGCCAGCCCCCGGGAGCGGTGTCGAGCAGGCCCAGCTCGAATCCAAACCCCGCGAGGATCCCGAGGCCGAGCAGTGCGAG
>Ga0105248_10009129_pt1 | contig 10907 bp, 7 predicted proteins | sample KBSS34metaG_FD_81524 | JGI IMG/M metagenome (GOLD analysis project Ga0105248, IMG submission 81524) | Switchgrass rhizosphere microbial communities from Kellogg Biological Station, Michigan, USA - KBS S3-4 metaG | ecosystem: Host-associated > Plants > Roots > Rhizosphere > Soil | place...
CCCGTCAAATGACGGACGGCGCCCGCTGGCCCGGCCAGCAGGCGCGCGCCCTCGAAGCGCATTTACAAAAGGACTTCGGCTACACGCTCGAATTGCTTTCGAGCGAGGTGCAGGATCCGCTGGCCTACTTCCTGTTCGATCGCAAGCGCGGCCACTGCGAATATTTCGCGTCCGCGATGGCGGTGATGCTGCGGACGCTCGGCGTGCCCGCGCGCGTGGCTACCGGCTTCGCTGGTGGAAGCTACAATCCGGTGAGCGGCTGGCATGTGATCCGCGCCTCCGACGCCCATTCCTGGGTCGAGGCGTGGCTCCCCGGACGCGGCTGGACCACCTTCGATCCGACGCCCGCTGATCCGAATCCGATCGCGCATTCCGTGATGTCGACCATCAGCCAGTACCTGGACGCCGCCGACGTGTTCTGGCAGGACTGGGTCCTCAGCTACGATCTGGATCGCCAGATCGCGCTGGCGTCGAAGATGGAAGAATCCGGCCGCAAGGTCAGCGTGAACTGGGTGGATCAGTTCGGCAACTGGCTCGAACGTACCGGCAAGCCCGCCGCCGGAGCCACATGGCGCTGGGGCGGGGCCCTGGTCGTCGTTCTGGTCGTGGCCGGAATCGGGATGGTCTACTGGCGCGCTCTGCGAGGCTGGCTCGTCGCGCGTTGGCGTCTCCGCCGCGTGCAGCGGGGCCAAGCCGATGCGTCGGACGCGGCAATTCTGTATCGCCGGATGCTCGACCTGATTCGCAAACGCGGAGTCGAGAAGCCGGCCTGGTTTACCGCCGGAGAATTCGCCGCGGTGCTCGCGCCGTCCGAAGTATCGACGCTCGTCGCCGAATTCACCGCCGACTACGAACGCCTCCGCTTCGGAGGCCAGCGCGAAGCTGCCGTCCGCATGGTCGGAGTCCTCGAGCGTTTAGAGAAGCTGGCGTAAGGAGCACAGGCCTCCCGGCCTGTGAAGGAAAAAGCCCCGCCGAAAATAGCGGGGCTTCTCTGTTTATCGAGCGAAACCAAAATCACAGGCTAGGAAGCCTGTGCTACTTACGTCGCGTTCAAAACTCCCAGGACCTTGTCCCGGTAGCTCCGGCTGAGCGTCAGCTCCGTGCCTTCCTGAAGCACCACCACGTACTCGCCGTGGAACCAGGGACGCAATTCCTTCACACGATCCAGATTCACGATCGTGGACCGATGGATGCGCGCGAACTTCTCGCCATCCAGCCGGCCTTCGATCGAATTCATCGTTTCGCGTAGCAAATGCGTATCGCTGCCGACGTGCAGGCACACATAGTTGTCCGCCGCCTCGACCCAGTCGATTTCTTCCTGCCGCACGAAGAACACGCGGCCCGGCGTCTTGATCGCGAAACGCGTCGACGCCGCCGGCTTGGTCCGGACTTCCTGGAGCAATTCCCGCAATCGGGAATCGCCCGCTTCCGGCTGCTGCCGCTTGCTGACCGCCGTACGCACCCGGTCGATCGTCTTTGAAAAACGAACCGGATCGAACGGCTTCAGGAGGTAGTCGAAGGCATGCACGTCGAAGGCGCGCAGAGCGTGCTCGTCGTAGGCCGTGACGAAAACCACCAGCGGCAGATCCCGGTCTCCTAACTGTTCGAGAACGGAAAAGCCGTCGAGGTCCGGCATCTGGACGTCGAGGAAAATTACATCGACGTCGTGGTCGCGGAGGAATTCGACCGCCTCCTGCCCACCAGCGCACTCGCCGCTCACCTCGAACGCAGTTTGCGTCGAGATCAGTCTGCGGAGCCGCCGGCGCGCGAGACGCTCGTCGTCCACGATGAGGGTCCGGATCGTATCCGTGCTCTGACCTAGTGGGGCTTGCCGAGTAATCGCCGGTTGGCGTTGACCCTGAACGTCGGCTCCCGCGGATGTAGTTGTTGGATTCACGTTTCGGCTTTTAGACGGAAAGGAATTTGAATTGTCACCTCAAATCCGCCCCCGGAAACATTTGCGAGAGCGAACAGGTGCTTGCCGTTATATAGACGCTCCAAACGCTCTCTGGTGTTGGTTAATCCAACGCCTTGGCGCAAGGGTTTTACAACGGGATTGAAGCCCGGCCCATTATCGAACACACGCATCGACAGGATTCCGTCACAACGTCCGGATTCGATACGAAGCACGCCTGCTTGAGTCTGGCGGCCGAGGCCGTGTTTCAGCGCATTCTCGACTAACGGCTGCAAAATCAGGTTGGGGACGCGCGCATCGAGCGTCGAACGATCGAGCGCGAATTCCACTTGCAGCCGGTCTTCGAAGCGCATTTTCTCGATTTCGAGATAACGCGAAAGGAAGTCCATTTCTTCGCGCAATGTTACTTCCGGTACTCCCGCGTGATCGATCGTCAACCTGAGAAAGTCGCTCAACTTTGCGATCATTCGCTCGGCGGCGTAGGCGTCTTCGTGGACTAATTCTGAAATCGCATGCAGCGTATTAAAGAGGAAGTGCGGATGTAGCTGCATCTTCAGAGCCTGGAGTTGCGCGCGCGCCAATTGCGCTTCGAGTTGCACGGTCCGAACCCGGCTCTCCTCGTACCGGCTGTAGTAATCCACCATGAGGAAACACAGCAGCACCAGGAAGTAGTTCATGATCCCGAAATCGAGGCTGCTGATGACCATGAACTTCGTGAGAAATTCACCAGCCTTCATGTTCGGGTAGAGATAGGGAGCGACCGTGAGAAGCCAGATCGCTTTCGTCACCGCGCCAGCGACCAGCGAGAAAATGAGATGCAGCGGAGCGTGTTTCAGCCACTGCCGTCCCGTGATCGGGAAACGCTCGGCAAGTAATAGGATGGGACCTGTGATCGTGGCCCAGAAGATCGCGTACGATACTTCGCTGAGCATCGCACTCCAGATGGTCCAGGGATTCCGGCCGCCAACATGCGATCGGAAGTATACGAACGTGGCCATCACCAGGCCGTAGATCGTCCAAAGTCCGAAGATGAGACCGTATCGCCGAAGTCGGCTCCGCATCCGAATTCCTATGCCTTTCCCCCTAAAAACCCATTGGTCCCACGCTACCATGCGAAGCACCACCCGCTTGTGCGCAATTGGCAAAAGCTCTTAAGAATGTGGCGAATCCGCCTTGGATAGGGGCGAACGTAGAAGGTTGGGGCCAATTTCCGAATCCGGACACATCCAACTTTCCGCCGCCTAGTACCGTTTTGGACTTCCGCTCTGGACCTTTAGGCTGGACCTGCCGATCAAGAGGAACAGGCCAAAACTATGTCTGCACTTCCTGACCACAAAACCAAGCCCGCATACCAGGCGGCCTATCAACTCGCCGGCATTGTATTTATTCTCTTTTCTCTCGCTATATTGGGATTCGCCCAGACGGCAACCACGCCACCCGAGCAGAAAAAGGCCGTAAAACCGCCACCCGGAACGCCGCTGCCGCCGAAGCCGGCCGTCGTGAAGCCGGCCGCGAAAGCGGCCGTGAAGCCTGGAACCCCCAAGCCTGTTGCCGCCAGTGCCGCCTCCGACAAGCCGGTTGTTCCGGAACCGGTCGCTCCGCCCGACAAGACCTTTGCGCCGGCGGCTCCGGCTGCCCCTTCCGCGGCAACCGACGTCCAGTCCGCTCGCGGCGTGACGACGGTCGACAGTAAAGTGATTCAGGAATGGCGCGACCAGGCGGAAACGCTGTCCGCCCAGAGCCGCTATGGCGAAGCGGAGAAGCTGTTCGTGAAGATCCTCGAAGAACGCGAGCATGTCTACGGCCTGAACAGCACGGAAATCGTGCGCGACCTGAACGATCTCGGCCGCGTAAATTTCGCCCAGATGAAGTACGGACTCGCGGAAGGCTACTATGCCCGCGCGCTCCAGGTCCTCGAAGTTTCGAAGGGCAAGCAGAACAACGAAGTCGTTCCGGCGCTCGACAAGCTCGCCCGCCTGTATTCGGCGATGGAAAAATATCCGCAAGCCGAGCTGAATGCGAAGCGCGCGGTGCAGACCTACGAGCACAACGGCATGTCCGACAATCCGGAGATCGTGCCGACGCTGCAACTGCTCGCCAGCCTGTTGGCGATCGACAGTAAGTACGGCGAAGCGCAGCCGCTGCTCGAACGGAGCATCAAGATCACCGAAAAGGCCCGCGGAATCTACGATCCGCTGCTGCTCGGTTCGCTCGACAGCCTGGGCGAAATCTACCAGCAGCAGCAAAAGCCCGCCGACGCCGAAAGCACCTGGCGCCGCGCGCTGGCGATCCGCGAAAGCGCCTACGGCCCGTCCAATCCCGAAGTCGCGTCGAACCTCGACCGCATCGGCCAACTGCTGTTCGACCAGAAGAAGTTTCCGGAATCGCTCCAGAGCTACGAGCGCGCCCTATATATAAGGAACAAGTCGCTCGGCGCCGCGAATCCGCAGACGCAGGCGAATCTCGGCCGGATCGCTGAAATCTATACCGCGCAAGGCCGTCAATCGGAGGCCGAACCGCTGTTCCGCCAGATCCTTTCGTCCCGCGAAACGGAGACCGCAACCAGCCTGAACGCCCTCGCCGCGCTGTGCGCCTCGCGCAACCGCGATTCCGAAGCGGACAGCCTCTACAAGCTCTCTATCAGCATCCTGGACAAGCGGAATCTATTCCGGGGCAAAAACCGTCCGTCCATGGGGTCTGCCGAACCGCCGCCCCCGATGCTCTTCGAGGTGATTACGGATTACATCGCCCTCTTAAAGAAGATGAAGCGCAAAAAGGAAGCGACGCAGTTGGAAGCCCGCGTCCGCATCATCAATCCGCAAAAGAAGAAGTAACCGAGGCGCGGCCGTCAGGCCGCGCTCACTAAACCCATCCGAACCGCGACCGTGAGGGAGCGGATGTGCCGCGCGCCCGATACACCGGGGTCGCCCTCATCCGAACCGCGACCGTAGGGAGCGGCCAAGCCGCCGCTTACCACATCTCAACTGAAGGCGGGCCGTTAGGCCACGCTTAAGTCGCGCCGAGCCGCGAGGTCTGCTGGCCTAACGCCCGACGCTTCAGAACCCGAGTTCCCTCGCAGACGAGTGTATAGAATCCCCGGGCTGACGCCCGGGGCTATAAGACGCGGGTCCCCTCGCTGACGCTCGGGGTTCAAGCCGGGGCGAATCGGATCGGCAGCGGGGACTCCGTCTGTCGCGCTCGCTCGCTACTCTTCTTCTTCCTCGACACCCAACTTCGCTGCCTTCGCCGCAGCGATGATCTTCTCCGCCTGCAGACCCGGCACGAAGTCGTAATGATCGAACTCCATGTGGAACGTCGCACGGCCCTGCGTCATCGACGTCAGATCGTTCTGATACGTCAACATCTCCGACATCGGAACCTGCGCCCGGATAATCTGCGTGCCTCCGTTCGTATCCATGCCCGAGATCCGTCCGCGACGCCCGTTCATGTCGCCCATCAGATCGCCGGCGTACTCCACCGGAGCCTGCACCTCGACCTTCATCACGGGCTCGAGCAACGCCGGTTTCGCGACCGCCATCGCCGCCTTGAACGCCTTGCGCGCAGCCATCTTGAACGACATTTCCGAACTGTCGACGTCGTGGTAGCTGCCGTCGTACAGGCTCACCTTGAAGTCGACCACCGGAAAGCCCGCGAGATATCCGTTCGCCGCTGCTTCCACGATTCCTTTTTCGACGGCCGGAATGAAGTTCTTCGGAATGGACCCGCCGAAGGTCTCGTTCGCGAACACGAACTTCTCGCCGCGCGCGAGCGGCTCCATGCGGATCCAGCAATCGCCAAACTGGCCATGGCCGCCGGTCTGCTTCTTATGCCGCCCCTGCACATCCGCCAGTCCGCGAATCGTCTCGCGATACGGAATCTTCGGAGCATGCAGCTCCACCTCGACGCCATATCTCTTCTTTAGTCGGCTGCAAATGATCTCGACATGCTGCTGCCCGTTGCCCGCCAGCAGAAACTCCTTGGTCTGCGGATCGCGGTAGAAACGCAGCGTCTTGTCTTCTTCGAGAATCTTGTGGATCGCATTGCCCATGCGATCTTCGTCGTTCCTCGTCTTCGCCGAAATCGCGTAGGCGATCGAAGGCTCCGGCAGGTCGACCTGCGGATACTCCACCGCGTACGCCTTGTCGTACAGCGTGTCGCCGGTGAGAGTGTCCTTCAGTTTCGCCACCGCGCCGAGATCGCCAGCTTTCAATTCCGTAATCGGAGTCAGCGTCTTGCCCATTGCGCAGGAGACGTGCGCGATGCGCTCCGCGCCGGAATTGCGCGAGTTGATCAGGTTCGCATCGTTCTTCACGCAGCCTGCCATCACTTTGAAATACGTCACGCGTCCGGCGAACGGATCCGCCGCCGTCTTGAACACGAAGGCCGCCGCCGCTTCCGAATCCTTCACCGATCTCTGCACGTCCTGCCCATTGTGCTTTGCGCCGAACGGGCCCCGATCTACCGGAGCAGGGAAGTAGTCCAACGCAAAGTTCAACAGCAGATCGCTGCCGATGTTCTGCGTTGCCGACGCGCACAGAATCGGGAAGATGCGATGATCGCGAACGCCTTCGCGGAGCCCGTCGACGATGTGCTCGATCGGCAGCGTGCCTTCGGCAAAGAACTCCTCGAGCAACGCGTCGTTGCCTTCAGCCGCCATTTCCACCAGCACTTCATGCGCGGCCTGCGCTTCGTCCGCAAGGTCTGCCGGGATCTCGCCCTCCTTCGCTTTTCCGTCGCCGCCCGGCGTATAGAGATACGCCTTCATGGTGACGAGATCCACAATGCCCTTGAAGTCGCGCTCCGCGCCAATGGGCAGGTGTACCGGAACGGCAGCGCGTCCGAACACTTTGTGAACACTCTCGACTGCGCGGTCGAAGCTCGCGCGATCGCGATCCAGCTTATTGACGATCAGAGCGCGCGGCAGCCCGAACTCTTCGCAGAAGTGCCACACTTTTTCCGTCTGCACTTCGACGCCGGCGATTCCATCGACCGTGACGAACGCGGAATCCGCCGCGGCGAGCGCCGCCTTCGCGTCGTAGATAAAAAGGTTGAACCCAGGTGTGTCGAGGACGTTGATCTTGTTCTTCTTCCACTCGGCGTAGACGAGAGATGTCGAAATCGAAATCTTGCGAGCGATTTCTTCTTCGTCATAATCGGTTGGCGACGAACCGTCGTCTACCTTTCCCATTCGTGCAGTAGCCCCGGCCGTATAGAGCAGGGCGGCGGTCAGCGAGGTCTTTCCTGAATGACCGTGACCGACAAGTCCGACATTTCGAATTTCAGTACCTTCGTAGACTCTCACTTCGCGGTGACTCCGTAGTTATGAAATTGCAATGCGACCGGATCATATCACACGCGAAATAGCGTCAACCGAAGGGGTCCGCGAGGAGCACAGGCCTCCTGGCCTGTGAATCAAATAAGTAGCACAGGCCTCCCGGCTTGTGGATCAAAACTCCGTCGTTCCCGACTGCCGCAAATTTCAACATCAGCCGGAGACGTCCATGCCGTCAAATTCCCGAAGTGTCCTTTCGATCACGGGCCAATCTGATATCATCGTGGCTTCCGAATTTCCACCAAGCGCTGCCAGGCGACTAGCCGGCCAGCAATCGGTTTGAGGTCCCTCACCGACCAAAACTAGGGAAACCTTAGGTAGTAAGTAGGTGACATCTCCGCCCGTAAGCCTCGGGTTGACTGCATTGTTGGAAGTACTAGAACCCGGTACAATCGGGGCGTTAGATAGCTGGAGGACCGATGGAACTAAGTCTCGCCGATCACGAAAGTTCGAGCCAAGCAGACGTGCTGGCCGGCGCAAATGCCGAAGAAACAACAGGATACCAGGTCGAAACGACCAAGCGGTCGATCCGGATTCTGATTGCGGACGACCACCCGATCGTTCGGGACGGCCTCAAGAAACTGCTGGCGCTCGAAGACGACTTCGATATCGTCGGCGAAGCCGGCGACGGACGTGAAGTCCTGGAACGCGTCCAGGAACTGGATCCCGATGTGCTTTTGCTAGACCTGCGCATGCCGAACCTCGACGGCTTGAGCGCCCTCCAGGCGCTGCAGACGACCAACAAGCGCGTCAAGGTCATCGTTCTGACCGCCTCCGAAGACAAGAACGAATTTGTCCAGGCGATGAAGCTGGGCTGCTCCGGCATCGTGCTTAAGCAGACCGCGCCGGAATTGATCGTCAAGAGCATCCGCAAGGTGCACGCCGGCGAAATCTGGCTCGATTCGCATACCACCGCCGCCGTCATGCGCCAGTTCTCGACCGCCGCAGACGGCACCGTCACCTCGACCGGCAAGGGCGGGCGCGAACGCAATCCCCTCTCGGCGCGCGAACGCGAAATCGTCGCGCTCGTGGCTCAGGGCTACAAGAACAAGGAAATGGCCGAAAAGATGTTCATCAGCGAGCAGACGGTGAAGAACCACCTGCACAACATCTTTGACAAGCTCGGCGTCTCCGACCGCCTGGAACTCGCCCTCTACGCGATCCACAAGGGTCTGCACCTACCGGGCTGATAGGTAAGTAGCACAGGCCTCCCGGCCTGAGTCCACGAGGCGCGATCGTAAGATCGCGCTCACTCATCTCGAATGGAAGGGGCGCCGCAAAGGCGCCCTTTTTCTTTGTGGTGTCGAAGCGCGCATGAAAATTTCGAGGCGCGCACTTTTAGTATCGAGGCGCGCACGAAGCGGCACGCAGTGCCGCGCAGTAAGCGCTTCAGCCGCCCTCAGCTCAGCGTCTTATCCGCCGCGTAACAAATCGGATCCAACCGGCATTCCGCACACTTCGGCTTCCGCGCCACGCAAATCCCGCGCCCGAAATGGATCATCTGGTGCGAAAACTGGATCCATCGCTCCGTCGGAACGATCTTCATCAGGTCCTGCTCGATCTTCACCGGATCCGCCTGCTTCGTCAGATCCAACCGGTTTGAAATCCGCTGGACATGCGTATCGACCACCACGCCCGACGCAATCCCGTACGCCGTGCCAAGCACCACGTTCGCCGTCTTCCGCGCCGCCCCAGGCACCGTCAGCAGCTCGTCGATGGTCTTCGGAACTTTGCCGCCGAAATCGCCGAGCACCTTCTTGGCTGCCCCAATCACCGACTTGGCTTTGTTGTTGAAGAAGCCCGTCGACCGGATATCTTGCGCCAGTTCGTCCTGGCTCGCGTTCGCGAAGTCCTTCACCGTCGGGTACTTCTGGAACAGCCCCGGCGTCACCATGTTCACGCGGACGTCGGTGCATTGCGCCGACAGGATCGTCGCCACCAGTAGCTCCCACGCATTCTTGTGATGCAGCGCGCAGGTGACATCCGGGTACATTTCCTGCAGCGCGTCCAGAATTTTCTGAATTCGCTCGCGGCGCGCGGCCGCGGTCTTGGGTTTTGGCACCGATTTCGGCGGGGTAGGCACGGAGTTCCCTAGAATAACATTTGCGGGAAAAGCTCCTTCTGCTGGCGGCTGCACTCATTGCCTTCGGCGCAGCCGTAGCCGGCAGTTTCCATTTTGACGACTACGCTCTGCTGGTCGACTCCGTCATTACCGGTGCCGATGGCTGGTGGCGCGCGTGGATGCCCCTACAAACCCGCCCGCTCACCTGGTTCACGTTCTGGGCAAATTTCGCCGCCGCCGGCGCGGACCCCCTGTTGTGGCACCTCGTCAACCTGGCTTTGCATCTGGCATGCGTGCTCGCCGCCTACGCCGTCCTGCGCCGGATTCTCGGGAGCCGCGCCGGTTGGATCGCCGCCGCTCTCTTCGCGGTCCACCCCACCGTCACCGAGCCCGTCGCCTACATCTCCGCCCGCGGAACCCTGCTCGCGACACTGTTCTGCCTCCTGTCCCTCGGATGCTGGCTCCGAAGCCGCCCCTGGATCGCCGTCGCGCTCTTCGCGGCCGCGTTGCTCGCAAAAGAGGAATGCGCCGCGTTTCCCGTGTTCCTCCTTCTCCTCGAATGGTCGACGCGAGGGCTGCCGCAGGCGTCGACGTGGAAATCTCGCCTACGCGACGGCGCACCAATCGCCGCGATGCTGCTCCTTTCGCTCGCGGCCGGACTGCGCGTCATCTGGGCCTCGCAGTATCTGGCGGGCTCGGGCATCGCATCCTCGGCGGGCATCTCTGCGGGATCGTATTTCGCGACGCAGGGCGCGGTCATCCTGCGCTATTTTCGAATGCTTGTCATGCCTCTCGGCTTCACGCCCGATCCGGAAATCGCGTTGCGCGGACCCGCCACTGGAGCCCTCGCCTGGGCCTGCGTCGTCGCCGCCGCGGTCGTGGCGGCAAGCTGGTTTTACCGCGCGCGCGCCGGCTTCTGGTTTCTCGCCGGACTCGTTCTCCTGCTGCCCAGTTCCTCGATCTTCGCCGCATCGGACCTTGCGGCCGACCGGCGGATGTACCTGCCGCTGATCGCCTTCGCGGCCTGCGCCGCGTTACTGCTCGAGAAACTGGACGCGCGCATCGCCTTCGCGCTGGTCCTCAGCCTTGCGCTCATCAGCGTGCGGCAAAGCCTCGTCTGGCGCACCGAAGAGTCGCTATGGACCGAAGCCGTGCGCCTGGCGCCCTCGAAGATCCGCCCGCGCATCCAACTCGCGCGCGCATTGCCCTGGCATCGCGCCATCGCCGTCATCGACGACGCAAAACGTCTTGCACCAAACGACGCGGACCTGGCATCCGAAGAAGGGAGGATCCACTTGTCGGCCGGTCGTCCGGAGCTCGCGCTGAACGCCTTCGGCCGCGCGCTCGCCTTGCGGCCCGGCGACCCGAAAGCCCTGAACAATCGCGGAGCCACGCTCCTGGCGCTCGACCAGCGCGATGCCGCGAAAGCGGATTTCGAGGCTGCCCTGCGCCACAATCCGTGTCTCATCGACCCGCGGAAGAACCTCCGCGCGATGGGCGTCGACGATCTGAAAACCGTTCCATGGCCCTCTTCCTGCACCCCCGCTATCGCCTCGAATGTTCGCTGATCGTGCCGCGCAGCATCGGAGAGACGTTCG
>Ga0105248_10009130_pt1 | contig 10906 bp, 9 predicted proteins | sample KBSS34metaG_FD_81524 | JGI IMG/M metagenome (GOLD analysis project Ga0105248, IMG submission 81524) | Switchgrass rhizosphere microbial communities from Kellogg Biological Station, Michigan, USA - KBS S3-4 metaG | ecosystem: Host-associated > Plants > Roots > Rhizosphere > Soil | place...
GAGCCAGGTGAAGAACTTATCGAACTGGCTGTCGAGGGCGAGGATCATCTGATTCTCGGAGTCGGAGTCGGGGCCCATCTGGTGGCCTTGAATGTCGTTTGCAGAAAGCGAGATGGTGAGGAGATCGGTGACGCCGCGCTCGCCCAGATTTTCGCCTTTTATCAGGGCTTTGGCGAAGTCGAATTCGTACGAGTTGGCGGCGGGGGTACGGCCAACGAGCTCAAAGAACTGCGTGGTCTTTTCCACTTTGGCTTCGCGTTGGGCTTCAGCGATGCGGCCACTGGAGTTGAACTGCGTTGCCCATTCAGGCAGGTGCTCCATGTAGTAGGTGGAGGTGGTGAACTGGCCGCTGGAGGGATCGATCCAGAAGGCGCCGTTGGCGGCGTGGCCGGGAGGAAGAATAGCGGCGCGGTCTTTGAGTGAGACGCCGAAGACCTTTGCTTTGCCTGAAGTCCCAAGGCGGAGTTCGTCGCCGAGGGTGGAGGCGCGGAGGTTGAGGGGCGATGCGCCCACGAGGAATTTGGCGGCATCCGCGGGCGCGCCGGGCGCGTTTGCGGGGATGGAGGGTGCGGGGATGTCGACAAGCTGATAGCGCTCATCTTCGACGGAGGTGACTTTCTTTTGGTCGGAGCGGGAAGAGTCCCACCACTCGTTGGATTCGATGCCGTGGCCGTCAGAGTATGCACCGGTGCCGATGGTGGCGTGGCCTGGAGCGGTTTTGGTATTGGCGTAGTCGTAGTAGCAGTCGGTGAACCAGGCGCCTTCTTTCATGAAGAGATTGAAGCCGCGGTTTTTGAAATCAGCGCGGTGGCGGTTGAGGTAGTCGCCGCGGAACTGATCGATGACGATGATGACGACGAGTTTTGGCTTGGCGACGTATGCCTGAGCGCGAACGGGAATTGAGGAGGAGATCGAGAAGAAGAGGAGAAGGAGGGCGGCAAGGGTGCGACGAAGAAAATCAGAGCACGAGAACATGCAGCCATTCTAAACAGGGTGCGTGAATGGGGCGTAACGGGTTCTCATGTCTGAGGTGGCTGGAGAGATGATGCAGCCGGCTGAAGTTGCCGTATCGCAGGTCTCCAGAAGCCGGAGACCTGTGGGCCGGGCCATGTTGTCAGGTGGCGGTCGAGCCGTCCCCAACCTTCCTTAACCTAGCGGTAACGTACTAGTAGGCGGTGACATGCCCAGAACCTTATATCAGGCATGGTGAACGGCTGAGATTACTCTATTCAGAATGGATTCCGATTTGAATGCTGAGGTGTGGGCTCATCTGCTCAAGGGCACAGGTCTGGAAGTATTGGCGCTTGCCAAACGCGGCGACCGGGTTGATCTACGTGGATTGCAGAGCTCCGAACCGAAGGAATTTCAACGAATCAAAATGCCTCGTGCCGACGTCTCGACGCTGAGCGGCCTTACTGAGGTAAAAGGGGTAGGCTGGGATTCACTGGACTTCACTGGCTCGGCTCTCAAGGGACTTCGGTTCTTCGACAGTACGATTCGAAACTGCATTTTCGACGAGTGCGATTGTCGGGATTGGCGGCTCTGGGGTATGAAGGTCGAGAACTGCAGCTTTCGCTCCGCAGATCTTCGAAACTCGGCGATGGGTGGCATAAAAGAAAACCAAAGGAACACATTTGACAGAGTCCAATTTGTTGACACGGATCTGCGAGGAACGGCGTACGTTGCCGCCAATTTCACCGGATGCGCCTTCAGAAATTCGCGCTTAGAAAAGGTCAATTTTCAGGGAAGCACTTTCTCTGACTGCGTTTTCGAAGGTAGACTGATTGAGGTCTGCTTCAATCGAAATGCATTTCGTGCCGAGACGTTACCACCTAATTGTATGGCTCGTATTGACTTTAGCCGTGCCGATCTCCGATCAGTCGAGTTTCGAAACCTCAATCTTGACGAAGTGTACTTTCCAACAGACGAGAATCACATTGTTTTGAATGAGTACACTCGGACGCTTGATTCAGCGCTGCAATCCCTTCGGAGCCGAGATGACGCGGCATTTCGGAGTCTGACCGCCTACCTGGAGGTCTACCGAAAATGGGCCGGACCAAACCAGCAGCGCGGAGTACTCAACAAGATTGACTTGGTGGAGATTGGAGGAGAAGACGGACTGGAAGTGGTGCTCGCCTCGACAAAAGGGTAAAGCGAATAGGAGCTTTGTCGGAAACTGGCGTATGGTGGCCAATTGGGAAATAACCCCCGTTTTGCAGTTTCCGGGTTACTTCCCGATAGGCAGTAATTCGAACGTCGACGCCTTTTGAGCTTCTTCTTTGGGCTGACACAGTGCTGTAAAGTGCATCAACCCTGCTGTCTGAAGCGGACCTGACAGCAGCTAGGGCAGCAACTGTTCGAGATGGCAGCATGGAAAACCCAAACGGCATCGGCGCCGCAATCGAGGTGCATCGCCGGGGTACCACGCTCGACGTCTTTAAGAGAAGCTAGAAGTCATCGCACGTCTCAGTCCTAGCCTGGATACCAGATGATGCGTGGGTCAGACTGGGGTCGCTGGAACGCCCATGCGTGTTCGATCAGGAGAGGCAAGTCTTTCTTTGGTCTCCAGCCCAGCAGAAATCTGGCCTTGCTATTGTCGAGCCATGTGGATCGGTACTGCGTCTTGACATCGATGCTCGGCAGTCCGCGCGTGGCCTGTAGATAATCGGCCGTCTCGCGATAGTCCACCGGCTCATTCATGCAGATGTTGAACGTCTGCTGCCGTGCCTTGGGATGATCCAGTGCCATCAGCATTGCATCTACAAGGTCCGATACGTGCACGAAATTTCGCTTCACCGGCACGCCGTCAGGATCAAGCATCACAGGAACCGTCTGACTTTGCTGGTACGCCTGAGCCGCTTCGGGACCGACCAAATCTCGCCAGCGAGGCCCACCAAAGACATCGTCGCCGAAGCTGAGCGAGTATTTGAAGTCATCCTTCTCCATGATCCATGGAGCCCTGAGACAGCAGCCGTTCAGGTTGTATTGCACGTAGTACTGCTCAAGCATCACCTCTTCAAGCACCTTCGAGAGCGCGTAGCATCCGGGATACGCACTGTGCTTTTGCTGCTCTGTAACAGGCACCGGATGCGGGTAGAAGAAGTGTCCGAGAGCGGCATCGCCGCCGATTAGAACGAACTGCCGAAACGTGCTGCTGCTGCGGCACTCTTCGAGGAGCCAGAAGAGGCCTTTCACCGTAACATCCATAATCAGGTCTTCTGTTTCTTTGCAGGTTGCGCAATGGACCACGTGTGTGACGCCCTGCATGGCCTGGCGCACCACGGCTCGGTCGCTGATGGTTCCACTCACGACCTCTATCCGGGCATGCGGTTCGGGCTGCCGGTTGTGACACAGGGCGCGAATAATTGTTTGCTCGTGAGCCGGGTCGTTCAGAATACGGCGTACGAAATTGCTACCCACCTTGCCCGTTGTACCTGTCACTAAAATTAGGTTCATCTGAAGCTTCCCGTTCGCCGTCGAGTTAGTGAATCTGTTTGCGAAACTTGCAAATCTAGCGTGCCTCTTTGCCCCAGGCTTCCACTTCAATCAGGCTGCACCACTTGCCTGGGTCAGCAGGAACCACATTCGCGATGCGTACCCACTCCACACGCCGAGAGGGGAATGAGAACTCCTGAAAAGCGGGCGAAGAACTGATCCGGAGGGGAACGCGGCTTCCGTCGGAGAACTCCAGGTCTGCGTTCTTCCAATAGCTGTCGTGGGGGAAATCCGCGCGCACCATCAGCCGAACCTTGTTCATACGCACAGGCCTGCCGAAATCCAGCTTCCACCAGATATCTGTTCGCAATTGCGGACCCCACGACTGATAAGGCCAGACGCCGTGATGTCCGTTGAGGCTGCGGCCATCGATAGCATTGCGAGCTTCGAAGTCGAACAGGCTTCTAGAAACACTGTTAGAACTCGCATGAGGATAGAACTGTACAAAGGCGTCGTCTTTACGCATCAAGTCGCAGGGATTGACCGCAAGGTTCCGATATGCCGAGATCTCGCGCTTGCTTAGCGCACGAAGAGAAATGGAATGCTCTGTCCCGACGAAGCTTGCCGGATCATAGGCGCTCCCGGTTTCTTTTTCTTCGCGTCCCCAGGGAATCTCGTAGGAGGCGTCCTCAGACGCAGCGTGTGGCGCAAACACAAAGCATTCCGGGATCGTACTATCCACACTCAGCGCCATCCACTTTACCCCGCCGAACACGATTCGGTCGCCGGGCTTGTACGCCCTCTCCACAAGCAAAACGACGGAGTTTGACTTACCTGACTCAGCCTGGGCCTGGGCTATGTTCTTGCCGTCTGCATCCTGCAACAGCACGTGCACACGCCCATTGCCGATTGGAGAGTGGAGCGCTGCTGCTGCTTCTGAACTTGCGATAAATGCGCAGGCCACCAGTGCCAGCGGCACGCCAAAAGGGCGTGCGCGAAAAACTGCTTTCTCGAGCATCCGCAGCCTCCGAGGTATTCGGGCCAGTTCCACCCCTGCTCTACAGGATTCAGAAAAGTTGTACAAATGATCTGACTGAAAGCATTGCTAACGATAAAGCATGGTCCCGTTTGCCTCAAAGGCTATATGTCGATGATGAGGTTCAGATCGATAGTGAACCTGTTTGGCGACCTTGAAAATGAAGATGCTTGGGTGTTCAGGCCCCATTTGACGTGCCGCCACGAGCTAGCCCTTGCGCTTGGATCGTGGCCCACTCGTAAGTTACCGGTTGGTTAAGTATGTATAAAGAAGCTTCGTTTAGGATTGGTGGCCGTTGCAGCGGGCGAACATTCTGAGCCCGAGAGTCGTAGGAGTGGTGCGGGTTCTGCTGCGGTCGCTTATTTCGATGTATGAGGCGCGGGCCGTTTCGGCGAGCAGGCCTACCGAGGCGAGCTGGCCGATAGTCTGCTGAATGCGTGGGAAACTGTGGGAGTCGGCGGCTTCCATGAGCTCTGCTGCGGTTGAGTAGAGGTCCAGGGAGGCTTCAGATTCGCCGGCCGCAAGGGCTTCGACACCTCGATGGCAAACGAAGGAGAGAATACGAAGGTGTATCGGAGTGAGCCGGGCGAGGATGTCAATGAACTGCAGATTGGAACGGTCCTGACCGTCGGCGCAGCAGGAAGAAACGAGAAGGCCGGCCCACATTTTTCGGATCCAGTCTTCGTCGATCCACGAGCCGCCCTCGATGATGCGGACCAGAACTTCAGAGGAGACGAATGGCTGGGCGACGTGGCCGCGCCGCACGAGGATGTCCTCGGCCTTGAGAGCGATTTCGACTGCGCTGGTGACGCGCTTGTTGCTGAGGCGCTCAAGAAGTGCGTGGTTGACTTCGCTTGCGGCCCACGGGCAAAGACGGCGGAGGAACCCGAGAGCTCTGGCGAGGCGCAATTCGCGAAGAATGAAGTCGGCTTCGGATTCGTCGGAGCGCTTGGTTTTTGCGCGCTGCCACGGCTGAAATTCTGTGCCTTCCGGGAAGACGAACGCAACGCCGACACCTTCGCTGTCGCGACGGATCACCCGGGCCTGAATGCTGACGCTATGCTCGTGATCGCTATCGGTCGCGTTCTCTTTGACGAGCACGAGCGAGAGGGCGTCGCCCTCCTGCCATTGACGGTCAGTCTGGATGTAGAGGCCTGGCGGGCAGATGTCGCGTACGGTGTAACGCTTCGTTGATTCGCCGTCAGCTTCGTAGGCCTGAAGTCCCTGCAGGACAAGACGGATGATTTTGCGACGCTCGGGAAGCGGCTCGTCGAGGGCAAGCCAGCGGACGACCTTGTTTCCGATGTGTTCTTTTTTGTGATCTCTCGTGGATGACTTCTTTTTCCCTTTGCCTGAAGGTGGAGCTGGAGGCACGGAGACTCTTACGTATGTTTTCTCGGCGGCTTCTTTGCTGCGAGCGATGAGCTCTTCGGTGGCGGTGAGAACATGGGTCTGAGAATCGACGGCAGCTTCGGGAGCAGGCATCGAGGGAAGGGAATCCGAATCAGAAACTGGCGGTTCGGGCCTCGGAAGAATGCGCTCAAGCGCGGCAATCTGCGTGAGGTTGATCGTGGAGGGCTGCTGCACAGGAGGTTCGAGGACTTGTACTGCGGCGGGAGTGCGCAACTGAGCGTCGTGAGCGGCCAGATCCCGGTTTTGCGATTCCAGGGAGTTGGATGTTGCCGCCGCTGGTGACGCTTCGATGGATTCCAGCGGCTGAGCCGCGGTTGTTGTCGCAACCTGCCAGGTGCTGGCGAGGGCGAGAGTGAAACCGCTCCCGGGACCCATCGGCGGGGTTGAATTGGGAAGAGTGGATTGCTGGGTGAAGAAGGGCGTCTGCTCCAATTGCGAGATGGCCAGAGCGGAAGAGTCAGCGGGTGACGGAAGGTTGTTCGATGCGGGGGCGCTCTCCGCGAATCGTTGATCGATTTCTTCTTCCGACGCGATGATGAGCTGGTCGCCATCGACAATGTTGTTGGCGGCGAGATAGCCAAGGGGCAGGATGAGAGCGCTCGTCGCGCGGGGATCGAAGAGGGGCAACGGAACGCCTGGGGGCAATTCGACGGCCTGAAGGATATTCAGATCGGAATCGAGATAAGCGAAGTCGAGAGGAAAGATCCGAACGATCTGCGGAGTGTGCTGGAGATGAGTGAGCCAGAAGGCCGCTTCGGGATTGTTGGCAAGGCCATCGAGTACGACCTTCATGAGCTTGAATGGATCTCGAGCGCAGTCAGCAAGAGTAATCCGCAAGCCCAGGCGGCGAGCCTTCGAGGCGTTGTATGCACGGCAAAACGTCGCTTCCATTTGCGTCGCAATCATCCGGGAAGGGTCTGTGGTTCCGAGAATGAGTTTCGATCGCCTCGATTCCGGGAGAGGTCCGAGTCGTGTCCGAACCTTGACGATAGCATTAAAGGGGGTCGGGCCGGTATTCCCCATCGGTTAGTGACTGCGTGCGGGTACCCGTTTCAAGGGTACTATCGACATGGCGCAATATTCCTCCTCGTAGCAATCACTTACAGTCAAGGTGACGGGCCTGGACGCGAGGTTTGATGTGGATATCTGGGGGAGTTGATGGGATGCTTTTCGAAGACTGGGGCGCTTTACCTTCCCTTGCTCTCCAGTTGAGGTTTCCCGAAGTCGCTTGGGGATGTTGGTCAACAGTCAGACGGTTTGCTCGATCTGCCGGAGCTTCTGGGTCAATAATTGCTTTTCGCGGAGATTCTGGGCGAGCGTGATGGCTTGCTGTATTTCCTTACGGGCTTCAGGCAGGTTGCCCATTTTCATCAGCAGGTCGCCGCGAACGCTGTGCATCAGGTGATTGCCTGTCAGTGCTGAGGTTCCGCCGGATGGAGCGATGCCATCGAGTGCCGCGAGGCCGGCGGCCGGGCCTTCAGCCATGCCGACGGCGACGGCCCGGTTAAGTTCGACCACGGGAGATGGGGCGGTCTGGAGCAGCGTGTCGTAGAGGCGCACTATACGCTGCCAGTCTGTATTCTCTGCGGTTCGGGCCCGCATGTGACATGCGGCAATGGCTGCCTGCAGTGCATAGGGTCGGGTGCCTCCGCCGAGTTGAGTTGCTTTGTCAAGTGAGGCGAGGCCTCGCAGAATCTGTGCGTGGTTCCAAAGGGAGCGGTTCTGATCGGGTAGCAGAACTGCTTCCCCATCTTGTCCGCTACGTGCGGCCGTGCGCGAAGCGTTGAGCTCCATCAAGGATAGAAGGGCGTGAACTTCGGAGTCTGAGGGAAGCAGGTGCACGAGCGTGCGTCCGAGGCGCAAGGCTTCTTCGCAGAGCGCAGTGCGCATCCAGTCATCGCCAGAGGTGGCGGTGTAACCTTCGTTGAAGATTAGATAGATAACTGCGAGGACAGAGTTGACCCGGCGCTGCAGTTCGTCGCCGCGCGGGGTTTCGAAGGGGACGTTGGCGTCGGACAGCGCCTTCTTGGCGCGGAAGATGCGCTGCCCCATGGTCTTCTCGGGGACGAGAAAGGCGCGTGCGATTTCCCCGGTTGTCAGACCGCCGATGAGACGCAGGGTGAGCGCGACACGTCCCTCAATGGGAAGAACTGGGTGGCACGCAGTGAATATCAGGCGCAATACATCGTCGTCGATGACCTGATCCAGTGCGTGGTCCATGGCCTCTCCGAGGCGCTGCTGCTGCTCGTGAAGTTCGCGGGCAATTTCTTCGTGCTTGTGCTGGAGCATCTGCCCGCGGCGCAGGTTGTCGATGGCACGGCGCTTCGCCGCGGTCATCAGCCACGATGCGGGGTTGTCGGGGATGCCCTCTGCGGGCCATCGCTCAATTGCCGTGACAAGCGCGTCCTGAGCTAGCTCTTCAGCAGTGCCGATGTCGTGTGTGACGCGTGCGATGGCAGCAACGAGCCGTGTGGACTCGATCTTCCAAATAGCCTCGATTGTGCGATGGACATCGCTCATGTTCGCCTGACCTCATCTTAGCGGTCAGGCGAACCAATTCAGGACGCACATGCGAGCGATGCGCGGTGAGTGGTCAGGCTTGTTCAGGGGCGGGGACGAAGAAGATCTCTCGCACTTCAGTGGGCATCGGAGTGCCGAAAAGCTTTGCGCCCCGGCGCGCCCACGTGAGCACCTCTTCAAGGTTGGCGCATTCGAGGATCATCAATCCGCCTACGTGTTCCTTGGCTTCGAGATAAGGGCCGTCTGTAAGGAGGAGTTCCCCATTCGGATGCGCCTTGAGTGTATGGGAGGGGCCGAGGCCGCAGGCATACTTTGTCACGCCGGCAGCGTCGAGTTCCCGATTGAAGGCGTGAATGCCTTGCACAGTTTCTTCGGTCATCGTGGAGGGATCGAAGTTGTCGGGGAGATAGGTTGAGATCAGATATTGCGGCATGTGGTCTCCTGGGTGGTGTTCGGGCGGCCTGCATCGTCCGCCTTCACTATAACGACGAGTGGTCAGGGGCAATTTCTACAAACAGGTTCGAGAAAATCTTGAAATCTTGTGAGTTTGTGCCTTGGACCAGGTTTGGGTGCATTTCGGCTGTGAAGGAAGGGCATTGATATTCGGATTGATGATTAGCTCAATCTGTGTATTCCAGGATCTCTCCGGGCTGGCAACTGAGGGCCTTGCAGATCGCTTCGAGGGTCGAGAGGCGGATCGCTTTTGCCTTGCCGTTTTTCAGGATGGAAATATTGGCGATGGTGATGCCGACTTTTTCGGCAAGCTCGGTGACGCTCATCTTTCGCTTCGCCAGCATTACGTCGATGTTGATGATGATTGCCATACTGGTTATACCGTCAGGTCGTTTTCGGATTTGAGGTCAACCGCGCTTTGCAGGGTCTTTTCGACGACAGCCGCGGCGGTGGCAACGACGACAGAGAAGAAGATGAGGATGAGACCCATCATGACTCCGCCTGCAATGTCGTCTGACTTGCTGCGCTGAACGATGAAGATAAAGGCCTCTGCCCCGAAGAGAAATGCGACCAGCGTCATCGCGCAATGCTTGATGGTCCGCAGAGCTTTCACGGATTGATGCGAAAAAACTTCGCTTCTCCTCACGTAACCCAGAAGCCTGATCGCCTTGTAGAGAGCAATGAAGAAGGCTATGGAGCCGAGGTAGATGTAGGCGATGAAGGGGTCAGTGAAATAGATCTGGAAAAGAGTGCGGTGTGCATTCACGCCCTCTTTCGTGGGCTCGAGGAGCAACAGAGAGGCGGCCAAAATGCCGATGAGGACGATGACGACTTGAAGGAAGATGGTGGAGCTTCGTTTCATAACGTCTCAATGGTGGGCCTCTATTTATCGTTTGTCAATAAATATTTATTGAAATACGTAGGAAATGTGGAAGAGGCAATGAAGGGCAGATCCGACTCATGTCTCGGCCCATATGCGAGTAAATGATTCGAAACCGGCTGTTTCTTCGACTTTCTTGCCAACTCCCTCCAACTGCAGAACCCGATTGCGATGTTCCATCCAGATGTCATTGATCGAGCCGTCACAGAGTCTCTGGAAAATCACATGAGACCCGTACTTGACGTTACCGCCAAAGCTCTTGGTCAGGAGGACGCTGCCGTCATCCTGAAAGCGCGTGTAGAACTTCAGCCCGAGCCGCATGATGTGCACATATGTCTTTCCGTCGCCTGAAATGAATACCGGATTTCCCAGGATGATTCTCGACCCTTGTACGGTGGCTATTTCCCGATTAAGGAGCATTACGGTGTAGAGGCATACGGGGTAGACAAGGAAAAGGCGATAGAGGGATCTGGATTCGCCGAAGATGAAGAGCTGTTTGAAACCGATTTTGGTGAGTTGCTGGAATTCGGAGCTATATCGTATGTGAGCCTGGCGCTCAGTCGTAGGGGAGGTGAGTTGCACGGCCACTGCCGGTCCGATGAGTTTGTTGCCGAATGGAGCGGAGATGCAGAGGAGCACGATGAATGCGGCGATGACAAGGCCAGAACGATCCGCCAGCCACAAAAGCGCAATGAAAGCGGCGAGAACAAAGACAACAAGGGCCGCAGCACTCCATTCGCCATTTCTACTCGGATTGCGTTCGGGCTTAAGTGGTGGATTGCGGGGATAGGCTTCGAGCGCTGCTGACGCGCGGTTGCTATCTTCGTCTGCGGCGCGGATCTTTCGCCTCAGAAGGCCGAAAGTGATCCAACTGAGCCATCCCATTATTGAAACCGCTGGGACAGGTATGCACGCGAGGGGCCACAGGTGGATGATCATTCCGATGATGCAGGTGATTAAAGACGCGAAAAACAGGCCAACAAACACACTTAGGGCGAGAGAGTAGAAAACAATCCACAATCGACGGGACATTTCGAGCCAGTATATCGGCGAACCGGAAAACGGCTGGGTAAGACGCCGAAAGACGTCGAAAAGGCGGCCGGGTGGCCGCCTTTTGTTTTGCTAATGGGTGTGTTGTTTTATGCGGTGACAGGTTCGGTGGAGTTGAC
>Ga0105248_10009134_pt1 | contig 10903 bp, 10 predicted proteins | sample KBSS34metaG_FD_81524 | JGI IMG/M metagenome (GOLD analysis project Ga0105248, IMG submission 81524) | Switchgrass rhizosphere microbial communities from Kellogg Biological Station, Michigan, USA - KBS S3-4 metaG | ecosystem: Host-associated > Plants > Roots > Rhizosphere > Soil | place...
AAAAATTCGACGACGATGCACTGGCTCGAGCGCGTGCGGATCGGCCAGCTTGCGCTGAAGATCGCGCAACACGATCTGGAGAACGCCGGCATCGCGGTTCGATTGTCGAGTGTATCGGCGCTGTTTACCGACAAGATGGAACTCAACGAAGCGAGCACGATGGTGCAGCGGATGAAAACGCTGTGTCAGGAAGCGTGCAACTGACGTTGTAAGCGACATAGCGGGGGCGGCCGCGCGCATTTCTCTCCGCCCCTTCCGACACATCGGTTAGCCAGCCGCAACGGTTCCGTCAGCGGTGCGGCACGCCACTCTTCCATTCGCTCCAGCGTGACACGATGTCCTGCACCAGCGGATTGCCCGCCAGGAACAGGTTGTTGAGCGCGACCGTAAAGCCGCCTTGCGCCGCGTAGTTGAGCAGGTTGTCCGCGCTGGTCTGACCCGCGTACGGGCGATCGAAATCAGAGCCGGCGCGCAGCACCGCGACGCGCTGCAGATCCACGCGATGATCCGCAGCCGCGCGCTTGAGTGCTTCATACGTCGAGTTGTCTTCCTGCTGCGTGGTGCAATAAGTGCCTTTGCCATCGGTGAGGATCTTGGTCCACTGCCGCGCGCGCTCGCCTAAGGCCGTGCCAGACCACCACGTGTCGCCGGCCAGCGTATCGCAACGAATCACCGTCGGTGGACGATTCGCCGGCGCGTAGTTGAATTTGGCGCGCGCTGCCTGCGCTTCTGCGCCATCGGAGAGCGTCACGTTGTGCGACAACGCGAAGGCCGCGTCGATCAGTCGCGGGTTCAACTGGAACACTTCGGTACGGTAATCGAGCGGCGGCTTGTCGCTCGGGCTTTTGGTGTTGATGCCAAGATAGCCGGTGTTCCAGCTGGATGGAATCTCGCGCGCATCGATCTCCCACTGAATGCCGAAGTCGACCAGATAGTCCGCCCACGCGGCCGAGCCCACCGTGCCTTGCTGCGGATCGATCCCGGCGATGCCCGCGACCATGAAATACGTGTGCCGCAAATCGAAGCGCGACGAAAAGGTCAGCGCCATGATCGATGCGGTTGCGTTGGCGTGGCCCATGCCGGTTGTCATCACGCATATCTGCTGGCGATTGCATTGCACGGTCGGATAGTCCGGCGACAAGCCGGGTACCGTGATGCTGCGCCACGGCCCGAGGTGGTCTAGCCACACTTGCCCCTCCGGGCCGAACATCGAGATGATCATCACCTTGACGGGTTGCCCTTTTGATCCACCATCGTCGCGCTCGAGATTGTCGTCATCTTGTGCGGTGGCGGCGGTCGAGCATGCTGCTGCGCTCACGGCTAGCGCCAATGCCAATACCGTCGACTTGCCTGGAATGCGATTTACCATGACAGCTCCTTATATTCGTTCGTTTCTTATGCTGATCGGCTGGAGGGAGGCTGCAAACTGAACTGTGAACTGAAATGCATCACGGAGCGATGCAATGCTTGTGAAAGCTCAGTTCATAGTTGTAGGTGAGATGCGCCACGGGCGGTAGCTCGCTGGGCATAAAGTGCGCGAGGAGTTGCGCTTGCAGGGATGGGATTGGAGCAACGGATGAGTGTATTGCATCGGCGGACCGTGGTTGCACTAACCCGGCCCGCCGATACAGGAAGGTTGACCACAAGCACACTGGATCTGCTGGAACTGAGAATCGTTGTATGGCATTGCTGTCTCCGCAGTCGACACAGCCATCCGCTACGAGCGGTTGGCTCCGGCGTCCACCACCACAGTATTGGCGATGCGGTCGTGCAAAGCCTGCGCGCGCGGGTTGAACCAGACCCAAAGGAACCCCGCGCCGCACATCGCAAACGTGAGCAGATAGCCGAGCGTGCGCAGCAGAACCTGCTTTCGGCTCATCGGCTCACCGGTATCGGCGTCGACGATTTTTATCCGCACCACGCGCTTGCCCGGCGTCGTGCCCCAGAACGCCCACATGACGCCGGTGATGACGATTGGAATGCACTGGCCGATGAACAACCAGAACACTATTGTCAAAACCAGGCTGTCCGGGTTGGCCAGCATGTCGTCGGTCGAAGGACCGAGCGGAATGAACAGCACGATGACCGTCCACCAGATTGAATCGATGAAGAGTGCGCGCCCGCGCTGCGAGAACGTCGCGTAGCGCATCACGGGGTGAAGCCCGGTTTGTGTTGCCTCAGTTCGTGCTGAATTACCCACACTTGGCCCGCTTCAGTTCAAATGACGAGATTAACTACCCTTTGTGAAGCGTAGATTGCATGAGCGGATCAAGTTACGCCACTTAAACCCACTTTGCGCTCAGTGCGGCCGGTTGGCGTCGATCCAGGCTTGCGTCGCAGGCATCGTCAGCCGGTAGCGTGCGCAGTTGAATACTTCGAGTTTCTTCAACTCGTCGAGCAAGATTGCGCGAAAGCCTGGGGCCAGGTCTTCAGTGAGCCCGAGTTCCTCCACCACGACTTGGGCCGATTTTCTGTCGCGAACGACCAGGCCGATTGCTTCGGTCAAGTGCTCCCGATAACGCAGTCTGAGAGGATCCGGTGCGCCCATGGACTCGATCACCACGGAGTATTTCTTTATCGACCGGCGATAGGTCCAGGCGAACAGGTCCACCGCGCACGAGACGTCCAGGAATTCGCACACGCCCAACATTGCCTGAGCGTAGTCGTAAGGGTTGACGTCGAGGAAGGACAACGGTGAACAGTTGTACAGCATCAACGGAATGTTCGCGGCGAGGCGACTGGTGCGCTTGTTGCCGTCCTCGAATGGCTGCAGGTAGGCGAGGTTCACCCATAGGAAAAAGGCGGCCTCGATCGGGTTCTCGATGAGTCTGCCTTTGGCCAGAATGGTCTCGAGCATTTCCGTAAGCAACGCTGGTACTTGAGTCGGTACGTAGGCCGTATCGCTGATGTTGACCACCTTCCGGCGAATCGCGCCCAGTGCATCGGTATCCACCAACAGGTCACGCATGAGCACAGCGTGCAGATTTTGAACCAGCACAGTTGAAAGACCCTGCAAGGGCACAGCGTCAACCAGAAACTCGATGGCTGCCTTGTGATTGAGCAGCATCACGGCGTCAGTGTCACTGCCGGCAATTCCACGATTGAACAATTCCTCTGTCGCCAGCAAGGTGTACCGGTTTCCCTCCAAACGGGAGGACGACCAGGACAGGTCGATGAGTAACTGCTCCAGCACTTTGCGTGCGTAGGTTCCAGCCGGTAGTCGCTCGCGCAGGCTGGCATCGCGATGGAGTTCTTCGGCCAGGCTGCGCGGCATCAACCAGGTTTGATTGGGAACGTAGCCTTCGACGAATGCGCGCCGGTAGGTTACTGGGTCGCGCGCAGCTAGAGCCACATCGAGCTTGCGACCAAGTTCGACCGCGGCGGGTGACCACACGGGACGCGAGCCAACAGAGCGATCCTCTGCGGGCGCAGCGTTCGGCACGGCCGCCACTTCGGTCAGCCGGTAACGCGTCGCTCGCGCGTGGCCGCTGCGCGTGAGCTGCCCATCGGCAAGCAACGCATCCAGGTGGCGCCGGACCGTCGCCGAACTACCGTAGGTGACGTTGATGACATCCGAGGAGGAAACCTCCGATTGGCCCGCTTGGGCTAAGCGCTGGATGGCGTCGAGAACGATGGTGCGCGTCAATCTGCTCATTTATCTGCTCAGTATCTGCTCAATATTGAGCAGATTCGTGTCCGATGAGCAGATACTAGGCGTTTTGAGCAGATACGGCAAATTCTGAGCAGATACTGAGCAGATTGTCCTTCAGGGCTAGCCTGCGCTTTCACGACATCCGTGGTCGGAACCTGCCATCGCTTCAATCGCAACTGAGGAGATATCCGTGGCGAACATTCACGCAAACGCGTCGATCGACATCAGCGAACTCAAGATCAATCCGAGCTCTGTCATTGCGGCAATCGATAGCTCTGTGGCCGTGTTGGAGGGCGATAGGACGGTTGCTTATTTGGTGTCGGCGGCAGAATGGGAGGCGATTTGCAACGCACTCGAAGACTTCGAGCTAGCGAAAATCGTAGAGGAACGCGCTGGCGAAGAGACCATGATCGTCGCTTTGGATGAACTATTCCGCGCGCGTCGTGGTTTCTGATGTTCTTCGCACACGCCTCACCGAACCCAATTCGGTGCACCCACCTTCCCCAACAAAGTTCTTCCACCGAAAGGTTCAGATCGACCGCTTTCCTTCCGTTATCAAGGGATACCGCCGCAACGGAACTCCCCCTCTCCTTAACGGATTTACCGATGAATCGCCTGACTTTTGCCCAGAAACTCTGGCTGCCGCTCGCAGTCGCCCTGCTCGGCCTTCTCGCCCTATCCCTGTTTGGCGCCTATCAAGCGCGTCAGGTTCGTATCGAAGAACGCCGCGCCGGCCTCTTCAACGTCGCCGACGCCGCATACAACGTGCTGTCGCAATACAACGACATGGTGCAAAGCGGCGCGATGCCGCTAGCCGATGCGCAAAAACAGGCCGCCGCCCGCATCCAGGCGATGCACTTCGGCAAGGACGGCTACTTCGCGCTGATGACCGGCGACGAAGTAATGGTGCTGCATCCCAACCCGGCAATGAACGGCAAGTCAGTCAAAGGCCTCGCCGACTCGCACGGCCGGCCGCTCTACGACCTGTTGCTGCAAGCCGCACAAACGCCTGAAGGCAGCTTCATCGACTACTCATTCCCGCGCCTCGGCTCGACCGAGGAAGCGCCGAAGACCGGCTACGCGCGAAGTTTCGGGCCGTGGAACTGGGTTCTGATCACCGGTCTCTACACGGACGATATCCAGGCCGCCTTCCTCAACAACCTGATCGCGAGCGGTTTGATCCTGCTGGCGATCGGCGTAGTGCTGGCGGTGATCGTGGTGCTGTCCACGCGCAGCGTGCAGCGCCAGATCGGCGGCGACCCGGCGTATGCGATGGGCGTCGCCGAACGCATTGCGGCAGGCGATCTGTCCGCGGAGATCGAAGTCGGCGCGCGTGACGCCAGCAGCATGATGTTCACGATGAAGTCGATGCGCAACGCGCTGACCCAGACCATCACCGAGATCAAGTCGTCGGCGGATCACGTGGCCACCGCGTCCCAGCAGATCGCAAGCGGCAACCGCGACCTGTCGCAGCGGACCGAAAGCCAGGCCGCGTCGCTGCAGGAAACCGCCGCGAGCATGGAGCAGATCACGTCGATGGTGAGGCGCACCGCCGATAACGCGAAAGAAGCCAGCAGCGTGGCCGGTTCCGCGGCCAGCGTCACCGAGCGCAGCAACGAGATGATGACCGAGGTGGTCGCATCGATGCGCGAGATCGCAGACGGCTCGAACCGGATGGTCGACATTATCTCGGTGATCGAGGGAATCGCGTTTCAGACCAATATTCTCGCGCTCAATGCCGCGGTGGAAGCGGCCCGTGCCGGCGAGGAAGGACGCGGCTTCGCGGTCGTCGCGGGCGAAGTGCGCACGCTGGCGCAGCGCAGTGCGAATGCCGCGAAAGAGATTCGCGAGCTGATCCAGAACTCGGCCACCAAGGTCGGCGCCGGTTCGGCACTGGTCGAACGCACCGGTGTCACGCTCGAACAGACGCGTGATGCGATCGCGCGCGTCGTCAGTCTCGTGCATGAAATCGCGGCGGCTGCGCTCGAGCAAAGCTCGGGGATCGATCAGGTCAATATCGCCGTGACGCAGATGGATAGCGTCACCCAGCAAAACGCGGCGTTGGTGGAAGAGGCAACGGCCGCTGCGCATGCGCTGGAAGAGCAAGCGGTGCGGCTCAGGGAATCGGTCGCGGTGTTCCGAGTGGCGGCTTGATAATCGCGGCCTGAAATTCAGGCCGTTTTAATTTCCAAAAATATCCGCGGGCTGCATTCAGAAGACTTTCAATTCAAGAGAGAGTATGCAGAAAGAATCTTTAATTCCACACGGCGGATAATCGTTTAATTCAAGCTAAAATCAGCCCCACCACTTTGTCGGGAGTTCGACGAATGACGCCAAACTGCCCCGGTTTCAAGGCTGCATTTCTGAAGAACATGGCCGCGCTGCATCTACCGGCGTCCGACAGCCTGTGGACGACCGCTACCACTGCGATCTCGAACGTCAGTGCCATGCTGACGGTTATTTCGAAGTTAGGTGCCGATGCGACATTGGCCGAAGTAGCGGGCGCGACGACGGGTCTCGAACTGCTCGGTGCTGCCGGGGCTTTTATGGCCGCGGGTTACACAGGCGCCTGCATCGGTTCGCTGATTGTCGCGGCCGACGCTTCGATGGTCTGCACCAGCGGAGGCGAGGCCTTGGCGACTGTGTCCGAATGGGGCAGAAAGAACGGCATCTCGGTGCCGCCCGCGATTCTGGTCCAACTCCAACGCGATCCGGCGCCGCTGATGCCCGGCTCCCCTTATCAGCCTGGATACGCGCGGCGCATCGCCGCAACATCGTCCAGGAAAGCCGCATGAAATGGATTCTCGACCGCATTCTGCTCGTCATCACAGCGGTATTTCTCGCGGCGGCGTCGTGGGGTTTTTATCATTACACCGGCCAGTGGGGCGCGCCGATATTGTTGACGATCGCCTTTATCGGTCTGCTTGCCGATAATTACCGGCTGCGCAAACTGCTGCGCGATAACGGTATCGATTTCCGGTCTGAGCGACGCAAGCGGTGGGAGCAACGGCACGAGCGGACTGGGCGATAAGCGCGGATACAGCGCGAACAACGCCACACCTGTCGGAACCCCGCTAGTCACCCCCACGCGGACTAAAGGTCCGCGGGAATACAACCGGCGTATCGCGGTCTATCAGGCAGTATCCCAACGCCGGTCGATTCGAGTCTCCTGCTACGTAGCCAACCTCTTTCAGAAAGCCCGCGGCGAGCATCCGGGTGCGAAAGCCACTCTTGTCGACCGCCCGATCGAGAACAACTTCATAGACTCGCTGCAATTGCGGCAACGTGAACGGCTCCGGCAGCAGAAACGCAGGCAAAGACGTGTACTCGACTTTACTGCGCAGCCGTTCAACGGCCGCCTGAAGAATCTCGTTGTGATCAAACGCGAGCCGCTTTTTCCGAACCACCGCGTCCACATCGAACCACGCCACTTCCGCAGCATTCGCTCCCCTTGCCAGCTCCACATCTTGCGCGGCAATCAGCGCGAACCACACGTGCGTCGCAGACCAGCCCCGTGGGTCACGAGTGGCGCTACCCCAGCTGCCGAGTTGCTCCAGATACGGACTTTCCACACCGGTCTTTTCGAACAGCTTGCGTCGCGCGCAGTCCTCAAGCGTCGCGTCGGCCGTGACGTCGACGAAGCCACCCGGTAACGCCCAGCCCGCAGGAAATGGCTCATCCGCATCCGACGGACGCTGCACCAGCAGCACCTTCAATGCGTTTTCGAGCACGGTAAAAATCACGACATCGACGGTGGTATACGGCTGCTGAAACGCAACCCCACCAGATTTACGCCGCGCGGTAACAGGTGCTTTGCTTGTCATGGCAGTCCATCGAAACTTGACGATCCCAATTTTGGGTTGTATTGTACAACTCACACAAGTTGTATAGAACAACTCTGGAGAACGACCATGTTCGGGTTTCGATTCATCAAGTCACAGCCGACTGTTCACCTGATGCAGTTTCGCGGGGGCAAGCTGGTGCGCGAAGGCGCCGGGCAGTCGTTCTTTTACTACGCGCCGGCATCGACCTTGGTGTCGGTGCCGGTGGCAAGCCAGGACCGTCCGTTTATCCTCGAGCTGGTAACCGCGGACTTTCAGAGCGTCACTGTGCAAGGCCAGGCGACATACCGCGTCAGCGATCCGCGCCGCACCGCTGCGATGATGGATTTTTCGCTGGGGAAAGACGGCCGGTCTTATGCGTCCGACGATCCGAAACGGCTGGGAGACCGCGTCGCGATGCAAGTCGAGGTGATCGTGCAGCAGGCCGTGCAGGCTCTGGATCTGAAGGAAGCGCTGCGCTCAACGGCATCGATCGCCCGCACCGTGCAGACCGGGCTCGCGAGCCAACCCGAAATTGAAGCGTTGGGGCTGGAAATACTTGGCGTGTCGGTGATGGCGGTGAAGCCCACTCCAGATATCGCCCGCGCGCTCGAAGCCGAAGCACGCGAATCCAACCTTAAAGCCGCGGACGACGCGGTTTACCTCCGACGCATGTCGGCCGTCGAAAACGAGCGTGCGATCCGGCAAAACGAGCTGGACACGGATATCGCAGTCGAGCACAAGAAACGCGAGATTCGTGAAACGCAGATGGCAGCCAAGGCCACGTTGATGCGCAAAGACAATGAACTGCGCGACGAGCAGATGGCCGCGGACATCGAGCTCGAGGAAAAGCGCAAGGCGTTTGTGGCTGGGCAGGCGCATAACAGCCGGACGCTTGCTGAAGCGGAGGCGCATCGGGTGGCGGCGGTAATGCAGGCGCTGGATAAAGCGGATCCGCGCATCGTCAACGCGCTTGCAGCGGCGGGGATGCAGCCGGGGCAGTTGATCGCGCAGGCGTTTGGCGGGATTGCCGAGCGCGCGGAGCGGATTGGGCAGTTGAACGTGTCGCCTGAGTTATTGCAGGGCTTGATCGGTGCCCGGGCGGCGTCATGAGCGAGCAGACACGCAAGGTTGTATTGGTGACGCGGCGCACGCGGCTTGAAGACTTGATCGCACGGCATCACACGCTTGCACAGGCGAAGTTCTATATCGAGCATCTGGGCGCGGATTTCTCGGACTATCTTGCTGAACACGACGCGTACGCGCGTAGCCTCGAGTTGACGCTGGGCAAGCTTGAAGCGTGGGGACGGTATCAGATCGTCGACCGGAGTTATCTGCCGAATTTCATCTTCGCGGCTGACGATATTGTGGTGGCGCTGGGGCAGGACGGGCTGGTGGCTAACTCGATGAAGTATCTCGATGGGCAACCGCTGATTGGGTTGAATCCTGAACCGACGCGGTGGGATGGGGTGTTGCTGCCGTTTGAGCCGGGTGCGCTCGGAACTGTGTTGGCCGATGTCGTTCATGGGCGTCGCCCGATGAAATCGGTGACGATGGCTGAAGCAAGACTCTCCGATGGACAGGTAATGCGCGCCGTTAACGATCTGTTCATCGGGCCGCGTACGCATGCGTCGGCGCTCTATGAGATTGAAATCGGTGGGCGGCGGGAATTTCAATCGTCGTCGGGGATTATCGTTTCTACGGGGCTGGGATCGACGGCATGGTTGAAAAGCGTGGTGTCGGGATCATTGGGTGTTGCGCATGCGGTGCAGCAACGAAGTGAAGGTTTTCAATATCAAGCCCAAGCCTGGGATTGCCCTGAATTGACCTTCGCTGTGAGGGAGCCGTTTCCAAGTAGGACGTCAAAGGCAGAACTGGTTTTTGGGCACGTCGGCGCGCAAGAGCCTCTGAAGCTGCACTCGCGTATGCCGGAAAACGGGGTGATCTTTTCCGATGGAATGGAGGCGGATTATCTGCGGTTTACGGCTGGGATGGAGGCGACTGTGTCGGTTGCGGCGAGGCGGGGGTGTCTTGTCATCTGATTCCGCTCTTTACGCGATTGAGAACCGGGTACTACACTCGTTTGGGTTAATGCATAAAATTCGTGCGCAATCTGAAGACTGTGCCAACCAGGCAGTTTCGATAGCGGGCGACGCGACCACTGCGGTCGAGTTGAATGCCATGCACCTTCGAAACCTGTCAGGCCGCCTTCTAACTAACAAGAGATGGGGGTGGTATGTATCAGATATCGGTCGTGAACCGTACCAGCTGCATCGCCGAACGTGAAATCCACCGGGTCGTCCGTGCCATCAACCGGCAGATTGCCGAAGACTTCGAGCCTTACTGGGCATTTGGCGGCAGGCTGCGCGTTGAGGGGCCAGCCGGTGAGGATGCGGACCTTGCGCAATTAAGAGAACTCCGCGGCGACGCGATTCTTTATATTCTCGACTCCGCGGCGTCGAACGACGTACTCGGTTTCCACGACCGGAACCTGTCCGGAATCCCATATGGCTTCGTCTACCTCGACTTGTGCAAGACGCTGGGAGACGACTGGTCAACCACGTTGTCGCACGAGGCGCTCGAGTTAATTGGCGACCCGCAGTGCAATCTGCTGGTACAGGGCCCAGACCCGAATGATGCTGGACGCACGGTCTACCATTTCTTTGAAATGTGTGATGCCGTGCAGGCGCAGAGTTACGCCATCGATGGCGTCAACGTTTCCGACTTCGTGTTGCCCAACTATTTCACACCCAGTGAAGAAGAAGGCGTTCGCAACGATTTTTGTGGGACATGTCTGAAGTCGTTTGGTGTTAGTTCCGGTGGATATATCGGCTACTTCGATCCGGAGAAGGGGCAATCCGGCCAATATTTTGCTCACGACGAACTTGCGCAACGACGACTAGCGGCAAAGGCAGGTGGACTGGGTCGGGTCGTTCGCCGCAGCCGAATGGATAGCGAGCCCGCGACAGGCAAATCGCCGATCACCGAGCGCCTTGCTGCCACTGCGGCTTTGAAGGGCAATGTACCAGGTACGATGCCCGGCGACCCCATCCGGCATGTCGTCGTGCTGATGCTGGAGAACCGGTCCTTCGACCACATGCTGGGGGCACTTCGGCAGTTTGATTCGGATATTGACGGTGTCGACCCTGACCATCCCGGCGTAAACATCGACAGCGCCAACGGAAATGCACCGCGCAAACAGACGCCGACTGCCGCGCCGTTTGTCGGAAAGGACTTCAAGGTACCGCACGAGTTTGACAACGTCACCGCGCAGATTAAAGACGGGATGGCGCACTTCGTCGATGAGTTCCGACGTGTGAATCCAAACGCTCCCGATACGGAAGCCGACCAGGTGATGGCGTACTTCAAGGATGGCGACTTGCCGGCGCTACATACGCTCGCAAAATCGTTCACCGTGTGCGACAGATGG
>Ga0105248_10009135_pt1 | contig 10903 bp, 8 predicted proteins | sample KBSS34metaG_FD_81524 | JGI IMG/M metagenome (GOLD analysis project Ga0105248, IMG submission 81524) | Switchgrass rhizosphere microbial communities from Kellogg Biological Station, Michigan, USA - KBS S3-4 metaG | ecosystem: Host-associated > Plants > Roots > Rhizosphere > Soil | place...
ACGAGCTGCGCCACGACGGCGTCAACCGGCGCGTCGATCATGCCGGCCGGCGGCTGCGCCAGCAGGGACTCGACCTCGCGCCGCAGCGTGGAATCGCCGGCGCACGCGTGCGCGAGAAACGCGTCGCGCTCGGCGACCGGTCGTTCGCGCGCCTCGTGAAACAGCCGTTCGATCTCGCGCAGGCGCTCAGGCGTCATGGTCCAGCCTGCAGTTCATCTCCCGACCGCCAGCTTGACCTTCAACTCTTCGAACCAGTTCTGCACGACAATCATGCTGGCCGCTGGCGCCTTGCCTTCGCTCGATCCGGCGTTCTTTTTGATCATCAGAAACCGCCCGTCGCGCGCGACGTCGTAAGTGCGGCCGGTCATCGACCCGATGCTCCGACCGTCCAACAGTATCGACGGTCCTTCGAACAGCGTTGTGGGGTTGCCGGCGCTGAAGGTGGGAGTGAGCTGGACCGCCACCGCCATCAGGGCGGAACCGTTGACAAAGAACAGCTCGCGGCCATCCGTGGACCAAAGCGGTGTCCTGCCGCCATCGGTCGAAATCTGGTAGTGCGCGTCGATCACGTTCGGGAACGGCCGGACGTAGATCTGCGTTCGCGCGGACTCGGTCGACTCGTACGCCATCCAGCGGCCGTCGGGTGAGATCGCCGCGTTTCGCTGGTCGAACGGCGTCTGAAGGAGCGGCCGGATTCGAGGCACACCTGGACCGGGCGGCGTCGAGGCACCGTCGAGCGCCAGCAGCATCAGATCTTGCGTGCCGGCCGGGGTTTGTTCCTCGAACACCAGGCGCTTGCCATCAGGTGAGATCGCAACTGCCCGGTCTTGACGATCGCCGATCGTCAACCGCTCTTCGTTCCCCGTGCCGTCCACCGACCCCCGATAGAGGTTGGGCGCGTCACCGGCCGCTGACCGCGCGCGCGTGAAGATGATGCGCCGTCCGTCAGGCATCCACACCGAGAAATTCCCGGTTGGGCCGAAGGTCAGGCGCGTCAACGTCCGGCGCGAGAAGTCCCACGTCCAGAGTCCGTTCGAGCTGACGACCGCCCGCGTGCCGTCAGGCGAGAGACGGGGGACCACGTACGCGTGTGGCGGGGCGGCGATGGCTTCCTCGTGGCCCTGCCGGTCGACCCATACGAGCAATCGCGATTCACCCCGGTCCATCGGCGCATACACCAGTGTGCCGTGCTCGGAGACGCTGAAGTTCGCGGCCTGGCCCAAGGTCATGACGTGATCGACGACCGGCACGGCATCGCCGATGAGTTCCAGCCTGGCCAGATCGAAGCGGACCACCCACAGCGTCCCGGCGTCCGCATAGATGAGATGCCCGGTCTCGACGTACTCGGCCTGGCTGCCGGATCGAATCAACGTCTTGCGCCGGTTGGTCTGGAGATCGAGCACAGCCACTTGCTGTTCTTTCTCGCCTTTGACGATCGTGAACAGCACGCCACGGGCGCCGGGCAACATCGACGGGAAGTAATGATCCCTTTCCCCCTGGGCCGCATCGGGTGTGGTGAGCGCCGTCGTCTCGCCGCCGCTGGCGGCGACGCGGAGGAGTCCTGTCGAAGTATCGCTCGTCGCGAACACAATCGAATCGTCCGGCCCCCAACTGGCGCCGCGTGACGCGCCGGCAACCTGCGACAGGACGACGGACGGCCCACCGCTCAGCGACACTCTTCGAAGCGCACCGCGCCGGACGGGGCCAGTGCCCACGCCTTCATCGAGGCGATCGAAAAAGGCGATCCAGCGGCCGTTCGGCGAAAGAAACGGCGCGCGGGCATTGGTCACACCCGCCAGCGGCACCGCCTCGAGCTGATCGAGGGTCCGCACCATCAACTGCGCCTGATCACCGGCCGTGTAGGCGAGGAGCGTACCGTCTGCCGAGATCGCGACGTCACGGTCGTTGATGCTGAGGGCGAGCGGCTGCGCGGCCGGTAGCGCGATCGCGAATCGGCTGAGCGGCGCTGATGATGTCCGCGCGGAACGCATCACGCCCCACGTCGCGAGCGAGGCGGCGGCCGCCGTCAGCAAGGCGACGGCAGCGATCGGGATCACGCGCCGCCACGCGGCACGAGGCGCGCTCACGGCAGGGCCGCTCGCGCCAACGGCGTCGTCAGAAGGCGTCGTCAGCGCTTCGTCAATCTCGAGTCGTGCCACCGCGATGTCGGGCAGGCGGCGCTTCAGATCCTTCTCGAGACAGCGCCGCAAGAGCCGCCGGATCGGCGCCGGCGTCGCCGGCGGAAGTGCCGTCCAGTCCGGGTCCTTCGTGATGACGAACGCCAGCGTCGACGAGATGTCGTCCGCATCGAAGGCGCGGCGTCCGCTCACCATCTCGTAGAGCACGACGCCGAACGCCCAGACGTCGCTTCGTTTGTCCGCAGGGCGTCCTTTCGCCTGCTCCGGACTCATGTACGCGGCCGTCCCGAGAATGATGCCCATGCGCGTCATCGCCGGGCTGATCATCGTCGGCGAAGCGGTGACGTCTCCGCGAACGGCCGACGCAGGCTCGAGCGCTTTGGCCAGGCCGAAATCCAAGACCTTCACCGTGCCGTCGGTGCGCACCTTGATGTTCGCCGGCTTCAGATCGCGATGGATGATGCCCTGGTCGTGCGCCGCTTCGAGAGCTTCCGCGATCTGTCGTGCGATTGGCAGTGCCTCGTCGAGCGGCAGCCCTAAGCCCTGAGCCCTCAGCCCTTCGATCTTCTGTGAAAGATCCTCGCCCCCGACCAGCTCCATCACCAGCGCAGTGACGTCGCCGGCGTCCTCGAGTCCGTAGATCGCGCCGATGTGCGGATGGTTGAGCGAGGCGAGCAGACGCGCCTCGCGTTCGAAGCGGGCCAGCCGGTCGGGATCGTCGTTGAACGCGCGCGGCAGGATTTTGATCGCGACCTCGCGTCCGAGCCGCGTGTCGCGCGCGCGATAGACCTCGCCCATTCCGCCGACGCCCAACAGTCCTTGCACCTCGAAGACGCCAAGGCGCCGCCCGCTGAGCAGCGCGCTGGCCGGCGAAACGAGCTGCGCCACGACGGCGTCAACCGGCGCGTCGATCATTCCGGCCGGCGGCTGCGCCAGCAGGGACTCGACCTCGCGCCGCAGCGCGGAATCGTGCGCGCACGCGCGCGCGAGAAATGGGTCGCGCTCGGCGACCGGCCGCTCGCGCGCCTCGTGAAAGAGCCGTTCGATCTCGCGCAGGCGCTCGGGCGTCACAGTCCAGCCTCGCCCTTCATTTCCCGACGGCCAGCTTGGCCTTCAACTCTTCGAACCAGTTCTGCACGACGATCATGCTGGCCGGCGCGGCGCCGTCGCCCGCGCCGGCGTTTTCCCGGATCATGAGAAAGCGCTGGCCGTCACGCGAGACGTCGTAGGTCCGATACGTGCCGCCGTTGGTGGTAAACCTGCCGTCGAGCACCAGCGACGACGCGTCGAACAGTTTCCTGGGGGTACCAGCGCTGAAACCCGGCGTCAGCTGCACAGTCGCGGCCATCATGCTCATGCGGTTATGAAAAAACAGCTCATGGCCGGTTGGCGACCACAGTGGTGTCCGGCCGCCGCCAGTCGAAATCTGGTAGCGCGCGTTGGCAACATTCGGAAACGGCCGCACGTAAATCTGTGATTGACCGGACTCGTTCGAGTCGTACGCGATCCATCGCCCGTCCGGCGAAAGCGACGCATTTCGTTCGTCGAACGGCGTCTGCAGCAACGGCTCAACATGCGGCGTGCCCGTCAGAGACAGGAGCATCAGGTCGTACCCGGCTGTCTCTGTCTCGTTCTCGAATACCAGGCGCGCCCCGTCCGGTGACACCGCATTGGCCCGCTGTTGACGCGGACCCTCCAGCAACTGTTCGTCCTGGCCGGTGCCGTCGGCCGCCCGCCGATGGAGCGCGAGCGTCTTTTCGTACCGCGACCCGAAGATCACCTGCCGGCCCGCAGGTGTCCACACCGGTCCAAAGTGGGCGGCTGGGCCGAACGTCAGGCGAGTCAACTGCTCGCGGTCGAAGTCCCACGTCCAGATATCCGCGGAGTTCTGGTCGCCGGTACGAATTTGGAGCGCGACGCGGGTTCCGTCCGGCGAAAGGCGCGGGACCACATACGCATTCGGAGGTGCGGAAATCGGCTCCGCGACGCCGTTCCGGGTGACCCAGGCGAGCGACCGCGCTTTCTCCGTGCGGGTCGGCACATACACCAGCGTGCCGCGGCGGGACAGGGTGAAATCCGCGGCGCCGAGCGTCAACACCTGATCGACGATCGGCGCAGCATCGCCAACGACGTTCAGCGTCGACAGGTCGAAGCGTACGGCCCAGAGCGTTCCGCCGTCGGCATAGATCAAGTGTCCCGTGTCGATGTACTCGGCCTGGCTTCCGGATCGAATCAGCGTCTTGCGCCGACCGGTCTTGAGATCGAGCACCGCCACCTCGCGGTTCCCGAGGCCGTGGCTCGTGATCGTGAACAAGACGCCACGTCCGTCCGGCAGCACCGACGGAAAGTAGTGATCGCGCTCGCCGCGGTCCGTGTCCGGCTTCGTCAGCACTTCGGCGTCGCCGCCGCCCGCCGGCACACGGAGCAGCCCGGTCGCGGGATCGCTTGTCGCGAAGATAATCGAATCGTCCGGACTCCAGCTGGCACCGCGTGATGCGCCGGTCGTCGTGCACACGACCAGCGGCGCGCCGCCGCTCACGGAGACTTTCCTTAGCGCAGTGCGCTGGGTCACAGGGCCGGTCGTCACCCCTTCGTCGAGCCGCTCGAAGAAACCGATCCAGCGGCCGTCCGGCGAGAGAAACGGCGCGCGTGCGTTGGCGATCCCTGGCAGCGGCACCGCATCGAGCTGATCGAGGGCACGCACCATCAGGTGCGCCTGATCGCCAGCCGCGTACACCAGGCGTGTGCCGTCGGCCGAGAGCGCGACGTCGCGGTCGTTGATGCTGAACGCGACCGGCAGCGGAGGCGGTAAGGTGATGGCGAAGCGGCTTACCGGGCCTGGAGGCGTCTGCGCCGGTCGCGTCACGGCCCAGATCCCGACGGCGACCACAGCAGCCGCCAGTACCGCAACGGCGACAAGCGCCCTCGAGCGCCATGCCGCGCCGCGGTGGACCTCGTTCGGCGGAACGTCGCCCGTCGTCGGGGATATGGAGGCCTCTTCGATCTCCAACCGTGCAACCGCCGCAGAGTCCAACCGCCGCCTGGGATCCTTTTCCAGACAGCGCCGCAGCAACGTGCGGATCGATCGCGGCGTCTTCGCGGGGAGCGCGGTCCAATCAGGCTCGCGCTCGATGATCCGCGCGAGCACGTCCGAGATCGTCTCGCCCTCGAACGGCCGGCGACCCGTGAGCATCTCGAACAGCACACAGCCGAACGACCACAGGTCCGCCCGCTTGTCGACGGTCTTGCCCTTCGCCTGTTCCGGCGGCATGTATGCCGCCGTGCCGAGCAGGACGCCGGCTTGCGTCGCAAGGGACAGGGTCGGCGACGTCGTCAGACCGGGACTCGAGCCGGTCGGATCGACCGCCTTCGCGAGTCCGAAATCCAGGACCTTCACCGTGCCGTCGGTCCGCACTTTGATGTTGGCGGGCTTCAGATCACGGTGGACGACACCTTGTTCGTGCGCCGCTTCGAGGGCTTCCGCGATCTGTCGTGCGATTGGCAGTGCCTCGTCGAGCGGCAGCCCTGAGCCCTTAGCCCTCAGCCCTTCGATCTTTTGTGAAAGATCCTCGCCTTCGACGAGCTCCATCACGAGCGCGGTGACGTCGCCGGCGTCCTCCAGCCCGTAGATTGCGCCGATGTGGGGATGATTGAGCGATGCGAGCAGCCGCGCCTCGCGTTGGAAGCGGAGCAGCCGGGCGGGATCGTCGTTGAACGCGCGCGGCAGGATTTTGATTGCCACCTCGCGCCCCAGCCGCGTGTCCGTCGCGCGATAGACCTCGCCCATCCCGCCGACGCCCAGGAGTCCATGCACCTCGAAGACGCCAAGGCGCCGCCCGGTGAGCAGCGCGCTCGCCGGCGAGACGAGCCCCGCCACGAGCGCGCCGACCGGCGCGTCGATCACGCCGGCTGACGGCTGTGCCAGCAGCGACTCGACCTCGCGGCGCAGCGCGGAATCGTGCGCGCACGCGCGGGTGAGAAACGCATCGCGCTCGGCGGCCGGGCGCTCGCGCGCCTCGTGAAAGAGCCGTTCGATCTCGCGCAGGCGCTCAGGCGTCACGTCGGGCCCCGCGGGACAGTTCGCGCTGCAGCCATGCCCGCGCGAACTCCCAGTCGCGCAGCACGGTTTTCGACGACACCTCGAGCGCGATCGCGGTTTCCTCGACCGTCAGCCCGCCGAAGAACCGCAGTTCGACGACGCGGCTCTTGCGATCGTCCAGCGCGGCGAGCGCCTGCAGCGCATCGTCGAGCCGGATGACGTCTGCATCGGGCGCCACGCCACCGATGGCGGCCTCGTCCAGCGTGACGCGAACGGCGCCGCCGCCCCGCTTGTCCGCGCCCTTCGATCGTGCCAGGTCGACGAGCACGCGGCGCATCAGCCGCGCCGACATCGCCAGGAAATGGGTCCGGTTCTGCCAGTCGACGTGCTGGACATCGACCAGGCGCAGAAACGCTTCGTTGACCAGTTCGGTCGCCTGCACGCTGTGGTTCGCGCGTTCGCCGTACAGGCAGCGGCGTGCGATCCGCCGCAACTCGTCGTGGACGAGCGGCATCAACGTCTCCAGAGCCGTCTCGTCTCCCTCGCGCCAAGCTCTGAGGAGCATGGTCACTTCGTGGCTCGGACCCAATAGGCCTGCATTTTAAGCGGAGTGTCCGTTTCGTCAGCCTTCTTTCGCCTCTGATGGCGGGAGGCGATATGCCGAGGCGGAAAACCGGCCTGACGTTGATCGCGATCGTGGTGCTCGTTACCGCGGGTCGAGCGGCCGTCGCCCAGGATCCGGCGCCCGCCGGCTTCGGACGCCGTCACATATTCCTTACGGGAATGGCAGGCATGACCGTCGCCCAGGCGTTGCGCGGTGCCATGCAGCGTCTCTGGAGACCCGAGTGCCAGCAGGTCTTCGAGGATTTCACCGATCAGGCCGGTCGCACGTTGACGACGAGCCTTGGCGCGACGGCACAGTCGCCCGCGGACGTTCTCGCCGGGTTGTATTTCGTCGATGGCGACGACACCGTTCGCTGCCGCACCGACCGGCTGGTGGCCGCATTCACCACACCTGGCAGCCGCGTGATTCACGTGTGCGGCCGACAGTTCATCAAGCTTTCGAGTCAGGCCAAGCCCCGGGAGATCCTGCTCATTCACGAGCTCCTGCACTCGCTGGGACTCGGCGAGAACCCTCCAACCAGCTCCCGGATTACAGCGGCGGTGATGAGCCGCTGCGGGTCGCTCTGACACAACCGCATCGGCTGCGGACCAGCACCTTGGAAAAAGGCTGAAACATTCCTGGGAATCCCCTGGGACTCAGAGTCCCGTGGGCTCATATCTTTCGCACGAGATTGCAGAGACTGCCGGACTGCCGACTGACAACCGAGGAGAATCACCATGAAGCGAGCACGTATTTCGATCGCTCTCGTCACGTTGCTTTTATGCAGCCCGATCGCCGCGCGGGCTGACGTCGTGCTCGACTGGAATGCCATCGCCATGTCCACCCTGATCGGACAGAGCCAGAGTCCGTTCGCGCAGGCGCGCTTCATGGCGATCACGCAACTCGCCGTGTTCGAAGCCGTCAACGCCATCACCGGCGATTATCAGCCGTACCTTGGAACCGTGATCGCGCCGGCGGGGGCCTCGACGGATGCCGCGGCCGTGGCCGCGGCGTACAGGGTGCTCAAGAACTACTTCCCGGCGGCCGCGAACCTCGACGCCGCCTATGCGGCATCGCTGGCGGCGATCCCCGACGGCGCCGCCAAGAACGGCGGTGTCGCGACCGGTGAGGCCGCGGCTGCGCAAATGATCGCGGCGCGCGTCGGCGACGGTTCGTCCCCCTCGCAGTTCAGCCTGCCCGCGTCGACCGACCCCGGCGTGTGGCAGCTCACGCCCAGCTGCCCGGCCGCCGGCGGCGTCAACTTTCAATGGCAGAACATGAGCCCGTTCGGTGTCCCGAGCACGCCCGGCAGCCAGGCGTGGATCGCGCCGTTTGCACCGCCGCCGCCCCCGGCACTCACCAGCCAGCGGTACACGCGTGACTTCAACGAGGTGAAGCAGGTCGGCAACAAGAGCAGCGATTCCGGCGAGCGGCCGCAGGATCGGGCGGATGTGGCGCGGTTCTACGCGGCGGCCTCGCCGGCCTTCGTCTTCAACCTGGTCGCGCGGCAGGTGGCGGCGGCGCAGGGTGGCTCGTCTACGCAGAATGCGCGGGCGCTCGCCCTGCTCAATATGGCCAGCAACGACAGCCTCGTCGTGTCGTTCTGGACGAAGTACCACTACAACTTCTGGCGGCCCGAGACGGCGATTCACGAGGGGAGCGTCGACGGCAATGCCAAAACCGACGGTGACATCTCCTACGTGCCCTACATTCTCACGCCCTGCTTCCCGAGCTATCCGTCGAATCACGGCAGCGGCAGCAACAGCGCCGCCGAAATTCTCCGACGTATCTATGGCGCCGGCGGCCATGACATCACCATGGCGAGCCCAGCCACGGCCGGTGTGACCTTCCACTACACGCGCTTCGACGAGATTACGAATGACATCAGCGACGCGCGCGTCTACGGCGGCATCCATTTCCGGTTCGATCAGGAGGCCGGCGCCGATCTGGGGCGCGCCATCGCGACGTACGTGTACGAGCACAACCTCCGCCGCGCGAAGCATTCCGATCAGTGATGCCACGTCGTGCGGGCCTTCGGGCCCGCGCGACTCAGCGTGTCTTCTTCGGCGGAAGCAACCCTGCGATCATCACGTCGACGATAAACCGCGCGTAGCGCGCCGGCGGCCAGCCCCGGCGGCCGACCATCAGGTCGTACAGCTCGGGTGAGCTGCACGCCCACAGCACATCGGCCGCGTCTCGCGCCCGCAGCCCATCGCGGAGATGGCCGGCGCGGGCGAGTCGCGCCGCGTTCTGCCGCATCCGTTCCAGCCGGGCGAGATCCAGCTCTTTTCGCAGGCGCGTCATCGCCGGATCGCCTGGCGCCGCAGCCGCGACCAGCTGCAGGATTGGCATCACCTTGGGCGCGACCTCGATCGTCAGCCGTCCCCAGCCTTCGATGATGCGACGCGGGTCGCGCTCCTGCCGCTGCAGCGCGTTCGACCGCCGTTCCGCGTGCACCGGCCCGTCGCCGGCCAGCCGGCGTTCGCGGATGGCGCGTACGAGCCCGGTCTTGCCACCGAACGTCTTGTAAATGGTCTCTGCCGACACGCCAGCCTCGGCCGCAATCGCCGCGATCGTGGTCGCCTGGAATCCATCGCGCACGAACAGCCGCTCGGCGGCGTCGACGATCGCCCGCTGTCCTTGCAGGGCGCGGGCGCGGCGGGCCGTCGCGTCGTAGTGCCGCCGCCGCTTGACCGCCCTGCGCTTTGCGGGCATAGTGGTCATATCAGATACAGTCTACTGTATTTAATATGCGTAAGGAACAGAGCCATGACGAATGTTCTCGATCGACTGCTGCACGCGACGAACGCCCACGATATCGACGCCATCGTCGGCTGCTTTGCGTCCGGCTACCGGAACGACACACCGGTGCATCCGGCACGGAGCTTCACCGGCCGCGATCAGGTGCGGCGGAACTGGGAGCAGATTCTCGGCTTCGTGCCGGACATCCATGCGACGGTGCTCCGGGCATCGGTCAAAGATGATGTGATCTGGTCGGAGTGGGAGCATCGGGGGACGCGGCGCGACGGCACGCCGCATGTCATGCGGGGCGTGATCATCTTCGGCGTCGAAGACGACGCGATCGCGTGGGCCCGCTTCTACCTGGAACCGGTCCAGGAAGCGGACGGCGACGTCAACCATGCGGTGCGTGCGCAGGTCGCGCGGCCGGGCGCGCCTTCGCCCGATCGGTCGTGATTCTCGTCGCCGGCGGCAGCGGGCGGCTGGGAACGTTGCTCGTGCAACGGCTCGTCGCGCGCGGGATGCCGGTGCGCGTGCTCACGCGGTCGCGCGCACGAGCCGCGCATCTTGCCGGCGCGCTCGTCGAGATCGTCGAGGGGGACGTGCGCGTCGCCGCCGACGTTCAGCGCGCCGTCGACAGCGCCGATGTCGTGGTGAGCGCCGTCCACGGGTTCGCGGGTCCCGGCGGCGTCTCGCCGGCGTCGGTGGATCGCGACGGCAACCGTCATCTCGTCGACGCCGCCGCGCGCACCGGCGCCACCGTCATCCTCATGTCCGTGGTCGGCGCAGCGGCCGACAGCCCGATGGAACTGTTCCGGATGAAATACGCCGCCGAGCAGTATCTGCGCGCGCGCGGCACGGCATGGACGATCGTGCGATCGACGGCGTTTCTCGAGGTGTGGATCGCGCTGATGCGCGAGACGATGGATCGCGCCGGCCGGGTGATGGTATTCGGCCGGGGCGAGAACCCGATCAATTTCGTCTCGGTGAACGACGTCGCGGCGCTGGTCGACCGCGTGATCGCCGATCCCGGCGCGCGCGGACAGACAATCGAAATCGGCGGGCCGGAGAACCTGACGCTGACCGAACTCGCCAAGGCGATCCAATCCGCAGGTCCGGCCGTGGCGCCGCGGCACATCCCATGCGCGGCACTGACGGCCATGTCCTTGCTGCTGCGTCCATTCTGGCCGGAACGCGCCCGGCAGGGGGCGGCTGCTCTCGCGATGGACACGATAGATCTGCGCTTCGATCGGTCCGCAGTCGGCGCGCGATACCCGGATCAGCCGCTGACGCCGCTCGCCGACGTGCTGGCACGGTGCGCGCGGTGATCGAAGGCTGACCGCAGGTTTGGACTTGCGCCGGAGCCCCGGCAGGCGTAGGTTG
>Ga0105248_10009136_pt1 | contig 10903 bp, 8 predicted proteins | sample KBSS34metaG_FD_81524 | JGI IMG/M metagenome (GOLD analysis project Ga0105248, IMG submission 81524) | Switchgrass rhizosphere microbial communities from Kellogg Biological Station, Michigan, USA - KBS S3-4 metaG | ecosystem: Host-associated > Plants > Roots > Rhizosphere > Soil | place...
GCTTGTAAACCGCCGCATTCAGCGCTGAAACCCGGAATCCACCCGGCGCAGGATAAGCCCCGGCGGCGACCTTTTCCACCTTCTCAATCGTCGTATCCGGCAAACTCAGCTTGGCCAGCCCCTCACACGAAGGAGCAGCCTCGGCACCCCAAACCGCAGGCGTACACGCCACCATCAAAACTCCAACCCAAACAGCCTTCCCCATGCGCAGCTCCTCCCCGAACGAACTAGAAATCAGCAAGGCCCCGATACTAAATCAAAAGCATTGTGGGTGCCCCATGTCTCGCCTCTGAGACATGGGATCATTAGCGAACGTCGCAGCCGCCAACTCGCCACCCTTGTGCTACCCTCCACTCAGCACAGGAGCCAGCTTTGACCCCAACCGATGCCCCGCCAGCATCCGGCAGCGCCGCCCAAATCGCAACTGGCCGCTCCGCCATGCACAAAGCCACCTGGCGCCTCATCCCACTGATCGCCCTCGGCTACGGCATCGCATACATGGACCGCGTCAACATCAGCTTTGCCCAACTCCAGATGAACCGCGACCTCCACTTCAGCGCCACCATCTACGGCGTCGGCGCAGGCCTGTTCTTCCTCAGCTACGCCATCTGCGAAATTCCCTCCAACATGCTCCTCTACCGCATCGGAGCGCGCCGTTGGCTCGCCCGCATCATGATCACCTGGGGCCTGCTAGCCATGGCCATGATGTTCGTCCGAACGCCCCACCAGTTCTACTTCATGCGCTTCCTCCTCGGCATGGCAGAGGCCGGGTTCTTCCCCGGAGTCCTCTACTACCTCACCCAATGGTTCCCCGCTGAAATGCGCGCACGCACCATCAGCCGCTTCTACGTCTCGCTGCCGCTCAGCTCCGTCATCATGGGCGGCGTCGCCGGGTCTCTTCTCAATCTGCAAGGCACCTGGGGCCTCGCCGGATGGCAATGGCTGTTCCTCCTCGAGGGTCTCCCTGCAGTTTTCCTCAGCATCGTCTTTCTTAGGTTCCTGCCCGACAACCCCGACAATGCCCCCTGGCTCACCACAGAAGAACGCACCTGGATCGACGACAAACTAGCCTCCGAAGGAGCCGACGCAGGCCACGACGCCCACGGCTTCGGTCCCGCCCTGCGCAACCCACGCGTCTGGCTCTTCGGCCTCGTCAACCTGCTCATGCTCGGCGTCAACTATGGCTACGGATTCTCCGCTCCCGTCATCATCCAAAACCTCACCCACCTCGACACCACCCGCGTCGGCTACATCGTCGCCGGAATGGGCCTGCTCGGAGGCGTTGCCATGCTCGCCAACGCAGCCTTCTCCGACCGCACCCGCAAACCCTACCTGCACATCCTCGTCCCCGCCCTTGTCGAATCAGTTTGCCTGCTTGTTGCCGCCCTCATCCTCAATCCCTGGATCACCGTCCCCATCCTGGCCCTGATGATCTTCTCCCACAACGCCATGCAGGGGCCGCTTCTCGCTACGCCGTCGACCTTCCTCAAAGGCAAGGGAGCCGCTGCCGGTCTCGCCACCATCAACATGGTCGGCATCCTCGGCGGAGTCCTCTATCCACCCCTCATGGGTTGGCTCCGCGACCACTCCGGCAACTACCAGTCCGGCCTCGGAGTCCTCTCCGCCACCATGCTCGCGGCCTCCGCTGTAGTATTCCTCCTGCGCAGCCTCTCCCGCCGGCAACAGAGAAAATCCTATGTACATCCCTGAATCCCAGATCGCCTCCGTCCTCACCTACCCGGCCCTCATCCCAGCCACCCGCCAGGCGCTCATCGACTACTCCACGGGGAGAGTCGACCAGCCCCTCCGCCAGATCATCCGCGCCAAGGACTACGAGGGCAACTCCATCGGCTGGTTCGCCACCATGCCAGTCGTCGCAGGCGCCTACATGGCCGTAAAAACCGTCACTTTCTATCCGGCGAACACATCCCTGCCCACCCATCAGGCCACCATCGAGCTCCTCGACCGCTTCACCGGCCAGCCACTCGCCACCATGGACGGCCGCCTCATCACCGAGATGCGTACCGCCGCTGTCTCCGCAGTAGCCGCCCAGACTCTCGCCCCCGAAGCCAAAACCCTCGGCATCCTCGGCAGCGGCGTCCAGGCCCGCTCCCACATCGAAGCCCTCCGCCACATCAACCCAAATTTCCGCAAACCCGGCAGCATTAAAATCTGGTCCCGCAATCCGGAAAACGCCACAGCAGCCGCCGAGGAAACCAATTCCACCGCAGCCAGCATCACAGATACGGCGGCCTGCGACATCGTAGTCACGGTGACGTCCGCCAATTTGCCCGTCTTGATGGGTAAGTGGCTCAGTCCTAACAGTCTGGTCATCGCTGTCGGTGCCGTAGGTCCCCACCTCCGCGAGCTCGACGACGAAGTCATGCAGGGAACCCTGATCGCCGAATCCCGCCAGGGCTCGGAAAACGAGTCCGGCGACGTCCTCCTCTCCGGCGCAAAGGTCTACTGCGAACTCGGCGAACTCCTCGCCAACACCGTCAACCCTCCCCCACCCGGCCGCTTGGTCTTCAAATCCCTCGGCATGGCCATCGAAGACCTCACCGGCGCCCGCCTCACCTGGGAAGCCCTGACCGCAAACCACTAGATCATCGTCTATTTCTGTTCCCTGTTCTCTGTTCCCTGTTCCCTGCAGTTAGGGCTTCCCCCCAGCCACCCACTCCGGCCTCCACCCCGTTCCCGCCAGCCACCGAACCGGCTCGATCATCGACCCGATCGACTTCGTCAAAAAATCAAAATCAATCTTCCCCAACTCATCACTGGGACGGTGATAGTCCGTATGCAGCCCAAAGCTTGAGACCGTCTGCGCCACAATGCCCTTTTTCGCCAGCGCATAGTTATCCGACCGCTGAAAGAAATTCTCCTTCGGATGCGGATCAGCCGAGATCGCCGCCCCATGCTTCGCCAGCTCCGGCCCCAGGTTCGACCGCTCATATCCCGTCAGCCAAAGCGTCCGGTTCGGCAGCAGGGGATCGGGCCGTCCGATCATCTCAAACTCCAGATTCACCACAATCTGCGTCACCGGCACCGGCGAATGCTCCAGGAAATACTGGTTTCCAAATCCACCCAGCTCCTCCGACCCAAACAGCACAAACAGGATCGTCCGCCTCGGCCTCTGCCCGGCCTTCGCCCTGGTGCTCAGCGCTCGCGCCAGCTCCAGCACCGCCGTCGTGCCCGAGGCGTCATCGTCCGCCCCGTTATAAATCGAATCGCCATTCACGGCATTGCCCAGCCCTAGATGATCCAGATGCGCCGTCAGCAAAATCACTCCGGCCCCGCTATCCGTCCCCCGCAACATCCCCAGCGCATTCCAGGTATCCGTCCTCTGGTTCTGGTCCAGCCCCTGCGCCTTCAGATACTTTCCCAGCTCCTCAGGAAAAGGCTTAGGCAGCGGAGCCCTTTCCAGGTAGCTGCCATTCTCCCCCGCCGCTTCCAACCCAAACGATTCAAACAGCGAAGCAGCATAGAGCGCCGCCAAATGCTCATCCCGCGTCCCAGACCCCCGCCCATGCAACTCATCGCTGGCCAGAAACTGCATATCCGACCGCACACATTCCGCGCAGATCGCGGGTCCTGCAGGCTTGGCCGCAAACGCCGCCGGAGAAAAAACGAAAACAAGAGAGAGGGTGAGAAAAGTCAGCCGTTTCAACATCCCCAGATTCTAAATCCCGTTCTAGTCTGCATTTAGAGCGTTGTGACGAGTTTGGATAAGCGAATCACACACCGCCCGCGTCTTTCTCTAGAACTCATCGCATAAACACCGCGACGGTGAAACGCCTCGAATGAAACCCGCAATCAAAGCGGGTTTCAGAACGCCGATCGAAACCGCACGAGCAGATATGAGATGAGTTCTAGGACACCACCCAGACGCGCTACCCTTAGAGAGTCATACTTACGCAGTTCCAGTCCACCAGGGCCAACAGGAGCAATCGAGATGAAGCAGCAGCCGCCAGCAGGAACACATACCCCCGGAAAACGCCTGAGTCTCATCACACTGGCTGCGCTCATACTGCCGCTCTTCGCCATCTCTCTCCTCCTCTCCGGCTGCAGCGATTTTTTCCGCGCCGTCAATAACAATCCCAGCGGCGGTACCAGCACCTTCCTCTACACCACCAATGTCGATGGCAGCGGCTCCGGCGGCACCATCACCGAGTACTCGCTCACCAGCGGCGCCCTGGCCACCCTGAGCGGCAGTCCCATCTCGCTCTCCGCCACGCCCACCAGCATCGCTGTCGCGCCCAATAACAAATTTCTCTTCGTTGGCACCAGCCTTGGCGTCTTCCTCTACACCATCGGCACCGACGGCACCCTCACCCAGGGCAACAACAACACCATCGTCTATCTGGGACCGACCTCCACCCAGGCCCTCACCGTAGACTCCACCAGCTCCTGGCTCATCATTGCCAATAAAAACTCTACGGAACTTGACGCCCTCCCCATCGACCCCACCACCGGCGTACCAACGTCCAACACTCCGGCGACTGCGGTGCTCAGCGATAACACTCCACAACAGCTGGTGATCGCTCCGGCAAACGACTACATCTTTGTAGCCCTCGGCGCCAACGGAACCGACGCCTTCACCTTCTCCACGACTGGCTCCAAGCCTTTCGCAACCCGAACCCATAAAACTCTCTTGTCCGCAGTCAGCGGCGGCCACGCAGCCTCGACCTCTGCCAATACCGTTGGAGTCGATACCAAGTCGACCTATCTCTTCATCGGCGAATCCGGCTCCAATCAGCTCCGCCAGATCGCCATCGCCGACATCACGCAAGACGGCGACGCAGCCGACTACGCCGTCGGCAAAGACCCCTCTGCAATCCTGGCCGATTTCACCAACACATACGTCTACGTCGCCAACAAGACCGACAACACCATCAGCGGATTCACTCTCAACGCAGGTTCGCTCACCGCCCTCGACGGCTCTCCCTTTGCAACCGCCAAAGCCCCACTTGCCCTCGCCGAAGACAGCTCCAAAACCTACATCTTCGCGGCAGGCTTCGGTGCCAACCCAAATCTATGGGAGTACTACTTCGACACCACCGTTCCCGGCAACCTCGACGTAAAAAACACAACCTCCACCGCCAGCACAAGCCCCTCTTACTCCAACGCCATAGCCGCCACCCACTAGCTTGAGCGAGCAGGGAATCGACAGGTGTCCCATCCTTGCAAAGCAAGGGTGGGAACCACAAACGTGAATGAGTCGTTGTACTCACCCTAGTTTCATCTTTGCTGTTCTCTGTTCTCTGTTCCCTGTTCCCTACTCCCCACCCTGCTATCCTCTACCTAGCGTGCGGCCATCTTTGAACAAGCTCCCCAAGCTCCAGCCAACGCCCGCAGCCAGCATCGTTGCCCGGGCCTTTGCGCTGGTATTTCCTCTGCTTCTCCTCGCCGCCTGCTCCCGTTTCAAGCCCGTCACTCACAACTACGTCTACGTCTCCGCCCGCCAGGTCTACATCCGCGACCGCGTTGCCGCCGTCTCCAATCGCGTCGCCATCGTCACCAACGGCGAAACCCTCGAAGTCCTCGAACGAGGCAAGCGCTTCATCAAGGTCAAAACCCCCAAAGGCGAAATTGGCTGGCTTGAAGAACACTCGGTCATCGACGATCAGGACTACGCCCAGTTCCAGGAACTCACAAAGAAGCACGCAAACGACCCGGTGATCGTCAAGGCGCAGCTCCGCGACGACCTCTACCTCCACGTAGGCCCCGGCCGGGACGCCCAGCACTTCCTGCTCATCCCCGGCAATACGAAGGTTGACCTGCTCGCCCGCGGCACCATCGCAAAAGCTCCGGCCCCCGGCACACTCCCGCCGCCGAAGCCCAAGCCGCCCGTCACGCCTCCGGCCACCGCAGCAGGCGCCAAACCCGCCACGCCTGCGCCAGGCGTGACCAAGCCAGCTCCGAGCGCTGTCGCTCCCGCAACTGACGCTGCCCCGCCGCCGCCTCCTGCAATGGAAGACTGGTGGCTCGTCCGCGACGCCTCCGGCCACACCGGTTGGCTCCTTGCCAGCCGCCTCGACGTAGAGATTCCAGAAGAGGTCGGCGGCTATGGCGAAGGAGCGCGATTCGTCGGCGCCTACGCCCTCGCTAAAGTCCTCGACAGCGGAGTCGAGCACAAAGCCGTTAAGAAGGGTAAAAACGGCAAACCCGTGCCCGCCCCGGAGACAGAGCCAGCCGCCCCAATCCAGTCCGAACACACCGAGTACGTCACCGTCCTGGCCCCGCTCAAGAGCGGCCTCCCCTACGACTTCGATCAGATTCGTGTCTTCACCTGGAGCCTCAACCACCACCGCTACGAGACCGGCTTCCGCATGAGGGGCATTCAGGGATATTTACCCCTCACCATCGGCCAGGAGACCGTCAACGGCCAGACCTACCCCAACTTCACCTTCCAGATCGCCAGCGGCCCCAACGTCTCCATCGATCCCGACACCGGCATCACCCGCCCCGTTGCCCCGCGCACCATCGTCTTCCGCCTGGAGGGCAACCTCATCCGCCGCTCAGGAGCCGACCAGGCACCCATCCAACCTATGCACGATGCCGACCACCCAACCCCCCAGGAATCCGCCAAGGCCAAAGCCGCCAAAAAGAAAAGACGTTAAGGGCGGATTGCAGAACTTCGTTCGGCATGAATTGTGATCCTGAGCAACGGGGTCCCCACGGACAGGTCTTCCTCCGCGGGGTGCAGAAGCGAAGGACCTGCTTTTGCCCTTGTTTTTTTGGTTGTCATTCTCGAAGGGAATCTGTTGTTTCCCGTCGCTCTGGCGACAACGCCCCTGCAACTGACGTTATTAGATCAACGTCACGCAATATCAGATAGGCGTCCGCAATCATCAGATCGTCATCCGAAATGATCAGATCGCTATCGGAAACGATTAGAAGCGCAATTTCAGCTCAAAAACTCAGAAATCGCCCCAACCACCCGTTCCTGCTCATCCGCGCGAATCTCAGGAAAGATCGGCAGCGCCAGCACTTCCCGCGCTGCGCGCTCCGCTTCCGGAAAACTCCCCTCAGCGTAGCCCAGGAATTCCAGCGCCTCCTGCCGGTGCAGCGGCACAGGATAGTAAATCTCCGAGCCTATCTGCCGCGCCGTCAGGAACTCCCGCAACGCATCCCGCCGCGGCACCCGGACGACATACTGGTGCCAGATATGCCTTGCTCCAGCCATCTCCCGGGGCACAATCACGCCCTTCTCAGGATAGACGCCAGTCTCGGCAAGTCCAGCTTTTTCAAAGAGTTCCGTATACCGTTCGGCAGCCATCCGCCGCTGCGCATTGCGCTCTGGAATGTACTTCAGGTTGACCGAAAGCACCGCCCCCTGGAAGCCGTCCATGCGCGCATTCCACCCGATCTCGTCATGGTGATAGCGCACGCGCATCCCATGCTGCCGCAGCATCTGCACCCGCTCAGCCAGCTCAGGCGAATTCGTCGTTACCAGCCCCGCATCGCCCGCTGCACTCAGATTTTTCGTCGGATAAAAGCTGAAAGCCGCAATATCCCCCAATCCGCCAGCCGCCACACCCTCCCAGGAAGCTCCCCATGCCTGCGCCGCATCCTCTATTAGAGCCAGCCCATGCGCCTTGCCAAGGGCCGCAAACTCATCCCACGGTACGCACTGACCATACAGGTGAACCGGCAGCAAAGCCTTGATTCCTTTGGCATTAGGGTCATCGAGCACAGCTGCGACAGCAGCCGCGGAAAGGTTGAACGTGATCGGATCGATATCCGCTAAAACCGGCCGCGCCCCAGCCCGGATGATCGAACTGACCGAAGCGAAGAAGCTGAAAGGCGTCGTAACCACAGCATCGCCCGGCCCAACTCCAGCACCCGCCAGCGCCAGCCATAGGGCATCCGTTCCCGAAGCACACCCAACGGCATGACCCACGCCCAGCGCCTGCGCCGCAGCCGCCTCAAACGTCGCCACCGGCTTGCCCAGGATGAACTGCCGCTGGTCTACTACCTCGGCCAAAGCCGCTAGAATCTCGTCCCGGATCGGCTCATATTGCCGTGCCAGATCGAGCATCGGAACCGGAATGAAATCGCTCTTCGTCACGCAATCAGTCTACCAACCGGACCGAATCAGCCATATCCATATCCGGCTATCTCGTTCATTTTGCAGCGGCTTTGTAGTGGTAAAACTCGAGGCCGAGAGCCCATCGCCGCTGAAATCCCGTCCAGTACCCGGCGCTGGAAGCGTCTTTCCCGGCAAAATCGCTGCCCGCATCCTGTCCCGGTTGCAAGGGCCAAACCCCTTCATTGGAGTGCGTCACCGGCAGGTTAAGATAGCTGTCCATCGCAGCATCGCCGCGCAGGTAGCGGCCCAGAAAAGCCACCACAAAGTGCTTATCAATGGCGCGAATCCGGTCCTTCCGCCAAACCGGCTCATCCCACTTTTCGATCATTGCAAACGATCCCTGCACCGACTCGGGAGCGCTCGCGCCAACGATATTGTGGTTCGCATTCTCAAAGACCAGCAGATACCGCTCCGACTTCAGGCTGTCGTAAATCCAGTGCACACCTTCCTTGAATCCCGCCACATCATCGTGATCTCCATCGACCACCAGCGCGGGCACCGCGATCTTCGCAATTCCAGCTTCAGACCACGCGCGGTTGGCGGGCTGCCCACCCCAGGGAGCAAACATCACGATAGCTTTCAGTCCAGGAATTGGCTGCGTCTGATCTTCGAGCTCGCCCTCAAAAACAGGCTTGGGAAGCCGTTTGAAGAAGGCTCCATTCGGGTCAAACCCTGCTCCCGCGCTCTGCAGTGTGCCAAACCCACCCATGGAGTAGCCCATCACAGCCAGATTGTCCGGGTCGTAGGTCCCTGACAGCGGAAACGCCGCATCTCCAGCAAGCTTCCGCAGTTCCGCAGCCACTGCACGCTGGTCGCGCGCCCGGCCCGAGGATGTATCCACAAAAGCCCGGCCAATATCCGACCCGCTGTGGTAGGGAATATCGTCGTGATCGATCGAGGCCACCACGTATCCACGTGAGGCCAAAGTCTCGCCCATCTCCAGAAAATAAGTAGCCCAGTTGGTAAAGCCGTGCGACAGGATCACCAGCGGCGCCTTGCCCTTGACCGCAGCAGCATTCAGAATCGCCGATCCTGTCTGCGGAAACTGCGCCGAGTCTGCGTAGGGAGAACCGGGTCCCGCTCCCGGATGACGGTCGTAGTGAGCCACGGTTTTCACGTCGCCAGAGGCCGCCGGATACCAGATTGTCACGAAGATATGCCGGTCTCCGGCGACAATCTTCTGCGCCGTCAGGTCCGACTTCAGGAAATCGATCCGGTTGTGATCCACCACCTCAATCTGCCGATAGCCAACCGGGTTCGGCAGGCGCTGCGAGAGCTCAGGATAGTCCACCCGCTGTGCCTGTGCCGCACCGGGAATGAGTGTTGTGAATGACAGGATCAAAAGAATTGCGGGGCTAATTTTCATCGACAGGACTCCTCTACTCAATACCGGCTCCGGCAACTCTTAAGCGCAGGCATTTCCCAACAGCGCATACAGTCGTTGCAGTTGGTGATCGGGAGCGAGTGTAATCGATTACATAGGTCGCTTGGCTACCCAGAATCGACACGTATTTTTCGCACCGCAACACGGAGCGTCCTCCGTCTCCTTCTGAGTCAGCAAGAAAAAGCTATCCCGTCTGCAGCAAGACTCGTACCGAGCGCGTCTAAAGTGAGCAGAATGTTGTTGAATGCCAGTCTCAACGCCTATAGTGTGATTGGTAACTTGCGGGGCCTGGAATGCGCAGTGTAATTCGCTCGCATTGTGGGAACCGGTTTTGTCACAGGCGGGCCTTCAGGTGCACTAAAGCTGAAGTGGCTTTTGCATCGGCCCGGTCTTTCCATTTCTGGCGGGGGTTTTCCACGCGGATGGCATGCCTGTCGGAGTGGTTTTCAGTGGTCGGCAACACAAACTGAGTAAGAAAGAGCAGGAGATCGGCACATGGATAACAAGCCGGCACAAAACATTCAGGACACATTCCTGAACACGGTCCGCAAGGATAAAACTCCTATCACTATCTACCTCGTGAGCGGAGTGAAGCTGACTGGAAAAATCCGGTCGTTCGACAAGTATTCTGTGCTTCTGGAAAACAACAGCCAGGAGCAGTTGATCTTCAAGCACGCGATCTCAACCGTGGTGAGCAACCGCAGTGTGATGCAGCAGCCGGAGTTTCGGTCGGCGAGCGCACATGCCGGTGCCAGTACCGGCGGGCCAATAACACCGGCCAGCGGACTGAGTGGCTCCGCATCGGGGTCGTCCGTGGCAAGTCCCCAGGTAAACCATTCGTAAGAAGCAAAACGCGGGTAATCGAGACGCAGGTCTTCCAGCGCGGGACGAAGCTATATCTGCTTTCGGGCCCTCGGGCAGACCTGCGTCGCAAAGCACCGTGTCTCCCCACAGGCAGGAGCGGGCGGTTCTCGTCGGTGTGGATATCTCGACCCGCGGCAGTGTACGCCGTCCTGGTGCTGAGGGCGCCCGCTCCGCAGCCTTGGCCCGCGCGGCTGTTCGTGACGGTTTGGACGATGAAGAAGAAATCTCCGAACCCGCCAAGCCCCTTCTTTCAGCAGGTGGTTTATACGGCCTTCCCACGGAATTGAGCGTCGAGGCGTCGCTCGTCGAATTCCGAGAACTGGTCGAGAGTGCCGGAGCCTCAGTGATCGCACAGGTCCTGCAGCGCCGCAGCCGCGCCGACGCGGCCACATTGATCGGTCCAGGCAAAGTCGAAGAAATTGCCGGTATTGCTGCCGCCAACGACGCAGACCTGGTCGTCTTTGACCATGATTTAACCCCGACCCAGCTGCGGAATCTCGAAGGCATGTTTCCCTGCCTGGTGCTCGACCGCACCCAGCTCATCCTCGACATCTTCGCCCGCC
>Ga0105248_10009139_pt1 | contig 10899 bp, 10 predicted proteins | sample KBSS34metaG_FD_81524 | JGI IMG/M metagenome (GOLD analysis project Ga0105248, IMG submission 81524) | Switchgrass rhizosphere microbial communities from Kellogg Biological Station, Michigan, USA - KBS S3-4 metaG | ecosystem: Host-associated > Plants > Roots > Rhizosphere > Soil | place...
CCGATTTGGCTGAGCGACGCCGAGGAGGCGAACGATGGCGTTCAGACTCAAACCGGGGCGATCGGTAGCGAGTGAGATTCGTCGCATCGTGCTGCGCCAGATCGAAGCGGCGACTGTCGGGCTCAAGGCGATCGGCGATCCGGAGAGTGACGAAGCCGTTCATGACGCGCGCCGCCGGGTGAAGAAAATCCGCGCGGTCATCCGGCTGGTGCGGCCGGCGCTTGGCAAAACCTCTCGCATCGTGGACAAGGACCTGCGCGACGTCAGCCGCCTGCTGGCGCCGGTCGCCGACGGCCAGGGCATCATCGCCACGCTCGATGCGCTCGAGAAGCGCTACAACCGGCTGCTGCCGAAAACCCTGGTCGCCTCGCTGCGCACTCGACTGATCGACCGCGGCTCGCAAACCGACCGCCAGGCCGCCAGCGATCACGTCCTGCAGGCCGCCGCCGGCGCACTCAAAGTCGAGCGGCGCCGCATCAAGCAGTGGCAGTTGCGGACGGATGGCTTCGCCGCGCTTTCAGCGGGTCTCGAGGCCAGCTTCCGCCGGGCGCGCAAAGCGATGCTGGCGGCGTGGAACCGTCCGACCGGCGACCACTATCACACCTGGCGCCGGCACGTGAAGAACCATTGGTTTCACATCCGCCTGCTCGAAGGCCGCTGCGGCGACCGGTTGCTCGCCGACCAACGCCGGCTCGAAGCGCTCGACGGCATTCTCGGCGAGTACCACAACCTCGTGCTGCTTCAACATGTGCTGGTCAGCGATCAGTTGGTGGCGCCGGCCGCCATCGTTCCCTGCCTGCGAGCCGTCTCGCGCTACAAACGGGTCCTGCGGCAGCAGGCGCAAGCGCTTGGCGCGCGGATCTACAGCGAGAAGCCGCACGGCTTCGTCCGGCGGATCAAACATCTGTGGGGGGCGCCGCCAGCGGAACGAAGCCTGCGACGACTGGAGCGGTGAGCCCGCACCACCGCATCGTCTGGGTGACGCGGCTGCTGCGCCCGTACTGGGGACGGCTGGCCATCGCGTTTGCGGCGATGCTGGTCGAGAGTGGAGCCGATCTTCTCGAGCCGTGGCCGCTGAAGATCATCTTCGACTACGTCATCGACGCCAAGCACCCGCCGCATTGGTTGGTGGCGGTGCTCCCGCACGGCTTCGATCGCACGACGATGTTGAATCTCGCCGCCCTCGGCGTGGCGGCCGTCGCGGTGATCGGGGCGGTGGCTTCCTATACCGAGCGCTACCTGTCGGCCACCGTCGGATCCCGCATCGGCTACGAGCTGCGGCACACCCTGTATCACCATCTCCAGCGACAGTCGCTGTCGTTTTACGAACAGCGTCAGACCGGCGACATAGTCGTGCGCTTGACCAGCGACATCGACGCCGCCGAAAGCTTCGTCACCTCGGCGATGCTCGCGGTGCTGTTCGATCTGGTGACGCTGGTCGGCATGCTGGGCGTGATGCTGTATCTCGACTGGCGATTCGCCTTGATTGCCCTGTCGATCGCGCCCGGCCTGTTCCTGCTGGTGTTTCACTTCATGCGGCGGATCAAGCAGGCGGCGCGCGACGTCAAGCACAAGGAAAGCGAAATCGCGTCGGTCGTGCAGGAATCGATCGCGGCGGCGCGGCTCGTCAAGTCGATGGCTCGCGAAGATTTCGAAGAGCGCCGGCTCGACCGCGAGAGCCATGCGGCCATGGATCTCACGCTGCGAGCGCGCGGCGTCAAGGCCACCCTGAACCCATTGGTCGACCTGGTCGTCGCGGGCGGAACTTGTGTGGTTCTGTGGTACGGCGTCCGTCTGGTGCTCTCCGGCCGGCTGACGGCGGGGGCGCTGCTGGTATTCGTGATGTACCTCGGCAAGATCTACAAGCCGATGAAGAACCTCTCGAAGATGGCCGACACCTTGACCAAGGCCGCGGTCGCGTTCGAGCGGATTGGCGAAATCCTCGACGACGAGAGCAGCGTGCGCGATTTGCCGGGCGCGCGGGCGTCCGGGACGTTCGCGGGCCGGATTGTGCTGTCGCACGTGCGATTCGGCTACAACAGCCACGACCGCGTGCTGCGGGACGTCACGCTCGCCGTCGAGCCCGGCCAGCGCGCGGCGCTGGTCGGACCGACCGGCGCCGGCAAGTCGACGATCCTCGCATTGATTCTCCGCTTGTACGACGTCCTCGATGGCGCGGTGCTCATTGACGGTCATGACGTCCGCCGCTACACGCTACAGTCGCTGCGCGGGCAAGTCGGCATCGTGCTGCAGGACACGGTGCTGTTTCACGGAACGATTGCCGAGAACATCGCCTACGGCCGATCCGGAGCGACCACGACGGAGATTCGTCGCGCGGCGGAACTCGCCAACGTCGACGAGTTCGTCGCCCGGATGTCGAAGGGCTACGACACCATCGTCGGTGAACGCGGAGAGACCCTGTCGGGCGGCCAGCGGCAGCGGATTGCGATCGCGCGGGCGCTGATCCGGAACGCGCCGATTCTGCTCCTCGACGAGCCGTCGGCGGCGCTCGACGCCGAATCCGAGCAGCTGGTCCTCGAGGGACTATCACGACTGATGCGCGGCCGGACGTCGATCACCATCGCGCATCGCCTGGCGACGATCCGCAGCGCCGACGTGATCTTCCTGCTGAATCACGGCGTCATCGCCGAGCGCGGCACGCACGACGAACTGCTTGCCCGCAACGCGCTCTACGCGCGCTTCTGCCGTGCGCAGTATCACCCGACTCTGGCTCACCAAGGGTAGCGATGGCGCGGACTCACGTGGGCCATCGGGGCGGCGCGACGGGGTGGCGGCGTCGATGTCGCCGCCGACGGTACGACGGTTGCTCCTACTCTCATCTGCGACGAGGTGGCACGTGATGCGTCGTATCCTCACTAGCGGCCTGTCACTCGCATCGCTCGCGTACGCGGCGATGGCCTCCGCCCAGTCCCGGCCGACGGCTCCGCAGCCGGCCCCCAACCGCCCTCCGACCATCACTGTGGCGTGCGACCCGTGCACGGTCGATGTCGGGCAGAGCGCGCGAATCACGGCGACGGCGATCGATCCCGACGGCGACGAACTCGTCTATCACTGGACGGCCCCGGCGGGCACGCTCGCTGACGCCAGTCAGGCGCAAACGACATGGACGGCGCCGCAAGAAGAGGGCTCGGTGGCGCTCACCGCGGTCGTCGATGACGGCCACGGCGGCACCGCCTCCGACTACATTCGCATCGTCATCAAACGGTCCCCCCGCATTCATGCCTTCGACGACACGCAGGCTCGCGGTCAGCGCTGCGGCGGCTCGGCGAGCGCGGGACAGGCAAACGGCCCGGCAGCGGCCAGCCTGGTCGAAGCGGCTCCAGTGAGGAGACGTTGCATCAACGCCTCGACTCTCGATTCGCGCGCCGCCGCGTTCACGACGCTGTCGCCGTCGGCGATTGCCGTGCGAACCGCGGCTGCCACTTCGTCCGGCGTGCTCGTTGGCCAGCCGGGCGCAATCTGGGCCCTCGGATGGAGGCCCGGCAGCAGACTCCGCACCGTCTCTTCATAGTCGCTGTCGATCTGCAGTCGCAGGGTTTCATACTGAACCGCCCACATGGTGCCGCTGTGGCTTTGGAGATCAACGATCCTGCGGTTACGCTCCGCGATCGCGTCCTTGAGCAGCTGTGCCACGCGGACGCTCTCTAATTGCTCCGCTGTCGGCTCTTCGGTGATTGCGGTCTCGGCAGGACTCGGCGCGGACTGAGCTGGGTCGAGCGCAAACAACATGTAACAACCGGCGGTGACGCGGTCGCGAATCGTATAGACGGTCAGCCCGGTCACAGCCGCGACCGGGTCCTGTCCGACCAGCTCGAATCGGCTCTGCGCCGCAGCGTCCGATCGTGCGCCAAGCGACCATACCAACAACGCGGCAACTCCCAGGCGCAGCCGAGAAGCGTGCATGAACATGGCGTCCCCTTTCTCTACAGGGACGGTGCAAGTCGAACGCCGTCAGGTCTGTCTCTTGCTTAAAGAACAGCGGAGGGATGCGATGGGAAAACGGTTCATCTTGAGCCTCAGCCTCGCCGCCGGCATCGTCGCGGCCGCCCCGGAAGTGGGCGCCGCGCAAGCATCTGCGGTGGATCCCAACCAACCGACGCTGCCAGCCTGCGTGACGATTGATGATGCCGCGAACCCTCGCCTGACGATGGTGGAGACGCCAGGCCGTGCGAAGCACCGGGTCAAGGAGACCAAGCCGCGGCAATACTTCGATCGACGTATGCAGGTCCGCGGCGGCCTGCTGCCGACGGTGGACATCGCGGCGCAGGCAGGCTCCTACCCTCCGGTTTTCGCGGCGATGGCATTTACGCTGCCGAGGAACGGGCCCATCAGCACCGGTGACTGGCCCGCCACAGGTCGCGGCCTCGTCCAGTGGGACCAGGTGCATTTCACCGCGATATCCCCGTTGAAAGGAAAAACCTGTGCAACACCCCCCGCGCGGCAGGCTGCTAGCGCGTCATCGACCCAAGGGAGTCCGTCGCCCGTCATCAGCCGCTGACGTGTGCTCCAGGCTGCGCGTCAACGGTGCGATCTCGTGGCGCGGCTGCATGAAACTCGGAACATAGGCGTGGCCGTTGGCGACCGTCTCGATGGCTTCGCGCATGTCGTCGATGACGACGGGTTTCACGAGGAAGCCGGCGGCGCCTTCCGCGAGCGCCGCGGTCGCGAGCTGCTCGTCGGCATGGCCTGTAACCAAAATGAACCTGGCAGGAAGGCCGTACGCCTTCAATTGCCGCATCACGTCCAGGCCGTTCATGACCGGCATGCTGACGTCACTGATGATGATGTCCGGGCGCAGGACACGCGCACGCTCGAACAGTTCGCCGCCGTCCTTCACCCGCTCCAGCAGGGTGGCGGTCCGCGCAATCAACTCTCCCAGCGCAATCCCCAGCAACTCACAATCATCGGCCAGCAGGATTCTCGGGCGCATGCACGCCTCCACGTGAAAGGTGACGGCGATACCGTCACTCCGCGAGAACGCAGCTCCATTCAGGTCCGTCGCTCTTTTTTGCGAAGTCGTGAACGTGTGAAAAAGGGCACCACGCCCGGACGCTATCTGCCACCGCCGCTCACGATCTATGCAGGTTCGGCAGCGCGCTGTGGCCACGGCCGACTGGGCACAGACATGGCTGAGCTTGATCTGGACGCAAATACACCCGTGAGTTTTTCCGTGCCGCATCTGTCAGTTCCAGCAGTATTCGCGCCGCGGATGCGGTGCTAGCGTGAAGCCATGATGATGAAAGACACCCGCGACGCCACGGTGCGTCGAGCCGCCGCCCTGCTGCGTGAGCAGGCCGTCGAACCGGTCCGGCTCCGCGATGTGTGCGAAGCGATCGGCATGAGCGAACGATCACTCCGCGACGCGTTTTACCGCGTCTGCGGGATGAGCCCCATGCGGTTCGAGCGTCTGCAGCGGCTGATCGATGCGCGGCGGGCGCTGCAGACCGCGCCGCCGGACCGGGGCGCGGTCACACAGGTGGCCATCCAGTTTGGATTCTTCGAGCTCGGGCGATTCGCGAAGTCGTACAAGGCCGCGTTCGGCGAAACGCCGTCACAGACGCTGCGCGGCCATCGCACAGACGCATTGGCTGGCGCGGCTCTCCGGAGCAGTCAGCCACCTGCCGATGCGGCATAGCGTGGTTTTGGATCGGATTCTATGCTCGATCGCGGTTACGGTATTCGGCGAAGGTGGATCGGCGGTGATCACTCCCCCGTATCTCGTCGGGCACGTGATGCCGACCGCCGTAACCGCTCGTTGACCCACTCGTGGCCCCCCGACGAGTGTGCGGGGCCTCGTTGAACGCGAGGATGAAGCCATGACGCGACCATCTACATCCAGATACTCTCCGGAACTGCGGGAGCGCGCCGTCCGTTTGTTTCTCGATCACGCCGCCGACCATCCGTTCCAGTGGGTGGCGATTCGATCGGTCGGCGGAAAGTTGGGAGGTCGCGTCGATGCGCTGTTGCGCTGGTTTCGACAGTCAGCGCGCGACTCCGGCCTCGGAGCGGACGCCGCCACCAGCGGACAGCGGCGGTAGGACGCGCGACGCATCGAAGACCACCTGATCGGACCACCAGAGCCGTTCGAAGAAGCTGCGCGCGATGTCCAGCCGCGGCGTGTCGCCCGCCGATGACCGCGCACGCTCCACGAGATCGATGATCGTGCGCTCCCCATCAATCGCATCGAAGAGACGCTTTTCTCCCGAGTCTATCGGCACGAAGAGATCCGTGTCGGTGTGACTCTGGTTGATCAGGACCGCCGCCGCTCCGGGTGGCAACCGCTGTTGAAGGCAGATGGTGTCGGGCATGCGGATCGGGACATACGCAAGCCACGAGTCACCGGAGAAGCTGATACGGTGGCGGTCGCTCATGTGATCGTGTCTGTAGGCAGCGACGGCGTGCCGAACCATCGTGCCGCGAAACAGTTCCGCCGCCGCGTACTGGTTCGCCGCTGGTAGTTCCGCCAACAGGCCACTCTGGGGAATCGCCGCCATGACACCGCAGCGGGCGCTGTAGGGCGCCTGTCTGACCCACCGGCCGAACCTCAATCCGCCGCCCTCGAGGAACTCGAACAGTTCCGGAACCGAGTACGCGCGGTCCTGGGGGTGCAGCAGCGCGTCGGCGAGCCCCGCTCGCTGACGAAAGTCCGGAGCGTGGCGCAGCAACTGCGCCAGCGGGTGCCCAGACGGCAACGCCTCGAGCACGGCGAGGAGATCGCGCATTCCGTCATCGGTCGCCGCGATCCCGATCCGTCTGCAGAACTCCTGCAGCATGTAGACGCCAGTTCGTCCGTACTTCGCGTACACCATCAGGTGCATCGCCCCATCTGGTTTCAGCACGTCGGCGAGCGATCGGAGTCCCGCAACGGGATCCGGCAGATGATGGAGGACGCCGGTACAGACAACCTGGTCGAAACTCATCCCCAGCTCGCCGGCGTGCTCGATCGGCAAGTGGTACACCTCGAGGTTGTCGAGCTGATATTTGCGCTGCAGCGCCTGGGTGCAGCGCACGCTCGCGGCGCTGAAATCGATGCCGATCACACGCGCCGCAGGCCATCGCAGCGCATGCTTTGCGGCCTGCGAGGTGCCGCAGCCGGCAACCAGGATGGAGAAATCATCCTTGTAGGCTTGGGCGGGCCAGAACAGATGGTAATCGGCGCGCAGTCGCTGCGGGTCTTGCCAGTGACTCTGATAGGTGTCGAGGCTGTCGACCGCCGGCGGATAGGGAAACCGCTCGTAGAACTCCTGGACGGCCCCGGCTGCTTCGGCCTGCATGGCACCCTCTCATCAATCTCGTCGAAAGGGAGGCCGCCGCCTCCCTTTCGACAGGTCTTCTTTTACTTGTGCGCGAGTTCGCGGTGCTCCGCTTTCCCCGCTTTCGCTGCTTTCGCGTCCTCGGCCTCTTTTTCCGCTTTGATGGCCGGCCCCAGCTGTGCCAACACGGCGTCCAGGTTGAACGACGCCGGTTTCTGGCGTGGCGGGAACTTCACGAACTCCGCAATCTGATCCTGCACGAGCCCTTGAACGAGATAGAGCTGTGGTGCGTGATCGACTATCCAGTCCCAATAGGTGTTGGAGTTGAAACTGGCGCGCTCGAACGGATCCCGACGCAGGCTGAAGATGTGCGGGACACGCAGCTTCACCAACGGCTCCGCCCATGCCGCCATCGTGGTGGCGCGCTGCTCTGCAAATATCAGTTTCCAGTCGCCCGCCCGGACCGCCATGATGTCGCCGTCATCGCTGAAGTAGAAGAAGCTCGTTCTGGGGCTCTCCTTCACCGCGCCGGTCAGATACGGCACCATGTTGTAGCCGTCGATGTGCACCTTGAAGGTCTTGTTCCCGGCCTTGTGCCCATTCAGGAGCTTCTCTTTGATCGTCGGCTCACCCGCCGCGGCCAGCAGTGTCGGCAGCATGTCCTGGTGCGTCACGATGCCGTTCAGGACCGTGCCCGCCTGGATCTTGCCGGGCCAGCGGATGAAGGCCGGCACCCGCCAGCCGCCTTCCCAGTTGGTGTCCTTCTGGCTGCGGAACGGCGTATTGGCGCCATCGGGCCACGTGTCGTTCTCAGGGCCGTTGTCGGTGGAATACATGACGATGGTGTTGTCGGCGATGCCGAGCTCGTCGAGCTTGTCGAGCATCTGGCCGATCTGCTCGTCGTGAGTCACCATGCGATCGCTGTAATCGTCCTGCCCGCTCTTGCCGCGGTTCTTGGCGGCCAGGTGGGTCCTGAAGTGCATCGCCGTCGAGTTGTACCAGAGGAAGAATGGCTTGTTCGCTTTCGCCTGCGTCTCCATCCAGTCGAGCGCCTTTGCGGTGATCTCCTCGTCGATGGTCTCCATGCGCTTCTTCGTCAGCGGGCCCGTGTCCTTCACCGACTGACCTCCCTTGCCGTCCGCGATGCAGTGGAGCACGCCGCGGGGGCCGTACTTCTTCTTGAATTCCGGATCCTTGGGATAGTCAGGCAGCTCCGGTTCTTCCTCGGCGTTCAGGTGATAGAGGTTGCCGAAGAACTCATCGAAGCCGTGGACGGTGGGCAGGTATTCATCGCGATCGCCGAGATGGTTCTTGCCGAATTGACCGGTGGCGTAGCCGAGCGGCTTGAGCAGTTCGGCGATGGTCGGGTCTTCCGCCTGCAGTCCGACCGTGGCGCCGGGCATGCCGACCTTCGTCAGGCCGGTGCGAATGGGGTTCTGGCCGCAGATGAAAGAGGCACGTCCGGCGGTGCAACTCTGCTGGCCGTAGTAGTCGGTGAACGCCACGCCTTCGTTGGCGACGCGGTCGATGTTCGGCGTCCGATAGCCCATCATGCCGCGGCTGAAGTAGCTGATGTTCCAGGTGCCGATGTCATCGCCCCAGAGGATCAAAATGTTGGGTTGCTTCGCTGCCATCTGTTCTCTCTCTCCTTCCGATCGGTTGACGAGATTCCTTCAGGTCGCGCGTCCGCGACGCCGGTGCGCCATCGTGACTATTCGGATACGCCTCGGAAGACGCACCGGAATCCAAGGTGCGCCATGCCGGTGTCGATCATCTGCGGCTGCCTCGCCGCCGGACGATACCGAAAGCAGTAATTCGGCGCGCACAAGTGCGAGCCTCCTTTGACGACTTTGCGCGGGATCCGAAACTGTGGCTGGCGCGGGTCGTAACTCTTCTCCGGCGAGACGACGCGCGGGTTGACGGAGCCCATGCAGCACGACTTGACCGCCGGGTTCGAGCCGCGCGGCTCGTACCAGTCACACGTCCATTCCCAGACGTTGCCGGCCATGTCGTACAGCCCGTAGCCGTTTGGCGGAAACGAGCCGACCGGCGACGTGCCCTCGTACCCGTCGACGAGCAGGTTCTGCCAGGGGAACTCACCCTGCCAGGAGTTCGTCATCGCGTTGCCGTCGGGAAACTCCTCGTTGCCCCAGGTGAACACGGCGCCGTCGAGACCGCCGCGCGCGGCGAACTCCCACTCCGCCTCGGTTGGCAGATCCTTGCCCGCCCACTCCGCATAGGTAATGGCGTCCTCGTACGCGACGTGGACCACCGGGTGGTGCGCCAGATCATCGAGCGGGACGTGCGGACCCCGCGGATGACGCCAGCACGCGCCCGGCACCCAGGCCCACCAGTTCGCGTAGTTCCGGAGATCGACCGGTCCGCCTCGGCGCTGGAACACCATCGAACCGGGAACGAGGTTCTCGGGCGGAGCGCCGGGAAAGTCTTCGGCGCTCGGTGGCCGCTCGGCAACGGTCACGTAGCCCGTGGCCTCGACGAAGCGGGCGAACTCTTCGTGGGTCACCGCGCATTGGTCGATCCAGAAGCCGTCAACCGTGACGGCGTGCACCGGCCGTTCCTCGGGATAGAAGGCGGCGGAGCCCATCTGGAACGTGCCGCCGGCGATCCACGTCATGCCAGCGGCGACGCGACGGCCGCCATCTGATTCACGTTGGCCGGAACCTGCGTCGGAGGGTTGAACGCCTCGATCGATCGTTAACATCGTGTGACCTCCTCTACTGCGCGGCTCACGCGTGGCGGTGCGTGCCCGGCGGCGTGTGTGTCGACGCACCTCGTCCCATCGCTCGAGCCGCGCGTGTCACCAGCCCGCGCAAGATCAAGTACGGCACGATCGCCAGAACCAGCGCCACGACGATCGCTTCGCCCGGATAGATGAAGTGCAAGACGTACAGCTGGTAGACCACATCGAGCACGATGGCGAGCGCGAACACTCTGCTGACACTCTTCCAGCCGTCCTTGATCAATGCCATCCGATCGGAGCGAGCCGAGAGGAGGGCCCAGAAGTACGGCGGCTTGTCCGCCGACGCATCCGCCAGCCCGGAGCGAATCGCGAAGAAGGCCGCCATCAGCGGCTGCAGCACCAGCCTGAAATGCAACGGTCCGCTCACCCTGTCGATAAGCTGGGTCGTGAAACGGGTCCAGATGTCGTCCATGACAGGTTCCCCTCCGCGTCTTATGACAGGCGGCGATTGACAGTCACCGCGACCCGCTCGCTTTTTTCAGCGCGAGCGGCGACGCAGTCGCTTTTGGACGCGAGGAAAGGCTCGGCAGATCCATCAGAGTCCTCGGCCACGACAACCCGAGATGGCGCGGACCGGCGCAATCCGATCACGACGCTATCTGCCGGAACTGGGTCACCAGGTCGGTGAACACGAACAGGCCCAGCAGGCTCATCAGAATCGCAATCACGAAGGCCAGGCTGGGCCGGCGCACCAGACCCTGGCGCGTCAGCGCGCTCACTTCGACTCTGTTCTGAACGGCTGCCAGGACGAGCGCGACCGTCCCAATGACGATGAGGTAGTAGGCCACGCCGATGACGTCAGTGGTGCGATCACCCCAGAGCGTGAGCTTCGCGGACTTGAGCACGTCCCCGAGCTTGCCCAAG
>Ga0105248_10009140_pt1 | contig 10899 bp, 9 predicted proteins | sample KBSS34metaG_FD_81524 | JGI IMG/M metagenome (GOLD analysis project Ga0105248, IMG submission 81524) | Switchgrass rhizosphere microbial communities from Kellogg Biological Station, Michigan, USA - KBS S3-4 metaG | ecosystem: Host-associated > Plants > Roots > Rhizosphere > Soil | place...
GCCCTGTCGATCGGGCCGGGTCGCGGCTGGTCAGGCATCACCGCCACCATCGCCGCTCATGCGCTCCCTCCAAGTTCGACCGGAGCGAGCCACCTCGCCGGACTGGCAGGGCGCGCTTGCGTACCCTCCGACACTCGTCGCTCCAACAATCGACCGTTCCTCACGCCGCGGCGTCCGCCGCGATCTCGAAACTGCGCAGGCGCGCATCGTGATCGAAGATCTGCGCGGTCAGCATCAGCTCGTCCGCGTGCGTCGCCGCAGCCAGGTCGGCGATCCCGCGCCGCACCGCCGCGGGTGAGCCGACAATCGCTCGCGCCAGCGCGCGTTCCACGCCCGCCCGCTCGACCGAGGTCCACAAATGGTCCATCGATTCGACCGGCGGCGGCAGTGGACCCGGCCGGCCACGCCGCAGATTCATGAACTGCTGCTGCGCTGACGTGAACAGCCGTCTGGCTTCGTCGTCGGTTTCGGCGGCGAAGCAACCCGCGGCGACCATCGCATACGGAGCGGCCAGCGCGCGCGACGGGGTGAACCGGGTTCGGTACACGGCAAGCGCATCCATCAAGTGATCCGGCGCGAAGTGGGACGCGAACGCGAACGGCAACCCGAGGTGCGCCGCGAGCTGCGCGCTGAACAGGCTCGAGCCAAGAAGCCAGATCGGCACGTTCGATCCCGCGCCCGGTACGGCGCGCACGAGTTGCCCCGGCTGCGGCGGCGCCAGATACGCCTGAAGCTCTACGACGTCGCGTGGAAAGTTCTCTTCGCCGGCCGCGAGATCGCGGCGCAGCGCGTGGGTGGTGACCGGATCGGTCCCCGGCGCGCGTCCGAGCCCGAGATCGATGCGGCCCGGAAAGAGTGATTCGAGCGTGCCGAACTGCTCCGCGATCACGAGCGGCGAATGATTCGGCAGCATGACGCCGCCCGAGCCGACACGGATGGTCCGGGTGCCCGCCGCGACATGACCGACGACCACGGCCGTCGCGGCGCTCGCCACGCCGGGCATGTTGTGGTGCTCCGCGATCCAGAACCGGCGATAGCGCCACGCCTCGGCATGCCGCGCCAGGTCCAGCGAATTCTTCAGCGCCTGGGCCGCCGAGCCGCCTTCAATGATCGGTGAGAGATCGAGGATCGAGAGGGGAGTCACGTGCTGATTTTGCCACGCGCGCCCCGCTCAGCTGCTGGGTAACGAGTTACCGCCGAGGAAGGACAGGTCGAGTGGGCGATGCGGAGGTTCCGCACCGCCCGGCCGATCTAGACCACTGTGCGGTTGCCGCTCAGCAATCCGACCACGAAGAGCACGATGGCAACGACCAGCAACACATGCACGAACGCGCCGATCGTGTAGGTTCCGACGACTCCCAGCAGCCAGGCGATCAAAAGAATCACCGCGAGTGTATACAACATGGTTCAGCCTCCGGCGATTCCAGAGTGCAAGAAACAGGACCTCATCGGTTCTCAGCTCAACCTCAAGCGTGCGGCGTTGATCTTGCACACGCGCCGCCGGAGGTCACACGACATGAGTCTGCAAGGAAAATACAGCTACGCCATTCAGACGTCGAAAGACATGCGGATGCAGGGCGGGGCGGAAGAGCGGGACGGCAAGCTGTTCATCAAGGGCACCGTCGATACGCAGGAGCAGGCCAACAAGATCTGGGACGCCATCAAGACCATTCCGGATTGGCGGAATGAGATCGTGGCGGACATCAAGGCGACCGGCGTTCCACAGTCATCCGCCACAACGACCTACACTGTGAAAGCGGGCGACACTCTCAGCAAGATCGCCAAGGAACATCTCGGCAACGCCAACGCGTACATGGACATCTTCAACGCGAACACCGATCAGCTCCAGGACCCCGACAAGATCAAGCCAGGGCAGGTCCTGAAGATCCCTCAGGTGTCGCACCGATAATCCCACGTTGATTGGCAGGCGCCGGTGGTGCCGCCGTTCGTGAACGGCTGTACCACGGCGCCCCCACCGGGGTCGTCGGTGCTAGGATCCGCGGGCATGACGCCAAGAGGATGCCCGACGCTGGCCGTGACCGCCCTTCTGCTCTCGACGATCGCGGGCGCGTCCGCGCAACGACCCCTCTTCGCTCCGGAAACAGCACCGTCTGGACGGCCGCCCGTCACGGTCTTCCTCGAGGATCTCACCTGGGCGGAAACGCGTGACCTGATCAAGAGCGGGACGACGACGGTCATCATCGGCACCGCCGGGACCGAGCAGAAGGGTCCCCACATGGTGGACGGCGAGCACAAGTTCGTCATGGAGTACTCCAGCGACAAGATCGCCCGGGCGATCGGCAAGACGCTGGTGGCACCGGTTGTGACCTACGTACCTGAAGGTAGCTGGGAGAATCCGACCGGCCACATGGCGAAGCCCGGGACGATCACGCTCCCGGACGATCGTTTCGTCGAGTTGCTCGTCAATGCCGGAAGGAGCCTCAAGGCGGGCGGGTTCACGACCATCCTGCTGATCGGCGAGTCGGGCGGCAATCGCAACGGGATGCGGACCGCCGCCGAGAAACTGAACGAGCTCTGGAAGGGCGCCGGCGCGCGCGCCTTCTGGATCGACGACTACTACACGAAAGGGCACGCCGATCAGAACGCGTTCATCACCGAGAAGGTCGGCATTCCGGCCGACCAGATCGGCGGACACGCGAATATCCTCGACACGTCGGAGCTGCTCTTCGTCAACGCGAAGCACATTCGCAGGAACCGCCTGAGCGGCAACGACTACGAGAACAACGGCGTCAGCGGCAACAACCAGTCGAAGTCGACGCCAGACATCGGCAAGGCGCTCCTGCAGATCAAGATCGACAACGCGGTCGCGCAGATCAAAGCGTTGATGGCCGGCACGATCACGCGTCAGCAATCCGAGGCGCCGGCCGCGCCCGAAGGCGGATGGGGCGGTGGTGGACGCGGCGGCCGCGGCGGCCGTGGGGCGGGCGCCCCCGCCGCCGACGAACGGCGGACGATTCCTCCGACGATGACCACCGCACCGCCGAGCAAGACACCGACGCAGGCGCCGGACACGGTCTTCATCGACGAGCTGACCTGGGAAGAAACCCGCGACGCGCTGAAGGCGGGAAAAACCACCGTCATCGTTCCAACCGGCGGCACGGAGAAGAACGGGTACCACATGGTGCTCGGCAAGCACAACTACGTCGTCACCTACACCGCCAACCTGATGGCGAGGCGTCTGAAGAATGCGCTGGTGGCGCCGACGATTCAGTACGTCCCGGAGGGCAACCCGGACACGCAGCCGCCTGGCGCGATCTCGCTGCCGTCCCCTGCGTACGACATGCTGCTTGATGCCGCGGCCCGGAGCCTCAAGGTGCACGGGTTCACCGACATCCTGTTCATCGGAGACAGCGGCGGCAACCAGGCGGGGCTGACCAACGTCGCCAACAAGTTGAACGAAGAGTGGAAGGACACCGGCGTCAAGGTGTTCGCGCTGACCGATTACTACAACGCCAGCCGCATCCACTACCGCGCGTGGCTGCAGGCCGCGTTCGGGTACGACGAAGACACGGCCGGCAGTCACGCTGGGATCACCGACACGTCGCAGATGCTATTCATCCGGCCGGCCGGGGTCCGCCGCGATCAGCTCAAGCCGTGGGGCGGTCCCAAGGATTCAGGGGTCTCCGGCGATCCGGCAAAGGCGACCGCGGAGATCGGCAAGATGGGCGTCGAGTTCAAGGTCAACGCCGGCATCAATCAGTACAAGCTGCTGAAGAATCCGCCACAACGTGGCGGCCGCGGTCGATCAGGTCTTTGAGCCTGCACACGAGAGTACGTAGTGTCCGGCTTCAGCCGGACCTCGATCATTCGTCGCGCAGCGCGTTCAACGGGTCCACCCGGGCCGCGCGATACGCCGGCACGACGCTCGCAATCAGCGCCACGAACGCCAACGTCCCCGCGACGGCGCCAAGCGTCAGCGGGTCCGCCGCGCTGACGCCGAACACCAGCTTCTCGAGGAGCCGCGCGGAGGCGAGCGCGGCCACTGCGCCACCGGCGATGCCGACGAGCGTCGGCGTCATGCCTTCGGCAATCACCATCCGAAGCACATCGCCGGTCCGCGCGCCGAGTGCGGTTCGAATACCGATCTCGCGGCTGCGGCCGCGGACGATGTACGAAAGGACGCTGTAGATACCGACCGAGGCGAGTGTAAGAGCCAGCGACGCGAACAGGCCGAGCACCATGGCGCTGAAGCGCTGCGACGTCAATGTCTGGTCGAGCACATCGTCCATGGTCCTGACGTTTTGGACCGGCTGTTCGGGATCGATTGCGTGGAGCGCGGCGGTCGCGGCCTGCGCGACCGAAGCCGGCGGCACGGACGTCCTGGCGGCGATCACGAGAGCCCGCCAGTCGCGTTCGTGGGTGTATTCGTACACAGTGGCCATCGGCGGCTCCGACAAGTCGCCCTGCTTCACGTCGCCGACGATACCGATCACCTGCTTCAACACGGTCTTGGACTGAAGAGGGAGCGTGACCCGCCGCCCGATCGGATCGGCGTCCCCCCACAGGAGTCTTGCTGCTCCGCGGCTGACGAGCATCACTTCGGTATCGGTGTCCGCGACGTCGCGTCCACGAATAATCTGCACCCGCATCGTCTTCAGATAGCCCGGTGTGATCTTGCGCACGGCAACCGTGGGCTGGTCGCGCGGCAGGAGTTCGGCCTTGCCTTCGTGGACGATCGGCTGGACCGACCCGCCTTGGACCGGCAGGTTATCGATCGCCGCCGCGGCCTCGACGCCGGGCAGCGCGCGAATGCGCCCCAGCGCGTTGTCGAAGAAAGCGGTCGCCATGGCGGCTGTTTTGTAGCGCATCACCGGCAGCTGGACTTGCAGCGTCAGCACATTGTGGGGATCGAAGCCCGCGTCGACGTTTCGCAGCGCCGAGAGACTGCGCAGCATCACGCCGGCGGCCATTAGCAGAACGACGGAGAGGGCAACCTCGCAGACGATCAACAGCCGCCGGGTGCGGATGCCGACCGCGCCTTCGCTGCGGCCGCCTTCCTTCAGGGCATCGTTCAGCCCGGTCCGGCCCGCGCGCAGCGCCGGCAGTGCGCCGGCGAGAATGGCGGCCGCGATCGATGCGCCGGCCACGAACAGCAGGACGCGCCCATCGATCGAAATCTCCTCCGCGCGAGGCACTTGATCGGCCAGCAACGTGGCTGAGGCCGCCAGGCACGCACGGGCGAACAGCAGGCCGGCGGCGCCTCCGGCCGTCGCGAGGACGAGCGCCTCGGTCAGCAGCTGCTGGAAGACACGGCCGCGTCCAGCTCCGAGCGCGGACCTGATCGCCAGCTCCTTGCGCCGTCCCAGACCGCGCGCGAACAGCAGGTTCCCGACGTTCGCGCAGGCGATCAGCAGCACGAGCGCAACGGCCGCCAGCAGCATGACCAGCGTCGTGCGGATGTCGCCGACGATCAGTTCCTGGAGCGGCACGATCGTGGCGCCCCAGCCGGTGTTGGCCTGTGGATATTCACGCTCGAGCCGCTGTGAGATCGCGTCCATCTCCGACTGCGCCTGGGCGAGAGTGACGCCGGGCTTCAGCCGCGCCGCGACCGCGTCGTTGTGGTTATCGCGAACCGCGCGCCGCTCGTCCGTGTAGGCCAACGGCACCCAGAGATCGCGGTCGGTGACGGCCCACGCCTTCGCTGAAAACCGCGCCGGCATGACACCGATAATCGAGTACGCCTCTCCGTCGAGCGTCAGGGTGCGCCCGACAATGTCCGGTGCGGCGCCGAAATGACTTCGCCAGAACTTGTCGCTGAGGACGACCACCCGTCCGCGCCCGGGGGAATCCTCCTCGGGAAGGAAGACGCGCCCCAGGGCCGGTTGCGCATGGGCGACCTGGAAGAACTCCGCGCCGACGGCGCCCGCAGCCACGCGTTCCGCGCTCCCGCTGCCGGTGAGCGCGAACTGCCGCCCCCTGAAGAGCACCATGCTGTCGAAGCTGTGCGCCGCACGTTGCCAGTCGTAGAAGTTCGCCGGCGAGACGGAGAAGCGGGTGATGCCTGGAAACGTGCTTTGCGGCGGCACGTGGAAGATGCGCACGATCCGATCGGGCTCGTCGAAGGGCAGCGGCCGCAGCAGTACGGCGTTGACGATGCTGAAGATGGCGGCGTTGGCGCCGATGCCGAGCGCGAGGACCGCGATGACGGCCAGCGCGAACGACGGCGCCCGGAGCAACGTTCGGGCGCTATAGCGAAGGTCGGACAGGAAGGTCTGCACGATCGGGTCTCCCGGGGTTGGTTGTTGGGGCGTTCGCGGCAGCGATCGGGCCAGGCATCGGATGGTCTGGCGCCAGAACCATCGGCGCGCCGCGGACGGCGACGCCACGGCGCGGGCGTGAAACTCTTCTTCGAGGTCGCCGATCACGAACTCGCGCCACTCGGCGCGCAGCCGATAGGTGAGCAGCCAGACGGCGAGCCGCGGCGGATTCATTTCACCTCCAGCCGTGCTTCGAAGCCGCCGGCCATCGCCGTGAAGGCGCGATAGGCCTGGCGAAGGGCGGTCTCGCCGGCGGGACGCAGCGCGTAGAACTTCCGCCGCCGGCCGCCACGCTGAGCCGTTGGTTCGCCCACCCAGGAGCGGAGCAGCCCTTTGGTTTCGAGCCGCTCGAGCGTCGTGTAGACGGCGTTGATGGAGATGTCCCGGCCGGACCGCGCGTGAATTTCCTGACGGATGGCTGCGCCGTAGGCATCGGTGCCGAGGCGGAGCACGCCGAGCAGGACGAGCTGTTCGAAATCGCCGAGCGCCACCGCTTGAGATTTAGCCCACATTGTGGGTGATATCAGCTTGGACGGACGGGCGCCGCGAAAAGTTGCGTGGCGTTGTGCAGAGAGATCGGCGGGCTATGCGCGGCTGCGGTCTTCGCTGGGGCTCGCGGGGCGAGACGACGAACCGCGCGCGGCGTCTCGTTCGAAGAATGTCTCGAGCTCGCGCACCGTGTCGGGTCGGGTCAATGCCAGCACTTGCAGCCGATCGATCAGGTTACGCGCTTCGTCCGGCGTCAGCCGTCCGAACAGCCGGCGATAGCGGGCTTCACGTTCCTGCAAGTCGGTCATGAGGGATCTGAGCGGGCTGTCAGGTTGCTGGCTGTGCAGTATAGACGAGGTGAGGCCCGGCTGGAGTGTGGAACAACAGCGAAACCGTGCAGGCGGCGAACCAACGAGCCTCCATGCCGGTGCGCATGCTTGGCACTCGTGGGCCCGTCAGGCCGCTCAAAAACCGCGCTGGTCGCCGCCGACAAGCTGCTACTGCTTTGGCTCGCCGGACAGAGGCTGGTCCGTTCATCGCCGGAACGACCAGCTCGACAGACAATGGCTCACGACGAGTCGTCTTCAGACGGTGTGCGCCTGAAAAGACGATGACCCGAAGGCGCGAACCGCATCGTCTTCCGACTCGAACACCTCGAAGACTTGCGCCAGATGCGTGATCTCGAGCAGATGGATGCTGCGCGCGCTCGGGTGGAGCAGTTTCACGTCGCCGCCACGCCGGCGCGCCGTCACATATTTCGAGACCATCAGCCCCAGGCCAGAGCTGTCGATATAGGTCACCTGCTGTAAGTCCAGCACGATCTTGACCCGCCCCTGCTGCACCAGGGTATCGACGACGTTGCGCAGCACGTCGCCGTCTTCGGTCACGATGCGTCCAACCGGAACGATCACGGTGACGTCATCGACGGAATGTTGCGTAATCTTCATGACGAGTCCCCCTCAATCCAGGTATTTCACCAGCACGACTTCATTGCGCTTCTCGTTGTAGATCAGCTCGTCGACCAGCGCCCGCGTCATCACGAGGCCGAGGCCGCCCGGGCGCAGCCCCATGTCCTGGCGCACGCGATCGTGCCGCAGCGGATCGTCGTCGGCGTTGCTGATCGCGGCGTGGGCCAGTCGGTTGATGTCGAAGCCGTCGCCGGGGTCAGAGATGCGATAGAGCAGCATCCGCTTCGATCGAAGGCACGCGATCCTGACGGTCCGCGTCGGGTCGAGCCGTCCTCCCCATTCGACCGCGTTCGACAGCAATTCACGAAACGCCTGCGCGACGGACTCCCGCACGTCGTCCGGCAGCCTGGCGTCGAGCTGCATCACGAAATCCTGCACCCGCTCCGCCATCTCGAGCGAACAGGGCGCGACGAGCTCCAGCCAGTCCGCGCTCGCCGACACGACTTCGATCGGCAGCGAGGCGGCCGCCGACGCCCGGCGCACGTCGTTGACGATGTCGACGATTCTTGCCGGCGGAAACGGCTTACGCACGAACGCGTGCGCCTGCCCTTGCAACGAACGCAGCAGCACGTCGGGCGTATCGTCGGCGGTCATCATCACGATGCGCGGCGGCGAAGCGGCTTCGCGCGCCCGCGCGAGCACGTCGAGGCCGCTCATGCCGGGCAGCCCGATGTCGAGCAACATGCAGTCGACGGACTGGCGCTCCAGCGTGGCGAGCGCCGCGGGTCCGTCGGCCGCCTGTTCCGTCTGGTATCCGGCGTCCTGGAGCAGGGCTGCGAGCGCGTGACGCAGTGCCCGGTCGTCGTCGACGACCAGCACGCGCCCGATGGGAGTCATGGTAGTCACGCGTGAGCCTCCTCGAGAGCTTCCGAAAGGCCCGACGGCACCCGGTGAATCGCTGTAGTGTAATGCCTCAGTTCCGTTTGCGCGAAATGGCCGAACCATCCATCGTACGTGACGTCGCGCGTGCCCTCGGCGAATCGGCCACGTTGGCCGAGGCCGCGCCGCGGATGCTGGCAGCGGTCTGCGAATCGCTGGGCTGGGACTACGGTGCCCTCTGGGAGGTGGATCGACGGGGCCGAACGCTGCGCTGCGTTGGCACCTGGCACGACCCGTCGCTCCAGGTCGCTGAGTTCGTCGACAGCAGCCGCACGACGACGTTCGCGCGCGGGGTGGGCCTGCCCGGGCGAGTCTGGGAGTCCGGCCGCCCGGCCTGGATCCCCGACGTCGTCGCCGACTCCAATTTTCCTCGCGCGGCATCGGCCGATCGCGTCGGCCTGCACGGCGCGTTTGCACTCCCGATCCTACGCGGCGGCGACGTGCTGGGCGTCATGGAGTTCTTCAGCCGCGACATCCGTCAGCCGGACGCGGCGCTGCTCGACACGATGATGACCGCGGGCGCTCAGATCGGACTGTACGTCTCCAGGAAATGGGCGGCGGATGAGCTGGAGATGTTCTTCCGGCTGTCGGCGGACCTGTTGTGCGTCGCGAGTCTCGACGGCTACTTCCTCCGAGTGAACCCGGCGTGGGCCCACGTATTCGGCTACGACGATGCGACGCTCAAGGCATCGCCCTTCCTCGACTTCGTCCACCCCGACGATCGGGCTTCCACGGTGGAAGCCGTGTCGGTGCTGACGACCGGCACGCGACTGATCAACTTCGAGAACCGATATCGGGCGCGCGATGGTTCGTATCGGTGGCTCGAGTGGACTGCCGCACCGTTCGTCGATCAGGGCGTCATCTACGCGGCGGCCCGTGACGTCACCGATCGCAAGCGAGCGGATGAAGCGCTGAAGGAGTCCAGCGCGCACCTGCAGCATCTTGTCACCGAGCTCGACGTCGCCCGCCGGACGGCCGAAGCCGCCGCCGCCGCCAAGGGCGAGTTCCTTGCCAACATGAGCCACGAGATCCGCACGCCGATGAATGCCGTGATCGGCATGACCGATCTGGCGCTGCGCACCCGGCTCACGTCGCAACAGCGCGAGTACATCCGGACTGCCAACCAGTCGGCCGAGGCGCTGCTGTCGATTCTCAACGACATCCTCGACCTGTCGAAGATCGAAGCCGGCCGGTTGACGCTCGATCACGTCCCGTTCGGCCTGCGCGACACCGTGGAGGACGCGGTCAGGCTGTTCGCGCCGCGCGCGGACGAGAAGCGGCTCGAACTGGCGTGCCACATTCCTCCCGATGTGCCCGAGGCGCTGGTCGGCGATCCGGGCCGCCTGCGTCAAGTCTTGATCAACCTTGTCGGCAACGCGGTCAAGTTCACCGACGCCGGCGACGTCGTCGTCGAAGTGCAAGCGAAGCACGTGACCGACGCGGCGGCCACGCTCGAATTCACGATTGCCGACACCGGTATCGGGATTGCCCCTGACAAGCAGTGGACGATCTTCGGCGCGTTCGTGCAGGCTGATTCGTCGACGACACGCCGTTTTGGCGGGACCGGGCTCGGGCTGACGATATCGGCCGATCTCGTGGAACGGATGGGCGGGCGCATCTGGGTGACGAGCGAAGAAGGGCGAGGCAGCCAGTTCCGTTTTGTCGCCACGTTCGGCATTCAGACGGAGCGCCGCGCCGAGACGCGGCCGTCCGCTGCGAACCTGCACGACCTTCGTGTGCTGGTCGTGGACGACAACGCCACGAACCGCATCATCCTGGAGGAGCTGCTTCGTAGCTGGCGGATGGATCCGACCGTCGTCGATAGCGCGTCTAGCGCGCTCGCGGCGCTGGATAATGGTGTTCGTGACGGGCGGGCCTTCGAGCTGGTGCTGACCGATGCGATGATGCCGGGCGTTGACGGCTTCGCGCTCGCCAGACAGATTGCGGCGGACGCACGCCTCGCGAGCGCGAAGGTGATCATGCTCACGTCGTCCGGTGTGGTTCCGGACGGCGAGGGCGGCGGTGAGCGCTCGGTGGCGGCGCAGCTCACGAAGCCGGTGAAACAATCGGATCTGCTCGACGCCATCCTGACGGCCTTCGGCGCGCCGATCGCTCGCCGAACAGACGATCAACCGTCGTTGCGATCGGCCGGCGATGTGCCGTTGCAGATCCTCGTCGCCGAAGACAATCTCACCAACCAGAAGCTGGTCCGGCTCCTGCTCGAACAAGAGGGCCATGAGGTGACCGTGGTGCCCAACGGGCGCGCGGCGGTGACGTCGTCCGCC
>Ga0105248_10009142_pt1 | contig 10898 bp, 8 predicted proteins | sample KBSS34metaG_FD_81524 | JGI IMG/M metagenome (GOLD analysis project Ga0105248, IMG submission 81524) | Switchgrass rhizosphere microbial communities from Kellogg Biological Station, Michigan, USA - KBS S3-4 metaG | ecosystem: Host-associated > Plants > Roots > Rhizosphere > Soil | place...
CGTGCCCGCGCTGTCCGTCGGCACCGCGATCTTCATCGCACTCGTCATCGACGCCTTCGCCGATCCCATCGTCGGGCAATTCTCGGACAACCTGCGTACCCGGCTGGGACGCCGCCATCCGCTGATGTACGCCGCGGCCATTCCCGCGGCCATCGCCTACTACTTCGTATGGAATCCGCCGGCCCTGTCGCCGAACGCGATGTTCTACTACCTGATCGGCATCGCCATCGTGTCGCGCACCTTTATCACGATGTACGAGATCCCAAGCTCCGCCCTCGTCGCCGAGCTTACCCCCGACTACGACCAGCGCACCTCGTTCCTGAGCTTCCGCTATTTCTTCGGCTGGATGGGCGGGATCGCGGTGAACCTGCTCGCCTTCGCGGTGTTCTTCGCGGCAACGAAACAGTACCCGATCGGTCAGCTCAATCCGGAGGGGTATTCCAAATACGCCATCGCCTCCTGCATCCTGATCGTGCTCGCGATCCTGGTTTCGGCACGCGGCACACAGAAATTCGTGCCCTATTTCGCGATGCCGCCGAAGCGCAACATCACCCTCGGCCAGGTGCTGCGGGAAGCCGCCGAAACGGTGCGGAACCGCTCCTTCGTCGTCCTCCTGACCTCGGCGGTGTTTTCCGCGGTCGCGGGCGGCACGCTGACCGCGCTCAACAACCACTTCAACACGTTCTTCTGGGGCTTAAGCGCAGCCCAGATCACGTGGTTCACCGTCTTCGTGATCATCGCGCCCTTTATCGCGCTATTCATCACCACGCCGATCGGCGCTCTCCTCGGCAAGAAGCGCGCCGCGATCACTCTGTGGATATTGTCGACGGCGATCTACTGGATACCGATGGCGGCGCGGCTGGCCGGCGTGTTTCCGCCGAACGGGTCGCCCTGGATGGTGCCGCTGTTGGTGTTCCCGGAAACCACCGGGACGACGCTCAGCATCGCCTGCTCGATCACGATCTCATCCATGCTCGCCGACGTGGTGGAGGACAGCGCCCTGCGGACCGGCCGCCGTTCGGAGGGCCTGTTCTTCGCGGCCAATGCCTTCGTCCAGAAGGCCGTCTCTGGCGCCGGCCCGTTGGTCGCCGGCTTCCTGCTGACGGCGCTGGTGCACTTCCCGGAACACGCCAACCCGGCCACGCTCGATCCGCAAATTCCGCGCAACCTCGCGCTGGTGTTCTTCCCGGTCAGCTTCGCGCTCTATGCCGTCGCGCTGGGCTGCCTCAGCTTCTATCGGATCGACCGCGCGGCCCATGAGGAGAACGTGCGCAAGCTGGCCGCCGAAGGCCTGCGCGCGCCCGTCGCTGTCGGCGCCGAGGGTCTGCACACGCCCGAACACGGCGATCCGGCCGATTCCATCGCGCGCTAGCGGCGCGCATGCTACCTATGCGGGCCATGGAGAACGGTCGAGGCGGTGGGGGGGCATCCACCGACCGCTACAACAAGAAGAAGGAAGCGATCATCGCGGCCGCCGCCGGCATCCTCAACCGGCGCGGCGTGCGCGGCATGACGCTGGCCGACGTCGCGGCGAGCGTCGATCTGATCACCACCTCGGTCACCTATTACTTCAAGAAGAAAGAAGACCTCGCAGTCGCCTGCTACCTGCGCGGGATCGAGCGATTCGATGCGCTGATCTCTACCGCGCTTCAGGAGCCAGACCCGCCGGCGCGCCTGCTCAAATTCCTCGACCTCTACCTCGCCCTGCACAGGCGCATCCGCGAGGGCGATGACGCGCCGATTGCGGTCTTCAGCGACATCCGTGCCCTGAAAGAGCCGCACCGCGCCGTCGCGGGCAAAGCCTACGGCCAGTTTTTCCGCAAGGTGCGCTCGCTGTTCCGCGCGCCGGGCAACGAGTGGCTCGACCGCCGCATGTCGACCGCGCGCACGCACATGCTGATGGAGCAGGTGTTCTGGGCCGTCACCTGGCTGCCGCGCTACGACCTCGACGACTACGGCCGCGTGCGCGACCGCATGTTCGACATCATGGTGCATGGCGTGGCGCCCGAAGGCGCGGCGTGGAAGCCCGCGCGCCTGCCCGAACTGCCCGCGCCGGCCGATACGACCGAAGTCCAGCGCGAGACCTTCCTCACCGCCGCCACGCGCCTGATCAACCAGCGCGGCTATCGCGGCGCCTCGGTGGAGAAAATCTCCGAGCAGCTCAACGTCACGAAAGGCTCGTTCTACCATCACAACGACGCCAAGGATGAACTGGTCGTCGAGTGCTTCGAGCGCACATTCGATGTCATGCGCCGCGTGCAATCCGCCGCGCTGTTGGAGGCCGGCGACTATTGGCAGAAGATTTCCTCCGCCGCCGCGACGCTGGTGGAATTCCAGCTTTCCGATCGCGGGCCATTGCTGCGCTCCTCCGCATTGGCTGCATTGCCCGAACACATGCGCATCGCGATGGTCGAGCGCGCCAACCGCGTGTCGGAGCGTTTCGCCGCCATGATCTCCGACGGTGTGGCCGAAGGCTCCATCCGCCCCGTCGACCCCTACATCGCCGCGCAGATGCTGAACGCCACGCTGAACGCAGCCTCCGACCTCCCCTTCACCATCCCCGACGTCCTCGCCTTCGACGCCCCCGCCCTCTACGCCAAGCCGATGCTGATGGGCGTGTTTTCGAGATGATCGGCCCCATCATCGCCGCAGCTGGCTTCGCCGCCCTGATTATCGGACTGCTCTGGCTCGTCCTCCGGAAACCGCCACCGAAACCTCGCGAAGGCCAGCGTGATATCGACCCCTATGTCTGGGGCGCCGGACCCGAGCATCGCGACTACAATACAGACGGACACTCCTAGCAGAGATCGCGCTAGCCCTTCGCCGTCATCCTCCGGTCGCGCGAAGCGCGATCCGGGGGACCCATCTTCTCGGTGGCCAAATTGGGTCGCCCGCATGAAGCGGGCGATGACGGACGTAGAGGGAGATTTTCGAAAAACCGGTTTGTTTTGGCACATCCCCTGCCTAGACTGACAACAAGTCAGCGCCGTTCAACGGCTGCGCAACGGGAGAAACTGCTTGGATCGCTTGAAAGACAAGATCGCCGTCATCACCGGCGCTGCCGCCGGTATCGGGCGCGGCACCGTCGAATTGTTCGTCTCGGAAGGCGCCAAGGTGCTCGCCGCCGACGTGCAGGACGAGAAGGGCCATGAGCTGGAACGCTGCTTCAACGGCCAGGTGAAGTTCTTCCACTGCGACGTCACCGGCGAGGAAAATATCAAGGCCACGATGCAGGCAGCCGTCGACACCTTTGGCGGCATGGACATCCTGTTCAACAATGCCGGCGCCGGCGGCAGCCCCAACACGATCGAGGACATGACCGGCGAAGCCTGGGACCGTTCGATGAACCTTTTGCTGCGCTCCGTCGCGCTCGGCACCCGCTATGCCATCCCGCACATGAAGGCGCGCGGCGGCGGATCGATCATCAACACAGCGTCGGTCGCCGCGTTGCAGGCGGGCGCAGGCCCTGTGGCATATTCCGTCGCCAAGGCCGGCGTGATCCATCTCACCACCGTCAGTGCCGCGCAACTCGGCCGCTCGAAAATCCGCGTCAACGCGATCTGCCCCGGTTTGATCCTGACCGACATCTTCACCAGCGGCGCCAGGGCGATGGGCGCGCCGGACGCGATGCTTGACATGATCCGCGAGAACATGACCAAGGGCGCCCCCGACGCGCAGCCGATCCCCAAGGGCGGCCTTCCGGCGGACATCGCCAAGGCGTGCCTCTATTTCGCCTCCGACGATTCCGAATTCGTCACCGGCACGCACATCGTGGTCGACGGCGGCATGACCACTGGCCCGCGCCACGCCTGGGACCCGGAAGAACAGGCCCGCCGCATGCAGCAACGCGCCGCCATGCAGGCGCCGGCGGGGACAAAACCGAACTAGGGAGAGCACCCAATGCGTTTTGGAATCTTCTACGAACACCAGCTCCCCCGTCCCTGGGGCCCCGGCGACGAGTTGAAGCTCTTCCAGAACGCGCTCGACCAGGTCGAACTCGCCGACAAGCTCGGTATCGACAATGCCTGGGAGGTCGAGCACCACTTCCTGGAGGAATACTCGCACTCCTCCGCGCCGGAGGTGTTCCTGGCCGCCTGCTCGCAGCGTACCAAGAACATCCGCCTCGGCCACGGCATCACGCTGATGCCGCCCAACTACAACCATCCCGCCCGCGTCGCCGAACGCATCGCAACGCTCGATCTCGTCTCGAACGGGCGCGTCGAATGGGGCACGGGCGAGAGCTCGGCGCTGCTCGAACTCGGCGGCTATCGCGTGCCGGTCGAGCAGAAGCGCAACCAGTGGCTGGAAGCGGTCGAGCAGTGCGCCAACATGATGGCGATGGACCCCTATCCCGGCTTCAAGGGCGAATATTTCGAAATGCCCTGCCGCAATGTGGTGCCCAAGCCCGTGCAGCGGCCACATCCGCCGCTCTGGGTCGCGTGCTCCAACCGCGAAACCATCAAGCTGGCGGCGCGTCTCGGCATCGGCGCGCTGACCTTCGCGTTTGTCGATCCGCGCGAGGCCAAGCAGTGGGTCGACGACTACTATCGCATCTTCAAGGAGGAATGCGTGCCGATCGGCCACGCCGTGAATCCGAACATCTGCATGGTGTCGAGCTTCTCGGTGCACAAGGACGCCGAGGAAGCGCGCCGCCGCGGCCTCGAAGGCTTCCGCTTCTTCGGCTATGCGCTCGGCCATCACTACGGCTTCGGCGAGCACACGCCCGGCCGCACCAACATCTGGGACGCGTTCCAGAAAGCGCAGGCCGCCGCCGGCCCCAACGCGCCCGCCACCGGCGGCGAAGGCGGCATCGGCACGCCCGAACACCTGCGCGACCACCTGCGCGGCTTCGTGGAGTCCGGCGTCGACCAGGTCGCCTTCATCCAGCAGGGCGGCAAGAACAAGCACGAGCACATCTGCGAGGCGCTCGAACTCTTCGCGCACGACGTGATGCCGGAGTTCAAGGAACGCGAGGCCGAGCGGGTCGCGAAGAAGGCCGAAGAGCTCGCGCCTTACATCGAGAAGGCGATGGCGCGCAAAAAGTACATGCCCGCGCTCGCCGACGGCGACATCCCGAAGGTCGTCGCGCTGGGCCGCCAGATCGCCGAACGCATGCGCGCCGCGGGCCAGGAACCGCCCGCGCCGCAACGCCAGGGCAGCGCCCAATGGGCCGAAGCCCAGCGCAGGGTGGAGGCGCAGGAGAAGAAATAGCTGCCTATGAAGCGGCCGGAACGCTGCCCTGCTCCCGCGCAGCGATCTTGCGGAAGACCTCGCGCAATGAGTCGAGGTCGGGCGGCTTGGGCACGACGAAGTCGGGTGGTGGCGCGGTATCGTCCGCCCCTTCAAGCCGCTGGCCCCACCCCGTCATCAGGATCACCGGCGTCTGCGGCGACGCGGCCTTCACCGCTGCGATCACCTTGTTACCGCCGACCTCCGGCATACCGAGATCGGTGATCACCACATCGAACGGCGCGCCACCACCCTGCTCCCGGTCGAAGGTGTCGATGCCCGAGCGTCCGCCGTTGGCCTCGGTCACGTCATGGCCGTCGAGCGTCAAGACCGACCGCATGGAATCGAGGACGAACGGATCGTCGTCGATCAGGAGGATCCGCAACGGCCGCGCGGTCCTGCCCGCGGGCGTGGCAGCCGGAGCTTCCTCGGCCCGCGCCACGGTCTGCGGGAACAGCAGGTGGAACGTCGTGCCGTGGCCCGGGTCGCTCTCGATCTCGACGCCGGCGTTGTGGCGTTGCGCCATGCCGTAGACCATGGCCAGGCCAAGCCCCGTGCCGCGCTCGCCCTTGGTGGTGAAGAACGGCTCCAGGCACCGCCGCCGTGTCTCCTCGTCCATGCCGACGCCGGTATCCATCACGCTCACTTCGACGCGCGCATCTGGTCCAGCGCGCAGGCTGGTCGACAGCGACAGCGTCCCGCCCTGGGGCATCGCATCGACCGCGTTGAACACCAGATTGGTCAGCGCCTCGCGTATCTCGGACGCGATTCCGGGCACCGCCGGCAGGTTCGACGCCAGGTCGGCCTTCACGGAGACGACGACGCCGCGTTCCTGCGCCACGTCGCTCCAGCGCGCGCGCGTCAGGTCGACCGTCTGCATCACCAGCTCGTTGATATCCACGGGCTCAAGCGCGGTGTCGTCCTCACGCGCGCGATAGAATTCGCGCATCCGCCCGACGGTCGCCGCGACATCGTTGGTCACCCGGCGCACAGTCTCCAGATAGCGGCGGATATCCGGCGACAGGGTTGTGTCGCGCTCCAGCAGCGACTGCGTATAGATCGCGACCGGCGAGATTGCGTTGTTGATGTCGTGCGCGATGCCGCTCGCCATCTGGCCGATGGCGTTCAGGCGCTCCTGCCGCATGGCCGCCTGCTGCGTGGCGCGCAGATCGTCATAGGCCCTCTGCAAGGTGCCGTGCAGCTGTGCCTGGTGGATGGCCACCGCCACGTGCTCGCATAATTGCCGGACAAATTCGCAATCCGGGCTCGAGAAGCTCTCGACCGCCCGGCGGGCGGCGACCAGGACACCGAACGTCTTGCCCTCCACCAGCAGCGGTGCGATCACCAGCGAACCCAGGCCGCTCTTCGCCAGCCGCTCCGGAAACGGAAAACGCACCAAGGCGATGTCGGGCTCGTAGACCAACTCGCCGCCGACGCAGCGCGACAGGCCGTTGTTGTCGATGCCAATCTCTGCCTGTTCGGTCATGGCGAGCTCGCGCGCCAGCGAGAGGCTCGCGATGCCGACGTTGCTGACCAGCAGAAGGTGGCGCGCCGCGTCGTAGCGGCACACGCACGCGAAGTCGACGGGAAGCCGGTCTTCCAGGCTCCGCACCACCACCTGGAAGATGCTGCCCAGGTCGAGCCGCTCGCCGATCGCCCGCGTGATCTGGTGCAGCAAACGCAAGCGGTCGACCTGGATCGAGAGCTTCAGTTCCGCGTCGCGGCGCACCCGCGCTTCCGCGACCAGGGCGGCGGTGCGCTCGCGAATCCGCTGCTCCAGATCGGCGTTGAACGCCTGCAAATCGCGCTCCGAGATGACCAGCTGGGCCGAGCTGCGGGCGCCCAGCTGCGTCAGGCTCAACAGCAGGAACAGCCGGCCCACCAGCTTGCCCATATGGGCGAACAGCGCCGGCGCATCATAGGGACCGGTCGAGAACAGGATGACCGCATACGGCGCGACCAGCAGCGCCGCCATCAGCGCCAGCGCACGGGTCACATCGTTCCGCTCGCGATAACGCCAGAACAGAAGTCCCGCCCCCAGCCACAGGAGCGGCGCGAACGCGAGCGACGGCCGCGTGATGCCGAACAGCCCACCGGGCGCGAACCGGGGCAGCATGTCGAACAGCCAGAACAATCCCGCCGCGGCCACGATCAGCGTGGCCGCGAAAATCCAGACGACGTGCTTTGACTCCAGGCGCTGAACCGCCACGAGCAGGAACAGGCCGAGCGGCAACAGATAGGTCGACGGTCCCCAGGTGCCTGTCAGCCGCGCGACGATCGCCGGGTCCACACCTGCCGACGCCGACCATCGCACCGCCGTGAGCGTGTGTACGAGTTCCGCAACAGCAATCACGGTGAAGCTGATGGCCAGCAGACGCGCCGACACCTGGTCGGCGCGTAAACCGATTTGCCACAGGAGCAGCGCCAGGATCGCGCTGGTCTGGAAGATACTGGTGTCGAGAATGGTGTGAAGCGTCGGCGTCCGGATGACCGGGAACAACACGAGCGCGGCACCGCTCGCGAATAGAAGCGCCGCCGCGGCGATAAAGGTCAGATTGAGCGTACGGACGTTCCCTGCGCTCGCCGCAGTCTGATTGGATGTCTGCCCCTCCGGTGACGCCATGCGCCCCTCGATGCCCCGCCCGCTGCTTGGTCCGAACGCACCGCACTCCGCCTGTTTAAGCGGCGCCGGAATCGCGGTACAGCTCCGACCTACTCATATTAGGGTACTCGCCGCCACTTGCACGCTTTAAGAATGTTTGCGCCGCCCAGAACGTTCCGGCGCGGTGTCGCGGTCAGTGCCTAGTCGTCCGGCTTCGCGGCGCGTAGCCGTTTCGTCCGGCTGTGACGCTGCTTGCTCTCGAACCGCCGCTCCTTGACCGCGCGGCTCAGCTTGGTGGGCTTGCGCTTCTTGGGTACGAAGGCCGCGCGGCGCACCAGCTCGGCCAGCCTTTCGCGCGCGATCTCGCGGTTGCGCGCCTGGTCGCGGCTTTCGCGCGCCGCGACGATCACGACACCGTCCTTGGTCAGGCGGTGTCCCGCGATCTGCATCAGCCGCACGCGCACACTATCGGGCAGGCTCGGCGAATGCAGCGCGTCGAAACGCAGCTGCACCGCGCTGGCCACCTTGTTGACGTTCTGTCCGCCCGCACCCGACGACAGGATGAAGCTTTCCGAAAGCTCGCCTTCGGGAATGACGATGGACGACGTGATGCGCAATTCCGGCATGCGCGCGGTCTAGCCCGGTTTGACAGCGCCGTCCAATGCCGGAAAGCTCGGTGCAAACGAAGGGCGGAACATGACGACAATCGAGAAGAAGACCTCGCGCGGCCTGGTGCACGGCACCTGCGACGCCAGGTTCAACGGCGTGCTCGACACCTTCGTCGAGAATTTCGACAAACGCGGCGAGGTCGGCGCTGCCGTCTCCATCACGCTCGACGGCAAGACCGTGGTCGACCTGTGGGGCGGGCAGAAATCCGCCGGCGGTCCCGCCTGGGAACGCGACACCGTCTGCGTCGTCTATTCCTGCACCAAGGGCGCGTCCGCCTTTTGTGCCCATATGGCGGCCGACCGCGGCCTGCTGGACCTCGACGCCAAGGTGGCGACGGTGTGGCCGGAATTCGCCACCAACGGAAAGGAAAACGCTCTCGTCTCGATGATGCTCGACCATTCGGTCGGCGTGCCGGGACTGCGCGAGGAGCTGAAGCAGGGTGCCTATTACGACTACGACTATATGTGTGCCCGCCTCGCGGCCGAGGCGCCGTTCTGGAAGCCCGGCACCCGCAACGGCTATCACGGCGTCACATCGGCGTGGACGGTGGGCGAAATGGTGCACCGCTCCACCAAGACCCGCATGGGCAAATATCTCGCGCAGGAGATCACCGGCCCGCTCGGCGCCGAATTCTGGATGGGCCTGCCCGAAGAACACGAGCCCAAGGTCGCGCTGATGATCGCGGCGCCGATGGACGCATCCATGGCGACCTCGCGCATCGCGCTGGCGATGGCCGCCGACCCGATGGGGCCGACCGGCCGCTTCCTGCTGAACGGCGGCGGCTTCAACGCCAACGCGCGCGAAGCGCGCGCCGCCGAGATCGGCTCCGCCACCGGCGTCTCCAACGGCCGCGGCCTCGCCACGCTCTATTCGCCGCTCGCCAATGGCGGCGCGCTAAACGGCAAGCGCTATGTCGGCGCCGACACCTTGACCCGCATGGGCACGGTCAGCGTGGCGACGCACGAGGACGCGACGCTGATGATCCCGACGCGCTTCTCCTTGGGCTTCATGAAGTCGATGGACAACCGCAAGCTGGAAAACACCGCCAGTTGCTCCGTCGTCCTGTCGGACGCCGCCTTCGGCCATGTCGGCGCCGGCGGCTCCATCGGCTTCGCCGACCCGCCGGCGCGCATGAGCTTCGGCTACGCGATGAACCAGATGGGCCCAGGCATCCTGCTCAACGAGCGCGGCCAGTCGCTGGTCGACGCGGCGTACCGCGCCATCGGGTGCAAGAGCGACAAGGGCGGGGTGTGGGCGTAACCATTACCTCCCCCTCTGTGGGGAGGTCGACAAAATCGCGAAGCGCAGCGAAGCGAAGCGATTTTTTCGGGTGGGGGACCGTGCGTTCTTTAGGCGCTCATCGCACGCTGGAAAGCATCTCGCGCACGCAAACGGTTCAAATACCCCAGGCTCGCCGGATAGCGCTCATCAAGCAGCTTCAGGCTCGCGAGCAGTTCCAGCGAGTACCCCATCATGATGTCCGCCGCGCCAAACGCCGAACCGAGGAGATAATCCCGACCGGCAAGCGCGCCCTCGACGACACCGAGCGACGCCCGCGTCTTCTCGATAGCTTCGGCCACTAGCTGCTCTCCACTTTCACCCTTGCTTCGGGCGAAGCGGTTTGTCCCAAGGGGGCGGATCAATGTGGCTTCGGCGAACCAGCACCATTGATGGTGCAAGGCGCTCTCCGCCGTGCCCGGCGCCGGCCGCAGCCGTCCGTTGCCGTAGCGCTCCAGGATGTATTCAACCATCGCCCCGGACTCGAACATCGTCAGGTCGCCGTCGCGCAACACCGGCACCTTGCCGCCCGGACTGATCGCGCGCCATTCCGCCGAATTGCGATAAGCCGGAGAAAAATCGATTGTCGCGACCTCGACGGGCAGGCCGAGCTCGTAACACAGCCAGATGGGCCGCAGGGAGCGGGTGCCTGGAACGTGGTAGATCGTCAGCACCCAGCCCTCCTGTCGGCTACTGCGGCTCCGCGAAGATCTTCTTCAGTTCGGTCTTGAGGATCTTGCCGTTGGCGTTGCGCGGCAGGGTCTCGGGCCAGAACACGACCTTCACCGGCACCTTGAACGCCGCCAGCTTGCCGGCCACGAACTGGCGCAGCTCCTCTTCCGTCGTGTGCATGCCGGGTTTCAGATGCACCACCGCGCCCGGCTCTTCGCCCAGCTGCTTGTGCGGCACCGCCACCAGCGCCGCGTCCATCACCGCCGGGTGGTCGTAGAGCACGTTCTCGACCTCGATGCAGTAGATGTTCTCGCCGCCGCGAATCAGCATGTCCTTGGCGCGGTCGATGATGAAGCAGAAACCGTCCTCGTCGATGCGCGCCAGGTCGCCGGTGATCACCCAGCCGTCGACGAATGTCTTCGCCGTCGCTTCCGGCTTGTTCCAATAG
>Ga0105248_10009143_pt1 | contig 10898 bp, 12 predicted proteins | sample KBSS34metaG_FD_81524 | JGI IMG/M metagenome (GOLD analysis project Ga0105248, IMG submission 81524) | Switchgrass rhizosphere microbial communities from Kellogg Biological Station, Michigan, USA - KBS S3-4 metaG | ecosystem: Host-associated > Plants > Roots > Rhizosphere > Soil | place...
AACCCTTCCCATCGCGACGACATTATCAGCAGGTTCGCCGCGGCGTAAAAGGGCGTCACATCAGCGACGAAGCCGGCAAAGGAGATACGCGCAGCGATGCCCAGTTGCGCGGCCATCCCCTCCAATGCGCCGCGCAACGGTCCGTCGCCGAGGATCGTCAGTCGCCAGGGACGATCGGCTACCAACGCCAGTGCTGCAAGCAAGGTGCACAGGTCCTTTTGCGGCGCCAGCCGCCCGACCGCCAGCAGCGCCGGAACGGCCGCCTGCGCGTAATCCCGCGACGTGCCGACCGCCAGCATCGCGTCCGATACATAGGGGTTGTGGACCGTATGAAATCGCCGGGCTATGCTGGGATAACTGGCGGAGAACAGCCTCTTGTCCGCATCACAGAGCAGCAATGTGCAAGGCGCGAGCAACGCGGTGAAGCCGAAGCGCGTTCGACGGACGACGCGCGTCCAGCCATCCATGTCCGGTCTGATAGCAGGGTTGGTGATTTTGTGGATCACGCGGGTTTCGCGGGAATCCGACAGAGCGGCAGCGATGCTGAGCGGCAGATTGCTCTGATTGCCGGCCGATGCAGGCTGATCATGCGCGCGATCGCCGGAATCTGCAGAAAAAGCGTAAGGCCCCGTCGCTGCAGTTTCGGCGCGCCGACAGTCCGGACCAGCACCTTTTCCGAGATCAGCTCCTGCAGTGCTCCACCGGATCGGCCCAGCCATAATTCGACCTGCAGTCCGCGGGACGCCATGCCGTTCGCCAGCAAGATCGCCACCCGATCAAGCCCGCCGGCACCGGCTTCATAAAGATAGATGGCAATCGGGCTTGAGAGAGGGGGAGCATCAGTCACCATTGCATTCCGCCAGCTGGAGCAGCTTGTGCGCCGCGCGTTGCGCGGATGGCTGGGCGGTCAGATCGAAGGTATAATCGAACAGCTTCTTCTGTATCGGCCGATAGATCAAATCATAGCGCGAAACGGCATTGTCGAGCGCGGCATCAAGGTCGGAAACGCGCGTGCAGACCGGTCCCGCCTGCCAATGTGCATAATTAACGTCCCCGGCCGGATCGATCGCATGGACGTTCAGGAAAACGCAGGGACGCGGTTTGCGCAGGAATTCGTAGATCTGGCTACTGACGTCACCCAGATAGATATCCGCCGCCGCCGTATAGCTCATGTCGGTCGAGCAGACCGAACCGGTGTCGATATGGATATTGGGAGCATCACGATATTTCGCCGCAATCGTGCCGGGCCTAGCCAGGCGGAGCCGATCGATGCTGAGCGCCCATCGCCGCTGAAACAGCATGACATGCGGCGCGAAGATCAGATTGTAGCGGTCGCTGGCGAGGAAATAATCGAGCACCTGGCGGCCCGTCCTGAACCATGACGAAAGATGCGGCGAAACATGGGGGTTATAGAGCACTGTCGGTCGGCCGTTGGCCTGCATCGCCGCGCAGGGAGACGTGCCAGGCGGAAGATCGAACTTGGGATAGCCGGTGATCGACAGCCGGTCCGCGTCGAGCCCGGCTTCCGCAATCAGCCGGTCGCGTATCTTGGGACCGGCGGCCAGGACATGATCGAATTGCGCGGTCTTGCCGTTGAACCCAATCGCCCGATCCCCGGCGCCATGATCGGCCAGCACGAGCAAAGGCTGTTCCAGCCCATATCGGGTCCTGAGCAGCAGAGACGTCCGTTCACTGACCACAAGCACATCAAGCGTCCGGAAAAATTCGAGATTATCGCGATAAATTAACACCTTATGCGACGGCAAAAAATGTCCCAGCGCGCAATTAAGCGTCCGTGACACCATTGAGTTCAGCGACAAGTCGACACAGGTTATGCTCCCGATCCGCGCGCCGGCGATCCGCAGGATTTCGCGGCGAAGCGCAGGTGTCGTCGAGGCGACGATAACGTCGAATGCCCCGTCCATCTCCGCCAGCGCCAGCGCGATCGGCAAGCTATGCGCAACCTGATGCGTCTGATCGTGATTGAAGAGGAAGCCAATCCGCTTCGGCCGCCGCGGGCGCAATGGGGCGCAGACGGCACGGATCGCATCGATCCCGTCCAACCGCCCCTTATCCGCCAGAAGCGCCGTTAGTTTAGATAAAATAACGGCCCCCTTCCTCGTGCCCTGACGCCACCCGTTGCAGAAAACCGCATCTCCGCCCCTGCGAAAATACAGCCTATCACAAAGGACGGTGTTTACGAGTAGCGAGGCATTACGTCGGCTATAAAGATCTCATATTTGCGAAAATTCAGCCGTTATCTGATTGAAATATAGCTTCTTTGATAAAACGTAATCTGCCCTCGACGCTCCTCTGTGGAAACGCACTCGACACGGGGAGCAGGATTGCCCATCCCATATGGGGAAAGGGAGGGGCGAAGATGGTTGGTATCAAGATCGAATATGTGGGCGATCTGCACTGCAAAGCGACGCACATTCCCTCCGGAGTCGAATTGATCACGGATGCGCCCGCAGACAATATGGGCAAGGGAGAGACATTTTCGCCGACAGACCTCGTGGCGACTGCGTTGGGGACCTGTATCCTAACCGTTATGGGTACGAAAGCGCACTCGATGGGCATCGACCTCACAGGCGCAACCATCGTTGTCGACAAGGAAATGGCAAGTAGCCCGCGGCGGATTGGCCGCCTCGCCACGCGCGTCGCCATTCCTCAGCAACTCGCTGAAAGAGACAGGAAGGTTTTGGAAGCGTCCGCCTTCACCTGTCCGGTTCATAAGAGCATGTCATCCGACGTAGAAATGCCGATCACCTTTCAGTGGGCACAGTGAGCGATCGTCCTTGCTTGCCCAAAGCTCTTCACCTTGTCGGCTCTCGATATAAATTACTCCCGTTCATGCCGGAACGCGTAAAGTGAGCGAACCCGGTCTCCCGTTCTCACGCTGTAGATCAATCGATATTCGCGATGCAGCGCGGCATCGACAATTCGCGCCGTATCCGGGTTGCCCTCGTTCCATGAGGGATGGACCGTTGCGATCGTCCCGGGATGTTGCGCAAGGATATGCCGGGTCTCCGCGACGACATCCACGCCGACGGCATGCTCTTCGGTCTTCTGATTGAGATGGCCCGGAAAGGCAAAACGCGACAGCAGGCACGCCCCTGACAGGTAATAGAGGATCGGGTGACCGTCATAAACGAACAGGCATCCCGGCTGGCGGCGAACCATGCGCGCCATTGCTTCGATGTCAGCGCGATCTCCCTTGGCATGGCGGGTAGCGTTCAGCACGAATTGCCCCATGATAATGGCCAACACCAGAATGGCGACACCGATGCGGGGCACCACGCGTCCGCGATCGAAGGCTGGCGAAGCTGCAATGGTCGCAGGCACCAGGACAGGCAGGCAATAGCTGATGAAATATGTGCCGAAGGCGATCACCGCACCTACGGCCGTGACCAGCCACAGGAGAATGAACATCGCCACTGGCGACATCTGCTTGCCCCGCCGGAAAAACGTCAGCCCCGCGCCAGCCAGAAGCGGCGACAGGATTGCCGCGAGGATGAGGAAGCGCACGACGACCGCTCCGACCGGTGCCGTGCCACGCGCGCCGATAGACAGGAAATTGGCGAATATGAATTCGGGAAGATGCCCCATCATCGCATAGACCGACAGAGCGGCCGTAGTCGGGAGGAGCGCGCAGGCCATCCACAACAGGCCATGCGCGAGCAGCGAGCCGGGCTTTTCTCTGGACCTGTGCAGTTTCCATAGCAACGCCAGGCCGAAAAACATGCCTTCGAACATCGCGTTATATTTGATCTGCATGGCGCAGCCGACCAGCAGCATCGCCGCCGCACCATGGAACCGTAAACGGGATGTCGATGGCGCGGGCGCCTCGATCATCCTCACAAGCAGAAGCGCCGCCAAGGCCATCGGCAGGTTGTGGAACACCGCCGCCTGCCCGCCATCGCCGCCGGCGAGATTCAGCCATGCGATATAAGCGACACCTGCCAGGATAGCGGACATGTTCGACGCAATCCGTGCCGAAATACGCACGACCAGTCCCGCCGTGCAGGCCACCGATAGGGCCGCGAGCAACTGATAATGCAGCACCCCGTCACCGCCCGGCGCACATGCCGCAGCGTAGACCAGGAACAGGCCGATCGGCTTGCGATCCCAAATGTCGACATAGGGGATGGCGCCGTGCAGCATCCGATCCCCCACCAACAGGTAGAATTGTTCATCGACGTGCAGAGCCGGATTGCCGAAGGTCTGGCCGCGTAACAGCAGCGTCACCGCCGCCATCAGAATAGCAACCGCCCATGGCGGAAACGGCAGCCGCCGCAACCAGGAAATGCCTGTCATCCCGTCATCTCGCCGGCATCGTCAGTCTCGATATCGGTAGCAGCATCATTGCTTATCAGGCCCCTGCCATCGAACCTCCGCCCTACGCCACCGAAATCTCGAGCCGCTAATAGATACGCAGCGCAAGGCCGGCCGCCATCGCCAGGCCGAGCTCCCGACATTTATCGAGATCGGTCGATGCTATTCGCTTCGGCGCAAGGATCGCCTCAGGCGTCTGCGCGTGGGTGAGGATGATGAGAGGATCGGCGATCGTCCGAAGCCGCCAGCCCGTGGCGATACGATCGATCTGGCGCGCCGCGCCGGTCCCATCGCTGCCTGCGCAGATCAATGCCGCATATGGGCGGCCCGCCACCCGGTCCAGCGCGGCATAATAGGTACGATCGAAGAAATCCTTCATCATGCCTGCCATCGCAGCGAGATACTCCGGCGTGGCGAAAATATAGCCGTCGGCGGCCAGGACATCGCCGGCGTGGGTGTCGCACGCATCGATGAGCCGGACGGTGACTCCCTGTTCACCTCGCGCGCCGTCGGCGGCGGCTTCGGCCATCTGCAAAGTCCCGCCGGTGCGGGAGTGGGCCACGATCAGCAATGCCTTCATCCGGCGATGTCTGCACGACGCGTGATCGGCGTCCCCCCTTCTGGGGTAACGCCTGAAGGCAGTATCGGCTCACCGGCCCGGTCAGAATGCGGCGGCATTCCGAATGATCGCGCCGGCCATCGGTCGATCCTCAACCACAGCATTGATCTGGTCCAGAATATGCTCATCGAAATAGAGACCGAAGTTGAAACAGGATCCGCTTTTATAGGCCGTTTGGCCTTCAGGGCATACTTTGCCAATATGTATGCCGATCGCTGCCTGATCATCTTTGTCGATATAGACACCGCCGGACGAGCCGGCGCTCGAATTGGCCGAGCTTGCAAACAGCTTTGCGCCGGCGCGGGTCGACCGGCCGTAGGGGTCGATATAGGCGTAGCTGGGAGGGATGTGGCTCGCTTGCCCCTGGGTCACGCGCGGGATTTGCTGCGACCCGACACCGGATTGAAAGGCCAGCAGCATTATCTGCGATCCACGCGCACCAACTTCAACGCGGATCGGCGACGCGCCTCGCAGCGCCAGGGGACGATCGAGTTTGATGACGGCGAGATCATGGCCCGCATCATGCAGCCGTTTCCGATCGCTCCAGTCGGAGATGGCATAGCGTATGCCAATGACATCGCGCAGCGACTGATCGGCATTGAAGGTAACGAACAGGCAGTTTTTCGGATCGAGGCGCAATTCCCCGACGCCGGTGCGCGCATCGGGCGGTACGAAAAACGCGTGTGCCGCCGTGATGACCGTGTCGGCCGATCCCGCCAACCATCCCGTCGTATTGTGCGATCGCCCGGAACTATTGGGCTCGAGGCATTCGATCTGACCGACCACACCCAGATCGGCGCGCCTTTCCGGCAGGAAATAGGAAGAAGGATCATTGCGTTCATCGCGCCGGAGCACCATCGCCACTCGAACGCTTTCGGGGAGACCACATATTCCCCTATCGCCGCCGGCCGGCGATAGGGCGCAGGCTTCCGTCACCGGTCGTTGAACTACGGACGGCCCGGGCCGCACGGCCAAAGATGCTGTAAAGGCGAAGATTCCGATCACGCTGAGCATCGCGACCTCCGTCAATCGAGGGAGCGGTTGCGCCGCGCGAAATATTCCAGGTCCCGGCCGGGCGCCGCCGCCTCGAACGCATGGTGGATTACCGCCTTGATATTCGGTTCAAGCGCCGGATCGAACAATGCCGCCTTGAATCTGCGGCCGAGGCGCCGCTCGGCCGGCTCAAGCCCGACGAACCAGTCTCGGCGGAAAAAGTGCGCAAAAGCCTTCTGAACATTTCGAAGCCCGCTTTCGGCCTTGCAACATGGGCTGCAACCCAAGCCCCGCGCCTCGCGGAGCATCTGCAAGGCGATCCTTCTGCGCTCCAGCCCCAGATGTTCGAACGTCGCGTAAGCGTGGTAATCCTTGCAATGGCAAGCCGCCTCTGCAAGATCTTCGGACATTGTGATAAGATCGGCAATGATTACACCACTGACGACCTCGCTATAACGCGATTTGATCACGATACCCTCCTTATATTCATCCAATTATTAAAAGCCACTGGACCGTTAATTCGATATTAACGACTGCAATGGCGATTATTTATCAATGTATATCGAGAAATATCTGCAACGTCATTGTGGGTTATGCTTAATTTGTTTAGTATTGATACGTGTTCGATAGGAAAATATCCTTAAATACTATTACGTATCACCAAGCCGCAACGACCACGCGTTAGACGATGTTACGAGACCGGAACCGCCCGCCGACCGGCTCGTTAGGCCAGCACAGACGGCGTCCGGAGATGCCGTCGCAGTGGAAGGATAAGCATATGTTCGCGATCATCGCCGTCATTCTGGTGGTTCTCTGGCTCGGCGGCTTCTTCGCCTTTCACATTGCAGGCGGGCTGATCCATCTGCTGCTGGTGCTGGCGGTCATCATGATCGTGATCCACCTCGTGACGGGCCGCCGCGCGGTTTAGGCTGGTCAAGCGGGCGTTTCCGAACGACAGGTCGGAGGCGTCCGCCCGCAAACATCGAACCTGGGAATGTCCATGGGAGCACTGCGCCCAAATCGCCGCTGCCCGAGCTAGCCGTGTTTATTCATGGAAAAGCGGGTCACGCGGCGTGGAAGCGGCAGATAGCGAGCGCATCGTACGCCGTCAGGATCGCTGAACTAAACCTCAGCGGGCGGGAGCAATCGAAGCTACCGTCACAACGGGGTTTGACAGTGATGAAGTAACGGCTTCCGATGGCGCTTCCGCTATCGGGGCTGATCCAGCAACTGTGGCGGAACAGTTGTGCCGCCTCAACATCAGATTCAGAATGCGCGTTGCCTGCGTGTAGGTGACGTTGTTGGAAGCCAGCTTTTTGGCGAACGACGTCAATGCGGCCGATCGGTCGGCATCACTTGGCAACGTTTCAGGGCACACGAAGCGGCTGTCGATGTCGTTGATCATCGATACCATGTGGGAGCGCGGCGCCGCGTTCGCATTCATGCCCCAACCAAGCGCAAACATGGCCGCAACGCCTGCAAGGCCCTTCCCGTTCATCGTCGATGCTCCCTGATACGCATCGGCAATCCGAGCGCTGGGCATAAAACCCGTCAGACGGCGGAATGTTCATCGACCGGAGGAATATTCAGGTGCTTCAGCAGGTCCGCGAAACTGGCAAAAGGACGATCTTCATCTGTCTGGCCGGCACCATCGGATCGGCTAACGGCCAGCAGGACCGGTACAGTATTCTCCACGAGCCGAAGGCGGCGGACGAGCGCTGAGACCCGACGCCACGATCGTTCGTCGAACAGGCCTGCCACGCAGATCGCGCCAGATCCTTCCGCGTCAAAGCCGTCCAGTGTGGACTGATGAAGGCTGCTCCATGCCCTGATATCAACATGACATCCGCGCCGCCGGAGCACATCCGCCAATATATCGCCGACAACGCCGTCAAGCGGACCTCGCCCCTGGACGCACAGCACCCTGCGGCCGCTCATTGGCGAACGGTCCGGCGTTTCAGGGTTCTCGATCGATCGTTCCGGATCGGAATGATGGGTCAGTGTTTCCACCACGTCGGTGGCGGCGCTAATGATGCGCGTCATCGTCAGGTGGTCGATGAGCCCGCGATCCAGATCGTCGGCTGTCAGGCGCAATCCCCCCAGCATCACCTCGTCATAATAAGTTTCGATGGGCATTTCGGTCAGCAAATCCTCGGCCTGATCCAGGACCTGCTCGACACGCCCCATGATCAGCCTTTGATAAAACGCCTCCTGCGGCGTCAATGCCGGCCGATCGCCAAACGCTATATCGAAAAAGGCGAAGGCCGGGATATGCCGACCGAGCGCGACCAGAAGCAACGTCAGCGGCATCGACAGGATCAGGCCGATCGGGCCCCAGATCCATGTCCAGAAGATCGCAGCTATCACCACGGAAACCGGCGACAAGCCGCTTGACCGGCCATAGAGCAGAGGCTCCAGCACGTAACCGACCAGCAATTCGACGGCGGCGAACAACGCCGCGACCATGCCGACCATCGCCCAGCCCGGATCGACCGCCGCCGCCAGCGCAAGCGGACCGATGATGGCGATCAACGATCCGACATAAGGAACGAAGCGCAGCAGACCGGCCAATATGCCCCATAGACCCGGCGACGGAACGCCGATCAGGAAGAGACCGCCCCAGATGACCGCCCCGAAGGCGCAATTGACGGCGAATTGTGACAGGAAATAGCGGCTGAGCCGCGCCGCGCCGTCATCCAGTGCGATCGTCGTGCGGTGTAGGTCGGCCGACCCGAGAAGGCGGATAAGCCGATCGCGCAAGTCAAAGCGCTGGAACAGAATGAACACGGCCAGCACGAGCACTATTACCATGGTCTGGAGCGGCGCCACGGCTGGCGAAATCATCGCGACCAGCGCCTGAATTGCCGTTGGCGGCGGCTCGTGGACCTCCACCGGGATCGCCTCAAAACCGCTGTCGCGCGCCAGCGCGGAGCGCCCGGACCGGCGTGCATCACGCGCTTTATAGTGCCCGCTGCCCCCGGAACTTTCGCGCGTCAGGAAACTGAAACGGCGATCGATCGCCGCCCTGACATTACCGATCTTTGCGGTTATCCGCTCCGCATAAGCAGGCGCGTCGGATGACAAGGTCGCTGCCTGGCTAAAAATAACCGTGCCTGTCATTACGATCCCTCCCAGCGCGAAAGCGACTACGAGCAGAACGGCGGGCGTCCGTGCAATGCGCAGCCTTCGCAGCAGAGCGACCGCGGGAGCAAGAATGAACGACAGGAGAATTGCGAGCGCGACGGGAATAAGAACAGGCCGACCGGCATACAGACCCAAAATCACGATCGCGCCGATGATCCAGCGCGTCAGCATGGCCGCTCATTTCGAAACTCGATACCGAAAAAGATAAAATGGCCCGCCACGGCATAAGCCGGGCGAGCCACATTATACGCACATTTTTTTGAGGCAGCGGCTTGCTGCCCCATCAACCGGTTCAGCGAACCGCGCCGCGCCGGACGAGGTTGACGATCGCCAGCAGAACAACCGCCCCGAGGAACGACACCAACAGCGAGCGAATGTCGAGCGCGCCCGTCGTAATCGGCGCGCCGCCGAGCACGGGCGTAAGCAGGAAGCCGGCAATCAGTGCGCCGACGATACCGACCACCACATTGAGGACGATACCCTGCTGACCATCGGTACGCATGACGAGGCTGGCGAGCCAACCGATAATGCCACCGACGACAAGTACGATGAGAAGTCCCACAGTTGCTCTCCTGAATATACGGACTGGGTTATCCGCTGCAGTCAAGACGAAAATGGCGGAGGATTGTTCCGCCGAGATCGGTTTTTGTTACGCAGCCAATTGCATGGGCCGACCGGCAACGCAGTCAACGCTGTCCACTTCTACTGTCGTTACTTCGAACTTACGCAGTATCGCGGGTCCAAACGCGGTGGTCAGCGCCGTATCGGTGGCGTCGCGACCTCGCGCCATCAGGATTCGTCCGATCCGTGGCCGGTTATGGCGCGCATCATAAGTGTACCAGCCTCCCCCGACATAGACGTCGAACCATGCGCTGAAATCCATCGGCGCGTCGACCGGCGGGATACCGATGTCGCCAAGATAGCCGGTGCAATAGCGCGCCGGAATGTTCATGCAGCGGCATAAGGTGATCGCGAGATGCGCGAAATCGCGGCAGACGCCGACCTGTTCCTGATAGCCATTCAGCGCCGTGCGGTCGGCACGGGCATGCTGATAGCCGAAGCTGATGTGATTATGCACGAACTCGACGATCGCTTCGACCCGGTCGCGCGCCGATGCGATATGTCCAAACATCTGCCAGGCCGTTTGCATCAGATGCTGTGTCTCGCAATATCGGCTGCCCAAAAGAAACGGCAGCACTTCCTCTGGCAATTCGGCGACAGAAACAGGCGGAACATCCGGCGCGCGCACATCAACTTCGCCACTGTCGGCGATCACGAAATCGGTGCGCAGCGCAACGCCGCCCGCCGGTACCGTCAACCGAGTGCACACATTACCAAACGCGTCGATGAAACCATATGCCGGGACATCCGGCGAAGTGACGATACGATTGGGAGTGCGCAGATCGCGGTTGCGCGATGGATGGATATTGAGGAGGGCCAGCATGGGGCTCGGCACATCGGCGGCAAATTCAATATCAAAGCCAGCCCGTATCAGCATGTTCAAACCTCGTGTCAGACGCTATTTTTTCAGCCTGTCTAAACGAGGGCGGGCAGAATTCGATCCGGCCCGACGGGAGGAAAGTGCATATGCCCCAGCCGGGGCCATCAGGTCGCTTCGGGCATTGCCATCCATTTCGGCTGATTATGGCAGACGATGCTGATCGATTCCGCGGCCGCTTTCCGCACGGCCTGGCCCGCGCCATCAAGCAGGTAATCGAGATCGGCGTCCTGCTGAACATCATAGGCATAGCCGATACGGACACCGAGCCCGATCATAGCGCCCCCGATCAAGTAAGGTTCGGTGAGC
>Ga0105248_10009148_pt1 | contig 10895 bp, 10 predicted proteins | sample KBSS34metaG_FD_81524 | JGI IMG/M metagenome (GOLD analysis project Ga0105248, IMG submission 81524) | Switchgrass rhizosphere microbial communities from Kellogg Biological Station, Michigan, USA - KBS S3-4 metaG | ecosystem: Host-associated > Plants > Roots > Rhizosphere > Soil | place...
CCGCACGCAGAACAAGGAGATGGCCGGCCTCATCATTCCGGTCGTCATCACAGTCTACGGCGATCGCTCATTCACATTTGTGACGAAGACTCCTCCGGCGGCGATTCTGTTGAAGAAGGCTGCGGGCCTGCAAAAGGGCTCCGGCACTCCCAACAAGGATAAGGTCGGCAAGGTTACGGAGAAGCAGGTTCGCGAAATCGCCACCCAGAAGATGCCTGACCTGAACGCCGCTTCGATTGAGACGGCGATCAAGAGCATTAAGGGCACTGCCCGGTCCATGGGCATTGAAGTCGTAGGATAAGTCCGGACTGGCTTATCTGCTGCAAATGCGAGGCCCTCCCGGTCGGGAGGGCCTTCGTGCGTACGCTGTTCCATTTTGCCGTGAAACTTTGGTCTGCCAGAAGGAAACATGAGGAGAGCATCATCCGGTAGTCGATTCGCGTGCCCTGAGTGGGAGCGCCGATTCCTGCTCAACGGATTTCCCGCAGGAGTCTCTGTTACAGGCATCCGGCAGATTCAAGATCGCTACATCGCTGGAACCCGTTTACGCTTGCGTCGATCAAGCCACTCCGACGGCACGATTGCATTCAAACTCACACAGAAATCGAATGACAATGCAGCGGGCGCCCTCCAAGGCCAATTTACTACGATCTACCTGACAGAAGACGAGTACAAGATCTTCGAAGCGCTTCCCGCCTGGGTGCTGGAAAAGACGCGGCACAGCGTACCGCCGTTTGGCATCGACGTCTTCAAGGGAAATCTCTCGGGTCTCATCCTTGCCGAAGCCGAATTCAGTTCGGCTGAAGAAGCGGCAGCATTGGAGCTTCCAGCATTTCTCTTCAAAGAGGTGACTTCCGATCGAAGATTCACCGGCGGTTCCCTGTCTGTTGTGACTAGACAGCAGTTGATTGGCGATCTCCAGGGATTCGGAATCAGCCTGGACTAAAATAAGATTTGTTATGCAAATCGAAAGCCCTCCGATCAGGAGGGCTTTCTTGTCTGAAGAAGGATCCGGCCGGGACAGATATCTCAGGCTTATTTCGGAGGCGCCGGTGTGAAAATCTCCCGCCTTGCCGGCTCGGGTTTCGGTTTGGGCTTCGGTGCTTTCTTGGCTTCTTTGCGACCTTTATCTTTGCTTCCCATGTGTGACAGTGTGCCATAGTTCGCGTTCATCGGGAAGGCCCGATGAACGCAAACAGTAATCAGGCATCAGGGTCAGTAATCAGTTCCCGGCCGTGGGAACGGGTGGTTTCTTCTCCTCAGGTGCCGGAGCGGCGCTCACCGTGCGCTGCAGGTGGTCGTGGTTGAGGATGGCGTTGAAGACCAGGGCATAGTCGCCGATTGTCTCCCCGCGATATACCGGGTTGTTGCCGAAGAGCAGAACGCTGCCAGTACCTAGATGCGCGTCTACCACCACGGCGTGTTCCGCGATCGAGGTCGCCTTGTCGAGCAGGCCATCCAGCAGCAGGGTCTTGCTGTCGTTGAACCGCAAAATCACTTCTGGGCGGAGCTGTTCGGGAATGACAGAGAAGTTGTTCCGCATCTGTTCTTCATTCAGCTTTTTGGCTTCCCATGGCTGGGTCTTCTCCAGCGGCTCAGCTTCCACCGCTTTGCGTCCGAGTGGTTCGTCGTTCTCTTCGGCGCTGCCGCGGCCAGTGGGACGCTGTGAGTACGGATCCATCAGCAAACGGTCTCCGCTGCGTCCAAGCGTATTGCTCACGTTGAAGGCCATGCCGTTGGCGCTCATCACCGGTAGATTTCCGCTGTAGCCGAATGCGACCGGATTGTCCTTCGCAACCAGCGTGGTGTTCAGCACCGTGCCCACCACGCGGGCATCGCCTTTTGACGCGACGCTGACTCCTGGAGCGAGGCCGGTCTCAATCGCGAACTGCGAACTGTCTTCAGACGTGATCAGCAATCCGCCTTTCTCAACAAACGTGCGCAGGTGCTCGAGCCCGTCGTAGCCGAGACCAGGACGAATGTCGTCCGTCGAGTCATCGCCGATCTGCAGATTCGGCGTGATGTCCGATTTCTTCCACGGCATCGGGTTATTCCAACGGGGCAGGCCATTGATGATGTCCTGCGTGGATGCTCGGCCCACCGGCGCAAACACGATCACGTCATACTTCGAACGAAGATCGTCTTCTTTAGCGGCGGTCTGTGTGCTGATGTAGTCGAATGGTATTCCCGCGGTGTCGAATGCATACCGCCACCAGCCTTCGGTCTGCGTTGCGAGCCAGGTGTGCATCATGGCAATGCGCGGCGCCGTAGCATCGTGCATCGCCACGGAAGGCGCAGCGGAAAGCTTCGTTCCGTCAAGGGCGAGACTGCGGAGACTGTCGGTGATCTTCTCATCAGCTCCAGAAATCAGCAGCGACCCGGCGGAGAAGTGCTTGCCGCCGGCGTCAAACGCTTTCTCTGCGACTTGGACCTTCGTGCCCTTGAGCTTGTATACCGCGGAGAGAAGCGAGATCTGGCCCGAGTTATTGATTGCGATGACAGAACCCGCGCCGTCGAGTTTCCCCGCGAGTGTGGCTGGATCATCGATGACCTTCATATTGGCCTTGAGGATCGCAGGATCGGTAACGCGAGCGACTTTCAAATTGAACAGGTGCGTGAACGACCAGCCCGTGTCGTCGTAGGGATGTTTCTGGGGATCATCGGGAGCCCAGTACTGACGATCGAGCAGCGCGTCGGCTGCGCGGGAGTAAGGCTGATCCATACGAATGACGACGGAGCCCGCTGCGAAAGTTTCCTGCTTCGCCTTGTCGCCACGCTTCTCGCCGGCGATGGTGCACGTCGCGGCATCCGAGAGTTGCTGAATCTCTACATGCTGACGCTGCAGCACCTTGAGCAGTTCCACTTCGCGGTTAGTGGCGGCAGCGTCGGGCGCGATCACGTATGCAGCGGGACCTTCGAGGCTGGGCTTCTGAGTTGCGCGCTTGCTCTTCGCATAGTAGTTCTCGAGGAAGTGGTGCGTGTGCTGCGAGAAATAGGAAATGGTGGAGAGAAGGGCCGACTGCTCGTAGTTGTTGTTATCGCGCTGCGACCAGTTGACGATGGGCCATGGTGGATCCTGCCGGTACCAGGTGCGCGAGTACTCTTCCGGATCGAGAATGCGCTTCTCCGTGTCCGCGCCGCCGTTTCCGAATGTCTCATAGAGACGGCTGATGCCATTGTGCATCGACGCGAGAAACATGAGGTAGCCGGGACTCCAGGTGTCGAAGTCGCCATGTGTGAAGACGCCGGGCATTCCAAAGCCCTGCATCGCCGCGACATTGTTCCAGCCCAGCTCAGCCCATTCATCGGCAAGCAGCGGATCAACCCACGCGTTGTAAGGACCATCGCCGACGGTGTTGTCATAGAGAAACGGCACGGACTCATGCAGGTCGTGCAGCACCTGCGCGTGCCAGTCCAGATACGTGTTGAGCACATTGCGGCTGAGGGCTAACGTCATGCCCATCGCGTCGCGGTTGTTGTCGTGCGCGACGTAATGTCCCCAGTAAAGAAGGTGCGGATACTTCTCCTTCGGATGAGCCTTGTGCCACCGATAGATGTCGACCATGCGATCACGGCCGTCGACCTCGACCACAGGCGTGATGAGCACGATCATGTGCGAGCGAATGAATTTGATGTAGGGCGAGTCGTCGACTGCGAGTCGATACGCGAGTTCCATCAGCGCCGTAGGAGCACCCGTTTCAGGCGAATGAATCGTCCCGGTAATGTAGTAGACCGGATACGACTGGTCAATCAGCGTTCGGGCCTTGGCGTCATCGAAGTTGATAGTCCGCGGATCGGCCAGCTGTGCGAGGCGCTGTTTATTGGCATCCGCATTCTTCAGCAGTTCTGCATCGGCAACAGCGACGGCAATCTGCTCGCGACCTTCTTCGGTGTGGCCTACCGTATATACCTTCACGCGGGGACTGGCCGCGGCGAGCAGGCGGAAGTACTTGTAGACATCCTCGGCGTAAGGCAGAATATCGGGCGCGCCGGAGACGTCTCCAAGGACCTTTGCAGGAGTAGGAACATTCTTCGACGCCGGAAGGTAGTCGACCAGTGGAGAGGTAAAGGTAGCATCCGTCGTGTATTTGTGGATGTGGTCCGTGTATTCCTGATCGATTGCCTGTTGCGGATCGCGGGCGAAGTTAGTATTCAGCGATTGAGAGGGGGCTGCGGCGCTGACAAAGGGAAGGGTACAAAGAAGCAGGGCCAGGCGAATGGGTCGCATAGTGTCCTTCTTGTGAAGTTCTGCCGGCACACATGAGGGGGCTCCCGGGAGACGCTACCATCACGCAGGATTGCGCGACACCCAAGCGGCAATCCGAAGGTACAAACTTGCATGGGGTTGAAAAGAAAGCGTTGAGCCTATTCAGGAGTGCTGGCTTGGATGAAACTATACGGCATCTACTTACACTTCCAAAAATGAAAACGTGTCAGCGATCTCGTGACTCTTCGAGGTTTCGTTATGACGGGGCGCAGAACCATGCCGCCCGATTTTCACCAGAGTGGAAATCAGCCCTTTTCAAGACCGCTCCGTATAAAGGATTTGGCATCCCAACGAGGGCGATCTGAAATATCGCGAAGGAGAAGTTTGTTTATGACGGATTATCGAGTAAATCGAGGAGAAGCGCAGGAGGACCAGTTTACGGCGGCGATTGAAAAAACGACGTCCCGGGTTCCATCGAGCGCGTTCCTGGCCCTCGCGTTGGGATCGATGGCGGTTTCAGCTACTTTCCAGGCGATGAGCAGAAAGCATGAAGCGCTGTTTATCGGTCAGTGGGCTGCGCCGTTTCTGCTGCTTGGCATCTACAACAAGATGGTGAAGCAGCACGGGTCGGACGGCATCAAGGGCGCAAAGAGCAACACCGGCGAGGGTTACGCGAGCTATCAGTCACCGGAACGGTCTTATAGCCAGACAGCGGCCGGAATCTAACGGCCGATCAAAAAAGGCAGGCGATCCAAAGATCGCCTGCCTTTTTGTTTTGTTCCACGTTCGGCTTGTTTACTCGCCGCGCGCGCTGACCGCTCCAGTTACAAGCACCTGCTGCGGAGCAGCTACCTTGGCAGAAGGCACGTGCAGGTCAACCTTCAGGGATTTCACCTCCGGTTTACCGTTGGACGGTGCCGTGAAGCTGACCTCGTACTGATTGCTCAGCCTGCGGCGGAGATCCTGGAAGAAGGGCTGCATCGAAACCGGGTTCCCGAGCCCTTGCCAATAGCTGTTGCCGCCTGTGGCTTGCGTGACCATCAGCAACAGATTCTGACCCGCATTGGATTCATAGCGCGTGCTATTGATCCGGCCAGTGTTCTGCCAGTAGATCGAATAGACAACAAGTCCTGCCCGCACAGAGTCCCTGATGGCTGTCTGCACGTACGGGTCTTCGGGGTCGAAGCGGCGCTCGTAGTTGTCTACTCCGTCAGTAACCATCACCACCTCGCGACGCGCTGTGCGATCGTGCGAGGGCCAGCTCTTCGCCAGGTCGGACAGGCAGAAGTAGGGGCTCGCGTTCTCGCCGGGGATACCGGTGCTGAGATGCAGGCCCTTGAGCACATCGGCGGCATTGGATGAGAGTTGCGATGAAAATGCCGCTCGCCCCTGCTGCATGTATGCGATGGCCATCTTCGTGTTCGGAGGCATTTCTTTCACGAAAGTCTTGATGTCATTGAATTGGGTCCCAAGGCTCGCTCGAGCTCCCGCATCGAGCAACAGAACGAGCTCGACGGGACTGTTGCTTTCCTGGAGTTGGTCGAAGCTGGTCACGGTGGATTCTTTGCCGTTCACCTTGACCTTGAGATTCTGCGCAGATATCTGCCCCGCGTTGCCGTTTTTCGCCGAAGGCAGGACGGTGACGATTGCTCGCCCCTGCCCTTGTTGATCGGTTTTCTGTGCGAATACAGGGAAGGCTGCCATCAATGTTCCGGCAGTGAGTGCAATTGCTGCTAATCCTGATCTCTTCATGTAATTAACCTCAGTTTTGGCGCCCCGCTCAACACCGCTCCTCCGGGGCAAATTCCAATCCTTTTCTCTCTATTTAGATGCCCGAGGGTGGAATTTGTTGCGGTGGCGCAGCTAACACTCACGGAACATGAGGGTTCCAATACCCCTCGAAGGCCCGTCGTGCAGGACTCTCTCGAAACCTTGGTTTTCATCAGATTTTGACCGGATTTTGATGAGCGTGTGTAAAGAAGCTTTGATGATTGCGTCGCAGCACTTCCCCAACTTGAGACAAGCAAGCACATCAAAGGAGAGCTTAGTGAGACAGGCAATCATGCGTCTGGCCGCACCGGTCTGCGCCGCAATCTTCATTTCGGCCCCTCAACTTCATTCCCAGCAACTTCCTCTACTCGCAGTGGGCACGCTCGACGAGTCCCGGGCAGGAGCATGGGCCGATGTATCAGGTCTGAACTACACACTCGAGAACGGTGTGCCGGCGAACAACCTTGGGGGCATGGGCTCTGCGATCACCTATGTGGGCGGGAATGATTTTCTGGCCCTGCCAGACCGTGGGCCGAATGCGGTGCCGTTTAACCCTGCCGTGGACGACACCGTCGCGTACGTCAATCGCTTCCACACCGTGCACCTCAACCTGACTCCGAACACGACAGGATCGGGCCTCCCATTCGAGCTCAAGCCCCTGCTGCAGCAAACTACCTTCCTTTGGAGCACGACACCTTTGGTTTATGGAAGCGTGAATGGCTCCGGTGTTCCGCCGATCAACGGTGTCATGCGCTACTACTTCACGGGTCGTTCAGACGGGTTTGACGCGTCGCAGAATTCGGGCGATCCAAACGACGCGCGCTTCGACACCGAAGGCATTCGCGTTTCAAATGACGGCAACAGCGTTTTCATCTCCGATGAGTACGGCCCGTACATCTACCAGTTCGACCGGAACACTGGCGTTCGGCTTCGGAGCTTTGCCTTGCCGTCGTCCTTCTACGTGCCGAACCTGTCGGCGGTGGGAAATACGGAGATCAGCGGCAACACGGTTGGCCGCACAACAAACAAGGGCATGGAGGGGCTGGCCATCACGCCGGATGGAAAGACGCTGGTTGGCATCGTGCAAGCAGCGCTTCTTCAGGACGCTGCTCAAAAGGGCGCAGCGGCCAAGGTGTTGCGCATCGTGACCATCGATATCGCTTCAGGCCAGGTGACGGGCCAGTTCGCGTACGGGCTGACTACCGGCTCAGGCGTAAGCGAAATTCTGGCTCTCAACAATCACGAGTTCCTGGTCGATGAGCGCGACGGCCACGGTCGAGCCGATGGCAGCCTGGCTGTGGTCAAGCAACTCTTCAAGATCGATCTCACCGGCGCGACCGACGTCGGCGCGATGGACGGCAAGACAGCCGCGGCAAACGAGGTCAAGAAGACATTGTTCGTGGATCTGGTTACGTCGATGAATGCTGCGGGCATCTCCGCAGCCGAGATTCCCGCCAAGATTGAGGGAATCTCCTTCGGCCCGGACCTGAAGGGCGGAGGCGAAACCATCCACACGCTCTGGGTAGCCAATGACAACGACTTCACACTGACCGTTCTGGACCCGGATGGCAACACGATCGCCAATCCCAACCAGTTCTTCGTTTTCGGCTTCAAGGACTCCGACCTCGGCGGATCGGCCTATGTGCCGCAATTTCAGGAAAGTCGGGAACTCCCGGCGTTCCTGAGGTAGGGCCCAGGGCGCCGGATGGCTAACCAGCCGCCGGCGCCTGAATCCTGAAAGGCCAGTCGATTATCTAAATAGAAGGCCTGACTTTCAGACGTTTATTGCACTTCCGCTTCCAATCCGCTAAACTTTATCTATGTGCTCGGGGCATAGCTCCGGGCCGTCAATTGCACCACGGCTTTTGGACCTGTTCGAGGCGATAAGCGCCAGGGTTTCAGGCGTATGGCCTCCAGGTTCCCCGAATAGGGGCTGGCAACTGCGGTGGGAGACGAGGATCTGATGGCTAAATCCAGCAAGAATATTGCGAAGGCGCGTGCGGCTGTAACCAAGCCGGCGTATCCGCTTTCTGAAGCGGTCACTCTGCTGCAGCAGGTGAAGTTCGCCAAGTTTGACGAAACAGTCGATCTGACCATGCGACTGGGTGTCGACACCCGGCATGCCGACCAGATGGTGCGCGGAACCGTCGTTCTGCCCCACGGACTCGGCAAGACCAAGACGGTTGCCGTGATCGCCACCGGCGATCGCCAGAAGGAAGCGCAGGATGCAGGCGCGGACTTCGTGGGCGGCGAAGAGATGGTCGAGAAGATCCAGAAAGAGAACTGGACAGATTTCGATGCCTTGATTGCGACCCCCGACATGATGAAGGTGGTGGGACGCCTGGGCAAGGTGCTCGGCCCTAAGGGCCTGATGCCGAACCCGAAGACCGGGACCGTGACGCAGGATGTAGCCGCTGCGGTGAAAGAGATCAAGGCCGGTAAGGTGGAGTTTCGTGCCGACAAGACCAGCCTGGTGCACGTGCCTGTGGGCAAGCTGAGTTTCGACTCGCAGAAGCTGATCGACAACGCGACGACAGTGATCACGTCGATCGTTCGCGCCAAGCCTTCAGCGGCAAAGGGCAAGTACATCAAGAGCATCACCATCAGCTCGACGATGGGCCCGGGAGTTCCGCTGGATCAGGCTGTAGCCGACGCCGCGGGCAAGCACTAAAAAACAGGATCAGAGATCAGGGGTCAGGGATCAGTCCTGACACTTGGCGCAAGACTCCAGAGAGATTCTGGCATAGAGATTTGAGATCGCGCCCGACCGGCGCATGAAAGCGAGGGCAGAGGCTAGGAGATAGGTTGGGGCGTACTGATCCCTGACCTCTGATCTCTGATCCCTGCCGGAGCGGAGCGAAGGCAATGGCAATTTCGAAGGCGAAAAAGACAGAGAAGGTCCGGCTGCTGGCAAAGGAGTTGGAGACCTCGACAACCGCTATCATCGGCACGTTCAGCAAGCTGACCGTTGCCAAGGACTACGAGCTGCGCAAGGTCATCCGCGAGGCGGGTGGCAAGTATCGCGTGGTGAAGAACAAGCTGGCGGCGGTTTCGAGCGAGAGCTCGCAAGTCGGTCCCGCGCTCAAGGGCCTCAAGGGTGTGAATTCGGTTGCGTTCACCTCGGGCGACCCGGTGGCGTTGGCCAAGGTATTCGCGAAGTGGGCCGGCGATAACGCCGAGTTCCAGTTCAAGCTGGGCATCGTTGACGGCAAGCTGATCGACGTGGCGGAGATCAAGGCTCTGGCCACAATGCCGGGCAAGGAGGAGCTCTTCTCCAAGCTGCTCTTCCTCATCAATGCTCCGGCGCAGCGTTTGGTCACCGTGCTCAATGCCACGGGCCGCGACCTGGCAGTGGTAATCAACCAGGGCGTGGAGAAGGAAAAGTTTACGGCGGCGTAGGCCGCGAGCAACTAGCTCCTGGCCTTGGCTTCTAGCCAGGCGGTGGAGGAGCTAGCAGCTAGAAGCTAGCGGCTGGTTGCTGTTTTCAAAGGTTTTGGCAGTAAGACATGCGGGAAGGGCGCGAGTCTGGCGCATCGGAAACTTACCGTTTGGGTTTGCGGCTGGGAATATCAATTTCGGATTTTGAATGGAGAAAAGACATGGCGGATCTCGCACAGTTGGAAGAACAGATTGTTGGCCTGAGCCTGCTCGAGGCTGCATCCCTGGTAAAGAAGCTCGAAGAGCGCCTCGGCGTCTCGGCGGCAGCGGCGGCTCCGGTCGCAGTTGCTGGCGGCGGCGGTGCGGCAGCGGCTCCGGCGGCTGAGGAAAAGACCGAGTTCCAGGTCATCCTCAAGGATGCCGGCGCGAACAAGATCAACACCATTAAGGCCGTCCGCGAGGTTACCTCGCTCGGCCTGAAGGAAGCCAAGGACCTGGTTGATGGCGCGCCGAAGGCGTTGAAGGAGAGCGCGACCAAGGACGAAGCCGAGGCGATCAAGAAGAAGTTCGAAGGCGTTGCGACCATCGAAGTTAAGTAATTTGGTACGTGACTTGCAAGACGAGCCGGGACGCGCTACGATAATCGTTGCGCGTCTTTTCGGCCCTGCGGGCATATCCGCAATTTGGGCGAAAACCACACGGCGCGTCTTGATTGAGTCAAAGGGCACATTGTTCGTATCCCCGGCTGGGCCAAGCAGCTTGGGAACCGACAAACTGTGAAGTTAAGTGCTCTAGTGTCAGCAGGATAGCGGGCTTCCTGTTGACGGATGTCGATTGGCAGGCGACGGGCAGCAGAAGCGAGCTTTGGGATCGGCGACAGGTTTTCAGCAAAAATCGGATGGGGGCACAGGCTTCATGCCGCGCTCGTGAGGAATTGCGTCCTCGCGGGCTTTCGTGTCTCTACCGCAGCGGATTAGGCGGTTCGGGCGAAATTTACGTTGCGTCTGCGGACATAACAGCCGGGATACACCGGAGGGGTCTGCTTCCGATGATGTGCAGTCGATGATCGTGCCAGGGTTTGTGATGCGTTTAAGCGTTCTGGAGATCGCTGTGAAGTGAAGTTGGCCGTGGCATTGGCCGACTTCGATGGCAGTCACTCTCGGATTCTTATAGCGCACTGTCCTGAGGAACAACAACGCCTGTGAGGCGATTTTCGGGACGCCTCAATTCAGTAAACACGCTTGGCGCGGGACACCGGAGCTTCGGCTGATCATTCGCCGCGGATTCCGGAGCAGGACTGGGGATGCGCAGTGAGCCAGTCTGAGCGATTCGGTTTGTTACGTCAGCAACTGCTGGTGCCTCGAGACTCGGGTGCCGGCCCGGCGCGATCTGTGATCAGTATCGGCCGGTTTGATGAGCCTCAGGAGTGATGCATGCCTAACGAGAAGCGCGCGATTCGCAGCCGGCTCGATTTTTCCAAGATTCCTACAGCCACCCAGATTCCCAACCTGATCGAAGTGCAGCGCCGTTCGTACGAGCG
>Ga0105248_10009152_pt1 | contig 10893 bp, 8 predicted proteins | sample KBSS34metaG_FD_81524 | JGI IMG/M metagenome (GOLD analysis project Ga0105248, IMG submission 81524) | Switchgrass rhizosphere microbial communities from Kellogg Biological Station, Michigan, USA - KBS S3-4 metaG | ecosystem: Host-associated > Plants > Roots > Rhizosphere > Soil | place...
CGATTTCGAGGCCTCCCTGGCCCGCGCCGGTCTGCTCGACGACACCATGCTCATCGTCTTCGGCGATCACGACGCCGGCTTCGCGCGCAACAACGCGCTGTCCGCGGCGATCGGCATTCCCGCCGACGATGCGTCGTGGGAGTTGAACGATCGCGTGCCGTTCGTGATCAAGTGGCCGCGGCGAGCGAGCCCCCACCCGACAGGTTGGCTGCCGATTGCCGCCGGACAGACCGATTTCGCACCGACGCTCCTTGCGCTGGTCGGCATCGATCCGTCGCGGTTGCCCTACATGGGCCGGAATCTGCTCGGACAGCCGGCGGACGTGCCGATCGTCCGGCCGTGCGGCGACTGGCTTGACCGCGCCCACGTGTTCATCAGCCGCAGCGCGGCCGAACGCGGAGACCAGTGCGACCGCACGTCGCCTGCCATCGGGGTCGATCCCTCGCTCTGTCGATCCGCCAACGCGCTGGCGGCGCGGACGCGCGACATTGCCCGCCTGGTCGTGACGGACCAACTGCAGGAGCGGCTCAGAGAGGCGCTGCGATAGAATGCCTCGCCGGCTGCATGCATACGAGCTTCAGAGACGCGACCACAGGACCTGTCAGAGCGTGAGGTCGTTCAATGCCCACGGCGCGCGGCGTTGGGCCGCGGCCATCAGTCTCGCGGTGCTGTTCGTGAGCCTGGCGCGGACGCCGCTGTACGCGCAGGATCCTCCGCCCCGCATTGGACCCTGGGTCGTCGACCTGCACGGAGTCATGCCGAGGTTCGGCGATGACCCGGCTCTGGCCCAAAGCCGGGACCTCAGTCAGGGCGAGCTGCCAGGCGTCGGCCTGGGTGTCACCGCGGGGGTTCACCTCTACCTTCCGAAGATGCTGGGCCTGACGGTCGGACTCGGGGGAGAAGGGTTGATCGGGCGATCGCATTCCGAGCCGCCCGGGCCCACTGTGGACCCGCGGACCGGTGCCAGCATTCCCTCAACGCTGCGGCCGGTGACCGAGACGTTCAAGTCGATCTCGCCGCAGCTCTCGTTGAACTTCGGCAATGGCAACGGCTGGAGCTACCTGAGCGTCGGTATCGGCGGATCGATCTGGTCGCTGATTCCCGAGGGGCTCGAGCCGCTGCCAGCCGACGAGGAGCGCATCCGGACGATCAATTATGGTGGCGGCGCGCGCTGGTTCATCAAGCCGCGCCTCGCCTTCAGCCTCGATGTCCGCCTGTACGAAATCGACAACGGCACCCCACAGCTGGGATACCCCGGCAGCCCGCGGACCGTCCTGCTCGTGATCGGCGCCGGAATCTCCATAAAATGAGTGCTCGAGCTGCAACCTCTGACGGTCGCAACACGTAGAAGTAGCTACAGATGGAGCCGCGGCCGCACCTGGACCGCCCAGCAGGCAGACTTGCTCGGCTCGCCGGCCTGGTGCTTGCGGGCCTCACCTGTGCGGCAGCCGCCGGCTTCTTCGTGCTGCCGCTGCTCGGCCGCTGGTTCGTTCGTGGCATCGAGCTCACCGTCGCGGCCTGTGTCTGGCTCGCGACTTCGATTGGCGTCGGGGTCAGCGTGTGGGACGTGCTCGGAACCATCGGCCGCGCATCGGTCGGCGCGCTCCTGACCCCGACCGGCTCGCTGGCCCTCTCTATCCTGGTGGTCGTGGGAATCACGGCGCTGTATTGGCTGCAGCGCCTGCTCGAATCTGAAGAAGGGTCGTCATCATGAAGCACGCCGTTTTGACCGCGGCGCTGGCGGCGCTGGTTGCGCTCCCGGCAACGAGCGGCGATCGACTGTTCGCGCAGTCCGGGTCCGATCAGCACGAGGCGCTGCGGCAGCAGATCGAGCAGCGCTTCGACATCATTCCACTGCCAAACGGCGTGGAGCTCCGTCCCAAAAGCGGAGACCGTCGTGTCCGCTCGATTGAGGTGACCGATGGGTCGATCGCCATCGACGGCGCCGCCGCGACCGGCGTCGAACTGCGGAACAGGCTGGGCGCGGATGCGGACGTAGTGCTCCGGCTGTCCTACCTCGACGCCGAGGCCAGGCGGCAGCTGCTCGGCAGCGCGCCGGCGCCGGAACGCTCCATCCAGCCGCCCGCCGAAGCGGTGCGGCCCGAGGATCGGCCCCTCCGCTCGGAAGACTCTCGGCGCGCCAGGCGGCGGGACCGCGGCGACCGCGACGGCAACGATCGCGTCAAGTTCGGCGGAAATCTGTCGGTCGAGGAGGGTGAAGTCGTCAACGGCGACGTGGTCGCGATTGGCGGATCGACACGAGTGAATGGCGAGGTGACCGGAGACGCCGTCGCGATCGGGGGCGGCCTCGAGCTTGGTCCCCACGCCAACATCCTCGGCGACGCCGTCAGCGTCGGCGGTGCCTTGAAGCGCGATCCCGGCGCGCGGGTCGGAGGCAAGGTCGTCGATGTCGGCGGCGGTGCCTTCCGCTTCGGGCGCTGGCCGTGGCAGCGCTTTGCGAGAGACCGCGGCTCCTTCCCGTTCGGCGCGACATTTCTCGGAGCCGCCGCCGGAGTGCTGGCCTTGATGGGCACGCTGATGCGCGTGGTGGTCCTGTGCCTGCTGTCGTCGATCGTGCTGTTTGTCGGGCGTGACTACGTCGAGCGCGTCAGTGCGCGCGCCGCCGCGGAACCGTTGAAAGCCGGGGCCATCGGTCTGCTCGCCCAACTCCTTTTCGTCCCGGTGCTCGTGCTCACCATCGTCGTCTTCGTCATCACCATCGTCGGCATTCCGCTGCTGCTGCTCGTGCCGTTTGCGATGCTGGCGTTCGGCGTGGTGTTCCTGATCGGCTTCACGGCGGTGGCGTACCACGTGGGCGGCCTGGCGAACGCGCGATTCTCGTGGAGCCATGCCAACCCGTACGTCACGGCGGTGACCGGCATCCTGCTCCTCGTGTCGCCCGTGTTGATTGCCCGACTGCTCGGTCTCGCGGATTGGCTGTTGTTCCCCATCACGGGGACCCTGGTGTTGCTGGGATTGCTCGCGGAGTACCTGGCGTGGACGGTGGGCTTCGGGGCGGTCGCGCTGCTCAGGTTCGAGCGCTCGCCGACGGTCCCGCCGCCCGCTACCGTGTAGTGATTCCTGAAGGTGAACCACCGAGAACACCGAGGGCACCGAGCCTGTTTTTCTCAGAGTCCTCGGCAACCCTTGACTGACTTCCGGCCGTTCGACGAATGAGCCACCGAGAACATAGCAGTCAGCAGCTGTTTGTTGTTCTCGGTGTGCTCGGTGGCCTCGGTGGTTTCCTGCGGCGCTAGCTGGGCAACCGGTAGGCGACCAGCTCGCCGGGGACGTTCGGCCCGCCGACGGCGACCACGATGTACTGCTTGCCGTTCAACATGTAGGTCATCGGCGATCCGCTCTGCTGCGACGGCATGAAGACCGCTCCGAGCTCCTTGCCGGTCGCCTTGTCGTAGGCACGGAGCATGGCGCCCCGACCTTCCGGCGTTGTCGTCACGCGCGGCTCGCCGGCGATGACCAACGTCTTGGTGACGAGCGTGCCGGCATTGCCGGTTTGACCGGTCCTCGGGATGGTGAGGCCCTTCAGGGCCGGATGGTTCTTGATGTTGTCCGGGGTTTCACCGTGCGCGACCTGCCAGACGATGTCGCCTTTGTTCAAGTCGATCGCGGTGATCCGGCCGTACGGCGGTTTGTAAAACGGCAGTCCCTGGACCGTGACGCCGCCGCCGCCGCCCTCACCCCCTTCGCCTGCTGGGGCCGCATTCGGGGCGCCACCTGCCGCGGCGCCGCCGCGTCCGGCCGGCGGCGTAGCCCTGGCGATACCAGACACCCAGCCGATGTCGTTGCCTGCCGGGGCCGGAATCAGGCTCAGCGTGCCCGGTGCGCTTTGCGAGAATACGTAAAAGATGTGGGTGTCCGGATCGTATGAGGCGCCGGGCCAGTTGGAGCCTCCTCCGGCGAGCGGCATGTGCAGTGTCGCCAGCGGTCCCTCGATCTTGCTGACGACGGCGGGCGTAAAGAGCGGGCCAAGCTTGTAGCGCGAAACGAGCTTGAGCGCTTCGGCGTGGAGCTCCGGCGTGAAATCAATCAAGTCGTCGACGGATACGCCCTGACGATCGTAGGCCGGCGGCTTGGTGACGAACGGCTGCGTGGGCGAGTACCACTCGCCCGGCACATCGCCTTTCGGCACCGGCCGCTCCACGATCGGCCACACGGGTTGACCGTTGGTCCGATCGAACACGTAGAGCCAGGCCTGCTTGGTTGGCTGCGCGATGGCTTTGATCGCCCGGCCGTTGACCGTGATGTCGGCCAGGATGGGGGCCGCGGCCATGTCGAAGTCCCAGATGCCGTGGTGCACGAATTGGAAGTGCCATTTCCGGACGCCCGTCTTCAGGTCGACGGCAACCAGCGTCTCGCTGAACAGGTTCGCGCCCGGCCGCGGGCCGCCGTAGTAGTCTCCCGTGGCGAGCTCGATCGGGAGATAGGCGAGATTGAGCTCTTCGTCGATGGCGACCTGGCCCCACACTCCGGTGTTGCCCGTGTATTTCCACGAGTCCTTCTCCCACGTCTCGTTGCCGAATTCGCCGAGGTTGGGGATGGTGTGAAAAATCCACAGCCGCTTGCCGGTCCGTACATCGAACCCGCGGATGAATCCCTTCACGTTCGTCTTGCCGCGCGGCACGCCGCCGGGACGATGAGCGGCCCCGATCACCACCACGTCGTTGCCGATCATCGGCGTGGCGTGCAGTCCCACTTCGCCGGTGACGAGATCGATGTCCTGATCGTTGTCCAACTTCAGGTCGACGATGCCGTCCTTGCCGAACCCGGCGATCTTGTTGCCCGTCTTGGCGTCGAGCGCGACCAGGCGGTAGCCGGGCGTGACGTAGAGAATCCGCTCTTCCCGGCCGTCGGTCCAGAACGCGAGCCCGCGTCCGGACAGCAGACGCGGCGCGTTCTGGCCGCGCGGCCCCTCATTTTCGCTGTGCATCCACAGCATCTCGCCGGTGCTCGCGTCGATCGCGACGACGGCGCGGCGCGTACCGGCGGTGGAGTACATCACGCCGCCGACGATGAGCGGCGTCGACTCGAACTGAAACTCCTTGCGCGGGCCGAGGTTCTCGGTCTTGAAGCGCCAGGCGATTTCGAGGTTCTTGAAATTGCCGGCGTTGATCTGATCGAGCGGGGCATAGCGATGGTTCGCGAGATTGTTGCCGTAGCTGCGCCAGTCGGTGTTGGCCGGAGCATTCTGGCCGAGCGCGGGCAGCGTCACCCAGGCGATCAAGCCGGCGATCGGTGCGATGCGCAGAAGCGAGGTGTAGAAAGTCCGGCTCACGCGTCCTCCTCGTGTCAAACAGGGCTTCGCCGAAAGGCAGCCGGCGCATTGTAACAGCCGGCAGCGGTCGACCAGCGCGGAAAAACGATCGCCAAAAGACGAAGGGCGCCGAACCTCAACGGTCCGGCGCCCAGACAGGCTCCAACCCGGCGGTGTTACTTCTTTTTCAATTCGGTGCCCAGTTGCTTGAGCGTCGCGGCCATGTCTTCGGCTGATGTCGCGGGCTTCACCATCTTGTCGATCGCGGTGATCTTCCCGTCCTTGCCGATGTAGAACGTCCAGCGGTTCGCGAACCCGCGTTCGGCGTTGAGCACGCCGTAGGCGTTGGCCGTTTCCTTGGCCGGATCGCTCAGCAGCGGGAAGTCGGCCTTCTGCGATTCGGCGAAGGCCTTGTTGCCCTTGTCGCCCTCGAGCGGATCGACACTGATCATGAAGTACTGGGCGTTGTACATCTTGATCATGTCGCCGTGCTCGGCGAGCGATTTGCACTCAATCGTGCAGCCCTGCGTAAACGCCTTCGGGAACCACGCCAGCACGACCGATTCCTTGCCCTTGAAATCGGCGAGTTGGTAGGTTTTGCCGTCGGTCGCCTGCAGCTTGAAGTTCGGCGCTTGATCGCCGACTTTGAGGTCGCCGGCCGCGGCGGGCACCGCCGCCATGCCGAGCCCCGTCAGGGTCAATACCATCAATACAAAAACAGCTTTCATATCACCTCCGGCGAGTTTAGACGCCCCGCGATTCTAATGCGTTTCCGGGGAATCACAAAGAGTATAGCCGCCCGCAACGCCATGAACAGGCCACGAAACAACGCAACACGAAAAGAGCAACCACCGAGATCGCCGAGGCCACCGAGGAAGAAGGGAATCCATGGAGCACGTTCTCGGTGTGCTCGGTCGTTGAATACCGCCTCAAAAACCTGCCATCAACGGCACCGGCTCGTGCGCCAGGAACTGCCGCAGTTCGCGCGCGGCCACGGCCAACCGGGGGTTTCCCGTTGCCATGTAGCAGTCGCGCCGGATGGTCAGGAACGTCAGCGTCCATGGCGCCTGCGGTTCGAGCAACTGGACGACATCTTGACACGACGCCTCGAACCCGACCCGGCGGGACAGCGCCGCCAACACCCCAAGCCGTTCGTCGTGAAGCGCGCGCAGGGCCAGCGGCGCGCGCAGCGCCTCGAACATTCGCGCGGCGATCTGGGGACTGCGGGCCGCGACGGCGCCAGCAAGCCCGACGGCGCGTTGCTTGAACCGATTCAGCGCCCACGGATCCGTCCGGAAATTCTCGAGCGCTTCTTCGAGCGCCGCCGCCGCATCGTCGAACCGCGCCTGCCGGAATCGCAGTGTGGCGAGGATCGTGTCGGCCTCGCCGGGTTGGTACGATCGGAGTTGCCGAATGTACTCAAGGGCCGTGTCCGACGCCGCCTCCGCTTCGATGTCGGCCAGCATTGCCGTTTCAGTCGGTCCGGCCGGCGGCTGCGACTGTTCTCGCCAGGCGGTGCGTGCGCCGATGAGGTCGGTGTCCCGGTAGTACCGGATCAATGCGGTCTGTCGCGCGTGCTCGCGGGCCACACCGCCTGCCTCGACTCCAGCCAGATGTCCATCGACGGCCTGATGGCCGACCCACGCGGTTTCGACGGCTTCCCAGTCGATCGACGCGGCATCGGCGAGAATCGGCCGCTCGCGTCCCGCGGACCGGGCCAGCATTCGCAAATCCACCAACAGCGATTCCTCCGATCCCACCGACCGGGCGAACCCGGATTCCACGACGTTGCGATCGTCGCTGTTGATGATGACGCCGGGCACCCGGACGATGAGCGGCGCCAGGCGCTCGTTCGCCACGAAATGCGCGAGCAGTCCATCCAGGTCCACGGCGCGCCACGCCGCGTTCAGCGCGCTCTTGAAGGGTTCCTCCTGAATCCGTCTGGCGAGCGCGTCGGCGCGGTGGATGAGCGACCGCTTCGCGGCAATCAACACGAGATCGCTGCCGCCGGCCTCCCAGGCTTCGACGTACGGAAAGACCGATGCCAGCGTGGCGTAGACCGTCTTGAGCGTCGGCGCATCGATTTCGTAGAGCTGCACCCACTGCAGAAAGAGGCCGCCGTCGCTCAGCCGCTGGCTGGCGGTCTGGTAGTACTCCTGCGTGAACAGGCTGGCGACGCCGGCACGAAACGGGTTGGACGGCTCGGACGCGATGAGGTCGTAGTGGTCGCGCGCGGTGAGCAGCGTTTCGCGCGCGTCGCCGATCGTGATGTGCACCTTGGGGTTGCGCAGGACGTCGCGGTTGACTTCGTCGCAGGCGCGCGCGATGTCGACGATCAGCGGCTCGAGCTCGATCACGTCCACGCGGTCCATCGTCGGCACCGCACCCAACCATCCCGCGGTACTGCCGGTGCCCAGGCCGATCACCAAGGAGCGTCGCGCGTCGGGGTTCAGGATGGCGCCGAGCAATCCCAGCATCACCTGCGTGCCGGCGTCGGTGCGGGCGCTGCCATCGCCCTTGCCGTTGACGATGAAGGAGTAGCCGGCGGGCTCGAGCGAGAGCGCGACGCTGCTTTCGGTGCCGTCTTCGTCCCACACGATGGCGCGCTGAATCGAGCGGCTCCATTCGCGCAGCTGATTCCACGACGAGATGGTGGCTTGTGCGCGTCCCGCACCGATGCCGCTGTGACGCCAGACGGCGGTGGGACCGGTCGCCAGGAAGCACAGCGGCACGACGAGCGCGACGGCGAGCGGCGCTGCGATGGCGCGCCGGGCGCCTCGCTGCCACGACAGCACGAGCGTAGCGATGCCGAGCGCGACAAGCGCCAACGCGGCGGCGCGCCAAGCGCCGGGTGCGGACAGCGACGGAAGCAAACCGAAGCCGCCGGCGAGCGATCCGGCGATCGCGCCGATCGTGTTCGAGGCGTAGACGGCGCCGATCTGTTGTCCGATGCGTTCCCGCCCTCGACCGAAGAGCGCGATGAGCAAGGGAAATTGAAAGCCCGCCGCAACGGCCGCCGGCAGGACCACGAGCGCCGTGACGATCGCCCAGCTTGCCACCTGGGCCGCGAAGCCGATGCGTGCCAGGGGACGAAGCACCAGGGCCAACAGCGCAATCCGATCCCCGAGGGCGAAGGGTAGTGCGATGGTTGCGGCCTCGAGCAGGCACGTCCACGTAAACACCCTCAGCATCGTGGGCCGCTCGCGCATGGCTGACGCGTACCACAGACCGCCCATCCCGATGCCCGCGAGGGCGACAGCCAGGATCAAGCCGAAGGTGAAGACCGATCCGCCGAGCAGCGGTCCGAGCATCCGGTACCAGATCAGTTCCATCAGGAAGAACACAAAGCCGGCGATGCTGGATGCGACGAGCACAAACCACACCGGCGTTGGGCGTTCATGATTCGCCGGGAGTGATGGCGTGACCTCCTGGTGCCCGGGCACGGCGCTGGTCGGTGTCCGCTGGCCGCGGGTTTTCCTGTCTCGAACATCACCGCGTTTCCCGTCCCGTGACTGAGTCGCGTCGTTCTTGTCTGGCGTTCGCCTTCGGATGAACGTTGCCCGGACTCGCTGGGTGTCGTCAGCGGCGTCCGCGACGGCGGTAGTGTCGGCCTCCAGGTGGACCGTGGCGAGCCCGCGATCGATCCGCCACGCTGCGATCGCGATGAGCCCATTTACCGCGGCGGCCAGCCACAGCGTCTCGCGCGTGCCAAAGTGCTCGAGCAGATAGAAAGTGGCGCCGAGACAGCCGGTGACCGCGCCCAGCGTGTTCGTCGCATACAACATCGCGACCCTGCGACGCCCGCTGTCGTCGTCCGCCATCACGCTGCGGACGGCGGCCGGTAGCGTGCCTCCCATCGCAATCGTCGCGAGCCCCAGCACAAGGGTCGTGAGAACCAGGCGTGCCAGCGTTCCGACGATCAGCCCCAACCGGGGGGTGCCGCCGACACCGATATACAGCGTGCGCACCAACGAGAGCAGCCACGGACTCGCGGCCGACGACAGCGCCACGATGGCTTCGAGCCGCGCGTACAGGAGAAGAGGCCGCGCGTGAGCATCCGCGCGCCGGCCCAGCAGCAACCCGCCAGCGCCGAGACCGCCGACGAAGATGGCCAGCACGGCAGCCGATGCCGCGGTCGACGCCCCGAAGATCAGCCGGAGCTCTCGCACCCAGCCGATCTGGTAGATCAGGGCACAACAGCCCGAGCCGAACAGCAGCGCCGCCACTGCCGCCGTGTGTTTACGCACGCCAGATTGTCACGCGTCCGCTCGGCGCGCGCCAGTGGGTGCGCCGGGAGCGACAGGGAAGACACCGGGCCAGTGCCCGAAGAGCGAACGTGGGTCGCGATCGCTCGCGCCGCGTGTCATTCTCGACCGGGAGCCGGCGGCTGCATGGTGTTGTGGAACGAGGCGATCTGCCACCCTGGCGCCACTCGTGTGAGCACCATCGAGAACAAGGCGCGATGGCGACCGGCGAGTGGTCCCGATGGCACGTCGAGGACGGCGTGCACGTGCACCAACGCGAAATCGGGCCCGAGAAGGCGAGCGGCCTCGACTGTATAGCGGTTCATGCTGCCGGCATAGACGGAGCGGAAGATCCCCGCGTGGCCCGCGGCCACCGCCGCACGGCCCCGAAAGTGCTCCGCACGAATGTTCACGAAATCGGTGTCATCGGTAAACGGCGCGGCGAACGCGTCCGCGTCCCCGGCGTTCCATGCGGTTTCGAGCGATGTCACGAGCACCTCGATGGCGGTGCGGTCCTCTGCGCTGAGCGGTGCGTTCACCGAATCCTCCTGGCAATCGTCCAGGGCTCTGTCTGCGGGTTGAGCCCTGACTCGCGTCATGATGGCATACGCTCTGGCGCGTTGCTCGCAGGATCACCAGGGCCGTTCAATGGGCTTGGGTGGCCTTGCCGGAACCACGCTTGATTGTCTGGCTGAACTGGAGCATTTGCGCCATGTTCATGGTCTGACCGTCGAGCGTGAGCGCAATGACCGCCCAGATGGGCGCGCAAGCCCCGATGATGATCGCACTCTTCATGCCGGGTCTTGATGAGATGCGCCCCGGTGGCGTCAGCCTGACTTTTCCGCCGCGGCCCGGATCGTCTCGATGAGCGTGTCGAGATCCGATTCGCGCGTCCTGAAGTTGACGATGCAGGCGCGCAGCGCCAGCCGGCCACGTAGTTCGGTGGCCGTGAGATACACGCGGCCCTCGCGCTGGACGGCGTCGAGCACCTCACGATTGAGGCGATCCACCTCGGCGTCGTCGCCGCGCAGGCGCCCCGGTACGTACCTGAAACAGGTGACGCTGAGCGGGCCGGCGCTGACCAACTCGAAATCCGTGGCGGCCCGCAGCCGCTGCTGGAGCGCGCGCGCCATAGCGATGTCGTGGGCGATGGCGTCCCGGTAGCCATCGAGGCCCGCGTGCCTCAACGCCATCCAGAGCTTGAGCGCCCTGAACCCGCGGCTCTGTTGAATGCCGAACTCAGAGAACCAGCGCAGGGCGGCGTCGTCGCGCAGATAGGGCGGCACGAGCGAGAACGTGTCCCGCATCGCTCGCGCGTCCCGGATCAGCGCGCAGCCGCACTCGACCGGCACGTACATCCACTTGTGAGGATCGATC
>Ga0105248_10009153_pt1 | contig 10892 bp, 10 predicted proteins | sample KBSS34metaG_FD_81524 | JGI IMG/M metagenome (GOLD analysis project Ga0105248, IMG submission 81524) | Switchgrass rhizosphere microbial communities from Kellogg Biological Station, Michigan, USA - KBS S3-4 metaG | ecosystem: Host-associated > Plants > Roots > Rhizosphere > Soil | place...
CGCTCGGTGATGAGCGAGATGGGCAAGGCGATGATGGGCACCGGCGAGGCCGACGGCGACAACCGCGCCATCGAAGCCGCCGAAAAGGCGATCTCCAACCCGCTGCTCGACGGTGTCAGCATGAAGGGCGCCAAGGGCGTCATCATCTCGATCACCGGCGGCGAGGACATGCGTCTGATGGAGGTCGACGAGGCCGCCAGCCACATCAAGGAGCTGGTCGACCCCGATGCCAACATCATCTGGGGCTCGGCGTTCAACAACGACCTGGGCGGCAAGATCCGAGTCTCCGTGGTCGCGACCGGCATCGAGGCCGACGCAATGACCGCCCCGCAGCCGGGCAAGGTGTTCAGCTTCCCCGCGCGCACGACCACAGCGACTGCGGCTGCGGTCGAAGAGGAAGCGCCGGCGATCGAGGAAGATGCGATCGAAACCACCGCCGAAGAGGATGAGGACGAGCTCCTGCTCGGCGCCGATGACATCCTCACGAGCCCGGTCGGCTCGGCGCCGATCGCCCCGCCCGAGGACGACGACGTCGGCGACCAGCCGACGGCAGCCGGCGGGACGCTGTTCGAGCGCATGTCGAACATCGCTCGGGGCGCGCCAAAGGCGCAGATCGACGAGGACGAGGCGGGCTACAAGCAGGCCCCGATCGACATCCCGCGGTTCCTCAACCGACAGAACAATCAGTAGCGCAAGCGCTGGTTTTGGAGGAGGGCGGTCCCATGGGCCGCCCTTTTTCGTCGGCTAAACCCACTTCCCGCCGTCCGACCCGCACGGCTCACCGTAAACCCTCTAGCCAGAAAGACCTCGGCAAGATTCTGTGTCGCACGGGGAAGGTGTGATGCGGGGTTTATTGCAATTTCGATTGGCGGGAGCGCTTGCGTGCGCGTGCGCCGTCCTGGGCGCGCCGGCAGCCGCGCAAGGTAGCTACTCGCCTTATGACGAGAGCCCGGCAACGGCGCTCGCGCGCTACGTGCGCACGCTGGCTTCGGATCCGACCGACTTCCAGTCGCTGATCGGCGCCGGCAAGGCCGCGCTCGAGCTCGGCGACGCCCAGGCCGCTGCTGGTTTCTTCGCGCGCGCCGACGACGTCGACCCAGGGAGCCCGCTGCCCCAGGCCGGAATGGGCGCGGTATCGGTCGCGAACGGCAATCCCCAGGCCGCGCTGCCCTATTTCCAGCGGGCTCAGCAGCGCGGCGCGTCGATTGCGAGCTTCGCCTGCGATCGCGGGCTCGCCTACGACCTCCTCGGCCAGCAGGCGAAAGCCCAAGCGGACTATCGCGTGGCGCTGAGTGGGCGCGACGGAGACGAAGCAAGGCGCCGCCTCGCACTCAGCCTGGCGATCAGCGGTGACCGCAATGCCGCGTTGCAGACGCTGGCGCCGCTTGCGGCGCGCGGCGACGCCGGCGTTCCGCGCGTCCGCGCCTTCGTCTTCGCACTGACCGGTGACAGCAATGCGGCGATGAACGCGATCAACGCCGCAATGCCGGGCAGCTGGGCGCGGGTCGCGCCGTTCGTGCAGCGGCTGCCGGCGCTTACGGCCGGACAACGGGCCGCGGCGGTCAACCTCGGCATCTTCCCCGACAGTGGCGACAACGCGCTTGCGTCAAACGCCCCGGCCGGTCCGTCGGCGGACCGGCTCGCCGACCTCGAGGCACTGCTGCGCGTCGCGCCGGCCCCGCAACCAAGCCAGCCCGCTACGGTCCAGGCGCCCGCGCGCACGGTGCAGGCCTCCTACGCCAGGTCCGCCATGCAGGCCGCGCGGTTCGAGTCGAAGATCTGGCTGCAGCTGGCGAGCGGGCCGGACGATGCGGGCCTGTCGAGTGAATTCCGGCGCCTGCGTTCGAAGAATCCGGACCTGTTCGATGGCCTCAAGCCCTATGTCGCGCGGACCGCGGGCGGCGCGAGGCTGCTGGTCGGGCCGTTCCGTGGCCGCTCCGATGCCGAGATCCTTGCCGAGGACTTTGCGACGGTCGGGATCGACGCGTTGAATTTCACCAATTCCCAAGCCGACAGGATTGCGCCACTTGCGGCGGAATGACGCTTCCGCCGCTCGTCGCTTCTAGTCCATCGGGATCGCGCGGGCGGCTCCACGTCGAGGACGCGTCAGGCCCGCGGGGCCCACGCGACATTTTCCAGCGCGACCGCGACCGGTTGATCCACTCGGTTGCCTTCCGCCGTCTTCGTCACAAGACGCAGGTGTTCGTCGCGCCGGATGGCGACCATTATCGGGTGCGGCTGACCCACAGCCTCGAAGTCGCGCAGATCGGCCGGACCATCGCCCGAGCGCTCGGCCTCAACGAGGATCTGACCGAGGCGCTGTGCCTCGCACACGACCTCGGCCACCCCCCGTTCGGCCACGCCGGGGAGGACGCGCTCGACGCGGCGCTCAAGGAAGGCGGCGGGTTCGACCACAATGCGCACACGCTGCGCATCGTCACCCGGCTGGAGACACCCTATCCCGGGTTCGGCGGCCTCAACCTCAGCTGGGAAGCGCTGGAGGGGCTCGCCAAGCACAACGGGCCCATCGCCGAGCCGACCTGGGCGATGGCGGAGGCCAATGCCGAATGGGACCTTGAGCTGGGCAGCTTGCCAGGGCTCGAGGCGCAGGTCGCGGCGATCTCCGACGACATCGCCTACGACAATCACGACATTGACGACGGGCTTCGCGCCGGACTGTTGGAGCTCGACGAGCTGGTCGAGCTGCCGCTGGTCGCCCGGCTATGGAGCGCGATCGAAGTGCGGCACCCGGGTCTTAGTCTGGATAAGAAGCAGCGGGCGCTGGTCCGCGACATGATTGGGTACATGGTCGGCGACGTACTCCAAGAGACCGAACGGCGCGTGCGAGAAGCAGGTGTTCAGACCATTGCCGAAGTCCGTTCGGCCGGGGCGCCGCTCGCCGGCTTTTCCTCGGGTCTTACGGCCGAGGAGCGCGAGCTGAAGGCGTTCCTCTACAAGCGGCTGTACGGCCTGTCCGAGCTGGAACCCGTACGGAAGGAGGCCGAGCGGGTCGTTGCCGGGCTCGCGGCAGCCTATCTCGCCGATCCGAGCCTGCTGCCGGAGTCGTGGCGGCGGGGCGGAGACTCGGTCCAGCAGCTGCGCACGATCGGCGATTTCGTGGCCGGTATGACGGATCGCTTTGCGATTGCGCGGCACGAGGAGCTGGTCGGCCCAGTGCACCTGCCCGCAAGCCGCTTTTAAGGTCAAAGAGGGGTTAAACCGGCCTTCACAGCGGGTTCACCCGGAGCGCGTTGTGCTTTGTTAATTTATCGTTTACAAAAGTCGATCAGATTTTTGGGGTAATCGGTATGTCCAAGCTGATCGCTTCGGCAATGCTCATGCTTGTAATCGGGAGCCCGGCCGTCGCAGAATCCACCTTTAACGGTAGTCAAACGGTGGGAACATTCTCGGCGACGTATACAATCGTTACCGACGGAGTAACCGGCCCTCTGGACTCCAGTAACATCATCTCGTGGTCGGTGACGCTCAACAATGGCAGTTTGACACCGAGCTTTAGCAACTCGGATGGAGGCGCCCTGTACTTAGTCAATTCACAACTCTCGTCCGATGGGGTCAATCTCCTGTGGGATTATGGTCTAGGCGATTCGAACACTGATGGGTATGCTTATTTTGTGAATGGGGCTGAACCCCGCAGTTTTCTGTGCTTTCAGTTGAACGGTTGCGTTGATGCCAGTAGGGGCAGTGTCTGGATAGCAGACCCCTGGCCCATCGCAGTACAAACGACCAGTCAGCGGGGTCAGCAAATCATTGCTTCAATTTCGGGCGCCGTTCCAGAACCTGCTACGTGGGCCATGATGCTCCTTGGCTTTGGCGGCATCGGTCTTGCAATGCGCCGTCGTCGCTTTGAACTCGCTCGGCCGGCCTCGCCGCCGCCTATCGCGCGGACGCGTCGCTGATGCCGCAATGGTGGCAGCGCGAGGACGGCGAGGTGGAGGGTCTGCCCACCATCGGGGACTTCATAGCCGGGATGACCGACCGGTTTGCGATCGCCCGGCACGAGGAGCTGGTCGGACCGGTGAACCTGCCCGCTAGCCGTCTTTAGGGTTACAGCTTTGTAAAGTTCCGCTTCACAGGCGGTTCAGCCGACCGAGAGCTATTTCCGGCTCGAGGAGACGGGGATGCTTGTCAGCACGATCGCGCTCAATCGCTTCGGCCTCGGCGCACGGCCCGCCGATCCGCCAATCAGCGATGCCAAGCGCTGGCTGCTCGGACAATTTGACCGGTTCGAGCCGCGGCCCCAGGCGCTGGCGCAGGTCCCGAGCCGGACCGCGGTGGCGACCGAGCTGGCCGAATATATCGAAGAACAGCGGATGTTCGGACAGGCCGGCAAGCGCCGGCTCCAGCAACAGCCTGCCTCGATGCCGACCGGCGCGATGCCCCAGCAAGCCGACGAGAAGCAGGTCGACCCGGTCAAGCGCTACCTTCGCCAGAACATCCGCCAGAACTATCTGGTGATGAGCTCGGCGCGGCTCGAGGCGGCGCTGGCCAGTGACAGCCCGTTCGTCGAGCGGCTGGTCCATTTCTGGGCGAACCATTTCGCCGTGTCGGTCGACAAGCTGCCGGTGATCGGGCTCGCCGGGCTGATGGAATTCGAGGCGATCCGCCCGCACGTGCTGGGTCGCTTCTCCGACATGCTGCTTGCGGTCGAGCAGCATCCCGCGATACTGGTCTATCTCGACCAGGCGCAATCGATCGGGCCCAATTCACGGGCCGGCCAGTTCGCCGCGATGCGTGGCGGCAAGGCACGTGGCCTCAATGAGAATCTCGCGCGCGAGATCATGGAGCTGCATACGCTCGGAGTCCGCACCGGCTACAGCCAGGCGGACGTGACCGAGTTTGCGCGGGCGCTGACCGGCTGGACGGTCGGCGGAATCGGTCGCGGCCCGGCGGCCCGCCTGCTCGGCAATGCACCCGCCGGTTCGTTTCAGTTCGCCGACTTTCTCCATGAGCCGGGCGATCGGACGATCATGGGCAAGCGCTACCGCGACGCGGGCGAGAACCAGGCGCGGGCAGTGCTGATGGACCTCGCAGCGAGCCCGGCAACCGCGAGGCATCTCGCGACCAAGCTCGCGCGCCATTTCGCTGGCGACGAGCCACCGCCGGCGCTCGTCGACCGGCTCAAGGCGTATCTCGCCAGCAACGGCGACCTCACGACCGTCTATCGCGCTCTGATCGATGCGCCCGAGCCGTGGGCGACGCAGCCGCTCAAGTTCAAGACGCCATGGGAGTGGAGCGTCTCGGCGCTTCGCGCGGTGGGATCGCGCGATGTGCCTGCCCAGGCTGCTGCGGGCCTGATGAAGCAGCTTGGCCAGCCGACCTGGCAGCCGGGTTCGCCCGCCGGCTGGGACGATATCTCCGCCAGCTGGGCGGCTCCGGAAGCGCTGGTCCTGCGGGTCGAGGCCGCGCAGCGCATCGCCGACCGCGCCGGTTCAGGCGTCGACGCGCGAGCGCTCGCGGAAAAGCTCTATCCGGGGTCGCTGAGCGAAGCGACGCGAACCGCCATCGCCCGCGCCGAAAGCCCCGCCGAGGGCCTCGCACTGCTGCTCGTCAGCCCCGAATTCGTGAGGAGATGAACATGCTCACTCGCAGGTCATTCATTGGTGCAACCGGCGCTGCAGCCGGCGTGGCGACGCTCGGGCTGCCGGGAATAGCGTTCGCTCGCGCCAATACTGACCGCCGCTTCGTTTTCATCATCCAGCGCGGCGCCGCGGACGGGCTGCACATCGTCGCCCCGACCGGTGATCCTGCCTATGCGGGCCTGCGCGGCGATTTCGCCGAGGACCTGGCGCAGGGGGCGAAGCTCGGTTCCTTCTTCACGCTGCACCCCGCGCTGGCCGAGACCGCGAAGCTGTACGCGGGCAAGCAGGCGCTCTTCGTCCATGCGGTCGCCTCACCCTATCGCGACCGGTCGCATTTCGACGGACAGAACGTGCTCGAGACGGGCGGGTCCGCGGCCTATCGCCTGCGCGACGGCTGGATGAACCGGCTGCTTGGTCTGCTTCCGGCCGACGAGGCGAAAGCGCTGGCGCTCTCGACCACCGTGCCAATGGCGCTTCGCGGGAGCCACGAAGTCACGTCCTACGCGCAATCGCAGTTGCCGAGCGCGACGGATGATTTGATGGCGCGGGTCAGTGCACTCTACGCCAGCGACCAACAGCTCCACGGCCTGTGGAGCGCGGCGATGGACACGCGGATGAAGGCTGGCGACCCGATGCAGGCGGGCGGCGGCCAGAATGGCGCCGCAATCGGCGCTCTCGCCGCGAAGATGCTGTCGGATGATGGCGCGCGGATCGCGATGATCGAGACCAACGGCTGGGACACCCACTCCGGCCAGCGCGGGCGGTTGAACGTCCAGCTGCGCAACCTCGACCAGCTCCTCGCCGCGCTGAAGTCCGGGCTTGGCGCGGATTGGGGGAACACCCTGGTCGCGGTCGCGACCGAGTTTGGCCGGACCGCGCGACCGAACGGCACCGGCGGCACGGATCACGGCCAGGCTTCGGCGGCGATGCTGCTCGGGGGCGGGGTGCGCGGCGGCGCCGTCATCGCGGACTGGCCCGGCCTGTCGAGTGGCGCGCTCTACGAGGGCCGGGACCTCAAGCCGACCACCGACCTCGACGCCTTGATCGCCGGCGCGCTGGCGCAACATTATTCGCTCGAGCCGCGACGCGTGATGGCGACCCTGTTTCCCGAGAGCCGAGGGAACGCGATTGGGCATCCCTTGATCGTTTCGTAACCGCGTTGAACCGCATTTCCTTAACCCTGAACGCCGATGTCTGGCGCCATGGGGTTCAAGCGGAAAACCTGCCGGGCGATCGGCGCTGCAATGCTGTGTCTGTGGGCAGCCCGAACTACGGCTGAGCCGCGTGAACCGCTGACCATCACAAGGCTGGCCGATCCGGGGAGGCTAGAGCCCATTGGCGCATCGGCCACCGCGTCCCCTTCCGACGGATCGCTGGCGTTCAACGAGTTCAGCCGCAGCATCATCGAGGACCTTCGGGCCGAGCAGGAGTCCATAGCGGCCAAGTGCCGTTCGATGCCCGGTGCGTCAGCCCCGATCGTCGACCGCTGGTCCTGGGAGGCGCGTTGCCGCTACCAGCGGCGCTGAGCGCCGGGCAGGCGTGACCTTCGACCAATGCTGCGCTAGAGCCGCCGCTTTCCAGCACTGGTGGAAGCGATTTGAGCCTCTACGCCCAATATGCCGCGCTCCTTGACGGAGTGCTCGACGATCTCGTTGCCGACGGCGCGCTGCCGGCGGAGATCGACCGGAAGAATGTGACGGTAGAGCCGCCGCGCGATGCCGCGCACGGCGACCTCGCGACCAATGCAGCGATGGTCCTCGCCAAAGGCGCGGGCACGAACCCGCGCGCGCTGGCCGAGGCGATCAGACCGAAGCTCGAAGCACTGCCGCCGGTCACGTCGGTCGAGATCGCCGGGCCGGGGTTCATCAACATCCGACTGACGCCGGACGCGTGGCGCGACGAGCTTCGCACCATCCTTCGCGAAGGCGACGCCTACGGCGCCTCGGCCATCGGCAGGAACGAGCGCGTCAACGTCGAATATGTCTCCGCCAACCCGACCGGGCCGCTGCACATGGGGCATTGTCGCGGCGCCGTGGTGGGCGACAGCCTCGCGCGCGTCCTCGAAGCGGCAGGCTTCCGGGTCACGAAGGAATATTATGTCAACGACGCGGGGGCGCAGGTCGATACGCTCGCCCGGTCGGTGCACCTCCGCTACCTCGAGGCGCTCGGGCAGGACACCGGCGACATCCCGCCGGGGCTCTATCCGGGCGAGTATCTCCAACCGGTCGGGACGATCCTCGCAGCCGAATATGGCGACGACTACGCCGACAAGCCGGAGGCCGAGTGGCTGCCGGTGTTCCGCGAGGCGGCGATCAAGGCGATGCTCGACCTGATCCGCTACGACCTCGGCCTGCTGAACATCCATCACGACCTGTTCTCGTCCGAGGCCGAGCTGCACGCCAACGGCGCGGTCGACGAGGGGATGGAGGTGCTGCGCTCCAAGGGCCTGGTCTATGAGGGCACGCTGGAGCGGCCGAAGAGCCTCGATCCGCACGACGAGTGGGAACCGGTCGAGCTGACCTTGTTTCGGTCGAGCCAGTTCGGCGACGACCAGGACCGGCCGATGAAGAAGTCGGACGGCAGCTGGACCTATTTCGGCGCCGACGCCGCCTATCACTGGCAGAAGGCCAAGAACGCCGACCACCTGGTCAACATCTGGGGCGCCGACCATGCCGGAACCGTCAAGCGCGTCCAGGCGGCAGTGAAGGCGCTGACCGACGGGCGCGTCGACCTCGACGTCAAGCTGGTCCAGATGGTCCGCCTGTTCCGCGGGGGCGAGCCGGTCAAGATGAGCAAGCGCGCCGGCGATTTCGTGACGCTGGCCGAGGTGGTGAACGAGGTGGGCAAGGACGTCGTCCGCTTCATGATGCTGACCCGGCGTGCCGATGCACCGCTGGACTTCGACTTCAACAAGGTGGTCGAGGCCTCGAAGGACAATCCCGTTTTCTACGTCCAGTATGCCCACGCCCGCATCAGCTCACTGAAGCGCAAGGCGGCGGAAGCCGGCGTCGACCTCGCCAGCGATGCGGACTTGTCGCTGCTGGACGAAGAGGAACTCGCCGTGGTGAAGCGCGCCGCGCAGTACCAGCGCGTGGTCGAGGGCGCGGCGATGGCGCACGAGCCGCACCGCATCGCTTTCTACCTCTACGATCTGGCAGCCGAGTTTCACGCGCTCTGGAACCGCGGCAACGACGATCCCGAGCGGCGCTTCCTGATTGAAAAAAATCCACAAATTTCGCGCGCGCGACTGGAACTCGCACGTGGAATCGCGCAGATCATCCGAAGTGGTCTCGACCTGATGGGCGTGACCGCAACCGAGGAGATGCGTTGATGAGCCGCGTTCCAGCGGCGACCGGCATGGACCGGCTGCCGTGGCTTCCCGATGAGCCTGCGTCGCATAAGCCGCCGCGCAGAAGCGCAGGCGCGATCGGTGTCGCCATGATCGCCGTCCTGGCGGTCGGTGGAGCGGCCGCGTGGTTCGGAGCGCACAGCATCGAGCAATCTGCGCCGCCGCGTTCGGTGCCGCCGCGGGCGGTGGCGAAGGTCCGGCTTCCAGCGGCCCGGCCCGCGGAGCCGTCGCAACCGCAGGTCAAAATCGCGCCGCTACCCGAAGTGGAGCCAATCGTCGCGCCGCCGATGCCAGTGATCCAGCCGCCGCCGGAGGTGACGCGTACACCCGCGAAGGTGATAGCTTCGCCGGCAGCGGCCGAGCCGCAACCCTCCGTCACGGAACCACCGGCCAAGCGCGCGACTTCTGCGAAACTGGAGCCCTGGCCCGTTCGAGTGATCGAGGGCGCCGCCGGGCGTCTCGTGCGGGTTGGCGCCTTCTCGTCCGTCCACCAGGCGAAGCGCGGCTGGTGGGCCATCGTTCGTGTCAATCCGACGCTGGAGCGGTTGCCGGCGCTGGTCGTGCCGGTGCAGTCCTTGCGCGACGGCCGAATCTATTATCGGCTGCAGATGGGCACCACCTCGCAGGCCCACTCGGCCGTCCTCTGCCAGCGGATGCGGATGATTGCTCAGCCCTGCGTCGTCATCGGGGCCGCCTAGCGATGAGCGACGAGCGCGCCTTCGACGAGCCCTTGCCCTGGCTTGCTCCCGTCGAGGACGAGGACGAGCCGCGCGGCATTTCGGCCCGGCGAATGCTGGCGGCGCTGATGGTGGTGTTGATTGCGGCGCTGATTGTTGCCGCGACCTTCTTCTGGATTGGACGGCGCGACAGTGCCGCCAACGGCCCGGCGGCGCTGATCCGGGCGCCTGCGCAGCCATACAAGGTGAAGCCGCCCACGGCCGGCGGCCTCGACGTAGCCGGTGAAAGCGAGACGGCTTTCGAGACGAGCGCCGGCGAGGACCGGGACTCGCAGCTCGACCTCAACAAGCTGCCCGAAGCCCCGGTCGCCAAGCCGGCGCCGCCGGAACCTGCGCCCAAGACGCTGCCGGCAAACGAAACCAAGATTCCGGTGCCCCCAGAGCCCAAGCCGAGCGGCGCTCCGGGCGCCGTCGTTCAGCTTGGCGCCTTCGCCAACCAGGCGCAGGCGGAGCGTGCGTGGACGGCACTGTCCGCGCGGTTCCCGAGCGTCGCGGCGCTGAACAAGATGATCGTTCCGTTCTCCGGCGGGATCCGGCTGCGCGCCGGCGCGGCCTCTCCGGCCGCTGCCAAGCAAGTGTGTCAGACTTTGCGGGCTGCCGGCGAAAACTGCTTCGTTCCGTAACCGGCGCCGCATGCAAGCTGCGATCTACGGATTCGAAGGTGCGGCGCTGACGGACGACGAGCGGCGCTTCTTCCGCGATGCCGATCCGGCCGGGTTCATCCTGTTCCGCCGCAATTGCGAACATCCCGAGCAGCTCCTTCGCCTGACCGACTCGCTGCGCGCCCTCAGCGGCCGCGACGACGTTCCGATCCTCATCGATCAGGAGGGCGGACGAGTTGCGCGCATGCGCCCTCCCGAGTGGCCGGCCTTCCCCGCGGCAGAGAGGTTCGCCGACCTCTATCGGGTGGCGCCGTCGTCAGCGATCGAGGCGGCGCGGGCCAATTCGCGGGCGCTCGGCCTGATGCTCCGCTCCGCCGGCGTGAACGTCGATGCGCTGCCGCTGCTCGACGTCCGCCAGGAAGGCGCGAGCGACATCATCGGCGACCGCGCGCTCGGCAGCGAACCGATGCAGGTCGCGGCCCTCGGCCGGGCCGTGCTCGAGGGACTCGCGTCGGCCGGCGTGGTCGGCATCGTCAAGCATATTCCCGGCCATGGGCGCGCGCTGGTCGACAGCCACCATGAGCTTCCGATCGTGACCGCCGGC
>Ga0105248_10009155_pt1 | contig 10892 bp, 11 predicted proteins | sample KBSS34metaG_FD_81524 | JGI IMG/M metagenome (GOLD analysis project Ga0105248, IMG submission 81524) | Switchgrass rhizosphere microbial communities from Kellogg Biological Station, Michigan, USA - KBS S3-4 metaG | ecosystem: Host-associated > Plants > Roots > Rhizosphere > Soil | place...
AAACACATACGCCATGAAGATTGCCATCCTCGACGATTACCAGGACGCCGTCCGCAAACTCGATTGCTTTCAGCTGCTCGCCGACCACGATGTCAAGGTGTTCAACAACACGGTACGCGGCTTGGGCCAACTGGCTAGTCGCCTCGCCGAAACCGACGCGCTCGTGCTGATTCGCGAACGCACGCGCATCAATTCGCAACTGCTCGACAAGCTGCCGAATCTGCGCATGATCAGCCAGACCGGCAAGGTGTCGAACCATATCGATCTTGATGCATGTACTGAACGCGGCATTGCCGTGCTGGAAGGCGTCGGCTCGCCGATCGCACCTGCGGAATTGACGTGGGCGCTGATCATGGCTGCGCAGCGGCGCATTCCGCAATATGTGGCGAATCTGAAGCAGGGCGCGTGGCAGCAATCGGGCCTGAAGACGTCGGCACTGCCACCGAATTTCGGGCTGGGCCAGGTGCTGCGCGGTCAAACGCTCGGCATCTGGGGCTACGGCAAGATCGGCAAGCTGATTGCAGGGTACGGCAAGGCGTTCGGCATGAAGGTGCTGGTGTGGGGCCGCGAACATTCGCTTGAGGCTGCGAAGGCGGACGGTTGCGGCGTCGCGGAAAGCCGCGAAGCGTTCTTCGAGCAAAGCGACGTACTTACACTGCATCTGCGCCTGAACGACGACACGCGCGGCATCGTCAAGCAGGACGATCTGATGCGGATGAAGCCCACTTCGTTGCTCGTCAATACGAGCCGCTCGGAACTGCTGGAAGACAACGCGTTGATCGGTGCGCTCGCGCATAACCGGCCGGGCATGGTGGCGATCGACGTGTACGAGAGCGAGCCGATCCTGCAAGGCTATAGCCTGCTGCGCATGGAGAACGTGATCTGCCTGCCGCACATCGGGTACGTCGAACGCGAAAGCTATGAGCTGTACTTCAGCGCGGCCTTCAAGAATATTCTGGCGTTCGATCAGGGCGACACATCGAGTGTCGCGAATCCGGAAGCGTTGCAACTGGTGCGGCGCAAAGGCTAATCGTGCGCGGCGGCTGCGAACAGGTCGGGCAGCCGTTGCAGGAATCGCTCGCCGTCCACGCGGCCCAGGTTGTACGCGTGCTGCATCTGTGAAGGGCTGGTGTAATCCCAGCTCGAGATCGGCACCTTGCGTGACGGCTGCACATACACGCGTCGCTGGTTGCCATGCGGCACGACGAACATCTGCGGCCGCGGATAGAGACGCGTAACCATCACCAGCACATCGCCGGGCGTCGCATCGAGCGCGCCCACCGGCACGTTGTCGACCATCCCGCCATCGAGCACAGGCCGTCCATTGCGTCGCAAAACCGGTGTGAACGGCGGCGTGCACGACGATTGCAGGATCAGGTCGGCGAGCTCGTCGACGCTCGCACAATCCTGCGCGCGCACGAATTCAGGATGAAAGCCAAGCGTCTGACCGAGTGTCGGGTGCAGCGTTTTGCGAACGTATTTCTCGATGTTGTACGCGATCAGACCTGCGGCCACTCCGCTGCGCGCGCCGAGCCAGCGCGGCAGATGCGAGACGCCGATGCGGATTTCCGGCGCGTGCGCGAGCATGTCGAACTTGTCGCCGTAGATGTCGAGCAGCGCCTGCCGATAGATGCGGTAGTGAGGAAACACTGATTCGCCGCGCAGCAGATTGCCCCAGTACGCGTTCTTCGTGTTGTGACGCAGCGCGTTCTCGTAATAGCGCATGACCCAGTCGGCATCGCGCGTGTACAGCATGCAGGCGGTCGCGGCGCCCGCGGAAATTCCGGTGATGATGCGCGGACGAAGGTCGAGATGCGGCTGGACGATATCCCAGAAGCCTGCCTGCCACCAGCAGCGGTTACCGCCTCCGGCGAATACGACTTGATCGAACATCGGTGGGTGCGGGTTGTGCCGGTTGTTAGTCGGTGAGCGCGTAAGTGGTCGTTGCGTGCACGGCCATTTTGCCCTCTTCGTCATGCAGCTCGACTTCGCCGAACACCAGATTGCGGCCGAGCCGCAGCACGCGCGCGGTGACCAGCACGTCGCCCTTGCGGACCGCGCGCATGAAGTTGATGTTCAGAGAGACTGTGGTCATCGGCTTGAAGCCGCCAAGCGCCGACGAAATCGCGACGATCATCGCGGTATCGGCCGCGGCCATGAAGACCTGACCGCAAATCACGCCGCCGCTGTGACGCACGTCGCCCGAGAACGGCAGGCGCAGCGTGGCGGTTTCTTCCTCGACCTTCACCGAGGTCAGGCCCAGCGCCCGCACCCAGGGCGCAAGCACGCGGTCGAGCAAATCCTGAACGGCGCTTTCGTCCATCTTCTGTCCTTGTCCGGGCCGCGCGACGGGTTGCAGCGCAACGTCGGACATCATACCGGGACGTTTTAGAGAACGCCTTTCTGGGGCTTCGCCGGCTTACGGCAGGCGTGACGGCGGCCCGCAACAGAATTTTTTGACGAGATGGCGACAAAGGCTTTGCAAACACCCGAAAATGCTGCATAATCTCGCTTCTATTGGGGCGTTAGCTCAGTTGGTAGAGCAGCGGACTCTTAATCCGTAGGTCGACAGTTCGAATCTGTCACGCCCCACCAAAGAAATCAAGCACTTAGCCCAGTTCTCGTGACTGGGCTTTTTGTTTTCTGGATTCTATGTAGGCATCGTGTAGGCATTTTGGGTCTGCACCAATCAACATAGATCCACATCGCCAGGCAAACCGCGACGCGCGAAGTCCCGCTGCCTTCCTTCGGCGGCCGGGAGCGAGGTCGACCATCGGCGGGCTGCAACTTCGAATACCAGATCTCGCCCAAGACGGTATGCTTACTTTACCGCCTGTCGACGGAGCGCATTGATGACTGTTTTCACCATTGGCTACCAAGGGCTGGACATCGATACTTTTCTGTCATTGCTCGCCGAGCATGGCATCGAGACTGTCGTGGACATCCGTGAGCTACCCCTGTCGCGCAAGCCTGGCTTCTCAAAGAAGGCGCTGGCTAGCGCAGTGAATCTCTCCGGCATCGAGTATGTTCACATGGTCGATCTCGGCTGTCCGAAGCCGGTACGCAACCGGTACCGGGAAGATGGCAACTGGAAGCACTACACCGACGGCTTCCTCAAGCATCTCAAAACACAGAAATCGGCTATCGCAGGCCTGTCCAACTTGGTGAATTCGTCAAACTGTGCCCTCCTCTGCTACGAGGCTGACTTCAATTTCTGCCACCGTTCGATGGTTGCTAATGCAGTACAAAAGCATTGCGGTGCTGACATCGAACACATCTCGGTCGCGGACGTTAGAACAGCGATGCCTGCGGGTCGTCAGCTAGCTTGCGCTTAGGTGGGTAGATCAAACTGATGATCAGCCATTGATCTTGGAATCGATGCTGGTTTCCCATAAGGAACATCAGTTCCTTGCTACCCATGTTTTCCTCCAGCTTGGTGCGGAACGGCTTTTCCCAATCGTTGCCATAGCTTCGGCGACAATTCCAAAACAGCGCGCCAGCTTCCCAGTCGACGATCTTGTGCCTGTATTCCTTCTCACCATCCGGCGTGTCGCAGACATATCGGTAATAAAAATCGAACGGCACCTTGCGCAGTTGCTTTACCTGCTTACGCTCTTCCGCCTCAGAGAAAAGATTGCCTTGCATCTGCTCCTGTAGCAGCTTCTCACGCTCCTCGTCCGTCCAGTCCGCGATACGAGCCTTGATGATGTCCAGGCCAAGTAAGCGCTTCGGGCGCAGGAGTGCGAGCGACAGTCCATCTGCGAGCCTCGCCGCATTGATGGCGTCGAAGCTGCCAAATGCCGCCAACTTATCCAACCACTCCCACCTGGACGCCCATCCTTTCTCGGGCTCGATTACATTACCGCAGCTGATTGTGTCTACATAGACCTTGTGGCTTTCTGGTCGGTGATCCTTCGTGGCCTTCTCTACACGCACGTCGATCCACTGCCACTTCCTGAACTGCTGCCCATCCTCGACCATCCGGAACGGAACGGGGAAAAGGCGACGCATTGCGCCGCTCTCAGAAATGCCCGCGACGCAGGAAGTTTCGACGTATTGCGCACTGGGCGATGGATAGGTCTTCGCCAGGATCAGAATGCGCTCGACTTGCCCCAGTGCCATCTTTCTGCGCCCTCGTTTTGCGATTTACAACGCGCCCCGTAGCAATAACGCCGTATTGTGCGTCGAGACGGACATGCGAGCCAGCCGATACGCCTTGGCCAGCCCAGTGGCTCCACGATGCCCGGCAGGTGCATATGACAGCCCGAGTTCCGCCAGGCTCCCTATGCCACACAGGACAGACACCTCTGGCAGCCGCCCCGTGTAGCTCCGGCACGACGTACAGCCTTTTCATCACACCCCGCAGTTGCTCCCTCAGGTCTTTCCCTCGGTCTCACACCCAACGCTCAGCCAACATCGAGCCATGCCTCAGTTTTCACTGGCTATTGCAGTGAGATAGTCGGACAGCTCAACCGGGGATACGAGTACATTCACACCGTATAGCTGATCCAACCGGATCTGTGCAGCTATCAGGGTATTGCGTGTGGCCCGGTCCACAAGCAGTGCATCACAGTGCGCTATGGCCTGCGCCACCTGATGATGGTCGGGCAGATCGTTATCACGCAGTCGCTGGTTTCGCATCCACCGGACCTGGGCATGGAGTGCAGCATGTGTGTAGAGTGCCGGCAATCTGCGACGCCCTTCGTCAGTCCGCAACGCCTCCACAAGCCACGCGACAATCGCTGCCTTCTCCACCCGTTCGTCCGGCGACTCCGCCACGATCTCCGGGAACCCGATGCGATCAACTGACGAACAACATGCCTGCGAACGCGCGGGTGCGTAACGTTCGCTGCCAGCTCGGCTACCGCTCGGCACTCAACGCCCAGCAGCCTGTCAAATCTCGAAATCTCATCGACATGCGCCCAATTTCCCGCACTCAGTCTTTCAATGGCTTCCGAGACGTCGATCCCCGGCAAGTGGCCAGTCGCTTCGATGAGGCGACTGACAGGCGTATTCCACACCTCATCAAACGCCCTCTCGAATGCAGGTAAGCCCTGAGGCAACGACACGTCCAGCTCAAGTAAGCTCGGACGCATAAACGTCATGCATCCTTTTGTCCAGATCACATGCTGCGGCTCATAACCGTCCACCCGGCGTCGCATCTCGGAGTCGACCTCATCAAGCAGTTGTTCGTCGGGTGCGCAGAAGCCGACGCCCAGGCTCAGTTCGTCCAGCAACTCCGCCGTTGCCAATCGCGTAGCGGCATCCGCCTGCGACACTACCTCCGAAATTGTCGTCATTGTCGTTGGACAGAATATCCGGCCAGCTGCGACAAGCTCGCGAAGCAGATGCAATACGGGAAGCCATGCGATTTGCGTCGCATCGCCGCTGACTGCCCGACTCAGATGAACCCACGCCCTCGTGTCAAGGAAGAGCGCTTTCCTGCCGAGCAACGCGTCGGCGAGCTCCTGGTTGCGCTGCAAACAGTATTCGGTCAGTAAATCGTATCGGGTAATCAAATTTACTTCCAGTTCGGGCCAACCGGGATACGCCAGTTGGCGTCCGGGGGCGTTTCAATACAACTGTAAATTCGAAGCCCAGTCGTCTTCATCTTTATCCCGGACTTCGTTCCCACGCCATTGTATAACCCTACTAGGCGCCTATCCCGCGAGAGAAGATCAATCAATCACGAACTCGCGCCGAATATGCGAATTGCATTAAACCAGATTCGGATTTAACAATGCGATTTTGCATGCTGCTCTTCGCACTGCGGTAGTCCCTGATCGCGCTGCGGGTTTTCCCAATCTATTCTGATATTGCTCGCGAAGCAGCGATCAATAACCACAGAGCCTGAGAGAGACCAGCATGCAAACTTTCGTCGCCACACGAGGCATCCCGAGCCTCCTTCATTTCACCCGTCTTGCCAACCTCCCCGCCATCCTCGCCAACGGCATCATGCCGCGCCACACACTAATCGAAGGCGGGGTTCCTTTTGAACACAATGACGAAATCCGGCTGGACGGGCATCAAGATGCTAGTTGCTTCACCATCGGATGGCCCAATTACAAGATGTTCTACACAGCGAGGTGCAACAATCCTGGCGTGAAGTGGGCCGTCATCGAGTGCTCATCTTCGATTCTTTGGGAGAAAGACTGTATCTTCTCCGCCGAGAATGCAGCCAGCGGTACAGCGCGTGCCGTGCCGGATGTCGTTCGTCGCGGCGTGTTAGGCATCAGGGCCATGTATGCAGAAACCGTCGGCAAACCTACGCGAGCCGAGATGGGCCTGCCCGCCCACTTTCCCACGAATCCGCAAGCCGAGGTCTTGGTATTTGGCGTGGTTGAACCACGTTACTTTCTGCACGTGCATATCGACGACTGGCAGTCGCGTCAGGCATTCGCAGCCGCGCACGCGACGTTATCATTCAGGGGCGGCTGGGAAGGACCTCGCGCCGATTATCAACACTGGAGATAATTTTTGATGGCCACTCGACCTGTGTTCGTTCCTCGTACCTCCCACATAGGGGTGCGGGAAGTAACCGTCGATTTCCAGTGGTTCGCCGGCATGGCGCTGTCACAGGCACAGAAGTCCATTGCATCCCTGCACGCCCACGCCGCAGAAGTCGGGCTCCATGATTTGCTCGAAATTTCGAGCAAATCACCCGACAAGGACGGCGTTGCACTCAGTGCATTTAACCTTTCCTTCACCACCCTAAGGTACAGCCGGACGTTCTCCGTCGAGATGGCATTCCAGGCGAGCAAGGTGTTCGAACGCGGCGGCCCTTACAAGGACCTGCTGGAAACTGATTCGCGAACTGCCAAACGGGATGATCGACTGAAAACATCAGGTCGCCTCGTGAAGTTCATTTTCATGCAGTCGGAATTTCCCCTGCAACCGACAACGTACTTTTACGACTGGCTGTACATCAACGCCATCGCGAAGAATCGCCACCTGTGGGGTACGTTGAAGAAAGCGGGAGGCTTCACCGATATCGCGTTCAATCCGGCAAAATCGCTGAATTGTCAGGCGTTTTCCGCAGCGCTCTTCGTCAGCCTTGAGCACGCGGGCAAACTCGATGAAGCGCTCGCATCCCCACAGTCATTTCTCGAAGCCACGCGAGATGCTTATTGTGCGCCTGAACAGGATCAGGCCCCGCGCTCCTTGTTTTAGTGATGACGAACATCGCGAGAGCACCAACACTTACAGTAATCTCCTCTGTAGCCGGAGTTATTAGCTCTTTAGCCTGTATCTTGCGGGCCAGAACTGCGGCACCGATCGCATATGGCCAATCGTGAAGGGTAAGGGCGATTAGCAGGCAAAGAGAACCGAATGTGTGGAGATTCGAGCCAAGCTCATCGGGGGCAAGGCCACTAGTGTTCAGCGTTTGCCTGTAGGCTCCGCGACTTCCTTGGACGTAAATATCCGCCTGAAACGTTTCCGTCGGACGGAGAAGCGCAGCAGCCTGCCGCTAGTCACCGCGCGCTCATTCAGCGGGCCGCCAGCGCCAACCGCCGCGCCGACCAGCGCGCGCAGCTTAAACACGCGCAAGAGCATCGACGACAGGCCGTCGCGCGCGAACGCTCAGCGCTTGCCGACCTTGCATCGGATCATGCGCGAAGCTATTCGGCTGCGACAAAGCGAAGAACGACAACATTTGCGCGATGCTCGCAACGAATGTCGCGACGCCGTGTGGGCAGACAGGCCTACCGGGCTCGCCGCGTTTCCGGGCCGGGTTACTGGCATTCCGCATTTTCAAGAAAAGTTGCATCGCTACCGCGACAGACAGGAAACGCGCGCTTATCTTGAGTATCGCAGGCAGTTCCACGAGCGCCATCGAACGACGCAAAAAGAATTCCAGTTGCGACTCTCGATCTAGGCTCGCGGGATCGAACGCCGCAGTGCAACCCTCGACCGCATCGAGCGCCGCGAATTCTCCGCCGTCGAAAGTGACAACCAGCGCCTCGCTCTCCAGCGAGAACGAGGCGACGAAGGAGCGCATATGCCGTCGGTCCAACAACCCGGCAGCAAACAGAATGAGAATGCCGTTCCGGATGTTCTGGCCGCTGTTGCCGGCGGAGGCCAGCGTCGGAACGAGATCCCGGACCTGCTGAGCGCGTTCACGCGAGCCGCACAGGACAACGCAGCCCGACATACCTCCGGCGACGATGGGCGTCCGGTGGACAATACCGGGCATCGGGAGCCGTCATTGCCGGACAGCCCACCGCTGGGGCGTAACCGGGACCGCTGATCGCCACGTGCCCCGACTCGCTCTGCACTGCCCAAATGCCCATTGAATATTCTGACCGTCCGCGAGTGCCGTTGACCGTTGCCGAGAATAGCGCTGATAGCCTTCACAGCGTAAAATTCACGCCGAGACCATCAAAACCATCATTCAACGCGTGAGCGGATCAGGACAGGAATGCAAGTCAGGCTAATACCGTCCGCACTACTTTTTCTCGGTTCATATTTTCCTCTGAGCGTGATCCTGTTGCTTCAGGATATTGCCGATAAGAGCTGGGCCAAATCGCTTTGCTGGTCCTTGAAGGATTGCGAACTGCCGGTCTTAACCAATCCCGGAAGATCACTGACGTTTTTCATTATCTGCCTTGTGAGCCTTCTGTTCTTTATCTGGGTTCTAAACCGGATTCCCGGAATACATGAACTCACGGTTAAAGAATCAAAGACGGTTCCGAACGATCTGATCAACTACGTCTTTCCCTACGTCGTATCATTCATGGGACTGGATCTCGGGAGCAGCGGAAAATTTTATGGGTTTATTGTTTTTCTGGCGTGGATGTTTCTTATCACTTACCGGTCGGGCCAGATTCTGATGAATCCGCTTCTGCTTGCCACGGGCTGGCAACTTTACGAGATCAGTGCGGACATCAACGGTAATAGCAGAAGCGTAATTGCGTTGTCCAAATCGAAGATATATTCGGGTGACAAGCTGAAATCATGCGTTGTGCAGGGCGTCTACGTATTATCAAAATTCAAAGAGTAAATTATGGCCGCTAATGAAGCTCTGGCAAGTATTAAAAATTTTAACGTCGCTGATTCATCCCTGACGCTATGGACGTTCAAGAAGAGCGCCGGGAAAAGCGGGCCTTTCAAGGCGTTCGCCACCGTAACGACCGACGAGCTTACGGAAGAACTCAAACGGATTGTCACTGATACGCTCGCGCGCTATCAGGAAGTCGAAGACTATCAGTTGCTGGCGCAGCCCAACGAAGTCGGGTGCCTGTACCTGGAGGGAGACGAAACGACGTTTCCGCAGCTGCAGGACCAGATTGACCTGCCGCCTGAGGAGCATCTGATTACTAATGTGAAGCAACTGGAGAACAGCGCCGGGTATGTAGTTCGGCTTCAGACGGAGAAAGAGGTACTGTACGGAGTCCGGCGGCTTGCAAGTGACTGGCGCGTGAAGAGGCGAGCGTCAGTTGTCAATCTGGTGCTGAACGGAAACCAGCTTGATCTTGCGGGCGATGAATCCTTTCAGATTGCGAAAACATTCGATTTTTTCGCGACGGAAACCGATCTTCTGATCATCAACAAGGCCAGTTTCGAATCGCTGCTCGAATACAAGCAGACGTATGCGACCTCCTTCGTCGAACTCCAGCAAAGCGACGAATTCAAGGCCGTCTTTTCGGATATGGCGCTGCTGATACAGCATGTCGGAACAAATGCGATGCACCTGCGGCGCATGGCCGTTGTGCACGAACGAGCCCACTATGCCAATCCGCAGTACATGCAGCGGCTTCGCGATACGAATGTAGCGCGGAACTGGCAGATTCAATTCGATAATCAGGGCCGCATCGTCCCGACCGAGGACACGATCCGGACGATCATCCAAGTCCTCCTCAACCATCGCCTGCACTCGGAATTGTCCGAGACGGACTTCGACGTACCGTCCGCAAGTCCTGTCGGAGGGTAACCGCTCTCGCACGCACAATCCGCGCAACCGGAGACGGAACATATCTGGTCAATCTGGAGAATGGTCTGACGCGAGCAACAGCCCGCGATTTCGAGACTGCAGGGCATGGAACGGCACTACATGACATCGACGTACTGGTTGGGCTCTATATTGGCGCGCAATTGCTGAGGGCTCGGTCGGAGAGGTATGCCATCTGGTGCCTTTCAGTAGCTCGACAACTCGCTCATCGTCTTCATCTACGACGAGTCCGGTAGTGTGCAGCAACACGACACAACGATTCGTGCGCCTCGCTCTGTAACCGGCATCTCCGATGTACTGGTGGTGTGCCGACCGTCGCAGTTGCCACAGCGCTCATAGCCACCACGTCGAACGCTCCGGTTGTGTCGACAAGGGAAGTTCGCGTCACCGAGCAATTCACGTTCGCCAACGCTCGCGCTGACTTCCGAGGTGTTGATTTGCACCGGCAACTGACCCACTTTTGGAGTGAACCCTTCGGGCTGGACAGGTCTGTGTCCGAAAATTAAGCCGCCTGCAGAGCGAGTTGTGCCTCGAAATGGGTGGGTGACACGTAGCCAAGCGCTGAGTGCATCCGCCTGGCATTGTAGACCTGGTCGATAAACGCAGGCAGCCGTCGAGCAACGTCGTCGAACGATTCGTAGCCCGCAAGATAGACCTCTTCAGCTTTGAGTGTCTTCATGAAACTTTCCGCCTGCGCGTTGTGATAAGGATTCGCCGGCGCACTCATTGAGCCGATCAGCCCGGACTGACTGAGTGCTGCCCGATACCTTTGACTAGCGTATTGCGAACCCCTGTCCGTGTGGTGAATGCAGCTGCCGGCCTTGGGCTGCCGGCTTTGCACCGCCGCGTCCAGTGCGGCCAGAGTCAGTTCGGTATCGATGCGACGTGAAATCGAGTAGCCGACAACCTTGCGGCTGCACGCATCGAGAATGACTGCCAGATA
>Ga0105248_10009156_pt1 | contig 10892 bp, 18 predicted proteins | sample KBSS34metaG_FD_81524 | JGI IMG/M metagenome (GOLD analysis project Ga0105248, IMG submission 81524) | Switchgrass rhizosphere microbial communities from Kellogg Biological Station, Michigan, USA - KBS S3-4 metaG | ecosystem: Host-associated > Plants > Roots > Rhizosphere > Soil | place...
CCACGAACTCATCCCACACGAGGTCAACGTCATCCAACGGGCAATCCTCGCAGCGCGCGTGGCGGTGCCTGCCGCCCAACAAGGCGTCCTTGATGCCGCAGTTTCGGTCACGGCAGCCGCGCCTAGCCATTGCCACGAGGGCAATGCGGAAGTTCTTCAATGTCTCTGATGTGCTGCGGTTAGGATGGTTGACCATCGGTATTCTCTGCCCCTGAGAAGCCGCGAGGCGCCGGCAAGCCGATATACTAACAGAACGAAGGCGGAAATTCCACTTAGCGCGATAACGGCGATTATCGCGCTAAACCCGCCTACGGTGCAGCCAACGCCTTTACGGCCGCGCCCCACATATCGTCAGCATCACTGACGCCCAAATGCTCTGCGATCTCGCACATGAGATCGGCCGGGTCTTCGCAGTCCTGCATGGAAATGCCATCGCCTGCCATCTCATTAAGCAGCTTCACGACGGCAGCAAGCCACCCCCGCGGGACGGTGATTTCCGCTTCACGGTCCATGCGTCAGCCCGCTAGCTTCTCCTCGCCGTGGATCACCAGGTCGTCGGTCGGCTCCTCGGCCTCCGGCTCAGGCTCAGGCTCAGGCTCCGCGGCGAGTTCTGCGTGGGTGGTTGCAATCTGGCGGTCGATGTCACGCCGCACACCCGCCGGGGCCGCAGCAATGACATCACTGACCGCTGGTCGCCCGATGTATTCCGCCAGGTCGGAGCGTGTGGGCATCGACACGCAGGCCAGTTGGAAATCGTCCATCCAGGCATTCCACTCCACTTCGGTGCGCGGGATGCGCGTGGGCCGCTTTACCGGCGGCTTCTCCGTGACCTTGGGCGCGCGCTGCATGCCAGCCGCGGCGGCCTTGTTCAGCGGGACCGGCTTCGGCAGCGGGATGGCGTCGTTCAGCGCGTCGCGCTCGTCCGGCACTTCCTCGCTCTGCCCCTCGATGATCGGCCCCATCTCCTCCCGCGAGTAGACGCCAAGGATGACGGATGGCGTCCAGCGGCGCGCCCATACCCTGACGCCGTGGTAGGCCAGCTGCTGATCCGGCTGGCGCTTCCACATCTCGTTGTTGGTCTTCGCCTCCTTGAGCGTCACTGTGACGGTGCGGGGATTGGTCTCACCGCGGCGCGTGGCGCTGACCGTGATCGCCCGAGCCTCGCCCTCACCGGCATACGAATAGTCTATGTGCCCAACGATGGCGCCGCTGGTCTCGACCGCTGCGGCGACCATCTTCCCCTCCAGCATCAGCTTGCCGGATATCACGCTGGTCCCCTGGGCTACGGCGAAGGGAGACATGCCCCAACGCATAGCCAGCTCGACCACCATGAGGCAGTCGCCAGGGCTGTCCTGCAGGTGCTTCGGCACGGTGCGGGCCTTGGCCATGAACTCGGCAAGGCGCAGTGCCTCGTCCATGTTGTGCGGCACCAGTGATGTGGTGCTGACGGTGGTGAGTGCGTTCACTGGCTGTCTCCTATTGCGGCGCGCATCTTGCGGGCGCTGACGATCTCGCCGTCATCCGAGACGCCCGACAGCACGACGCGCGTGACCTGCAGGGGGAAGGTGTATTCCGCCACCAGGTCTTTATGCATTGCGCGCAGCTCCTTGATGTCGGTGCGCTCCTGGGTGACGGTCTTCACCTCTGCGATCCAGGAGGCGCCGGTCCGTGTTTCAGGGTCGGTCAGCAGGATCTGCTTGATCTGACTTTCCCTAGTCTCTAGCGCCTTGATCTGCTCGCGCACGGCAGCGAGTTCATCGGGCAGTGGGGTGTTCGGTATAGTCATTCGTCTTCTCTCTACACGCAGAGGCATAGGGCTGGTTTGAGTATCATAGATAGTTCACAGTTGCCTGGAACTTCTGTGCGAAGTAGTCATTAGCATCCTCGACATCCTGCAAGACTGGAACGCCAAAGTGCGCATCTAGATCATCTCCAGATAAGGCGCCTTTGATAGTCCCCGCACCGTAGAAATAGATCGTATGGGTTGAACACGTATGGTTATGAGTCGTCGTCACCTTTTCAAACTCTTCCCTGATTTCGTCTAGGTCGCGTTTGATTTGGCGCATCTTGCCCGAGTCATGGTGTGAGTTTCCTCGCTTGATCTCGTAGTAGCCAAGGTGCCTAAGATCGTGGAATTGAACCAGCAGATCCAATGACGCCTGCCTGTTTGCCTTACTCAAGGTAAGGCGCTTGTTGTGCCAGCTTGTGATCTTCGGGTGTTGCCTCAACAAAGCTTTATAGATCGCCAGTTGGATCACGTGACCGTGGCGCTTCTGTGCCTTTCCGACGACTGATGCCGTATATGCTAAAGTCGACGGGATGACAGGATCAAAAGTGAATCTTTGATCGTCTAGTGTGTTGATCGCCTTATCGATCATGGTTCTCACCTCAGAGTCGAGCATCATAGTCTCCTCATTCGCCGCAGTCTTCCGAGCGCCCAAAGAACATTGTCGCTCATCACGCTGCCTCTGCTGGGACTGTGGCGATGCGCGGCTTGCGCGGGCGGCCCGGCTTGGCGCGCACCTCAAGTTCGTCGGTCTTGGTCTCATGCTTTACGCCGGTATCGCGCAGCGCCTGACACAGAACCAACCAGGGGTCCGACAGCTTCATAGCCACGCGGTTGGCCTCGAAGAAGTCGTCAGGGAGTTCCACCGAGACGCTTAGAATTAGTTGCTTAGCCATTGCATACATCTTCCATTTGCTCTGCCGCCCGCTTTCGGCCGTCGATCTCTCGTAGGCGCTCGAAGGCCGGCGCGGGCAGCCGCAGGGCCTCGATGTCGGCCAGCAGCCACGCGGCTTTCTGCCGCCAGTGACTGTCGCCGCTGACAGCGGCTTGGAGTGCGACCAGCAAATCCGCGGCGCGCAACTCGGCGACTACGAGTTTATGATCCATTATGCTGCCTCCTTGAGTTCTGGTGTGGGTTCGGTCGTCAGGCTGCCGCGCATTTCGTCGCGGAGCAGCAGCAGTTCCTGGTGCATCGCGTCCAACGCGCTGCCGAGTGCCGATATCTCGCGGCACAGCGCGTCGACCCTGGCGCGGTTCTCGGGGCTCATTCTGCCCACTCCTTGCGGAGCATCTCGCGCTCGATCGCGTCGTCGCGTAGGCGGTCCGGGTCCAGCTCCTCGGCCTCGAAGCCGGTCCCCTCGCACAGCTCGCATTCGTAGAGCTTGCCGTATGGGTCGAGGGAGTAGGCGATGGACCAGTATCCGGCCCCGTCGCACTCGGGACACTTGGTCCGGGTTCTGATGCTCATAAAAGCCTCCGATCTCGTGGAGGCATTTCTACACGGGAAGTAACCCTGTGTCCAGAGGAATACTGCGCCGCGGGTAAATTAGTTAGTCTGCCGCTTCGCCGGTGGCTTGATCGGACGTCTTGTGTGCAAGCGAAATGCCAATATCCAGCCAGCGTCTGAGATCATCGGCGGACATACGATCAGCAATAACGTTGGCCTCACGGAGCGCGGCTGCGCGCTTTGCGGCGTGTGGCGGGAATAGCAGATGGCCTGGCGTTTCAGCGTGAAAGAGCTTCGCCAGGAGGACGAAATTTTCCACGGTTATCGGAGCTTTCCCGGTTTCCCAGCGGTGTATCGTTACATCGCTTACCCCGAAGTAAGCTGCAACCGCAGCTTGCGTCAACCCAGTTATTTCTCGCCACGACGACAGAAACGCATAGGCGTGCGGGCCGCTCGCCGGGAGCTTGGTCGCTTTACGGGTCATCGCGAATGATTGCCGCGATGCAGGGGGGTGCCGCCATATCACCACGGGTAGCCCGAATTAAACTTACTTGACCTGTTGGTTGCGCTTGGCGTAAGTATGGCTCTATGGTTACCGCACCGCTGCCAAACCGCACGCCGGGGGCCGCCCTGCTCGGGGCTTTCCTCGAAGGTCGACGACAAACCCAAGAGGCATTCGGCGCGGTGGTCGGCGTGAGCGGTGTCACCGTTCATCGCTGGGTCAAAGGCAAAGCCCGCCCAACGTTCGCCACGGCGCGGCTGATTGAACGAAGCACTGGAGGGACTGTGCCGGCTGTCACGTTCTTTCCTGAGCTGATCGACCAACAGGAGGCCGCGTAGCCAGCGCCGCGACGCTGAGACAATGGCGCCTGGGGAGGCGCCGATCGGGGAGAACGTCACCATGGACCCATTCGATATCGTCCTAGGCATCGGCGCCTTGCTGCTCTGGGCGCTTGTCGCACTCCCGCTCGGCATCGTGGTGGGAATGGCGGCTCATCTCGGCAGCTATGACACGGACGACCTGCCGTGTCGTTTCCAATGCTGAACCAACCATGACCGGGCTTTCCGTTATCACTGACGCGCTGCAGCAAGCGTTCTGCTGCCCGTTTGAGATGGCCAAGGTCACCGGCCTGTCGCGGGCCTCGGCCTGGCGCTACTGGAACGGCCGCAGCGTCCCCAACATCGCCCTGCTGGCCCAGCTGATGCGCAACTATCGCGAGATCGGCCGGGCGGTGGCCGAGTATGCCGGGCTGGATGAGGCATCGCTGGCTGCAGAGAGCGACGAGCTGCGCCGCCTGCTGATCGATGCCTACGCACAGATCGAGGATCTGCATGCCGAATGCCAACGGCTACTGGCTGAGGTTGAGAAACCTGTGGCGCCGCTGGCGGCTGCGCCGGACCCTGGCGCGGATCAGCCGGCTGCGCGCGGCGTTCAAGCGGAGGGCCGGCGATGACGGGCCGCGCCCCCACTGACGGCCGGATGGACGCCTGCCTCGCGGTCCTCGACCCGGACGGCAGCACCGCCACCGAGGTTGCCGCCCGCGTCTGGGGCCAGCCGAGCTACGTCGCTATCGCGCGGGCGCACGGCGCGCTGCTGCGCCTGCAGAAGGCCGGGCTGGTCCGCTCCGAACGCGGGCCGGTGAGGGTCATCTGGTTCCCCGTCGACCGGGGCGAGAACACCGACACGGCCGATCCTGGCCGCGTCGCCTACGGCGCGGGGATGATGCGATATGGCAATTGACAGCAAGAGCAGCGTGGCGCCGCCCGTCATCAACGCGCCGGAGACGGTGTCGGTGTCGCAAGGCATCCCGATACCCGGCTGCTCGGTGAGCGACCCCTATGCCGCGACCGCCGGCGGCACAATGGCGCTCAATCTGAGCTGCGACCACGGCGACGTGCAGGTCAGCGATCCGCTCAAGAGCGGCAAGAAGGTCACCGTCAATGCGCCGCTGGCAGGCGTCAATGCGGCACTCGCCACGCTGACCTACCTGCCGCCCGCCATGCTGGTGGACGATACCGTCTCGATCAACGTATGGAACCAGGCCGGGCAGGAGAGCACCAAGCGCATCGCGGTGTCGGCCAACGGCGGCGTCACGGTCCCCCCGCAGCCGATCGTCCCGCCGGAGACCATCACCCCACCCGATCCTGGCTCCGGACCATCACCCGGCACTGGCATCCAGGCCAGCCGCATCGCTGACTTCCTCTGCAACTACAGCGGCTGCGACATGTTCCCGAGCATGGACGAGGGCAACGTCTGGGGATCGTGGCCTGCGGACTATCGGCCCGACACCGTCATCGCTGCCTACGACTGGCTGATGAACGGCTCGACCAACTTTCCCATCAACCGCGTCTATACCGCCAGCTACCGCATGGAGATCCTGCGGCCGTGGCTGCCGTTGTTGGCCGCGCAGGGCCATCGTTTCGTCGGTGGCGTGGCGGCCAACGGCAACGTCGCAGACGCCGAAGCCACGCTCGAGCTAGCCCGCGATCCGGCCAACGGCCTCGTCATGGTCGAGGGGCTCAATGAGCCCAACACGAATTTCGGCTCGGGCGAAGTCCCGCCGCAGATGACGAAGGACATCCAGGATTGCCTGTGGCGGAACAAGCTGCCCGGCATCCCGGTTGTCGGCCCGAGCATCGTGTTCGGTCTGCCGTATCCCGAAGGCTACATCACGCCGGGTTACTGCTCCGCTGAGGACATCGCTTACCTCAACGAGCGCATGGACATCATCGCCGGGCACTTCTATCCGCCCAACGTCTGCGATCTGGATGGTGGCGCCAACCGCGACGGTGCGTTCGACGACGTGGTCATCGGGCTGCGCAAAGCCTACGGCTCCGACAAGCCGATTTCGATGACCGAGTGGCAGACGACGCTATACGGTCAGAACGGCACCAACGACTATCTGGATGGCTACTACACGCCATGGATGATGCTGTCGGCGTGGCGGCTCGGTATCCACTCCATGATGTGGTATCCGCTGTTCGACTACGGCACGCACCACCCGTGCGGCTTCTTCCCCAAGGATGCCAACAACCCCCGCCCATCCGCCTATGCGATGCGGGCGATGCACACTCTGGCTGGCGACCGCGGCGCCAACGCACGCACGTTCCAACCCGGCAAGCTCGACTACACCGTCGACGGCGGTCACGGCCCGATCAATGAGGCGTCCCCGCATAGCGGCACGCAACATCAGCTATTCCAGCGATCGAACGGCGACTTCCTGCTGTTCGTCTACAACGAGCAGATCGAGCCGGAGGGCACATCGCGGGACGTGACGGTCACGTTCGGCACCGCGCCGAAGCGGGTGACCGAGTATGAAATACGGCCCGACGCCAGCTTCGACCAGCCGGTGCTGACCACCTCGGCGCAGACGGTGCATCTGACCTCGATGCACGCGACCACGCGGCTGCTGGTGATCGAGCCGTGACAGGGTTCTACGACCTGACACCGGGCCGGCTGTGCGTCCACTGCAGCGTCGAGTTGTCGCGCTACCGCAAGACGTTCTGCAGCAACGCTTGCCGGGAAGCTACGCCGCGGGCGTTCGTCGGCAATCCCAAGGGCAGGCCGGCGCGGGTTGGCACGGTCACCGGGGAGTTTCGCACGAAACTATGCGGGCTGTGGGCAGACGGCATCCCGATTGCGGCGATGGGCGCGCGCCTCGGCATCACGAAGAACAGCGTTGCCGGCTTCGTGCATCGGTGGAAGCTCGTTCCACGCGGCTCGCCGATCATCCGCACCGGGCCGACGAAGCCAGGCAAGGTCGCTGCGCCGCGCAAGCCGCCATCGCTAAAGTCCCCGGCGCCACCTAAGGTTTCTCCTCACCCTCCGGCGGATACCCGTCGGCCGGAGATACTCCCACCGGCGGTACCCCTCCGTAAGGATCACACGCCGCCGGTGGCTTTCTCCATCCTGAAGACGTGCCAATGGATCTCGGGAGAAACCGCGCCTTGGGTGATGTGCGGGCGGCCGACCGTGCAGGGCAGCGCCTGGTGCGAGGAGCACTTCCGCCGGGTCTACGTGGTCCCGCCGCGGCTGCGCACGGTGGAGGCGCTGGCCGCATGAGCGTTGCCACATCCACGCTATGGGAACGGAAGCCCGCTCCCCGCAAGCACGAAGAAGATTCGTTGCAGCGGGCCGTGATGCAGTTCCTCGACCATGCCCTTGGCCCGCGTGGCGTGGCTTACGCCATCCCCAACGGCGGTAAGCGCCACGCCCGAGAGGCCGCCCGTATGAAGGGCCTGGGCGTCCGTCCCGGTATCCCCGACATCGGCATCTGCTTCGACGGGCGCGCGCTGTTCGTGGAGCTGAAGGCGCCGCGTGGCGTGGTGTCGGAGGCCCAGCGGGATATGGCGCGGCGGCTGCACTACGCCGGCGGCGTGGTCATGCTGTGCCGATCGGTCGAGGACGTGGAAGCCCAGCTGCGCGAGGCGTGCGTCCCGTTGAAAGCGAGTGTTGCAGCGTGAGCCGGGTGGTGCCGATCCAGACCACACTCGTTGTAGGCGCTAGCCGCCGCACGGGATGGCGAGCTGCGCTGCGCGACGGTCGCAAGACTACCTGGCGCTGCGGCTGTGCCGCGCCGCATGTGCGGCCAGACCTCGCTATGGCATGCGCCAACGAACAACTAAGTCAGCGCGGCAGCGGGTTTTATCGGGGGAGAGATTACATGGACGAGTGGCTGCCGGTGCCAGAGACAAGTGAAGCATGGCAACAACTCGGGGTCGCCCTCGACGATGCCCTGCGCGGGGTTCCCAAGACAGTCGACGCCGCCGTGACTGCGCTGCACCAGTTGCGCGAGGCGATCATGGACGATGCCAACTATGAGGACATTCGCGAACGCCAGGCGCGGGCCGATTACTTCAAGCGGCTGTTTCGGGATGTGCAGGAGGTCCGCCAACTCAGCGAGTTGGTGTTCCTGGACGGTGAGTGGTGCATTGCGCGTCAACTCGCCCAGCAGCCGATGGCACCCGGCGGACAACCCTATCAGCGCAAGTCTACCTCGGACCGCTGGTCCGAAGTAGAAACGCGACCAGCAACACTTACCGAGCTGGCTGGAAGTCCAAAATATGCTTGGCGCCTGAAGCAGATTGCGCCGCTCGCGCACGAGGCGCTGGAGAGCGCCGCGGCCGAACTGCACCGCTCCGGCAAGGAGGCGACGCTCACCGCTATAGTCCAGTTGCTGCGTATGCAGGAGCGCTCCGAAGAAGGCGCTTGGCGTCGGCTCAACTCCATCACCGCCCCACGCACCTCAGGTATGGACCTCCGCATCGGCGACGCGCGCGTCGTCCTCTCCGATATCGCCAACAATTCGATCCCACTCATTATGACTGACCCGCCATACGGCAATGCAGCCGAGCCGCTTTATGAATGGCTGGCCCAGTTCGCGGCGCGTGTGCTGATCCCCGGCGGTTCGCTGATCTGCTACACCGGCCAGGGACAATTACCGCGCGACTATCGGATATTCAGCCAGCACCTGACCTACAACTGGACACCGGTCATGCTGCATAATTCGGCGCAGAAGATTTTTGGCGCCGGGGTCATCGCCTACCACAAGCCAATACTTTGGTATGTGAAGCAGAGCCGCCGGCCCGACTCCGCTGGAATGCGAACGCTGGTTCCCGATGTCGTCCACGACTCCAAGCGCGATAAATCCACGCATGACTGGGCACAGGGCGATGGTGGCGTCAGGCGCTGGATTCACACACTGACCGAACCAGGCGAGACCATCGTTGACCCGTTTGCCGGCTCTGCGGAGTGGGGCCGCATCTGCTGCGAGGAGGGCCGATGCTGGATCGGGGCTGATATCGAGCCCGGCGGCACCACCACGATCATGGCTGATGAAATACAGGAGGCTGCGGAGTAATGCGTGATCCGAAGAAAGAGCAAACGCTTAACGAGTTAGGCTTCGCCTGGGAGTTTGTCCAAGACTATCCAATCAACAAGATTGACTGGAAGGAGGCGGACGAGAACCATGCCCGGCTCGGGGTAAAGCTCGATCTGGATGTGGCCGTCGGCTATGCTGAAGCGATGGAGGCGGGCGCCGACTGGACCGCGATCACCGTCAAGCATACCGGCGAACCGCTCGACCAACTGATTGACGGGCGCCACAGCACGGCGGCCATGAAGCTCGCCAAGCCAGAGCGCAAGACGGTCGATGCTTATGTGATCCGCGATCACGACCCATACCGCATCGACATGCTGATACGCATCAGCAACGTGAACAACGGGCGGGAGTCTTCGGTCAGCGAGCGCCTGCTGCACATCGCAGAAATGCGCCGCATCTGGCCGCATACCACGCTCAAGGAGTTGTCGCAGCGATTCCACGTCAAACAGAAGGTGATCACCGAATACATCAAGGTTCTCGACTCAGAGAAACGTGCTGAGGGCCTCGGCGTCGGTCATATCATCCGCGGCAGTCGCCATCAGTTCAGCATGGACATCAAGCGCGCACTGAACACGCTGCAGAATGACGTGGTCTTTGTGCGCGCCGTTCAGCTGCTTGCCAAGCACCCGCTAGAACTGCGCGGCCAGGCTGGAAATGATTTCGTCACTTCGTTGCGCGATGCCGGGAGCGAGCGCCGTGCGATGCAGTTGATGGAGGCCAGGGACCAGGAGATCAGTCGCTCGGAGGAAGAGCGCAAACTCCGGAAGAGCGTCACCCCGCGCACTTACATCGATCGGTTTATGTCAGAGGTGCGGCGCGTTCAGAAGCGGTTCCCTGGCTCTGTCGAGAAGCTCTACATGGAGGGCTACACATGCCCGCAGTTGCGCCGCGAACGGAAGTTGGTGGACCAGGTGATCGACATCTTGATGGACACGCGGGTCAAGATGGACACGTTGATCGAGGAGCAGGAACGAACGGAGGCGTGGCAAAGCGAGCGTCTTGGCAAGCTGACGTCCGACGCTACCTCGCCGACGCTGTGACGTCAGGCCGCCAGGTGGTCACGGTGGGTGAACTGGCCGATCTGTTCGCGGACCGCATCCCGCTGCACACCGCGTCGCGCAAGTGGCTGGCCGGGCGGCCGAAGGGTCCGTTCGCTAGTCCTGACCACATGCGGTTTTACGCGCTGACGCAGTATCTGCACTGGATAAAGTGCGGCTTCTCCGAGCGGAGCAAGACGCGGACGACGGTGGTCTATCCGCGGACCAAGGGCTGCCCGGTATGTGGGCGGCTGTTCGTGTTCGAGCGGGAGGCCACCTGTGGCTCGCTGTGCGGCCAGCTGCTACGGCGAGGGAAGAGGGTGGCATGACCCCGACCGAAGTCACCCTCCCGGACGGCTGGGACTGCGACAGCAGCATCCCCGACGACGTGCTCGACGTGCTGGTGGCTGCCAACTGCCCGTGGCTGCAGGCCATCACCGAGGTGTCCTACGTGCTGGCGCAGATGCTGCTGGCCGAGGAGGACGCCGACTACCGCGTGGCGGTGGCGCAGACGATCGGCGAGGGGCTGCTCAAGGCCGCCCGCACCGGAATGATTCCGGGGGAGGTGGTGCAGTGACCGCTTCCGGCGCGAGGATTTACGAGGTAGAAACAGAATCGGCCAGGCGCGAACCTGGCCGAACTGTAATGATTCAACTGGCGCTTGGGCACCAGCGAGATGAGGAGCTTGCAAACCTCAAATCGCATGCCCGACGCCTTAACGCAAGAGGCATGCCTTGTTC
>Ga0105248_10009160_pt1 | contig 10887 bp, 10 predicted proteins | sample KBSS34metaG_FD_81524 | JGI IMG/M metagenome (GOLD analysis project Ga0105248, IMG submission 81524) | Switchgrass rhizosphere microbial communities from Kellogg Biological Station, Michigan, USA - KBS S3-4 metaG | ecosystem: Host-associated > Plants > Roots > Rhizosphere > Soil | place...
CCGACACCGCGCAGCAAGCTTCATTACATTCATACAAGGGTGAAAATCAATCATTTGCCGCGTGCTCCGGCAAACCGTATCGTCTCGCTAACCTGAAAAAACAGGATCGCGACGATCCGACCGGAGACAATCAATGCGGCTCACCCGCCTTCTCGCACACAGTGCCCGTTTGCTCGTTGTAGCCGCATCGTTCTGTGCATCGTCTGCTTCCAATGCGGCCTACCCGGACCGTCCGATTACGCTGCTTGTACCATTTTCGTCGGGCGGCACGGTGGATTCGGTGGCACGCCTCGTCGCTGTGCAGCTTGGTCAGCAGTTGAACACCAAGATCATCGTCGAGAACATTCCCGGCGCCGGCGGCACCATCGCGACCGAACGCGTGGCGCGCAGCAAACCGGATGGCCTGACGCTGCTGTTCACCACGCCGAATCACACGATCAACCCGGCCGTGCTGCGCAATGTACCGTTCGATACTGAGCACGACTTCGCACCTGTATCGATGGTGGCGCAGATTCCCGAGCTGCTGATCGCGAATTCGAAAGAGCCGTTCACCGATTTCAACAGCTTCGTCGCTTACGCGAAGGCGCATCCTGGTCAGCTCAACTACGGCTCCGCCGGCATCGGAACGTTGCCTCACGTGACGATGGAACTGCTTCTACAAAAGCTCGGCTTGCATGTGGTGCACATTCCGTACAAAGGTGCGGCTCCTGCGATGAACGATCTGCTTGGCGGCCAGGTGGCGATGAAGATGGACACCGTGGTCACGTCGCTGCCGCAAATCAAGGCGGGACGGCTGCGCCCGCTCGCGCTGGCTGGTGAAAAGCGCTCGGCGCAACTGCCCGACGTGCCTACGCTCAGCGAACTGGGCGTAAAGGGTTACGACGGCATGCTGTGGATGGCGATCCTCGCGCCACGCGGCACGCCGCAACCTGTTATCGATACCATAAATCAGGCTGTCGTGCGATCCGTGCACGACCCGAAGCTGCTCCAGAGCTTTTCCGTGTATGGCGTCGAACCGGTAGGCAGCACACCTGCCGCGCTGCAGGCACAGATTTCGTCCGAACTAAAGCAGTGGGCGGACGTGGTCAAGCGTGCCGGCATCCAAGCCAACTAAGCGGATCGAAACGAAGGAGACCTCTATGCCATCCGTGCTGACGCAACCGCCCGATCGCAATCCGAAGAAGCCCCAGCTTGCTTTGCCGCCCGGCTCGATCGATACACACATTCATCTGTTCGGCCCCGCTGCGCACTACCCGTTCCATCCGGGCAGCAAATACATCTCGGAGGATGCGTTGCCGGAAACGCAGATCCAGCAGCAGGACGTGCTTGGGCTTGCAGGTGCTGTGGTGATCAGCGGTGGTGGTTATGGCCAGAGCACGCGACATCTGGAAGACGTGCTGGCCAGCTTCGGCGAGCGCTTTCGCGGCGTAGCGTTGCTGCCTGACGACGCGACGCTCGCTGACATCGACCGGCTCGATGCGCTGGGCGTGCGGGGCGTGCGCTTTGTCGGCGAAAGCCACCGCGGTGCGCTGCCGCGCCTGAATACGCGGATCGCCGCGGTGATCGCGGAATTTGGCTGGCATGTGCAGTTTTATCCGGGCCCGGAAGACCTGCTGGAAAAATCTGCCGCACTGCTCGACCTGCCGACGCCGATCGTGCTCGACCACTTTGCCTGCGTGCCAGCCGAGGGCGGCGTCAATCAGCCCGCGTTCAAGGGTCTGCTGAAGATGCTCGATACCGGCCGTGTGTGGGTGAAGCTGTCCGGCCCGATGCGCTGCACACCCGGCGACTTTCCGTACGCACCGGTCACGGCGCTTGCCCGTGCGCTGGTTGCGCACGCACCGCAACGGCTGCTGTGGGGCTCGGACTGGCCGCACGTCAACATGAACGGACGCGCGATGCCGAACGACGGCGACCTGGTCGATCTGATCTCGGAGTGGATCGACGACGAAACGACGCTGCGCACGATTCTGGTCGACAACCCGCAGCAGCTGTACGGCAAGTTCGGCAAAGGCATCGCGTAGCAGAAGCAACGAGCTTTCTTTATACGAATACTCGTTTCAATCCATTACTTTGCATTCCAAATCACACAAAATCGGAATGCGTATACCGGTTCACTACAAAAATACATACGGAGACGACTCGCATGAAAAAACTGACCCTGTTCGGCCTGACGGCTTGCCTGCTGCCTGCGGTATGCCACGCCCAAAGTTCGATCACGCTGTACGGCATCATCGACGCAACGCTTAGCTATACGACCAATCAGGGTGGCCCGCACAACATCCAGTTGCTCGATGGCGGCCCTTCGCTAAGCCGCTGGGGCCTGCGCGGCACCGAAGATCTGGGTGGCGGCCTGAAGGCGATCTTTACGCTGGAAAACGGCTTTAATCCGGCCAACGGCACGCTGTCGCAGAACAACCGGTTATTCGGCCGGCAGGCTTTTGTCGGGCTATCCAGCGATCAATACGGTTCGATCAAGCTGGGCCGCATGTACGACTCGATGACGAACTATGTGGGCCAGTTCGGCAGCGCGCAATCGACGATCGGCTCATTCACGGGTCACCCGGGCGATGTCGACGATCTGGTCGGCTCGTATCGGATCAACAATTCGGCTTCGTATACGACGCCGACTATCGGTGGCTTCTCCGCGAGCGTGATGGGCAGCTTCGGTGGGCAGCCCGGATCGGTCGCCACCAACAGCACGTATAGCATCGGAGTCGGTTATGCGAATGGGCCATTCAAGGCGGGTGCTGCGTATGGCAGCTACAACCGCCCGAACACGACGATGTGGGACGGCACGGCGACCACTACCGGCGTGCTGTTATTCTCGGCGCCGGTGTTTTCCGGCTACGCATCGGCAGCGTCGCTGAAAATTGCAGGCGTGGGCGCCGGCTATGACAACGGCGCGTTCGGCATGAATGTGGTGTACACCAACTACCGCTTCCTGGACCTCGGATCGAATGGCGGACCGAACCCGCTGCGTTTCAAGGACGGTACCGCCGCGTTCAATACGATCGAAGTGAACGGCCATTACATGTTCCGTCCGGACCTGATGTTCGGGCTCGCGTAGCAGTACACCGACGGCTCTTCGGTAGGTGGCCACGGCAATCAGCACTACGGCCAGCTCAGCGGAATCGTCGATTACTTTCTGTCGAAGCGTTTCGACGTTTATCTGAGCGGCGCCTATGAGGTCGCGGCCGGTACGAGTTCGCTCGGCACACCCGCGGTTGCAGCGATCAATACCGTCACGCCGTCGAAGTCGAACAAGCAGGCCGTGATCCGCATCGGGATGCGCGAGAAGTTCTAGCGCACCCCGATGTGCGAGATGCTCGCTTCGCTAGGCGCGGCCCCGGAACAGCTCGTTGAGCTGCACGCCGGGCGCCGCGTCGGCGAAGCCATCGAAGCGGCCTTCCGCCAGCCCCTGAGCTGCACGCATAAAGCCACCCCACGCCGCGCGTGCCAACGCACCGCCCACGCTGACGCGCCGCACACCGAGCGCCGCCAGGTCCTGCAGCGTAAAGTCGGAACTCCAGCCGATCAGCACATTTACCGGCTTGGGCGCCACCGCCGCCACCACTGCTTCGATCTGTTCGCGCGTGCGAATACCCGGTGCGTACAGGCAATCCGCACCGGCGGCGGCATAAGCCTTCAGACGCGCGATCGCATCGTCGAGATCCGGCACACCGGCGAAGAAGTTTTCTGCACGGCCCACCAGCAGCGTGTCACCACCGTTCTGATCGATCGCTCGCCGCGCTGCCTTGAGCCGCTCGACTGCGATTTCGACTGGAAACAGCGGCGCTTCGGGGTTCCCGGTTGAATCTTCGACCGACAGGCCAGCCACGCCTGTCTCAACCGCAAGCGCAACGCTTTGCGCGACCGTGTCGGGGTCGTCGCCAAAGCCGCTTTCGAAATCCGCGTTGACGGGTAGATCGGTTGATTCGACGATCACCCGCAAATGCTCGAGCACAGCCGCGCGAGTCACCGCGTTATCCGCGCGCGCAGTCGACCATGCGAAACCCGAGCTGGTGCTGGCAACCGCCTTGAAACCGAGACTCTGCAGATAGCGTGCACTGCCTGCGTCCCATGGGTTGGGCAGCATAAAGCAGCCTGTGGCGTGCAGTGCGCGAAATGCGGCGCGCTTTTCCTTCACGGTGCTGGGCATCGCGTGTCTCCTCGTCAAATGGACTGAGCCTGCAAAAAGCATAGTGGACTTCGGCCGTAAATGTCGACAGCGAAGCCTGTGACACACTCCATGTTCGCGATATGCTCTGCCATGCGCGACCGAGCTGTACGGCACTCACTCCAATCCTGATGGAGCACACCCATGTCGGCACCCCTGATGAACGACCCTGGATTTGCTGGCGCAGTGGTTGGCGCCATCGCTGGTCTGGTCGGCGCGGTAATCGGCGGAGCCGCCACCTACGTGGCGTCGATCCGCCAATATCGCACCGAATATCGAATGAAACAGCACGCGGCGCTGATCGCCGCATTGCTGGAGATCAGCCGCAACCACGCCAGCCTGTTTCGCGACCTCGACCGCGTCATACCGCTCTGGCTGGCGCGCTCATACTTCGAGCGGCCTCATGACCTCGCGAAGGTAAGCAGCGGTTTCGCCCGATATGACGTGCGCGTCTATCAGAACTTTTTCAGCGAACTGGTCGCGTCAAAGTATGGTCCTGAACTCAAAACCTACTACGACCGGATCGAATATCTGAACGCGGTGACCACAGCCCATCCGCAAGGCATACCGCCGGAGCTGTTTCATACGCTGGTTCCGCAACTGGCGCTCAGCCTCGAGCTCACACATGAGATTCTGGAAGAGCTGGCGAGCGCCTGTGCAAAGGAATTAAAGCAGGCGTGGGGGAAGGAATCCGATTACCAGTCCGTACACAATGCACGCGATGACGCATTGCTGCTGGCGGCAATGTTCCGCACCAATCTGGCGGATCTCGAAGACGCACTCGCGGGCCGCGACGCGCCTACCATCGCAACCCGACTGATCGACCGGTACAGGCAGCGCGTGCACGATGCGTGGATGGCGCCGGCACGCGCTCTTCTGCCATGAACCGGAGCGCTGGTCGCCGGAAACGCTTGCTTCGAAGCCGCGCGACCAGCGCACTAAACCTGCGCGACCTTCGCCGCGTTGCGTCCGCGCAGCCAGTTCATCGCACTGAACAACGCAATCGCGAACACGATCAACACAGTCGCAACGGCGAGAATAGAAGGATCGATCTGATCGCGAATGCCGCTCCACATCTGCCGCGGCACCGTCTTCTGCTCCGGCCCGCCGATAAACAGGATCACGATCACTTCGTCGAATGACGTCGCAAACGCGAACACCGCGCCGGTTGCCACCGCGGGCGTAATCAGCGGCAGCGTGACGCGGTGGAAGGTGGCCCAGGGCCGTGCGCCGAGCCCCGCAGAAGCACGCAGCAAGCTCTGATCGAACGATAGCAGCGACGCGGTCACGGTGATCACGACGAACGGCGTACCGAGCGCCGCATGCGCGAGCACCACGCCCGTATATGAATTGACGAGCCCCAGCGGTGCGAAGATCAGGTAAAAGCCTGCTGCGACCACGACGATCGGAATGATCATCGGCGAGATCAGCAACGGCATGATGATCGAGCGCAACGGAAAACTGGGCCGCGAAAGCCCAAGTGCCGCGAGCGTGCCGAGCGCAGTAGCGATCAACGTCGCGACCGCACCGATGCCGATGCTGTTGACGAACGCGCGTTGCCAATCCGCGCCGCCGAACGCCTGCGCATACCAGCGCAGCGAAAAATGTTCGATTGGGTACGAGAAATACGAGCCCGAATTGAACGACAGCGGCACGATCGCGAGAATCGGCGCGACCAGGAAAAAGAAAATAATCGTGCAATGCACGCGCAGCCCCGCCGCCGCGAGCCGCTCTGACAGCATCCGTTTGCGTGAACCTTGCATGAACGGTCTCCGTCGTCGTGGTTAGCCGAACCGCAGCCGGTCGATGCCGACCAGACGGTTGAAGATGAAATAGAACACCGCCGTGAACACCACCAGATACAGCGACAACGCACCCGCAAGCCCCCAGTTCAACTGCTCGTTGGTCTGCATCGCGATCAGCTGGCTGATCATTTCATCGCCTGCACCGCCGAGCAATGCCGGGGTGATGTAGTAGCCAAGCGCGAGCACGAACACGAGGAACACGCCCGCACCGACACCGGGCAGGGTCTGCGGCACGTACACGCGCATGAACGCGGTAGCCGGATGCGCGCCAAGCGACAGCGCTGCACGCATATAGCTGGGTGAAACGCCCTTCATCACCGAATAGATCGCGAGAATCATGTACGGCAGCAGGATGTGCGTCATGCCGATCAGCACACCGGTGCGGTTGAAGATCAGCGGCAACGGATGGCTGATCAAACCGAAATGCAGCAGCGTGCTGTTCACCACGCCGGCGGGCTGCAGCAGCACGTACCAGGCGGTGGTGCGCACCAGCAGCGAAGTCCAGAACGGTACGATTACGAGCAGCATCAGCCGGTTGCTCTGTTTTGCCGGCAGATTTGCCAGCAGGTATGCCACCGGGTAGCCGAATAGCAGACACAGCAGCGTGACGGTCGCGCTGATCCAGATGGTGCGCGAAAATGCACTGCGAAATATGGCACTATCGGCCGAGACCGACACCACCGATCCATCCTGCGCAACCTTGGCATCGACGGCGTTAAGCAGATAGTCGGGCGTGGGCGACGTGGCCGCGCGCCTGAGCAGCTGCCACGTATTTGCGTCGCCCCAGCGCGGATCGAGATCGAGCAGCACGGGTTTCCATGCAGGCGGCGTTTGCGAACGCACCGCGCGCGAGGTTTTCATCATCAGGCTGCGGAACTCGGGCTTGTAGAAGTTAAGCCGTCGCGCCACGTTGCCGAGTTGCCCGCTGTCCGCCGCTTGCTTGAGGCCACCGGCCAGTGCGGCAAATGCCTGCTCGTCGGGCAGGCCCGTGCCATTCCAGCCTTGCAGCGCGTGCGCCAACTGCGGCATCGCGCTGGACACCTCCGGATTTTCGACGCTGCGCGCGAGCAATTGCGCAATGGGCGCGACGAAGGTTGCCAGCAGAAACACCAGCAACGGCAGCGCAAGCAGCAAGGCCTGCAGCGCCGCCTTGCGGCGCGCGCGCTGGAATTGCGCCCGCCCGCCAAACGGCGCGGCGGGCGGCGGCGACATCGAGGGTGCGTGCAAGCTCACCGTGTCAGGTCCCGTCGGTTCGGTGCGCTGCTTATTGCGTGAGCGACGCGTGGGAGCGCTTGTTGATCGAATCGGCGTTATCGGCCCAGAACTGCGCGTCGATCTGCACCGGGCGCTTGAAGTTGGCCGGCGCCGTCGGCAGATCGGCAAGGCGGCTCTTTTCGATCAACGGAATCGCGTCTTTACGCGGCGGCGCATACGCGATGTACTTCGTCAGATCCGCGTAGCTTTGCGGCTGCGATGCGGACACGATGAACTTCGCGGCCGTATCCGCGTTCTTTGCGCCGGTCGGAATGCCCCACCATTCATAGTCGTAGACCTGTGCGTCCCACACCACCTTGAACGGCTTCTTGTCCTTGTGCACCGCGTCGTCGATGCGGCCGTTATAGGCCTGCGTCATCACAACCGCGCCGTCGGCGAGCAGCTGCGGCGCCTGCGAACCCGCTTCCCACCAGACGATGTTCGGCTTGATCGTATCGAGCTTCTTGAATGCGCGGTCGACGCCAGCCGGCGTGCCGAGCACCTTGTACACGTCTTTCGGCGCCACGCCGTCGGCAATCAGCGCCCACTCCATCGCCACCTTCGGCGACTTGCGCAGCCCACGTTTGCCGGGGTACTTCTTCAGATCGAAGAAATCGGAGATCGTGGTCGGCGCGTCTTTCAGCTTCGACGTATCGTACGCAAACACAGTGGACCACACCATCGCCGCCACCGCGCAATCGCTGATCGAGCCCGGCAGGAAATCGCTGGTATTGCCGATCGATTTGCGGTCGAATTTCTTCAACAGGCCTTCGTCGCAAGCGGTAATTGCGTCGTTGGTTTCCAGGTCGATCAGATCCCACGTGGTGTTCTTCGCCTGCTCCATGGCCTGCAGCTTGGCGAGTCCGCCGTCGTACGATTCAGTCGAGAACTGCACGCCGGTCTTGGCGGTGAACGGCTCGAAATAGGCCTTTTTTGCGGCGTTTTCATAGGCGCCGCCGAACGTCACCACCGAAAGCGTTTCGGCGGCATACGCTGCGGCGCTAACCAGCGACAGCGTCGCACACACGGCAGCGATGCCGCTTGCACGGCGCAATGTACGGCCCGGCAGCATGCCGGAGCCACCCGTAACGGAGCGATTGGATTTCATGACTAATTGACTCCTGCGATAAGAGGCGAAGCGGACGACAACGAGGAAGGAACAGCGGAATCGGGTGTCGCGGCGACGCCGCGCGTAACGGGCATCGCGAGCACCTTGCAGTCGTCGCAGCGCCAGGTGACGGTGGTGGTCTGGCCGAGCGCCGGCAAATTGTGATGCTGCGTGTTGGGCACTTTGACCACTACGCTGTCGCCGTGGCGAAGCTTCAGGTGCACACGGTGATGGTCGCCGCAGTACACAAGCTCTTCGACGTTCGCGTCGAGCGCATTGGCATCGCCGGCAGTCGCCACATCGGTTGCCTGCGCGAGATGCGCGCGCTCGGGGCGCAGCGCAAGCATTGCCGTGTCGCCCGCGCGCAAGCCGCTGCCGCAGCGGCCGCGGATTGTCGCGCCGCTCGCCAGCACCAGCGTTGCCCATGTATCGTCGATTGCGCTGACGCGTCCGGTCAAGCCGTTGTTCTCGCCGACGAAGTTCGCCACAAACGCGTTCTGTGCGTTCTCATAGAGTTCCGTTGGCGTCGCGGCCTGCTGGATGCGTCCATCGGAGAACACCGCGACGCGGTCCGACATCGTCAGCGCTTCATTCTGGTCATGCGTGACATAAACGATGGTCAGCGACAGTTCGCGGTGCAGCCGCATGATTTCGTATTGCATGCTTTCGCGCAGCCGCTTGTCGAGCGCACCGAGCGGCTCGTCCATCAGCACCACGCTCGGTTCGAACACCAGCGCACGCGCCAGTGCAACGCGCTGCTGCTGGCCACCGGACAATTGCGCGGGCCGCCGCGCCGCGAGTTGCGGCAGCTCGACCATTTCCAGCGCACGCTGCACGCGCACCTTCTGCTCGCTGCGGCTCACCTTGCGCACCGACAGCGGAAAGGCCACGTTCTCCGCAATCGTCATATGCGGAAACAGCGCGTAGTTCTGAAACACCATGCCGATATCGCGCTGATGCGGCGGCTTGTCGTCAAGACGCTTGCCGCCGAGGCGAATCTCGCCCTGGGTCGGCGATTCGAAACCGGCAAGCATCATCAAGGTCGTGGTCTTGCCGGAGCCGGACGGCCCCAGCAGCGAAACGAATTCGCCTTTGGCCACATCGAGATCGAGCCCTTCGACGACAGCATGCACGCCATCGTACGACTTGCTCACGCCCGCGAACGAAATGAATGGTTGGCTTGACATCGTGACCTGTGAATCCCGTGCGTTCAATCGGTTGCGTCCGGCTCGCGCTGCGAGCTGCCTTCAGTCATTCTGCGCCGCTCATTGCGCGAGCCGCTGTGCGATATAGCGCGCAAAGTCGTAATTCGGCCGCTCCAGATGGCTCAGATGGCCGGGCTTCGCGAGCGGCGCATGCACACCGCGGAACACCGCCTCCACGCCGCGGCGGTCTTCGGCGTTGACTTCGTCGAGCAGATGTTTCAGCGTCGCCATATATTCGGCACCCTTCGGGTCTTCGACGAATTCAGGCGCGAGACCTCCGCCAAAGCGGATATGCACTTTTCCGACACCTTGTGGCTGCAGCACCAGATACCAGAAATAACCCGGCGTCAGCGTGATCAGATGCGTCGGATAGACCGCCAGCAGCGCGGTGGTTTTACGCCAGTGCCCTTCGAGACGGCGGTTGTCCGGGTGCGCATTGCCGATCGGCAGTGACGCCTCTTTGGTGATCCAGTGATAGTTGAATGCGGGAAAACCCGGTGGACATTCCATTTCCTCAAGCCGCGAATGAGGGCCTACCGTTGCTCGATGCAGCATCGGCAAGTGGTAGCTCTCCATAAAGTTCTCGGCGAGCAGCTTCCAGTTGGTGTTCCACACATGTTCTTCGTAGAACGTCTCAACGTACGACGACATACCGTACACGTCGATCAGCGCGGTCAGATCCGCAAGCCGCTCGGCAACCGGCGGCACGTGCGGATCGAGCGTCACGTATACCCAGCCCTGCCAGGTATCGCAGCGCACCTGCGGCAACGCATAGTGCTCCTTGCAAAAGCCCTGTTGCTGTTCCATCAGCGGCGCGCCGCGCAAGGCGCCGTCGAGCGAATAATTCCACGCGTGATACGGGCACACGATACGTCGCACGTTGCCGCGCCCTTCGAGCAGAATCGACATGCGGTGCAAACAGACGTTTGAAAAAGCGCGTAGCTCACCGTCGTCGCCGCGCAGCACCACCACCGGCTGGCCGGCGATATCGGCGGTGACGTAATCGCCCGGCTGCTTCAATGCACTCACGCGGCCCACACACAGCCATTCCTTGCGAAAGATCTCGCACTCTTCCAGTGCAAGAAAATCGGCAGACGTATAGACGCGAGGCGGCATCGAATGCGCGTCGTTGAACGGCCGCTCGCAATTGGCCCGCAACTCGCGGACGATCTCGAGACCAGCGTTCGTCGAAGTGGATGCCATCGGCGCCTCCGTTTTATCGTTGGCCTTGCACTGCACATCAATCTATCAAGTCAAATTACCAGCCCGAATATTGTTTTCAGATATAGAAGCTAGGTTTTTCCTATGCAATCAGGGTTCATCCCATGGACGCAA
>Ga0105248_10009163_pt1 | contig 10886 bp, 7 predicted proteins | sample KBSS34metaG_FD_81524 | JGI IMG/M metagenome (GOLD analysis project Ga0105248, IMG submission 81524) | Switchgrass rhizosphere microbial communities from Kellogg Biological Station, Michigan, USA - KBS S3-4 metaG | ecosystem: Host-associated > Plants > Roots > Rhizosphere > Soil | place...
CACCCCGATCTACGACAAGTTCCCGGACCCGGCGGCGGCCAAGGAGAAGCTGCGCCGCGACGTCGTCTTCCCGCCGCGCCTGGGCACCGCGGACGAGTTCGCGAGCCTCACGCTGGAGCTGCTCGGCAACACATATCTCAACGGCGAGGTCATCCGGCTTGACGGCGCCGCCCGCCTCCCACCCAGATGACCGTTTGCCTGCCGCGGTGTTTGTAATATCGTACGGTTGATTGTGTAGGTGACCGACCTGCTCGGGTGGTCGACCCGGCCCGCCGGCCGGACGTTCCGTGTGCGAGATCCGTGTGCGAGAGAGGTGGCATCAGGAGATGGACATCGAGGACTCGCCTGCGGAGGCTGAGTTCCGGGCGACGGTGCGGGCCTACATCAGCGCCCACCGCGACGAGCTCGCCCCGGCGGGCAGCACCCCGACGGGGAACGTGGAGGTGTTCCGCCGGACCCAGGCCGTGCTGCACGACGGCGGGCTGGTCGGCGCCACCTGGCCGGCGGAGTTCGGCGGCCGCGGGGCCTCGCCGATCGAGAAGGTCATCATCGACCAGGAGCTCGCGGCCGCCAGGGTCCCCCGCCTGATCAACTGGATCGGCATCGGGATGTGTGGCCCGGCGATCCTCGTCCACGGCACGCGGGAGCAGGCCGAGCGCTACCTGCGGCCGATGCTGCGCGCCGAGGAGGTCTGGTGCCAGCTGTTCAGCGAGCCGGGCGCCGGCAGCGACCTGGCCGCCGTCTCCAGCCGCGCGGTGCGTGGCGGTGACGGCTGGCGGGTCACCGGGCAGAAGGTGTGGACCACGGGCGCGCAGTGGTGCGACTACGGCATCCTGCTCGCCCGCACCGACCCCGACGCCCCCCGCCACCGAGGCCTGACCATGTTCGTGCTGGACATGAAGGCCCCCGGGGTCACCGTGCGCCCGCTGCGGGAGATGACCGGCGAGGCACTGTTCAACGAGGTGTTCTACGACGACGTCCTGATCCCCGACTCCGACCGGATCGGCGCCGAGGGCGAGGGCTGGGCCGTCGCCATCACCGTGCTGATGAACGAGCGGTACACGGTCGGCGGTGACGGCTCGGTCTACGGCGCGGGCCCCGCGGCCATCGCCTCCACCGTCGCCGACCGGCTGCCGGAGCTGTCCCCGGAGCGCCGGGCGGCGGCGCTCGACGAGTTCGCCGCCTGCTGGACCGAGGCACTCGCCTGCCGGATGACCGCCAACCGGATGCTCACCGCGCTGTCCCAGGGCCGCCAGCCCGGGCCCGAGGGCAGCGTCGGCAAGCTCGCCGCCGCGCAGCTGCTCGGCCGCGTCGCCGACCTGGGCCTGCGGCTGCAGGGGCCGGACGCGCTGTTCGGCGCCTCCGCGGACGGCGACCGCACCTGGCAGTACATCGCCGCGTTCTCGCCGGGCGCCGCGCTCGCCGGCGGCACCACCGAGATCATGAAGAACATCCTGGGGGAGCGCGTCCTCGGCCTCCCCGGCGAACCACGGCCGGGCGGCGCGCGCACGCCCGCCGCGACGAAGGGCTGACGCGGACATGGACTTCCAGCTCTCCGAGGAGCAGATCGCGCTCCAGGACGTCGCGCGCGACTTCTTCGCCGAGCACTCGGGCATCGAGAACGCGCGCCGCGTGCTCGACGGCCTCGAGGACCTGCTCGACCCGCGCGCGGAGCTCGCCGAGCTGGGCGCGCTCGGCCTGCTCGCCGGTGACGATGACGCCGGCACCGTGCTGGACCTCGCCGTCGTCGCGGAGCAGGCGGGCCGCCAGCTCAGCCCGTCGCCGCTGGTCGCCACCGCCGGCTGGGCCGTGCCGCTGCTGGCCGGGCTCGACACTCCCGCCGCCTCCGGCCTGCTCGCCGACGCCACCAAGGGCACCGTCGCGCTGACCGTCGCCGAGCCGGGAGACGTCGCGCTCACCGCCGCCGGCACGCTGCGCGGGACGACCCAGCCGGCGCTCGACGGCCTGCGCGGCGGCGCCGTGCTCACCCTCGCCAGCTCCGAGGCGGGGCCCGCGCTGGTGCTCGTCGCGGCGGACGCCGGGCAGGAGATCGTGCGCCAGCAGCCGCTGGACGCCACCCGCGGGCTCGCCCGGATCACCTTCGCCGACACGCCCGCCACTGTGCTGGCGACCGGCGAGGCCGCCACCGCCCGCTGGGCGCGCGCCTTCGACATCGCGACCGTCGTGCTGGCCGCCGAGGACCTCGGCACCATCAGCGAGGCGGTGCGCCGCGCCGTCGCGTACGCCCTGGAGCGGGAGGCCTTCGGCCGGCCGATCGGCGGCTTCCAGGCCGTCAAGCACCACCTGGTCGAGGCGTACGTGTACGAGGAGCAGCTGCGCTCGCTGGTCTGGCTCGCCGCCTGGGCGGCGGACGCCCGCCCGGGCGAGGCCCCGCTCTACGCGGCGGCCGCGGCCGCCTACGCCGCCGAGGGGATCGAGCACGCCACCTACACGCTGGTGCACACCCACGGCGGCATCGGCTTCACCTGGGAGCACGACGCCCACCTGTTCTGGCGCCGGGCCAAGGTGGACCGCCTGCTGCTCGGGGACGTCCACGACCGCCGTGCCCGGGTCGGTGAGCTCGCGCTCACCGCGGTGATGCCGTGAGCCGGCGCCCGGCGCCGCCCGTTCCTTCCCCGTGTTCCGTCGTCCTCGTGCGTGGGGCTCGCCGCGCACGTACCCGTCCGTCAGGAAGGCGCGACCTATGCCCCAGGCAGTGATCGTCGACGCGGTCCGCACCGCCACCGGCAAGCGCTACGGCTCGCTGTCGGGCTGGCACCCGGCCGACCTGCTGGCGCTGACCCTCGACACCCTGGTCACCAGGGTCGGGCTCGACCCCGCCCTGGTGGACGACGTCATCACCGGGTGCGTCAACCAGGTCGGCGCGCAGGCCCTCAACATCGGCCGCTCCGCGGTGCTCGCCGCCGGCTGGCCGGAGACCATCCCCGCCACCACCATCGACCGCCAGTGCGGCTCCTCCCAGCAGGCCGCGCACTTCGCCGCGCAGGGTGTGATCGCCGGCGCCTACGACATCGTCATCGCCGCCGGTGTCGAGAACATGACGCTGATCCCGATGCGGGCCCAGCTCGCCGACCCCAAGCTCGGCCCGGCCTTCGGCCCGCTGGTCGACGCCCGCTACGCCGACGTCGACACGTTCGGCCACAGGGGGCGGGTCAACCAGGGCATCTCCGCCGAGCTCATCGCCGCGGAGTGGGGCTTCACCCGCGACGACGTCGACGAGTTCGCCGCGCGCAGCCAGCAGCGCGCCGCCGCCGCCACCGAGGCGGGCCGCTTCGACAACGAGACCCTCGCGGTCGAGGCCCGCCGCATCGACAAGGAGACCGGCGAGATCGTCGAGGGCGGCACGATCCGCCACGACGAGGGCATCCGCGCCGGCACCACGGCCGAGGTGCTCGGCCGGCTCAGGCCGTCGTTCCTGCCCGAGGGCGTGATCACCGCGGGCAACAGCTCGCAGATCAGCGACGGTGCCTCGGCGCTGCTCATCATGTCCGAGGAGAAGGCGGACGCACTCGGCCTGCGCCCGCGGGCGCGGTTCCACTCCTTCGCCGTCACCGGCGTGGACCCGATCCACATGCTCACCGGGCCGATCCCGGCGACCACGAAGGTCCTCGAGCGCGGCGGGCTGACCATCGACGACATCGACGCCTTCGAGGTCAACGAGGCGTTCGCGTCAGTTGTGCTGGCCTGGCAGAAGGAGCACAAGGCCGACTGGGAGAAGGTCAACCCGCTCGGCGGCGCCATCGCGCTGGGCCACCCGCTGGGCGCCTCCGGCGGCCGGCTCATGTCGACGCTGCTCAACCATCTGGAACGGACCGGCGGTCGGTACGGCCTGCAGACGATGTGCGAGGGCGGCGGTCTCGCCAACGCGACCGTCATCGAGCGGCTCTGACACCCCTCAACTCACTCCGGCGGCGCGGATGCCGGCGGAGGACCGGGAGACGCCATGACCGAGGTAATGACACCACCAGCGACGCCGGCCGCGTTCGACCTCCAGAGCAAGTACCAGAGCCCGCAGGGACGCATCTACCTCACCGGGCTGCAGGCTCTGGTACGGGTCATCCTCGACCAGATGCGGGCCGACCGGCGGGCGGACCTCGATACGCGGGCCTACGTGTCCGGCTATCCCGGGTCGCCGCTGGCCGGTCTCGACCTGGAGCTGGAGAGCCGCGCGACGCTGCTCGAGGAGGCCGGCGTCGTGCACCGGCCGGGCCTCAACGAGGAACTGGCCGCGACCTCGGTCATGGGCTCCCAGATCGCGATGCGGTTCGGGCGGCGCACCGCCGACGGCGTGGTGGGCTTCTGGTACGGCAAGGCCCCCGGCCTGGACCGGGCCGCCGACGCCATCCGGCACGCCAACTACTTCGGCACCACCCGGCACTCCGGCGTCCTCGCCTTCGTCGGCGACGACCCGACCTGCAAGTCCTCCAGCGTCCCGAGCAGCTCCGAGTCCCTGCTGGCCGACCTCTACCTGCCGACGCTGGCCCCGGGCACCGTGCAGGAGGTGCTCGACTTCGGCCTGCACGGCGTGGCGCTGTCCCGGGTGTCGTCGCTGTGGACGGGGTTCAAGGTCGTCACCGCCATCGCCGACGGCGCGGGCAGCGCGCTCGTCTCCCCGGACCGGGTGCGCCCCATCCTGCCGACCGACGCCGACGGCCGGCCGCTCGGCCGCGACGAGCCCTCGACACTCGCGCCGCCGCAGATCCTCGCCGTCGAGCGGCAGATCCACGAGGTCCGGCTGCCGGCCGCGCTGGCGTACGCCCGGCTCAACGGCCTCAACGAGATCACCCACGCCACCGACGACGCCTGGCTCGGCATCATCGCCCCGGGGCACCTCTACTACGAGACCCTCGAGGCGCTGCGCCAGCTCGGCCTCGAGGGTGACGAGCTGGCCCGGCGCGGCATCCGCCTGCTGCGCCTGGGCATGGTCAACCCCCTCGACGCCGACCTGGTCCGGGAGTTCGCCCGCGGCCTGTCGGAGATCGTCGTGGTGGAGGACAAGGGCCCGCGCCTGGAGCATCTCGTGCGCGACGCGCTCTACCGGGTGCCGGACGCCCCGCTCGTGCTCGGCAAGACCGACGAGGACGGCCGCCCGCTGCTGCGCACCCACGGCGCGCTCGACGCCGACGAGATCGGTGAACCGCTGCACGGCCGCCTGGGCCGCCGCCTCGACCCGGCCGTGCTGCGCACCCCGCCGCGGGTGAAGACCCGCCTGGCACTGCCGATCATCCCGCGCACGCCGTACTTCTGCTCCGGCTGCCCGCACAACACCAGCCTCAAGGTGCCCGACGGCGCCATGGTGGGCGCCGGCATCGGCTGCCACTCCATGGTGTCGTTCATGGCCCCGGAGATGGTCGGCACCATCACGGGCGTCACCCAGATGGGCGGGGAGGGCGCGCAGTGGATCGGCGCGGCGCCGTTCGTCGACACCGACCACATCTTCCAGAACCTGGGCGAGGGGACGTTCTTCCACTCGGGGGAGATGGCGGTGCGCGCCTCGGTCGCCGCCGGCACCCACGTCACCTACAAGATCCTCTACAACCGCGCGGTCGCGATGACCGGCGGGCAGGAGGCGAACGGCCTGCTCGAGGTGCCCGACATGGCGCGCCTGCTGCTGGACGTGGGCGTCAGCAAGGTCATCATCACCACCGAGGACCGCTCCCGCTACCGCGGGCGCAGGCTGCCCGCCGGCGTGAGCGTGCTGGGACGGGAGAAGATCCTCGAAGCCCAGGAGGAGCTGCGGGGCACCCCGGGCACCACCGTCCTCATCCACGACCAGCAGTGCGCCGCCGAGGCGCGCCGGCTGCGCAAGCGGGGCCGGCAGCCGGAGCCGGCGGCACGCGTCGTGATCAACGAGCGGGTCTGCGAGGGCTGCGGCGACTGCGGCGAGAAGTCGAACTGCCTGTCGGTGCGCCCGGTGGACACCGAGTTCGGCCAGAAGACGGTGATCGACCAGTCCTCGTGCAACAAGGACTTCTCCTGCCTGCGCGGTGACTGCCCGTCGTTCACGACGATCGTCCCCATCCGGATGCGCGGCAGCAGGGACGCCCAGGCCAAGGGCAGGGCCGCCCCCGTGGCGGGCGGTGCCGCGGCGGGCGGTGTCGCGGGGAGCGGTGCGGTGACGGCGGCGACGCGCGGCCCCGCCCAGGTGGGCGCGGACGAGCTGCCCGAGCCCACGTCCATCGTGTCGATGGACGACTACCGGGTCCGGATGCCCGGCATCGGCGGCACCGGCGTGGTGACCGTCGCCCAGATCCTCGGCACCGCGGCACTGCTCGACGGGCGCTACGTCTCCGGCCTGGACCAGACCGGTCTCGCCCAGAAGGGCGGCGCGGTCGTCTCCGACCTGCGCGTCACCCGCGAGGCGTTGCCGACCAGCACCAAGCTGCCCGCCGGTGCGGTCGACCTCTACCTCGCCTTCGACCTCATCGTCGGGGTGATGCCCGCGAACCTCTCCGGTGCCTCGACGGAGCGCACGGTGGTCGTGGCGTCCCTGACCGAGACGCCGACCGGGCGGATGATCGGCACCACCGCGCGCCAGCCGGCGCCCGCTCGCATTCGCGAGGTCCTGGCGGAGACCAGCCGCCGCGAGGACAGTGTGTACGTCGACATGGCGGGGCTCGCCGAGGCGCTGTTCGGCCGCTCCACCAGTGCGAACATCCTCGGGCTCGGGATCGCCTACCAGCTCGGCGCGGTGCCGGTCACCGCTGCCTCGATCGAGCGGGCGCTGGACCTCAACGGCGTCGCGGTCCGGGCGAACATCCAGGCGTTCCGCTGGGGGCGGCTGTACGTCCACGACCGCGCCCGCGTCGAGGCGGCGGTGGCCGCGGCCTCGTCGAGCGCAAAGGCGGTGGCCGGGGCGGCGTCGCGCGGGAAGGCCGAACAGAGCGCCCCTGGTGACCGCGCCACGGGCACGGCGGTGTCGCGCCTGGTTGGCCTGCTCCCGGCCGACCCCGAGGGTGGCCCCGCGCTGGGCGGCGAGCTCGGCCGGCTGGTCGCGATCCGCTATCCGGACCTCGTCGCCTTCCAGAACGAGGCCCTCGCCCGCCGCTACCTCGACGTGGTCCGCCGCGTCGCGCGCGCGGAGGAACGGACGGCGCCGGGCTCCACGGCGCTGGCCGAGGCCGTCGCCCGCAACCTGTACAAGCTGTTGGCCTACAAGGACGAGTACGAGGTCGCCCGTCTCCAGCTGGACGCCGCCGAGCGGGAGCGGATCAGGGCGGTCGCCGGGGGCGAGCGGGTCAAGGTCGTCTGGCATCTGCACCCGCCGCTGCTGCGGGCCATGGGCATGAGCAACAAGCTGCGCCTGGGCCCCTGGTTCGCACCGGCCTACCAGGCGCTGCGGGCGATGCGCGGGCTGCGTGGCACGCCGTTCGACATCTTCGGCTACGCCGAGGTCCGCAGGACCGAGCGCGCGCTCATCACCGAGTACCTCGCGACCGTCGACGAACTCCTGGCCCGGCTCGCACCCGCCACCCTGGCGGTGGCGGTGCGGATCGCGGAGCTGCCCGACATGGTGCGCGGCTACGAGGAGATCAAGATGGCATCGGTACGGAGCTATCGGGAGAAGCAGGCGGCGGAGCTCGCCGCGTTCGCGGCGGCCGGCACCGACCAGGCGGCCGGCGACCTCCGTGCGGCCTCGCCGCCGCCGTGCTGAACGAACAGCTCATACCGGTCGTGGTGGCCCGCGCATGAGCGGGTCGCGGCGGCGCCGGGGCGGGGGGCGCCAAGCGAAGTGTCCGCAGATGCGAATGGGTGATTGTCATGGGCACATGGGACCGATGCGTGGAGCGCGCCGTGGCCGGCGGCGTCCAGGAGGAGGCGACGCCGTGCGCCTGAAGGGTGAGACAGCGCTGGTCACCGGGAGCACCGGTGGTGGTCTCGGGACCGAGATCGCGCGTTTGTTCGCCGCCGAGGGCGCGGCCGTCGTCGTGACGGGCCGAACGGCGGCGCGGGGTGAGGCGCTCGTCGGCGAGATCGAGGCCGCCGGGGGGACGGCCGCGTTCGTGCCGGCGGACCTCACCCGCCGGGCGGACTGTGAGCGCCTGGTCGAGGCGAGCATCACCGCGCTCGGCACGCTGTCCATCCTGGTCAACTGCGCGGTGCCGCTGCGCACCGGCGACGACGGCGCGGTCGCCGCGGTGAGCGACGACGTCTGGGACGAGATGTTCCTGGTCAACGCGACCGCTCCGCGCTGGATCTGCCAGCGGGCGATCCCGCACATGACCGGGGTGGGGCGCGGCTCGATCGTCAACGTGACCTCGCGGACGGCCATCCGCGGCACCCCCGACCTGGCCGCCTATTCGGCCAGCAAGGCCGCGCTCGACGGGCTCACCCGGTCGATCGCGATGGACTACTCCCGCCAGGGCGTGCGCTGCAACTCGGTTGCTCCGGGCTTCATCACCGGCAAGGACCGGGTGGGGGCCCTGCCGGAGGAGTCCCGCCGGCGCTTCGAGGCCATGCACCTCACGCGGATGCCGACCACGCGGGACGTGGCGCTCGCCGTGCTGTACCTGGCCTCCGAGGAGGCCGGCGCCATCACCGGTGTGACGCTGCCCGTCGACGGCGGTGGCAGCGCGGTACGCGCCCTGACCCTCGGATAGCAGCCGGACATGAGTGGGTTCACCTCCCAGTCCACGAGTGAGCGCTTCGACGGCGCCGGCCCCGGGATGGTGCTGCGGACCTGGCTGCATGCCGAGGGCTTCGGCTCCTCGGCGGCCAGTGCCCGGCCCGTCATCGGCATCTGCACGGGCCACAGCGAGCTCAACCCGTGTGACGCCGGCCAGCGAGAGGTGGCCGAGGCGGTCAGGCGGGGTGTCCTGCTCGCGGGGGGCCTGCCGCTGGAGTTCCCCACCATCAGCATCGGCGAGAACTTCGTCCGTCCCACGTCGATGCTGCTGCGCAACCTCATGGCCATGGACGTCGAGGAGATGGTGGCCCGCTCGCCCATCGACGGCGTGGTCCTGCTCGGTGGCTGCGACAAGACGCTGCCCGCCCAGCTCATGGGGGCCGCGAGCGCGGGCAAGCCGGCGCTCGTCGTGCCGTCCGGCCCGCGGCTGGAGAGCACCTTCCGCGGCGCGCCGCTGGTCACCGACGACTTCTGGACGCTGGCCGCGCAGCGCTCCGCCGGGCAGCTCTCCGACCGGGAGTGGTCCTGCCTGGAGACGTGCCTGAACGTCTCGGTGGGCACCTGCAACGTGCTGGGGACGGCGAGCACGATGGCGACGGCCGCCGAAGCGCTCGGCATGGCGCTGCCCGGCGCCGCGCTCATCCCCGCCGCCGACGGGCGGCGCCGCCAGATCGCCGAGGAGACCGGGCGCGCCGCGGTCGCGGCGACCCGGGCGGGCATCACCCCGGCGCAGGTCATGACGGCCGGCGCCGTCGACAACGCGCTGCGGGTCGTGTTCGCCCTGGCCGGCTCCACCAACGCCGTCATCCACCTCGAGGCGATCGCCGGCCGCCTCGGCCACCGCCTCGGCATCGACCATGTGGCGCGCCTGGCTGCCTCGACGCCGGTGCTCGCCGCCGTGCGACCATCCGGTCCCCGGCTGCTCAGCGAACTGCAGGACGCGGGTGGCGTGCCGGCGCTGCTGAAGGTGCTCGAACCGCTGCTCGACACCGGCGTCCAGCACGTGCTCGGGCGATCGCTGAAGGAGACCCTCGCCGAGGTCCCGGGCCCCACCGGCGACGTCATCCGCCCCCTGGACAACCCGATCCGGGCCGACGGCGGGCTGACCGCCCTGCGGGGCTCGCTGGCTCCGCGCGGCGCCGTGATCAAGAGTTCGGCGGCGGACGAGGGGCTGTGGCGGCACACCGGGCCGGCGGTCGTCTTCGAGGGCCCGGCCGACCTCGCCGCCCGCATCCACGACCCCGATCTGCCGGTGACCCCCGACAGTGTTCTCGTCCTGCGCGGCGCCGGCCCCCGCGGCGGGCCCGGGATGCCCGAGGCCGGCGGCATCCCGATCCCGGCCATGCTGTTCCGCGACGGCGTGCGGGACATGGTGCGCATCTCGGACGCGCGGATGAGCGGGACCCAGGCCGGGACGGTCGTCCTGCACATCACCCCCGAGTCGGCCGTCGGCGGGCCGCTCGGGCTGGTCCGCGACGGCGACCCGATCAGCCTCGACATCGCCGCGGGCCGCCTCGACCTGTTGGTCGAGGAGCCCGAACTCGCCCGGCGCCGCGCCGCGTGGACGCCCCCGCCGCCCACCGCCCGCCGCGGCTACGAGGCGATGTACGTGCGGCACGTGCTGCAGGCGGACGAGGGCTGCGACTTCGACTTCCTGCGCTCTGAGCCCGCGCCGGACAACTCGACGGACAAGGAGTAGGGGTGCACGCCCTCGAGCACGTTGGCATCACCGTCACCGACCTGGACGCCTCCATCGCGTTCTACACCGAGGTCGTCGGCATGACGTTCCTGCGCCGCGGTTTCAAAACGGGTGGGGACTGGTTCGACACCCTCACCGGTGCCTCGGGCGCGATCATCGACGCGGCGCGGGTCGGCTTCGACGACTTCTCCCTGCAGCTCGTGGTGTACCGGGAGGGCGCCGGCGGCCGTGCGGAGACCGGGCACAACAAGGTCGGCAACGTCCACCTGTGCATCACCGTGCCGGACGTCGACGCCAAGCGGGCGGAACTGACCCGGGTGGATCGCGAGGGCGGACCGATCGAGGCCACCGCCATCGTCAACGTGGCCGGGGGACACGCCCGCAGCTTCTACATCAGCGACCCCGACGGCATCCCCATCGAGTTCATCACACCCTGACCGGGGCTCTGGAAGGAGAAACGCCAGTATGGACGTACTCGTCTCGGCGACCGCCTTCGAGCAGTATGGCGACCAGCTCGTCGCCGCCGCGCCGGACGTCCGG
>Ga0105248_10009167_pt1 | contig 10884 bp, 8 predicted proteins | sample KBSS34metaG_FD_81524 | JGI IMG/M metagenome (GOLD analysis project Ga0105248, IMG submission 81524) | Switchgrass rhizosphere microbial communities from Kellogg Biological Station, Michigan, USA - KBS S3-4 metaG | ecosystem: Host-associated > Plants > Roots > Rhizosphere > Soil | place...
AACCGGCACCAAAACATTTACCGTGAAGTCGGCCGCGCAGCTGCCGCAGGTCCCGTTGCCTCGAAGCGGCTTCCTCATTGTCTTCGAAACGAGCAGCGGCCTCGGTGCGACGCTGGCGAGGGTGCAGGTTCTGCAGAAATAACCAGTTCACCATGCGATGGACGCGGGCGCTTCGTCACGACGCGTGAACTATCTTCTGACTTGAGGGCGCATTATGACCACGTCTCAACCACAGAAGCTCCTGCTTCGATTGATCGTCCTTTTCGCAATCTGCGCGAGCATCCCGCTCTGGCCTGCAACGCCTGAACAAGGCGTCATCGGTGAACAGCTTGGCCTCATCGCGCCGGTCGCTGCACAGGCCCCCATCACGCTGGATCGCAGCATCCGCGATTACAAACTGCCGTCAGAGATTCCGTGGGTCGAGCGGAATGGCAGTGGAAGTCTCACGCTCTACGGCGACGCGTCAAAACCGGGCGGAATTTATGTCTCGCTCCTGAGACGCCCATTCGACAATTGGAGCGCCCCCCACACTCACCCGACGGAACGCTATGTCACGGTGCTCGAGGGAACGTTCCTGGCTGGCACAGGGCCGGTTCAAGATCGGAATCGAGTGGATGCCCTGAAGACCGGCACAGTGGTCAGCGAAGTCCCCCGCAGAATGCATTACGACGGTGTCGGGCAGGATGGCGTGACGCTGTTCTTTATCGGAATGGGTGGTGCGAACAGCGGCCCGGCCAACGAGGCACCTCGCGCCCCTGGCGGACCAAATGTCGACCCGACTGCGCGCGTAGCCAAAAAAGTGGAAGACATGGTGTGGACCAAGGCAGCTGACGGCAGCACATTCGCCAACGTCTTTGGTGAGCCTGGCAAGGCCGGCCTCTACGTTCAGTTCGTCCGCCGGCCACCGAATAGCTGGAGCACGGCGCACCGCCACGCCAACGATCAATTCGTCTGGGTCATGGGGGGATGCGTGTATATCGGCACGGGATCGTCGGTCGACAAGGACAAGACAGTCGGAATGCCGAAGGGGTCGTACATTCACGACTTTGCGAACGGCACGCACTACGAGGGGACGAAGGATGAGGACCTCTGGCTTCTGGTTGCTGGCATGGGACCAGCCGCGCCAGAGAAAGTTGACTAGAACCCGAGAAGCCGCATCACTCCGCTGTCGAACGCGGCGCCGGCCCCAGCGGCCGGTACTTGCCATCGCCCGAATAGGTCAGCCAGGGCGATAGACGCCACAATTGTGGGCATTCTGCGTCGATCCAGCCATGGGACACGACGGGGTCTCAGCGTGCGTCGGCGTTGAGCAGCGGCGTGACGACGAGGTCGTCAGGCGGGGCGATCCCGGCCATCTTCATGCCCTCCGCGAGCGCGCCGGTCGAGAAGGCACGCCAGGCGCCGTCACTCGGCCAGAAGTCCACAATCCCGACCTGTCCACCTACCTCTCGGCTGGAGTGAAACAGCATTCCCGCGCCGCGCGCCATCGGTAACATCTGGCCGTGGATGCGCTGATACGTTGCCGTGTCCGTCTTCAGGGTAAAGCTCACCATCACTGCCATCACGCTCCCCTTCCTTGTCTGCCGCTCACGCCACTCCCGCCGGCCAATCGTGTCGTATCCCGCGTACTTCGTCAACGGCTGGTGAGCCAGGCCGCGCGTTCCTGCTAGAATCCGGCGTCGCTTGCCTGATGGCCGGATTGTCGAACCAGTCGGAGTATGGAATGCGGCGCGGCTAGACCGGCGTCACTCCCGCCGTCTCGAGACAGAGCCGCGTCGCGCCGCTCGCCCCGCACGTGGTCAGCGTCTTGCCCTCGGCGCGCAGGCGATCGGCCGCCTGCTCTATCGCCTGGATCCCGGCGCTGCTGATGTAGTCGACCTCCGAGACGTCCAACACGACGCGGGAGGTTTGCCGTCCGGCGGCCATGAGGGCGGCGGCGAGCTGCGGCGCGGCGGCGCTCCCCACCCGGCCGGCGGCGGCCAGGGTGATTGAGTCGGGGGTAGTCCGCTCGCTAATCGTGAAAAACCAGGAAGTTCCGGGGAGTTGCAATGGTTGTCCCGCCCGTGCCGAGCGTTGGTAAGCTTACCAACTTCCTGGGCCCAGCCGTGTATGTAAAGCAGGATGAAGCCGACGCCGCGGCGGTGCGACGATGCCTCGAGGGCGAATCGAACGCCTTCGCAGAGCTCGTGGAGCGGTATCAGCGACCGCTCTTCAACGTGGCCCTGCGCCTGCTCGGAAGTTACGACGGGGCGAGCGACGCGACGCAAAACGCGTTCCTCAAGGCGTACGCGCATCTCGAGACGTTCGATTCGACACAGCGGTTCTTCAGCTGGATCTACCGGGTACTGAGGAACGAATGCCTGAATGCGCTTCGCGCGAAACGGCCCTGGGAACCGCTCTCGGAGGATCTGATCGACGCGGCGCGTCCGGTGGATGCCGTCGAGGCCGCCGAGCGGGATCACGCGGTGCGGCAGGCGTTGATGTCGTTGCCCGTTGAGTATCGAGAGGTGATCGCGTTGCGGCATTTCGTGGAGATGTCATACGAGGATATGGCCGTCGCGCTCGGCATTCCCGCGAAGACCGTCAAGTCGCGCCTGTATTCGGCGCGACAGCGCCTCGCGGAGCGCCTGAGCGCGTGGAAGGCACGTGTATGAATGTGATTCGAAACGGCGAGTTCGGTCCTGACGAACACCAGTGGGTCGCGCAGATGCTCGACGAAATTCCGACAATCGAGCCGCCACCGGATCTTTCGCGGCGGATCATGACGCAGATTACTGAAACAGGTGGCGGAATGGGCCAGTCGCCGCTGAGGCACTCGGCCGGAGGACAACCGATGGTGAAGAAAATTGTCTGGGGAGTGGCAGCTGTCGCAGCGCTGCTGCTGATCTCGTTCGCAGTGACCGGGTATCCGCCGGTCGGCCGAGGCGCCGAGGGAACGATCGGGGCGGCGAAGCGGTATCGCGCCGAGCAGATCAAGAGCGACGACGTGAAGACCCAGGACCCTGAACTGCAGGCGTTCCTTCAGACCGACACGTTCCACAAGTTGATCGCTGACAAGACGGCGCGCGATGCGATGAAGAGCAAGGAGTTCCGTCAGGCGGTCGCCGATCCGGCCGTGCGCGCGGCGCTGGCGACCCCTGCGGTGCATGAGGCGCTCGCGAGTCAGGCGGTGATGCAGGCCGTGTCGAGCTCAGGGGTGATGCAGATGCTGGGCAGCCAGCAGGTGCAGGCGGCGCTCGCGTTGAACTCAGTGCAGGCACTGCTCGCACAACAGGGCGCGCAGGCCGCGTTTGCGAGCCAGCAGGTTCAAGCGGCGCTGGCGAGCCAGGCGGCGCTCCAGGGGGCAGCGGCCAGTGCGGCGTTCCAGGCGGCGCTCGCCAGCCCCGCGTTCCAGGCAGCGCTCGCGAATCAGTCGTTCATGGCGGCGATGAACAACGCGGCGTTCCAGGCGGCCATGGCCACGCCGCAGTTTGCCGCGGCGCTCGGCAACGTGGCGTTCGTGCAGGCGCTGTCGAGCGCCGCGTTCGTCAACGCCCTTTCGAGCTCCGCGCTGACGCAGGCGCTCGAAGGCCAGGCTCAGGCGATCTCGCAGTAGGGCATCTCACACTGCGGTCGCGGTTTCCCTTCGTCTCCGCGCTCGTCGTCCTGCTCCTGTGGCCGGCGACGGGCGCGGCGCAGCTGTCGTCGGTCGAGACGGTGGACCTGAACCTCGTCTACCTCGCGCCGACCCAGTCGTTCCTCACGCCACACGTCGCCCGCTCGTTCGAGAACTCCCTCGCCTTTCAATTCAAGCTGTTCGACTTCAAGCCGTCGGAGAAGATCACGGTCCTGCTGACCGACTTTTCCGACTTCGGCAACGCGGGCGCCGATTCGGTGCCGTACGACCTGGTGACGGTCAAGATCGCGCCCCTCAGCTTCGCCTACGAAACGTTCACGGCCAACGAGCGGATGAACTATCTGATGAACCACGAACTGGTCCATGTCGCGACCGCCGACCGCGCCGTGGGGCGGGACCAGTTCTTCCGCAGTCTGTTTCGGGGCAAGGTCGCGCCGCTGTCAGACCATCCGGAAACGATCGGCTATTTCTACCTGACGAGCCCGAGACGCGCCGCGCCGCGCTGGTACATGGAAGGCATCGCCGTCTTTCTCGATACCTGGATGGCCGGCGGCATCGGACGCGCGCAGGGGCCCTACGACGAGATGGTGTTCCGGTCGATGGTCCGGGACGGCAGCCGGTTCTACGATCCGCTGGGTCTGTCCTCGGAGCTGACCAAGGCGGACTTCCGCCTCGAGGCGAACGCCTACTTGTACGGCACGCGCTTCATGGAGTACCTCGCCTATACCTATTCGCCCGAGTCGCTCATCCGGTGGGTGTCGCGGACCGAAGGGAGCCGCGCGTACTACGCGTCGCAGTTCCAACAGGTCTACGGCATCCCCCTCGAGCGCGCGTGGTCGGACTGGATCGCGTTCGAGCGCGACTTCCAGACGAGGAATCTCGAGGCGATCAGGAAGAATCCGGCGACGACCTATCGCGACGTGTCACGACAGGCACTCGGGTCGCTGTCGCGCGCCTACATCGATCGCCGGAGCCGCACGGTCTACGCCGGCATGAACTATCCCGGCGCGCTCGGCCACCTCGGCGCGATCTCGCTCGACGGCGGCGCGATTGAAAAGCTGCACGAGATCAAGCAGCCCCGGTCGTACACGGTAACGTCGCTCGCCTTCGACCCGGCGGCCGGCACCCTGTTCTATACGGCCGACAACACGACCTGGCGCGATCTCATGGCCTTTGACGTGAAGACGAAGCGCGAGCGGATGCTGCTGAAGGACGCGAGGATCGGCGAACTCGTCTTCGACAAGGCCGATCGCAGCCTGTGGGGCGTGCGCACCTTCAACGGCATTTGCACCCTCGTCCGCATTCCGTATCCGTATCGCGAGTGGCAGTCGGTGTACTCCTGGCCCTACGGAGAAACCGCCTACGATCTCGACCTGTCGGCTGACGGCACCCTGGCGTCCGTGTCGGTGGGAGAGATCGACGGACGCCAGACCCTGCGCGTCATGCAGACGTCCCGTCTCCTCGACACGGATCCGACGCCGGTCGCGCAGTTCGATTTCGGCACGGCGATCCCGGAGGGCTTCATCTTCTCCGAGGACGGCAGATACCTCTATGGCAGTTCCTACTACACGGGCGTCTCCAACATCTTTCGCTACGAGCTCGCGACCGGCAAACTGGACGCGCTCACGAACGCGGAGACCGGCTTCTTCAAGCCGATCGAAGTCGGTGACGGCACGCTGCTCGTCTTCCGCTACACCGGCGACGGATTCATTCCCTCGATCATCGACGCGGCGCCGCTCGACGACGTCAGCGCGATCGACTTCCTCGGCCAGCAGCTCGTCGAGAAGCATACGGTCCTCAAGTCGTGGAACGCCGGATCGCCGATGTCGAGCCCGATCGAGTCGATGCTCACCCCGCCCGCCGCGTATCGCCCGCTCCGACGTCTTCGCCACGAGTCGATCTATCCGATCGTGGCCGGTTACAAGAACAGCGTCGCCTACGGCGCGAGCGCCGCATTCTCGGATCCACTGCAGCTGAACGGCGCCACGGTGACCGCGGCCTATTCCCCGGATTCGGCGTTACCGCCTTCCGAACGGTTTCATCTCCGCACCGTGTACCGACGCTACGACTGGACCGCCAGCGCCAGGTTGAACGACGCCGACTTCTACGATTTGTTCGGGCCGACGAAGGTCAGTCGCCGAGGCTATTCGCTCGACGTCGGCCACACCAACATCCTGGTGTTCGACGAGCCGCGTCGCCTCGAGCTGCATCTCGACACCAGCGCCGCCGGAAACCTCGACCAGCTGCCCGATTTCCAGAACGTGCATGTCAACGTCGATCGCCTGTACACCGCCATGGCATCGCTCGACTACACGGACGCACACGCGTCGGCCGGCAGCGTCGACGACGAGGCAGGACAGCGCTGGAGCGCCGTGGCGCGGGTCGACAATGCGAATTCGTCGGCGTTTGCGAAGGTCTACGCGACCTACGACCGCGGTTTCCCGCTGGAACTGGGGCATTCGTCGATCTGGCTGCGCAGCGCGGTCGGCGCGTCCCCACAGCCCCGGGACGAGCCGTTCGCGAATTTCTTTTTCGGCGCCTTTGGCAACAACTATGTCGATCATGGCGAGGAAAAGCGGTACCGTGACTACCGCGCGTTTCCCGGCCTGTCGCTCGACGAGATTGGCGGGCGAAATTTCGGCAAGTCGATGGTCGAGTGGAATCTGCCGCCGCTCCGATTCCGGCGCGCTGGGACACCGGGCTTCTACGTGAGCTGGATGCGGCCGGCGGTGTTCGCCGGCGTGCTCGGCACCAATCTCGACGCGCCCGTGGCGCGTCGCGTCGCCGGCGATGTCGGCGCGCAGCTCGACTTCCGGCTGACCGTGTTGTCGAACCTCGATATGACGCTGTCGGCCGGGGCCGCGGCCGCGGTCGACCACGACGGCCGCTCGCGGGGCGAACTGATGCTATCGCTGAAGGTGCTCCGGTAAGTCACATGGTTCTGAACGCCTGCATCGCGCTGCTGCCGGTGCTGCTCTTTCTTGCGGCGCTGGTCCTGATGGACACGTTCAAGCTCGCCCATTGGACGACGATCGTGAAAGGGATGCTGTGGGGCGTCGCCGCCGCGCTGATCTGCGACTGGGCCTACGACGCGATTTTCAGGACCGGATGGTTCTCGGAGGCGGCGCTTTCGCGCTACGTCGCGCCTGCGGTCGAAGAAACGACCAAGGCGGCGTTCATCGTCTATGTGCTGATCGGCCGGCGGGTCGGATTCCTCGTCGATACGGCGGTGGTCGGCTTCGCCGTCGGGTGTGGGTTCGCGCTTGGGGAGAACGTCGCGTTCCTGGCGGCGCTCGGTAACGCAACGCCGGTCCTGTGGCTGGTGCGTGGCTTCGGGACCGCGATCCTGCACGGCGCGACGACGTCGACCTTCGCGATGCTGGCGAAGACGGCGATCGATCGCCGGGGCACGCAGCACGGCCTCGCGTACCTGCCCGGCTGGATGCTCGTGATCGCGCTGCACTCGGCATTCAACCACCTCTTGCTGCCGCCGCTCGCGATGACCGCGCTGCTGCTCGTCGTGCTGCCGCTGCTCGTTCTCGCGGTGTTCCAGCGCAGTGAGCGGGCCGCGCGCGAGTGGGTCGTTGGCGGCCTCGATCTCGATATCGAACTGCTGCAGTTGATCGCATCTGACGCGTTCACGGGCACACGTTTCGGCAAGTACCTCACGTCCCTGCAGACGCGGTTCCCCCCGCGCGTCGTGGTTGATATGTTTTGCCTGCTGCGGGTCGAGCTGGAGGTCGCGATCCAGGCGAAGGCGTTGCTGCTCGCGTCCGAAGCGGGGTTGAACGCGCCGGTTCACCCTGATGCGGCGGCGGCCGTCGCGGAGATGCGGTACTTGCGTCGATCGATCGGCAGGACAGGACTGCTGGCGCTCGGACCGCTTAACATCACGACGGATCGCGATGCCTGGCACAGCTACGTGTTGACACGCGGACGACGCCATCTGCGGCCGGCGGCGAATCCCAAACGCTGACCGCTCGGAACTTCTAGTAAGCAGGCGGGCCCTTGAGCTGTTCGACCCAGTTCAGCGTTACCTGGATTTGAAATGGCGGGCCAGCCGGTTGCTGCATCAGGAAGTGCTGGCCATCGGGCATCACGGAGAAACGTAACCCGCCGTCGTAGTTCCAGGGCTGCGCGTGCTTGAAAAGCGCCCGCGGCGCGGCCGCCTGGAACGCGTGGCCTGGCGCAATGGCGGCCACCATCAATGTATCGTCGGCGAGATAAAACAATTCCCGCCCATTGGACGACCACCGGGGCGTGGCGCCGCCTTCGGTGGAGATCTGCCACGTGCCTCCACCCGTCGGGAACGGGCGCACATAGATTTCATCCCGGCCGGTGTCGTTCGCCCCGTACGCCAGCCACCGGCCATCGGGCGAAAGCGCAGCGGCGGACTCTTTGGACGGCGTACGCAGAAACGGCTCAGGCTGACGCGGGGGATTGATGCTCAGCGTCCAGATGTCTAGGCTCGTAGTGTTTTGGGTGAAGGCCAGGATGCTCCCATCACCCGTCCACGATGTTGCCTTCTGTGGGTCGGGACCGCTAGTGAGCGACTCCGGGACGCCACTGCCGTCGCCGGCCGTCCAGAAGAGATTGGGTGCGCCGCCCGCACGATTGGAGCTGAACACGATTCGATGGCCGTCCGGCGTCCAGAGTGGTGCCGTATCCTGGCTTCTGCCAAATGTGAGCCGGTGAAGCTGGCCGTGTTCAAGATCGTAGGTCCAGATGGCGGGGTTGGACCCGAAGTCATCGCGGAATGCCATGACCAGTCGGTGGCCGTCCGGAGAGGGCTGCGGCATGCCGTCGTACAGGTGGGGCGTACCTACTAGCACCTGCGACTGGCCCGCGCGGTCAATCGCGACAATGACTGACCGACCGGTCGCGGCATGCACGAGCGTACCGTCGTGGCCCATCGCAAACAACGCCATTCCGCCGGAATTGACCTGCACCCCTTCGAGCACGGGCATCGCCGACCCGGTGATCACCAAGCGGTTGCGGTCGAACGGCACGGCCCATAGCTCACCCGCACGCGCGAACACGAGGTGGCCCGTCGGACTGAGACGAGGGCTGGTGCCGGCAATCAGGTCTCGCTCCATGCCCGTGTCGATCGACCGCACCACGATGCGAGCCGTGTCGCGCGATCCGGTGATCATCGTCGTGTACAACACCCCGCGGCCGTCAGGCGTCAGCTCCGGCCATTCGGCTCTCTTGCCGCTCTGGGCTGGTATCGCGGTGAGCGCCTTCGGTGCGCCGCCCGTCGCGGCCACTTGCATCACGTCCGGCGAACTGCCCGACGCAAATACGATCATGCCGTCTGGACCCCAACTGGCGCCGCGGCGAAATCCGGCCGGGCAGATCGTCATGGCCGTTCCCCCAGCCGCCGGTACCTTCTTCAACGCGTTGTCCGCGAAGAAGCCGATCCACTGTCCGTCCGGCGAGTAAAAGGGGAATTCCCCACCTTCGGTGCCCATGATGGGTGCCGGGTCGAGCTGGTCCAGCGCACGGCGAAACAGTTGCTGCGTGCCGTGACGCTGCGCGACGTAGACGATGTCGCGGCCATTGGGCGAGAAGGCGAGACCGTACGTGATGAGCGTATCGGCCTCTGGTACTGAGAGGACAAAGCGCGACACCGCACCGGCCACTCGTGTCGTCCGCGACGCAACGGCCCAGAAGCCAGTTGCGCTGAGCGCGCCTACCAGCCCCGCCGCCGCGACCCAGGCGCGCCGGACGCGCGGGCGTCGATGTGAGCCACGAATGCGGGCTGCAGGATCGTCGGTAATCCAGTGCAGCGCTTGCCTGAGATCGCTCGCGGTCTGCCAGCGCTCTCCTGGATCTTTCGCAAGACAGCGCGCGACGATGTCGTCGAGGAGCGGCGGCACAGGGTCTGCCGAGCCGGTTGCCGTTGCCGATGGAGCGGAAGTTTTGCGCGCGGCGGAGACCGGTTCTGGATCTTGCGTGAGAATCGCGGCCATGACGCCCGCTCGGCTCGTTCCGGTGAAGGCGGGGCGTCCCGTTGCCATCTCGTGGATCAGCGCACCGAACGCGAAGATGTCGGTCCGAGCGTCCACGATACGCCCTTCCACCTGCTCTGGCGCCATGTACTGCGGCGTCCCCACCACCGTCTCGTCTTCAGTGATCGTCTGAACGGTTCCTGGCTGGAGGGGTGTGACGCCGGCATGCGTTTCGGTCGCGCACAGGCGTGCGACACCAAAGTCGAGCAGCTTTACGCCCGATGGCGTCAGCATCACGTTCGACGGTTTGAGATCGCGGTGGATCACGCCTTGCCGATGCGCGTGATCGAGAGCATCGGCGATCTCGATCGCATAGCGCACGACCTGATCGACAGGCAGCGCCCCCCGAACCAGCCGCGATGCCAGGGTCTCGCCATCGAGCGCCTCCATCACAAGAAACGGGACCCCACCCTGCTCGCCGATATCGTGTAGAGGACAAATGTTCGGATGGCTCAGGCTCGCAAGCGCACGCGCTTCGCGCTCGAAGCGCTGGCGCCGGGTCAGGTTGTCGGCGATGTGCCGCGGCAACACCTTGATGGCCACAGTTCGGCCGAGCCGCGTGTCGGTCGCACGATACACCTCACCCATCCCGCCGATACCGATCGACGCGACGATTTCATACGGTCCGAGGCGATCGCCTGGTGCTAGAGGCATAGGGGTCGATCGGACTCCGTCTCTGTGACGGTCAGCGCATGCGACACGCGGAAGATGAGCGTATGCGGGCCGAGCTGGATGGTATCGCCGGGTTCTAGCACTGCTGGAGCGGACAGGCGGACGCCGCGCACGAAGGTGCCGTTTTTGCTGTCAAGGTCCTCAATCGTGGCGTGGCCATCGTGGACGACGATGCGCGCGTGGCGCCGAGACACTTTGGGTGCGTCCAAGCAGACGGTAACAGCGGGTTCCCGGCCGATCAGGTGTTCGCCCTCCGTCAACGCGAACGTGCGGCTGCGGTCCGTCAGCCAACAGGTCGGACGTACGCGGTCGGCACCAGAACCGTGCGGCGCGTCGGCGAGGAGAGTCGCAGCGAAGGCATAACCGTAGCCGTGCACGGTGCGGATGATTTGAGCATCATGCGGGGCGTCGCCGAGAGCCGCCCGAATCTCCCGGACGACGCGCGCCAGGCTCGCCTCCGAGACGAAAACATCGGGCCAGACTCGATGGAGTAGCTCGAGTTTGGAGAGCGCGTGGCCGCGGTGCTCCACAAGGACGGTAAGGAAGTCGAAGGCCTTGGGAGACAGGTGGATCGTAGCCGTCCCG
>Ga0105248_10009169_pt1 | contig 10883 bp, 4 predicted proteins | sample KBSS34metaG_FD_81524 | JGI IMG/M metagenome (GOLD analysis project Ga0105248, IMG submission 81524) | Switchgrass rhizosphere microbial communities from Kellogg Biological Station, Michigan, USA - KBS S3-4 metaG | ecosystem: Host-associated > Plants > Roots > Rhizosphere > Soil | place...
GGCCGCAACCACCGGACGCCGGCCGTTGTCCATATGGATATGCCGCTGACACCCAGGGGCGCCGGCGCCGTAGGTGAAGGACAACTCGACCTGCCCCCCAAGCTTGCAGATTCGATCTACAGCTGTACTACTACACCTGTAGATCTTCGCCGCCCTCCCAGCCGTCCCTCGATGCGTTCGTTCCCCCCTCTGGCCAGGGTCCTTCTCCGCGCGTTCGGCATCCTCGCGCTCGGCGCCCGCCTCGCTCACTCACAGTCTGCTCCCGACGTCGTGCGTGGACGCGTGGTCGACGACTCCTCCCGCGCCGTGGTCGGCGCGACGGTGATGATCACGCGCGGGCCGGACCGGCTGACGCAGCAGGCCACCACCGACAGCGCTGGCGCCTATCGCTCGCGGTTCGAGGAGGGAACGGGGGACTACCTCGTCTACGTGGCCGCGACCGGGTTCAAACCCGTGCGCCGGCGCGTGCAGCGGCAGGGAGACGAGCGCGAGCTCGTCGCCGACTTCACGCTCGCGCGGGATCTCACCGTGCTCGAAGCAGTGAAGGTGACGGCGGTCAAGCCGGAGCGCGCATCGAACCAGGTACGCCCGCAGGATCCCGAGCCCGGATCGGGGGACAAGTGGAAGCAAGGGGTGGAAGGGCAGGTCTCGCCCTCCGTCGCCGGCGATCTCAACGCACTCGCCGGCACGATGCCGAACGTGACGATGACCCCAGCGGGCGCCTCGATCCTCGGCTCGGGGAACGAATCGAATCTTACGACGCTCAACGGAATGGGGCTCGCGTCGGGCAGCATTCCGCGCGCGGCGAACACCGAAGTGCGTGTCACGGGCGCGACGTTCGACGCGACGCGCGGCGGGTTCGCCGGCGCGAACATCGACGTGCGGCTCGGACCGGGCAGCCGGAGGTATCAACGCCGGAACGGCTTCATCACCTTCGATCCGCCGTCGCTGCAGATCACCGATCCGGTCAGCCGTGCGCTCGGCACGACATCGGGCGGATTCCGCGGCAGCGTGGGCGCCGACGGTGAGCTGATTCGCCGCGCGCTCACCTACAACGTGGCGCTCGATGTGTCGCGCTCCGCGAGTGCGCCCTCGACACTCGTGAACGCGGACGCGGACGCGCTGATCCGCGCCGGCGTCGCGCCCGACTCCGTGGCGCGACTGATCGCCATTGCCACACCGCTCGGCATCCCGCTGGCCGGCGGCGACGTGCCGCAGGACCGCGAGCGCTCGGCGATCACCTGGCTCGGTCGCCTCGACGACACGCGCGACACGCTCCAGACGCGCGCGTTGACGACGCTCGTCGGCGTGACGCGCGATGGCGCGATCGGTTTCGGGCCGCTCGCGGCACCGGCAGCGGCTGGAGAGCGACGCGAGCGGACGCTTGGCTCACAGCTCACGCTGGGTGCGTTCATCGGACCGGGGCATCGCGTGCTGACCGAGTCGCGCATCGCCGCCAGTGCAGTACGGACGGAGGTCGCACCGTATCGCGCGTTGCCGTCGGCGAACGTGCTGGTGCGCTCCGCACTCGCGGGGACGGACCAGGACATCACGAACCTCGTGCTCGGCGGCTCGGCTGTGGCGACGACGGACGATCGTTGGACGCTGGAAGCGTCGAACGAGACGGGGTGGAACGCCAACGGTCGGCGGCACCGCTTCAAGGCGATGGCGTGGGGACGTCTCGACGGATTGCGCCAGGAAGGGGCGAACAACGCGCTCGGGAGCTACACCTTCAATTCGCTCGCCGATTTCGCCGCCAACAACGCGTCGAGCTATTCCAGAACACTCTCGCAGCCCGATCGGTCGGGCACGGTGTGGAACGCCGCGACGGCATTCGTGCATACGTGGGCGCCGTCGCGCTTCGTCGGCGTCATCTACGGCGCGCGGCTCGAGGGCGATGGCTTCACCAGCGCGCCGCCGAAGAACGCGGCGCTCGAGCAGGCGCTCGGCGTACGAACGGGAGTCGCGCCGAGCCGCGTTCACGTGAGTCCGAGAGTCGGATTCTCGTACACGTACAACCGCGATCGCGAGAACGGGAACGGCACCAGCGCGAATCCGGTCGGTCGTTTCTATCGCACGCAGACCGGCACCCTGCGCGGCGGCATCGGAGAATTCCGCGATCTGTTGCGCCCGGGCCTTCTCGCGGACGCCTCGGCGTCCAGTGGCCTGCCAGGCGGCACGCTCACGCTTTCCTGTGTCGGCAGCGCCGTTCCACAGCCCGACTGGTCGAGCTTCGACGCGGGTGCGAGCCCGGCCCAGTGTCTCGATGGCAGTGGCGTGCTCGCGGAGCGCGCGCCATCGGTCACGTTGATCGATCCAGGATACGACGTACCGCGCAGCTGGCGCACGTCGCTCGACTGGTCGCAGAACGTGCGCAGCTGGCTCGTGCGCGTCGGCGGATTGGCTTCATATGATCTGAACCAGCCGGGCGCGGTCGACGCCAATTTTTCCGGTGAGCAGAAGCTGACCCTCGCCGCCGACGGTGGTCGTCCGATGTACGTCTCTGCTGCGTCGATCGACCCGACGACGGGCGCCGTATCGGCGTCGGAGTCGCGGCGGTCGGCGGATTTCGGGCGTGTCGTGTCGCGCGTGAGCGACCTGCGCGGCTACGGTGGCCAGCTCACGCTCGGATTGTCACCGGACGTCTTCAAGACGCGCATGAGGTTCAACGTGTTCACGTCGTTGAACTACACGCTCCAGGCGAGCCGCCGGCAATATCGCGGCTTCGACGGCGCAGGCTTCGGCGACCCGCGCGTCGTCGAATGGGCGCCCAATCAGAGCGATGCGCGCCACGTCGTCGTGCTGACCGGCGGGATGCGTGCCGAAAAGCTCGGCGTGCTGACGCTGTTCGCGCGGGCGCAGTCGGGGCTTCCATTCACCCCTCTCGTTCAGGGCGACGTGAATGGTGACGGCCGGTCGTACGATCGTGCGTTCATCCCTGATCCGGCGCGCGAGAGCGATCTGGCGCTCGCCGCGGGCCTGCGCTCGTTGCTGGACGGCGGCTCTGCAAGCGCGCGTCGCTGTCTCCAGGCCTATCTGGGCAAGTTGGCCGAGCGCAACGGCTGTCGTGGGCCGTGGACGCAGTCGCTGAACGTACAGTGGCGGCCCCCGATGCCGCGCCGGTGGGGAGGCCGAGTGACTCCTGCCGTGTATCTGCAGAACGTGCTGGCGGGGTTCGATCAGTTGGTGCACGGGAACAGTGGCCTGCGTGGCTGGGGCTCGCCCACGACGCCGGATCCCGTCCTGTTCGTGCCGAGAGGATTCGACGCGTCGGCACAGCGCTTCCGCTACGACGTGAACCCGCGCTTCGCCGATACGCGTCCCAACCGCACCCTGTACCGCGAGCCGTTCCGGATCGTCGTCGACTTCTCGCTCGAGCTGTCCACCGATTACTCGCTGCAGCAGCTTCGCCGCGCGGTCGAGCCCGTGAAGTCCAGTGAGGGCTGGCAGCGCCGGTCGGCGGATTCGATCGCAGCCTACTATCTCCAGAACAGCTCGAGCGTGCACAAGGCGTTGCTCGCGGAGTCGGACTCACTGTTCCTCAGCCGGGCACAGGTCGCCGCCCTGAAGGCGGCGGATTCGGTGTTCTCGGATCGCGTGCGCGAAGTGTATTTCCAGCTCGGCGAGTATCTCGCCCGCGGGAATGGCGCGGCGGGCAAGGCCGAGATGGACAGTGCATCGAAATCGGAAAAGGCGTACTGGCGCATCTTCTGGGAGCAGCCCGAGATCGCCGATTCGATCGTCACGCCGGCGCAGAAGGAGCTCTTCCCGATGCTCGGCCGCATGGTGGCCACGCCGAAGAAGGAGCGCGAGCACAGCCAATGGCAGTTCGGTCACTCGGTCCCGATGGCGCGGCCCGCGGCGGCGACCGCGAAGGCGAGCCAAACACCGAGCGGAACTCCGAAGCCAACGCCGAGCGGCGCGTCAGGCGCACCGCCGACCGGCACCGAGGACAAGTCGGTCGGGAAGCCCTGAAGCTGGATCGCCGCGGCGCTTGTGCGTCGAACGCCGCGGCGTAGTCTTCGGCATGCTTCCCTCTCATGATGCGCGTTGCCCCTCGTTGCGGGGCAACGCACGGTGAACACGACACGCCTCGAGGCGTTCAGCGATGGCGTGCTCGCCATCATCATCACGATCATGGTGCTCGAGCTCCGCGTGCCGCACGGCACGGAGTGGAGCTCGCTCGCGCCGCTGTGGCCCAAGTTCCTGAGCTATCTGCTCAGCTTCGTCTACATCGGGATCTACTGGAACAATCATCACCACATGCTGCATGTGACGCAGCAGGTGAATGGTGCGATCCTGTGGGCGAACCTGCACCTGCTGTTCTGGCTGTCGCTGGTCCCCTTTGTCACAGCGTGGATGGGCGAGAACCACTTCGCCGCCGTCCCTACGTCGTTGTATGGCGTGGTGATGCTCGCCGCGGCAATCGCGTACCTGATCCTTCAGCGAACGATCATCCGGAGCCAGGGCGATCAGTCCGTGCTGGCAGAGGCCGTAGGGAACGACAAGAAGGGAAAGATCTCAGCCTTCTCATACTTGGTGGCGATTCCCAGCGCATTCGTACACCCGGCGATCTCGGGCGGCCTCTACGCGGCGGTCGCGCTGATCTGGCTGTTGCCGGACCAGCGGATCGAGCGCGTCGTTGCGGCGGGCCGGGGTGAAGGGACCGCATGAGCGAGAGCCTCGTGCCAGCAACGAACATGATGATACTGATCGCAGGACCGTACCGCTCGGGCACAGGTGACGACCCCTCGCGCATGGCCGCGAACGTCGCCGAGATGGAGCACTACGCGTTGCCGCTCTTTCGCGCCGGCCACACGCCCATCGTGGGCGAGTGGCTCGCATTGCCGCTCGTCGCACTGGCCGGCTCGAAGCGCGTCGGCGACGCGGCGTTCGATGAGATCTTCCACCCGATCGCCGAGCGGCTGCTCGCCAAGTGCGATGCCGTGTTGCGGGTCGGTGGTGCGTCGGCAGGCGCAGATCATATGGTAGAGATCGCGCGCCAGCGTGGACTGGCAGTGTACGCGAAGCTGGAGGAAGTGCCAGGGTGTGCGTGAGTACGTGAGTACGTGAGTGCGGGAAGTACAGATCCCTCGACTCGCTGCGCTCGCTCGGGATGACCAGAGGCGGGAATGAGAAACGGCCTCGGGAGGCAGAAGCATCCCGAGGCCGTTCTCCAACTCACCAACTCACTAACTCACCAACTCACTTCAGTGTGCTCAAGTACTCCACCACATCGCGGATCTCGCGGCGGCTGAGGAGTGTGGGCATCACCGGCATCGGCGACGGACCGTTCGTCCGCTGCGCGATGTCCGTCTTGGCGATCTTCTTCGGCGCCGGGCTCACGTCGACGACGATGTAGCTGTCCGTCTCTTCCTTGAGCGTGCCGAAGTACTTCTGGCCGTTCTTCAGCGTGACCTGCACCGGCCCATATCCTGGCGCGATGCGCGCGCTCGGATCGACGAGCGCCTCGAGCAGCTGATCACGCGTCAGGCGCGACGCGACGCCGCGGAGCGGGGGGCCGACGTTGGCCCCGGTTCCGATGCCGAAGTTGTGGCATCGCGTGCACTGCGAGGACGCGCCCTGGAAGACGATGCGCGAGCCGCGCCGTGCGTCGCCGCCGTGCAGGAGGTCGGCGTACGCAACCGCCGCGGGCTTGCCCGTGCGTGACTTCTCGAGCGCGTCGAGCTTCGCGGCGAGCTCCGGGCTCTTCGTCGCGCGCGCAGCCTCGGCGACCTCGAGCTGGATCTCCGGCGCGACCTTCCCCTGTGCGAGCTCGTCGACGAGGCGCGACAGCTCCTGACGCCCGCTCGTGCCCTGCACCTTCCCGAGCGCGGTCAGCGCGTTCTGCTGCTCCGCCACGCTGCCCTTCACGATCACCGAAGAGAGCAGCTGGGTCGTGGTGGCCTCGGGGAGGTTCAGCGGCGCGATGCCGTTGAGCGCCGCCGTGCGAACGCTCGCATCCTGATCCGCCAGCGCGGTGCGGACCGCCTCGGCGGTACGGCTGTCACCGAGCAGTCCCAGCGCGCGCAGCGCGGCGATGCGGATCTCGGGAGCCGAACCCGTGCGCGCCTTGTCGTACATCAACGAGGCCGCGTCGGTGACGCGGAGCTTGCCCACGGCATCCGCGAGCGCGACCTGCAGTGCGGTGCTCGCGTTTCCGATGAGCGGCGTCACGATCGACGCGAGCGCGGCACGGGCCGCGGCGGTGTCACGCGTCGCGACTCCGACCACCTTGCCCGTGTCGTGCTGCACCGGGCCGTGCGAGTAACCGTCCACACGGTCGAGGATCGACGGCTTCGGCCAGACGCCGAGTGTCTGGACCGCCTCCACGCGCAGCTCGTCCGTCGCGTCGGACCGTCCGGCGTACGCCGCGACGCGCTTCGCCGCCTCGGGCGTGCCGACGCGAAGGTTCGCGTTGATGGCGCGGCGCACGAACGCCTCGTTCGTGACCTTGCCCTCGAGCGCCGCGGCGAGCGCCGGCAGCGCAGCATCGATGCCACCGTCATCGTTGATCGCGCGGGCGGCCTCGGTGACGATGTACTCGTCCTGATCGGCGAGGAAGCGCGCGACGGTCGGATCCTTCATGCGCCGCAGGGCGACGACCGCCGCGATGCGAACGCCGCGGTTCGGGTTCGTGGACAGAGCCGCGACCTGATCCGCCGCGCCGATGCGCGCCAGCGCGAGCGCGCCAGCGTGGCGAAGGTAGACGTCCTCGTCGTTGTTCGCCGCGAGCATCGTGACGATCGGCTGGATGGCCGGCCGATACTGGATGCGACCGAGGGCCTCGGCGGCGAAGAATCGCACGCGCGGCGACGCGTCACTCAGCAGCGCGACGTACTGCGCAGCGGACGGCGCATAGTTCACGTCACCGAGCAGCTTCGCGGCCTGCGCGCGGATCTCGGCGTCGCCATCCTTGAGGAACTCGACGAGCGCACTCGCGCGGCGCGGATCCTTGAGCGCGAACTGGTGCAGCCCCCAGATGCCGTGGATACGCGCGAGCTGGTTGCTGTTCTTCCTCGCGACCGCGAGTAGCTCGGCGGCGGCGTTGCGGTCGACGAGCTCGAACTGCGCCTTCTGACGAATGCGCATGTCGGCGTGACCGAGCAGCGCGACGAGATCGGCCACAGAGCGCGACTTGAAGTCCGCCGCGATGAGCGACTTCACCTCGGCGCGCGCCGGGTTCGCCGCTGACGACGGAACGTCGAGGGTCCAGATGCGGCCGAGGCCTTTCGGCTCCCAGCCCGTGATCCAGTCGGCGAGATAGAGCTTGCCGTCGGGTCCGAAGCGCACGCCCGTGGTGAGAATCCCGCCGCGCACCACCGCCGTGTCCTTGTCGAGCTTGAAGCCGGCGCCGTTCGGCGCGACGGTGAAGGCCTGGATGGTGGAGATGGCGGGCGCACCGACGAACACCGCATTGAAGTAGTAGCCCTTCCACGCGTCGCCCAACGCGGTCCCCGGGTTGTAGGCGAGGCCGGAGGGGCCGGAGTGCCAATTCGCGAAGGGGGGCGTGAAGTACGCCGCCTGGTCCTTCCAGCGTGGCTTCCACATCCCCTCGTCCATCCAGACCTTGTAGTTGTTGTTGTCCGGATCGACGTACTTGCCGAACTGCCAGTTGATGCGCCAGCCGCTGTCCATGCCGTCGACGATGTAGACGAGCCGTTCGAGCTCGGTCGGATGGTCGCCGTCGTTGTCCGGGCTGATGATGTTGCCGTACTCGTCGAACGCGAAGTTCTGCGGATTGCGCAGACCGGTGGCGAAGATCTCCTCGTTGCTGCCGTCGAGGTTCGCGCGCAGGATGACGCCGCTGTTCGGGTTGGAGAGCTCCTTCCCCTCGCGGTTGATGATGTGGACGCCGAGATCGCCCTGCTTCCAGTAGAGGCGACCATCCGGGCCCACGAGTGGGCTCGAGTGCCCGTGCCCGCCGAAGCCGATGTGCACTCCCGAGCCGTGCGACAGCGATTCCTTCGTGTCGATCACGCCGTCGCCGTTCGTGTCGCGAAGGCGCCAGAGGTCCGGCGACACCGTGGCGAACAGGTCGCCCTTGTACCACAGGATGTCGTGGAACGTGTCGGAGACGAGGTCGTTGAAGTCCTCGAGGACGAGAGTGGACTTGTCCGCGATTCCGTCGCCGTTCGTGTCCTCGATCCTGTAGAGCCCTTCCTTGGCGAACGCCAGATCACGCCAGTCGCGCGAGCCGTCGCCGTTGTAGTCCTTCAGCCACTGATTCTGCGCACTGCGCTCCGGCGCCAGCACGTTGTGGTAGAAGGCGCGCTTGTCCTCCACGTCCTTGAAGGTGATCGACGGGACCATCCAGTCCTGGTGGCCACGGATGTCGATCTCGCCCTCGCCGGTCCGGCGGGTGCGCGTTGCGTACAGGCGTCCCTGATCATCGAACGTGATGCCGATCGGGTCGGCGATCATCGGCTCGGCAGCCCACAGGTTGAGCTCGAGGCCCGGTGCGAGGCGCGGCGTGACTGCCGCACGATCGGCCTTGGCGAGCGCCGTCGCCGAATCGGGGGTGAGCTGAACGACGGTCGCCGTGAACGGCGCCGGCTGCTCGACCTTGAGGGGACGGACCGAGACGGGCCCTGCGACCGGCGAAGGAGCCGGCTCGGGAGCGGGAGCGCGGCCGCACGAGGCAGCGCCGACCAGCAGCGCGACCGACCCCAGCCGCGTGAGTTGCCCGCCGAATGTTCGTTGAAGTGACATTGTGGATGCGACCTGCGGATGGGAGATGAAGCGAGGTGGAGGGATCAGGCGCCGGGTTCGACCGACCGGGACCGATTGTCCCAAGATTGACCTGCGTACAGCGTCTCGCAATGCGCTGCGAGCGTCCTCAAACTGCTGCGGGCGGAGCACTTGGGTCCGGTAGGCGCTCCACCGTGCCGACGACGAACACATATGACAGCGCGCCGACCACCCCGAGGGCGCCGACGTAGATGAGACCGGCCGAAAAGCCATAGTCGCGAGCGAGGTACCCAACGATTATCGGCACGGCGATCCCGGAGAGATTACCGAAAAAATTGAAGACCCCTCCCGTGAGTCCGATCAGCCGCTCCGGGGCGATGGCCGAGACGAGCGACCAGGTGATCGAGGCCAGTCCGTTGCCGAAGAATGCCAGCGTCATGTACGCGATGATGAGCGCTGGTGTGTCAACGTAGTTCGCCCCGATAATGCTGGCCGAGAGCAGCAGACCGACGACGATCGGCGTCTTGCGCGCCGCGCCGAGCGACATGCCGCGCCGAACGAGCGCATCGGAGAGCAATCCGGAGGACAGGACTCCCACGAAGGCAGCGAGGAAGGGAAGGGTGGCGAGGAATCCGACCTTCACGAAGCTCATCCCCCGCGCCTGGACCAGGTACGTCGGAAACCAGGTGAGGAAGAACCAGAGGGTCGACGTGAGGCAGAACTGCCCGATATAGACACCCCAGAGCTTTCGCGAGTTGAGAACGTGGGCCAGATCGGCGCCCGAGAAGCGCTGGCGTGTCGCCGACGGATCGCTGCCCAGGTCCACCAGTCCGCCGCCGCGCCGGATCTGGTCGATCTCGGCGGCGTTCGTGCCCGGGAACTCGTGGGGCTGCCGGTACAGGAGGTACCAGGCCAGCCCCCACACCACGCCGATGCTTCCCGTCACGACGAACACCATGTGCCAGCCGGCGCGCAGCTGGATCACCGCGAGCACCGGAGTCAGGAACGCCAGGCCGACGTACTGTCCCGACGTGTAGAACCCGATCGCCGTCGCGCGTTCGCGCTCCGGAAACCAGGTCGTCACGACGCGATTGTTGATCGGATACGACGGCGACTCCAGCGCGCCGACGAGCAGGCGCACGGCGATCAGGCCGGCCACGGTGGTGGTGAAGCCGATCGAGATGGTCGCGACGGACCAGAGGACGATGAGCGTCGCGTAGAGCACGCGCGGCGCGACGCGGTCCACCAGCCAGCCGCCGGGAATCTGACAGAGCGCGTACGTCCACCCGAACGCTGAGAGGACGTAACCCATCTGCGCCGTGTCGAGCCCGAGCTCGACGCGCATGGCGGGCGCGGTGATGGAGATGTTGCTGCGGTCCAGGTAGTTGATCACGACGCAGGTGAACAGCAGCACCATGATCACGAAGCGGGAGCGCGTCGGCCGGCTGGCGTCGGCCGCGGCGGCGCCGTTCACCACTCGGCGAAGCTCCCGTCCGCGTGGCGCCACACGGGATTTCGCCAGCGATGGCCAGTGCGGGCCATCCGCTCCACGACTTCCTCATCCACCTCGATGCCCAGTCCGGGCCCCTGCGGGATGGCGACGTAGCCGTCGCGGTAGTCGAACACGGAGCGATCCTTCACGTAGTCGAGGAGATCGTTCGTCGTGTTGTAGTGGATGCCGAGCGACTGCTCCTGGATGAACGCGTTGTAGCAGACGGCGTCGAGCTGCAGGTTGGCCGCGAGCGCGATCGGGCCGAGCGGGCAGTGGAGCGCGAGAGCGACGTCGTACGCTTCGGCCATCGCGGCGATCTTTCTCGTCTCCGTGATGCCACCCGCGTGCGACGGATCGGGCTGGATGATGTCGACGTAGCCGTCGGAGAGGATGCGCTTGAAGTCCCAGCGCGAGTAGAGCCGCTCGCCGAGCGCGATCGGCGTCGAGCAGTGGTTGGCGATCTCCTGCAGGGCTTCGGCGTGCTCGGAGAGCACGGGCTCCTCGATGAACATGAGAGCGAACGGCTCGAGCTCCTTGGCGATCACCTTGGCCATCGGCCGGTGGACGCGGCCGTGGAGGTCGAGGCCGATCCCGAGGTGCGGGCCCATCGCCTCGCGGATCGCGCGGACGCGCTCGAGCACCGCATCGACCTTGGCGTGGCTGTCGACGAACTGGAGCTCCTCGGTGGCGTTCATCTTCA
>Ga0105248_10009171_pt1 | contig 10882 bp, 11 predicted proteins | sample KBSS34metaG_FD_81524 | JGI IMG/M metagenome (GOLD analysis project Ga0105248, IMG submission 81524) | Switchgrass rhizosphere microbial communities from Kellogg Biological Station, Michigan, USA - KBS S3-4 metaG | ecosystem: Host-associated > Plants > Roots > Rhizosphere > Soil | place...
CGTTGCCCCAGCCCATCTTCCCGGTGGGCGGCGTGAACGACGTGGTGGTCGTCGTCCCCGGAACCGTGCCGGTTCCCGCAGTGGTGGTGGTGAGCGTGGCTTCAGTTCCATCGCGCAGCGACCGCACGAGGCTGAGCGCGTTGTCCTGCGAGCCCGCGAGGTTCGTGAAGCTTCCCGCGATCTTCGTCGCGACCAGCGTCTGTCCCTTGTTTTCGGCCGTCGTGTTGAGGAGCTGCGTCTGCTTGTCGATATCGCTCGAAGCCGACGTGGCCTGCGCGTGCGACACGAGCGGAACGGCTGCGACCAACATTGCCACGGCCAGCGTCCGAAGCTTCATCGTTCTCATTGCATTTCCTCCTAGGTGGATCCGACGAGTTTCTCGGTCTGCAGGATCACCTCGGTGGCCGTCGCGCTATCGCGCAGGATGCCGCCGTCCTTCGTGGCGGTCACCGACATGCGCGTGGTGCTCGGCGTGAGCGCTTCCAATTCGACCTCGATGTCGCGATCCCCGGCCTTCGCCTTGATCATCCGCGTCGACTTGTCGCGCTTGGACTCCACCACCTTGATCTGCATCCGGTTGAATGCGCCCATCGTTGCCTTCTCCACCTGCGCCTGCGGCGTGGTGAATGTCTTGTAGACGATGCCGCTCAACGTATGCGACACGCCGGTGGCCATTCCCACGCCGAGCGCGGTGAGGCCGACGGCGGCGCACCCGCCGAGGCACGAAACTGCGAGCGCCAGGACCGCCTTCATTGTTCTCATCCTGCCCTCCATGAACCAATATCCGTACCAACCTCCCGCGGCGCCCCGTCGCTCGGACGCAAGCCGCTGATCCGCAATGGAATACGGGCGTAAGGCCCCGCCGGAGTGAGCAAACGCTCATCCGGTCGTTTCCGTCGTGGACTTGAGACACGCGTGGACGGGATACGTCACGCGGTGGAAGAAAAGTGAAGCAAGCCGATAAGCGGGATTCTGTTACGGCCCTTGCGGGCTATGACGATCATTCCTCTGGGACGCGCGTTGCCGCGCGCCTCGAGCCACCTACCCGCGGACTCAGTGGGCCACGTCGTCGTCCGCCTACTTGATGTTGCTCCGCGTAGAGATTGGCCGTTTCACCCGGACTTAACCGGCTGCGTCTCTGTTCCTCTGATCCTCACCTCACGGTGGACGGGCGTTACCCGCTACGCTGCCCTGCGGAGTCCCGACTTTCCTCTGCGCAACTGGAAGTGGCGCAGCGATCGCCTGGCTTGCTTCACGGCGATATTTTACGCCGGCGCCGCCTTGCTCCTGAAATGCCGCGGATCGTCGTAGAACGTTTCGTCCTGCCCGGCATGCCAACCCGGCACGCCCAGCACCGGCATCGGCGCCATCGACTTGGGGCGCGGGAAATTCGCGCGATCGGCGAAGTGCGTCGCGAGAAGCTCGTCGGCTCGGACGCTGTCGCGGGCGAAGGGCACGAAGACGGTCTTCGCGACGATGCCCAGGTAGGGCTCGACGGCCTTCTCGAAAAGCGCGTGGCCGAAGGCGAAGAAACGCGCCTTCGTCTCGAGCTCGGCGCGCCGCCGCCAGAAGATCTCCTTCCATTCGAAATCGACGATGAGCCTCGTGAGCGATGCGTCGTCGGTCGCCACGATCACGCCGCCCTCGTCGAAGAGCGTGAGCGCGTCGCGCTCGGGACCGCGTCGCTTCGCCTCGGCGTCGCCGCGCTCCTGAAGGATCGCCGCGTGCTGCGCATTGATCGCGGCCTTCGCGCGCGGATACGTGATCCACGCGAGCGCGTTGAAGAAGTCGTGCCAGTTGCCGGGGCGCGTCTCCACTTCCCCGGTCTGGGCGATGTGCAGCTCGTAGTAGCGGCGCTCGCGATCGGTGTGATCGCGCGGCGGGACGAAGCGAAGCGCAGTGCCGCGCGAGGTGGCGATGCCCGCCGCCGCCGCCGTGAGCTCGGCATGGGAGGGGAATCGATCGGACGGCAGGCGCGCGAGCGCGGGCCTCAGCGGATCGAAGATCGGCGATTCGAGCGGGTTCAGCAGAAGACGATCAGCGTCTTGCCGCGCACCGACTCGCGCGCGTACCAGTGCAGGAGTCCCCACACATAGGCAGCGGTCGGCCAGCGGTGATCGGCGACCGCCTGCTCGAAGTGCTTCTCCGAAAGGGAGCCGCGATCGCCGGGCAGTGCGAGGAGCGGGGCAAGCTCGTCCAGCTCGTCGAGCAATCCCTCGCTGGATCCGATCGACACGTTCACTGCCTCCTCGTCGGCGTCGGGGAGCTTGAGCGTGCCGCTCACGGTGACGGGCTCGGCGAGCGGCAGCGGCACGTACACGCCATCGCAGTCCGAGTGGTTCACGAGATGGATGAAGCGCGTCGGCAGCGCCGGCTGCGCCTCGTAGAAGCGATCGGTTTCCGCCTGAAGGTCCTCCTCGGTCGCGCCTTCCAGCGCCGGAGTTCCGGCGCGCTCGAAGCGCAGCGCCAGCCCGCGCAGGATGTGGAGGTCCGAGTAGAGGCCCACGCGATCGCCCTCCGACATGCGGCCCGACGGCTGGCCGATGTGCGTCGTGTGCGTTTCCGGCACGTTCTCCTGCAGCCACTTCACCATCGCGGCCACCTGCGCGTCGGTCTTCACCTGCTCCTTGATCTCGTCAAGGCCGATCATGACGACGTCCAGGCCCATCGACGATCCTTCAGCCGGCGATTCGCCAGGCGATCGTCTTGCCGGCGCGCATCGGCACCACCGTGTCTTCGCCGAACTCGTACGACTCCGGGACCTTCCATGCGCGCTTTTCGAGCTTGAGCTTGCCGGTGTTGCGCGGCAGTCCGTAGAAATCGGCGCCGTTGAACGAGGCGAATGCCTCGAGCTTTTCGAGCGCGCCGGCGGAGTCGAACGCCTCGGCATAGAGCTCGATGGCCGCGTGCGCGGTGTAGACGCCCGCCGACCCGCAGCAGCTCTCCTTCATGCCGCGCGCGTGCGGCGCCGAGTCCGTGCCCAGGAAGAAGCGCGGATTGCCGGAGGTGGCGGCCTTGAGCAACGCGCGGCGATGCGGCTCGCGCTTCAGGACCGGCATGCAGTAGTGATGCGGATTGATTCCGCCGGCGAAAATCGCATTGCGATTGAGCAGCAGGTGGTGCGCGGTGATCGTCGCGCCCACGTATTCCGATGCGCGCTCGACGAAAGCCGCGGCCTCGTGCGTCGTGATGTGCTCGACCACGATCCTGAGTTTCGGGAAGCGCTTCACGAGCGGCGCGAGCACCCGCTCGAGGAACACCGTCTCGCGGTCGAAGATGTCGACTTCGGGATCCGTGACTTCGCCGTGGACCAGGAGGGGCAGGCCTTCGGCCTGCATCGCTTCGAACACCGCGTCGCATTTGCGGATGTCGGTCACGCCCGACGCGGAATTGGTGGTCGCCCCCGCCGGGTAGTACTTCACCGCTTTCACGAAGCCCGAGGCTTTCGCCTTCCCGATTTCCGCGGGTTTCGTGTCATCCGTGAGGTACAACGTCATGAGCGGCTCGAACTTCGCGCGCTTCGGGAGCGACGCCAGAATGCGATCGCGATACGCCGCCGCTTTCTTCACGTCCACGACCGGCGGCTTCAGGTTCGGCATCACGATGGCCCGGGCGAATTCGCGCGCCGTGGCGCCCACCACATCCGCCATCGCCTTCCCGTCGCGCAGGTGCGCGTGCCAATCGTCGGGACGGGTGATGGTGATCGATTCAGGCATGGAAATTCGTGAATTTGTGCCAGGCACAAATGATGTCGCGTTCGGGCCGGCCAGCCCGTATTAATACATCATTTGTGCCTGGCACAAATTCACTCGTGCCTGGCCCGAATTTCCAGCGCCGCCTGGTAGAGCTCGTTGCGCTTGCCGCCGGTGATCTTCACGGCGAGCGCGACTGCGCTCTTGAGCGGCAGCTCAGCAAGGAGGGCCTCGAGGATCGGCAGCGGGTCGTTCGCCGTGGCCGCGGGTGCCCTTCCCTCGACGACAAGGACGAACTCTCCGCGCGTCCGATCGGGGTCTTCGGCAACCCATGCAGCCGCAGTGGCGAGGGGCACGCGCACGATGGTCTCGAAGCGCTTCGTGATCTCGCGCGCGATCACTACGTCGCGATTCCCCAGCGCTTCGTGCAGGTCGGCGAGCGTATCGGCCACGCGATGCGGCGCCTCGAAGAGCGCGAGCGCCCACGGGCCGGCAGCCAGGGCCGCGAGCTTTTCGCGGCGCGCCGCGCCCTTCGCGGGAAGGAATCCGGCGAACACGCAGCCATCGAACGACAAGCCGCTCGCCGAGAGGGCCGCGGTGAGCGCGCTCGCGCCCGGAATCGGAACGACGAGCAGTCCAGCATCCCGCACCGCTGCGACCACGACCGCTCCCGGGTCGCTGATCCCGGGCGTGCCGGCATCGCTCACCAGCGCCACCGACTTGCCTTCGCGAATCCACTCGATCGCGCGTGCGGCGCCCTGGCGCTCGTTGTGCTCGTGCAATGCGACCAGGCGCGCCGAAATCCCCAGGTGCGCGAGCAGCGCGCGCGTGTTGCGCGTGTCCTCGGCCGCGACCACGTCCGCGGCCTTCAGTATCTCCACCGCGCGCTGGGTGATGTCGCCCAAATTCCCGATGGGCGTGGCCACCACATATAATCCGGGTACCAAAGCGTTTCCTTCCATGCGCTTCAACGCGCTCCTCCTCTTCCTTCTCGCCATCGCCGCGTCGGCATTCTCGGCCGACACGCCCCCGGGCACAACCGCCGCCGACGATATCGATCCGGCGACGGGCCTTTCACGTTCCAGCGTGGTGCGGCCCCTCATGGGGGCGCCGGCGGCTCCCGAAGCGCGCCCCGCGGCCGCGCCATCCGCGCCATCGCTGCCGCTCGGCCGCCCGCACATCGCGCTCATCCTGCCCACCGCGTCGCAATCGCTCGGCCGGCTCGCGGAGACCGTGCGCCTGGGTTTCGCGGCGGCGGCCGAAGCCGCGGGACGCGAGACTTATCCAGTCATCGCCACCGCGATCGACAACGAGCAGGCCGCGCTCGTCACTTCGTGCGCCACGGCGCAGTCCGCCGGCGCGATCCTCATCGTGGGCGGCATGACGCGCGACGGCGCCGCGCTCCTCGCGCAGAGCGGCTGCGCGCGCGTGCCGATTCTCGCCTTGAACGAGCCGCCGTCCGGCACCGAGATACCCGCCAATGTCTTCACGGTATCGCTGTCGCTCGAGCAGGAGGCGCGGCAGGCGGCGCTGCTCGCCGTGGCCGAGGGCCGCCATACGGCGGTCGTGATCCACTCGCCCTCCCCGCTGTCGCGGCGCGTGCAGGAGGCGTTCGAGCGCGAATGGACACGCGCGGCCGGAGAGATCCGCGGACGCCTCATGTTCAGCGGTTCCCCCGAGGATGCGCCCATCGTCCGCGACCGACTCGCCGGGGTGAACGCGGACATGGTCTTCCTCGCGCTGGATCCGCCGGAAGCGCGCGCGGTGCGCCCATACATATCGGGAATGCTGCCCGTGTACGCGACCTCGATGAGCATCAACCCGCGCGCCGAGGCGATCGTCAACGTGGACCTGCAGGGCGTGCGTTATGTCGAGATGCCCTGGTTCGTCCAGCCCGACCACCCCGCGGTGATGATCTATCCGCAGCCCAAGACCGCCCTCTCGGTGGAGCAGGAACGCCTTTATGCCTTCGGTATCGATGCATTCCGCATCGGCATGGTCCTGCTGCGCGGGGACCGCAAGGCGCCGCTCGATGGGGTCACGGCCCGCATCTCGCTGGAAGGCAATCATTTCGCGCGCACCCTGAACCCCGCCGAGGTGGACGGCGGCCGCGTGATTCCGCTGCGCCCGCAATGACGTACGCGCTGCGCGCAGGAGCGGATGCCGAGCAAATCGCCGCGGAACTCCTCGAAGCGCAGGGCATGCGCATCGTGGCCCGCAATTTCCGCACGCGCTTCGGCGAAATCGACCTCGTGGCGCGCGACGGCGAATCCCTCGTGTTCGTCGAGGTGCGCCTGCGAGTGAACGGGTACTTCGGCGGCCCCGCCGACAGCGTCGATGTCCCCAAGCGCGCACGCCTCATCGCCGCCGCCCGCGCGTACCTGGCGAAGGTCGATCCGGAACCGCCCTGCCGCTTCGACGTGGTGGCGCTGGATGGCGACAAGCCGCGATGGATCCGCGCGGCTTTCGAAGTGGCCGGTTAGAATCGTCCCACATGGATTTGACCGCGCTGCTGCGTTCCCACTTCGACGAAGGCATCGAGCTGCGGCGCCGCATGGCCGAGACGCTTCCGGCGCAGGTCGCCCGCGCGGGCGAAGCGCTCGCCGCCGCGCTCAAGTCCGGCAGGAAGGCCCTCGCGTGCGGCAACGGCGGGTCGGCGGCGGATTCGCAGCATTTCGCCGCGGAGCTCGTGGGCCGCTTCGAGCGGGAGCGTCCGGGCCTGCCGGCCATCTCCCTCACCACCGATACCTCGGCGCTCACCGCGATCGCCAACGATTACGACTACGACCGCGTGTTCTCCAAGCAGGTCGAGGCCCTCGGCAACGAGGGTGACGTCCTCCTCGCCATCTCGACGTCCGGGAATTCGAAGAACGTCATCGAGGCGATGAAGGCCGCACAGGCGCGCAAGCTCCACGTCATCGCCCTCACCGGGCGCGATGGGGGCACCATGGGCCGCATCTGCGGCCCGCGCGACTTCCACATCAACGTGGCGCATTCGCGCACGATGCGCGTGCAGGAAGTGCACCTGCTCGTCGTCCACTGTTTGTGCGAGGTCGTCGACAACGTGATCTTCGGAGAAAAGAAATGATTCGCAAGTGGATTCTGGTCGTTGCCGGCGCCGCATCGGTGGCCGGGTTGTTGCAGGGTTGCGGGGCGCTCATGGTCACCGGGGCCGCGGCAACCGCGGTGATGGTCTCGGACCGGCGCACCACCGGCACGTACGTCGAGGACGAAAGCATCGAGTGGAAGATAGTGTCCATGAAGGACAAGTATCCGGGCGCCCACGTGAACGCCACCAGCTACAACCGCCGCGTGCTCCTCACCGGCGAGGTTCCCTCCGAGGACGCGAAGAAGGACCTGGAGAAGCGCGTGCGCGGCATCGAGAACGTGAAGGACGTGATAAACGAGCTGCAGGTCGCGGGCGCGTCGTCGCTCACCTCGCGCGGCAGCGATTCGCTCGTCACCTCCAACGTGAAGGCGCGCATGGTGAACAACGGCGTCTTCTCTCCCACACACGTGAAGGTCGTCACCGAGGCGGGAACGGTTTTCCTCCTGGGAATCATGACGCAAGCCGAAGGCGAAGCCGCCGTGAACATCGCCCGCAACACCAGCGGCGCGGTGCGCGTCGTCAAGGTCTTCGAATACATCGAAAAGTAATCCGCCGGCCGTCGGCCCGCCAGCCCCGCTCGCGCGGCGGGCGATTACAGCTGTATTTCGTCGAGTGACCCACGTCACTTCGACGCCGCGCCCGCCCTTGGACAATGGCTCCCATACCAAGAACACAGAGGGAGAAACATGCTGTGGCGGTGGGAAGGTGCTCGTGAAGCGATGCGCTCGCCGATACCGTGGGTGGCGCTTACCGCGACGCTCGCCCTCACCGCCGCCGCGTGGGTGGGGATAGAGCATGGCCGCTTCGAGGAGGCGCGCTCGCAGTTCGAGCGGCGCACCGAATCGGCGGAAGCCGCAGTGCGGGCGCGCATGCGTTCCTACGAACAGGTGCTGCGCTCCGCGGCCGCGCTCATGGCCGCCGGCAGCAACGTCTCTCGCCGCGAATTCCACGATTTCATCGGTCACCTGGGGCTCGACGAACGGTTCCCCGGAATCCAGGCGGTTGGATTCGCCGAACGCGTCGCCGCGGACGACCTGGCCGTCCACATGCGCCGCATGCACGCCGACGGTCCTGCCGATTACGTGATCCGCCCCGACGGCGACCGCCCCGACTACTTTCCCATCGTCTTCAACGAGCCTTACACCGGCCGCAACGCCAAGGTGCTGGGCTTCGACATGTATTCGGAGCCGGTGCGCCGCGCCGCGATGGACCTCGCGCGCGACTCCGCCGGTACGTCGATCACCGGCAAGCTGGTGCTCGCGGGCGAGCCTTTCCGCGGCGCGCAACCGCAGCAGCCCGGCTTCATCATGTACGTGCCGGTCTTCCGGCGCGATGCGCGCCTGCTCTCGCCCGCCGCCCGCGACTCCGTTCTCGCCGGCTTCGTCTTCAGCCCATTCCGCGCGCACGACATGATGCGCGGCCTGCTGGACGATGGACTGCTGCAGGTGCTCGACATGCGCGTGTACGACGAAGGCGAAGTATCGCCATCCACGCTGCTCGTCGACACGCGCACGGCCTTCCGCGGCGACGCGGATTCCGGCACGCCGCTTTTCAACCGCAGCATGCGCTTCCAGATGCCCGGCCGCGCCTGGACCCTGCAGTTCGCCTCGCGACCCGAGTTCGACGCAGCGCTGGCCGCCGATCGTCCGTGGCCGGTGCTCGCGGCCGGTTTCATCGCCGCCCTGGTGCTGTCCGCGCTCACCGTGGCGCTCGTGTCCGCGTGGAACCGCGCGCACGAGCTGTCGATGCGCGACCCGCTCACCGGCCTCTACAACCGGCGCTATCTCGACGAGACCATCGACCGCGAGCTGCCGCGCGCGCGCCGCCTGAACCAGAGTGTGGGCGTGATCGTGCTCGACATCGACCATTTCAAGCTGCTGAACGACACATACGGTCACGACGCCGGCGACGTGGTGCTCGCCAGGACGGGGGAGTTGCTCCGCGCGGCCTCGCGCAAAGGCGACATCGCATGCCGTGTCGGCGGCGAGGAATTCGCGATCGTCCTTCCCGGAGCGTCGCTTGCCATCGCGCGCAGCCGCGCCGAGGACATCCGCTCCACGCTCGAGGCGATACGCTTCGATTTCGAAGGCGAGACCATCGGCCCGCTCACCATATCCGCCGGCGTGGCCGCCATTTCGCCGCACGCGCAGGACTGGAGCTTCGCCCTGCACCAGGCCGACCGCGCGCTCTATACCGCCAAGCAGGCCGGCCGCAACAAGGTATTCGCGGCGGTAGACGACTAAAATAGGCGGGTGCCCGCCTTCGAGTCGAAAATCGTCCTGCCGGCGTCATTTCCCGTCCGCGCGAAAGCGCTGGCGCGGCCGCTGGTCTTCACCAACGGCGTTTTCGACATCCTCCATCGCGGCCACGTGACGTACCTCGCGCAGGCCCGGGCGCTGGGCGCCGCGCTCGTCGTCGCATTGAATTCCGACGCGTCGGTTCGCAGGCTCGGCAAGGGCGACGACCGGCCGGTCAACACGCTCGCCGACCGCGTGGCGGTGGTCGCGGCGCTCGAAAGCGTCACGCTCGTCACCTGGTTCGACGAAGACACGCCGCTCGACCGCATCCTGGAATGCCGTCCCGAACATCTCGTGAAGGGCGGCGACTGGGCCGCGGAGACGATCGTGGGCGCCAGGGAAGTGCAATCGTGGGGTGGCACGGTCCACTCCATCGCCTTCGAGCACGACCGCTCCACGACGAAGCTCCTGTCGAAGATCCGCGAATGAACGACCTTTCCGCCTCGCCCGCCCTGATCGAGCGCCTGAAGTCCATCGTGGGCGAGCGCAATGTGGTCACCGACGACCACGGGCGCGAGCCATTCGAGAACGACTGGCGTGGCCAGTTCCACGGACGCGCCGCGGCGATCGTGAAGCCCGCGAGCACCGATGAAGTCTCGCGCGTGGTCCAGCTGCTCGCGCGGGAGAAGATCGGCATCGTCCCGCAGGGCGGCAACACGAGCCTGTGCGGCGGATCGGTGCCCGACGCGAGCGGCCGCCAGGTGGTCGTGAGCCTTTCGCGCATGAACCGCGTGCGCAAGGTGGATCCCGCGAACAACACGATGACCGTCGAGGCCGGCTGCGTCCTTGCGACGCTGCAACAGGCGGCCGACGAACACGATCGGCTCTTCCCGCTCTCCCTGGGCGCCGAAGGCAGCTGCGAAATCGGCGGCAACCTCTCGACCAACGCGGGCGGCACGGGCGTGCTTCGCTACGGCAACACGCGCGAGCTCGCGATGGGACTCGAAGTCGTCCTTCCCGACGGCCGCGTATGGGACGGCCTGCGTGGCCTTCGCAAGGACAACACGGGCTACGACCTGAAGCACCTCTTCGTCGGCGCCGAAGGCACGCTCGGCATCATCACGGCCGCCGTGCTCAAGCTTTTCCCGAAGCCGCGCTCGCAGGCCACCGCGCTCGTCGCGGTGGAGTCGCCCCACGCGGCGCTCGATCTCCTCGCGAAATTGCGCGAGAACGTGGGCGAACGCATCACCGGCTTCGAGCTCATCTCGCGCATCTGCCTCGACCTCGTCTTCAAGCACATCCCGAACACGCGCGATCCGCTCCCGGGAAAATCTCCGTGGTACGTGCTGGTCGAGCTCTCGGACAGCACGCAAGGATCCACGCTCGACGCGCTCCTCGAGGAGGCCCTCGGCGATGCGGCGCAATCCGGCCTCGCCACCGATGCCGTGCTCGCCGCGAGCGACACTCAGCGCAGGCAATTGTGGGCGCTGCGCGAGAACGTCTCCGAAGCGCAGAAGCTCGACGGAGTCTCCATCAAGCACGATGTCTCGGTGCCGGTGAGCTCGGTGCCGGAATTCATCGCTCGCGCGAGCGCCGCACTCACGGAGAAATTCCCCGGCATCCGCATCGTCGCGTTCGGCCACATGGGCGACGGCAACGTGCACTACAACTGCGGCAAGTCGGTGCCCGACGAGGCGAGCCGCTTCTACGGCGAGTCGCCCGAGGTGAACCACATCGTCTACGAGGTGGTGCGCGAGCTGAACGGATCGATCAGCGCCGAGCACGGCCTGGGCGTGCTCAAGGTGGACGAGATCAAGCGCTACAAGAGCGCGCTCGAGCTGGAC
>Ga0105248_10009175_pt1 | contig 10880 bp, 10 predicted proteins | sample KBSS34metaG_FD_81524 | JGI IMG/M metagenome (GOLD analysis project Ga0105248, IMG submission 81524) | Switchgrass rhizosphere microbial communities from Kellogg Biological Station, Michigan, USA - KBS S3-4 metaG | ecosystem: Host-associated > Plants > Roots > Rhizosphere > Soil | place...
ATTTTAAGTGTTGGGTCAAAATACGGGACCAGATTGATGTTTGCTGCTGTCAAGCCGGGCAGAACCGGCGTGGTGCCCGCCGTGGTGCTCCCATACAGGACCATGTTCTTTACTTTGGTCGTAAACGCTGTGCTCGCGGTTGAGGTGAGCGAATCATAAGGCGCCAGCGAAGCAAAGCGCGCACCCCGAGCTACGGCATTCTGAAGATTGTTGTACTGGAGAAATGTGTAGCCGAATCGAAAGGTGCCGGTAAATGCCGCTAGCAGTAGTCCCGAGCCAATGGCGAACTCGATCATCACGTTCCCGTTGCGCCTGCGCAGACGCCGTAATATGTTTTCAATCCTTGGTGTCATTGGACTAATTTCACCCTCGTTGCACCGGTGGATCCACCCGCCCCAGGGCTGATGCTCCCGATCTGGTAAGGCCCGGCATACATGGCACAGAATGGATCATTTCCATTCGCAGCTTTCTTGTAATAATCGCTATTGGTGCCGTTGGTGTACAGAAGGAATTGTCCAAAACCTATCACCGTCGTATGAGTCGGGTCCTGAGGATCCACAATAGGAACAGGAAGCAGCCGCCGCCCATTGTGGGGCAGCCCTAAATAGGTGCCCGACGTTGTCGGCGTGCCGACAGTGTTTTGGGTCAGTTCGATGTCTTGGTTTACGCGTTCATCCAGATATTGCGATTGGGATTGCTTTTGCCCATTCGTGAGGACAGGCATGATATTGTCGCCCACAGACACCGGGGTCGTCTGAGCGTTAAGATTTACAATTTCCTGTTCGATAACACTATTTGAGGTGGCGCCCCAGTAGCCGCTATTGGCGCTGCCCCAGCTCCTAACCATCGCAAGCGTTGACAAGGGATTCTCTCCGCTGCACGGAGGCTTAATGAAGCAACTATTCGGATAGCCGTTTTGGCTGGGATCACATCCCCCGTTGGACATACCCGGCCACTGGATGTCGACGACTTGTCCGACGGTCAATCCAAAGTTTGGGCCGGTGTGGTTTGTGCTGACGGCCGTATAGGGCGACAGACCTTCGGGGAACGTAGTGATGTTGATTTGCCCTGCGGTCGCGCTAGCAATCACATCCTGGGTAATTTTGGGTACAACGATTGAAATAAGATACAGTTTCACTGGCACCGTAGTCGAGACCTTGGCATAGATGTAGCCTGCCGCCGGGTTCGGGTTGGCGACCCACGGACCACCGATAGCCGTTGCGAACACCAGTGTGGGGTTAGCCACCGCGGTGCTGTCGAGATTCCAGGAGTTGGTGGAATTTGCAAGGGCGGTCTGAGCCGCGCCGATGCCCACGGTGGTGCCGTCCAGCGCCAACGCGGCCGCGAGCGCCGCGGAATCGCAGAATGCCTGCGTTTCATTCTTGGCGATGAACATTCTGCCAATATCGACGGCCACCCCAAGAGTAGCCACGAGAGCGATCACAGTAAATCCCATGGTGATCAGAACGAAACCACGATCTTTACGATTCCCCATCGTGGGGATCTCAAGGGATGTGCGTCCCATAGTCAGCCTCCGTGTAATTCTCCACTTTCAATTGTTAGGCAGGAGTGGGGTTTTGACACTAAGAGCAAGACCTGAGAAGGGTGGTGAAAAGTACTGGAGCGTAAGGAGATTGGGCGAGATACCCTACGACCTTTTTCGTTTTGCGAGGGCTATTGGGGCCGCCGGATAAGAGCCAGGCTCGGCTGCGTGAGCTTTGAGAGGCGGGCCTTCTTATCGAAGTAGGCTTTAATGACATCGCGGGCCGTGGGTGCGGCCAGGTTACCATGCTCGCCGCCTTCGTACAGGACCGCCAACACGATTTCGGGATTCTCTTCCGGCGCAAAAGCCACAAACCAGCCGTTGTCTTTCAGCTCGGACGCATCCAGCTTGCCGGATTTTCTCAAGTCGTTCGATACTCGCTGGGCGCTTCCGGTTTTGCCGGACACCGTAATTCCGGGGATCGCCGCCGAGGTGCCGGTACCGCCTTCATTAACCACGCCGTACATGCCCGAGACCACCTTGGCGATGTTGTCCAGGTTCCAATTGCCACGGCGCAAAGGTTCAGGCGGAGCGGCCGGCTTCACCAGGTGCGGTTTGAACCAGACTCCTCCATTGGCCATGCCGCCGATCGCGGTGGCCAGCTGGATAGGAGTCACGGTTATTGCGCCCTGTCCGATAGCCACGGATATGGTCTCGCCGGGGTACCATTTGTCGCGCTGCGTGCGCAGCTTCCACTTCGAAGAAGGCATGAGACCCTCTGCCTCGCCCGGAAGATCGATGCCGGTCTTGACGCCAATGCCGGCCATCTGGGCGTATTCAGCAATGGTGTCGATCTTCATCTTGTCGCCGATGGTGTAAAAGTAAACGTCGCAGGAATGCACGATTCCTGAATGCATGTTTACGCCGCCGTGGCCGCCCTTCTGCCAACACTTGGTGTAGCGGCCATAGAAAGTGCCTCCGCCGTTGCAGCGGACCGAGAAGTTTTCATCAATGGTCCCGGACTCCAACCCGGCCATAGCCACCAGAGGCTTGAACGTCGATCCCGGAGCAAACTGTGCTTGAATGGCGCGGTTGAGAAGCGGATTGTCCGGATTGCTGGTCAACGCTTTCCACTCAGACGCTTTGATGTGAGCGGCGAACAGATTCGGATCGAACGCCGGACGGCTCACCATTGCCAGCACAGAACCATCCCGGGGATCGAGTGCGACCACAGCGCCCGTTTTCCCTTCGAGAGCCAGTTCCGCGACGGCCTGCAGATCCAGATCGATGGTCAGCTGCAGATTCTGACCCGGTGTGGCCTCGACGCTCTCCAACACTTCGTGCTCGCGGCCCGCGACGTCCACCACCACGCGCCTTTGCCCGTCCACGCCTTTCAGAATTTCGTTGTACTGGCGTTCCAGGCCGGATTTGCCGACCAGTTCGCCCTGTGAATAGCTGGCGAACTCGGAGGTGTTTAGCTCGGTTTCGCTAACTTCGCCGACGTATCCGATCACGTGCGCGGCCAGGCCGTCCTGCGGATACAGACGGCGCGGCTCCTGTACCATTTCAAGTTCCGGAAAAGTGCCAGGGTCGCGATGCGAATCGATAAACGTCAGCTCGGCTGGAGTGAGATCGCGCTTAATCGGGATGGGGCTGTAGCGCTTGCCAGCGGCGTAACGCTTAACGGTAGCCTTCAGTTCATCCAGATCCAGATGCAGGCCCTCTGCAATGGGGGCCAGATGCTCCAGTTTCAAGTTTTCCTGGGTGAGCTGCACGAGGAACGCGGGCTGATTATCGACGATGACGCGACCGTCCCGGTCCAGGATTTTCCCGCGTGGCGCCAACAGGGGAACCGTCTTGATGCGATTCCGCTCGGCTGCATTGCTGTTGGCTTCGTGCTCGCGAATCTGAAGCACCCAGAATCCGGCGATCAGAAACAGGAACACGCCCACGGTGACATATTGGAATACCGCGATCCGGGCCAGCGCGAAGCGCGCGTCGTCTTTGAACAGACGTTCTGTGGATTGATTGTCCGGACGGTCGGGATCGCTCACGGGGCACCTTCCATGGCGTTACTCGGTTACTCTCAGTTTATCCAAGATGTGAAATAAGGGTACGGCTACAGCAGCGTTGAGGATGGCCAGGACCAAACTCTGCACGGGTTCGAAAGAGACTGCCTGCCCCAGCAAGGCCCGCGCCAGCACCCAGTAAAAGAACTGGTGAAAGAAGAAAAAGAAGAACGCCAGCACCAGCCTCAATACTGCGCTATTGGCTTCAAAGCGCTGTCCCACCGATGCGGCGAAATATCCCACCAGCGTCTTGACGATCCCGAACATTCCCAGAGGAAGGTTGGGAACCAGAGAATCCTGCGCCAGCCCGATACACATGCCGAATAGCACTCCGGAGGGGGGAGAGCGCCACATCAGCGAAAAATAGACAGTCACCAGCAGCGGTAACTCCAGGTACGCCAAAGTCGTGACGAAGCGCGGGACGTAGACCTGAAACAGAATTGCCGCAAGGGGAATCCCGACGATAGAGACCCATTTGAATTTCGAGGCGCGACTTTTACGGGGTGGATCGCTGAAACCGACGGCTGTATCGCTCATGGCCGCGGTGCTGCGGGCGAAGCCGGAGCCGAGGTGGCCGGCGTGGTTACCGGAGTGCGTCCGGCACCCGGATCCGGCACCTTGTTGAAGTCCGGCGCTCCCCGGCCGCGTTCGCCGAAGACGTGTTTCTGATCTTCGCCGATGCGTCGGGCCTTCTCCACTTCACGGTCAAGATCAGTCTCAGCGCCACGGCTGCGCGTCGCGGTGGGAGAATCCGCTTGCTCGCCATCGGCCGGCGGCAGCGGCTGCAGGAAGACAGACTGGTTCGCAGCACCCGCCTCGGGGATAGGCGCATGATCGCCTTCCAGGATCACCAGAACGTCTTCCAGGCCATTCTGGAATCCGCTGGGGCTCAGGAAAATCTCTTTCACTGTCCGGCCAGGCCGCGCAGCGATTACAGTTCCCACCGGATGGCCCTTGGGGAAAATGCGATCGTCGCCGGAAGTGTAGAACCATTCTCCTGGCTCGACCATTTGCTCATTCTGAACGTGATCCACCATCACGCCGCCGTTGCCGGTGCCCTTCAAGGTTCCATGCACCCGGTTCTTCTGAGAAATGACTCCGGCGGCAAAGGTGGGATCGGTTACCAGGAGGAGTGTGGACGCCGTGGGATACGCGCTGACGATCTTCCCGACGATTCCGCTGGGCGTTATGACGGCCATGCCGGCCTGGATACCGCTACCGGTTCCTCGGTCAATTAGCACCACGCGCCCGTTAGAGCCGGGCGAGTTTCCTATAATGCGCGCAGCGATAGTCTTCCCGCGGGCATGCTCCTGAAAGACGGCCAGCGCCTTTCCGCGCTCGGCGGTGTCGAGCTCGCTGCGCAAATACTGGTTCTCCAGCTGGATACGATTCAGTTCGGTCTGGAGGCGCTTGTTTTGCTCACGCACGTCCAGCAGCACGAAATAATCCTTGAAGAATCCGGTGGTGCTGCTGCGCCCGCCTTCGAGCAGCCGGGCCAGGGGCGTTACCGCGCTGATTGCCCACACCCGGATCAGGCGGACTTCCTGATTGCTCTTGACCTGATAGCCCAGCAGCACAAGCTGGACGAGAATCGCCGCCACCAGCGCCGTGAGGTTACGGTAGCGATTGAGAATCAAATCCATAACAACTTCCGACTACGACGGACTTTATTCCACGTCTCTATTCCAAGTCTTTATTCAACAGCAATGCGCCTTAATAGCGCGAATTCCGTAAGCATTTTCCCGGTTCCCAGCACCACCGACGCCAGCGGATCTTCTGCGATCGACACGGGCAATCCGGTTTCATGGCGGATGCGCTTATCCAGATTCTTGATCAGCGCGCCGCCTCCGGTAAGCACAATACCCCGGTCGCTAATATCGGCGGAAAGCTCGGGCGGCGTACGCTCCAGCGCCACCCGGATGGCGTTCAGGATAGTGGCGATCCCTTCCGACAGCGCCTCGCGGATTTCAGAATCGTCCACTGAGACGGTTTTCGGAACTCCCTCGATCAGATTGCGGCCCTTGATCTCCATGGTGAGCGGCTTATCCAGAGGAAATGCCGACCCGATCTGGATCTTCACTTTTTCCGCCGTGGTTTCACCGATCAGTAGATTATATTTCCGCTTCATGTACTGCATGATGGCGTCGTCCATCGCGTTGCCGGCCACGCGCACCGAGCGCGAGTAGACGATTCCGGAGAGTGAAATCACCGCGACGTCGGTTGTTCCGCCGCCGATATCGACCACCATGTTTCCAGAGGGCTCGGTGATCGGCAGACCCGCTCCGATGGCCGCCACCATGGCTTGTTCGACCAGATACACTTCGCTGGCTTTGGCGTGATACGCCGAATCGATGACGGCGCGTTTTTCAACCTGGGTGATCTCGCTAGGAACGCCAATGATGATGCGCGGATGGACCAGCATCTTGCGCCCATGGGCCTTCTGAATGAAGTAGTTGAGCATCCGCTCAGTGACTTTGAAATCGGCGATCACGCCGTCTTTCATCGGGCGAATAGCGACAATATTGCCGGGCGTGCGGCCCAGCATGTCCTTGGCTTCCCTGCCGACAGCTTCCACTTCCCCAGTGTTTTTATTGAGGGCTACGATGGATGGCTCGTTGACAACAATGCCTTTGCCTTTAGCGTAAACCAGCGTGTTGGCAGTGCCAAGATCGATGGCCAGATCGGAAGAAAATACACTAAACAACGACCGCAAATTCATAAGAGAATACTCGACGTGCTACGAACCCCTGGGAGGAAGATCGGCCTGGCCAAGCCACCTATGAAGGTACCATAAGGGCAAAAGTCGAGCAAGGTTTTTTGTTTTCATCGCGCTAGACTGGAAAAAGTGATATCACGCCGTACCCTTTTGGCCCTGCCTTTCGCCGCCGCCTGTACCCGCCCCCAGGACGGTTTCCGCGGCTATGCTTTCATCGCAAATCAGGAGGGCGAAGCGGTCGCCGCAGTGGATCTGGGGGTTCTGGCCGTCGCCCGGCACATACCGCTCCAGGGGGCTCCATCGCACGTGATCGCCGCTGCGCAGCGCTCATTGGTCTACGTCCTCACGCCCGAAACCGCGTCGGTGCATGAGATCCAGATCGATAACCTGCGGTTGTCCCGCAAGCTGACGGTGGCCTCGCAGGCGATCACCATGGAATTATCCACGGATGAGAAATCGCTCTACGTACTGGCGCGCGAGCCGCGTGCGCTCATCTCGGTGGCGCTGGACACCTTCAAGATCGATTGGAAACTGCAACTCCCTGACGAGCCGGTGGGGATGGCGGTATCGCCGGAGAGAAACACCGCCGCGGTCACCTCGGCTCGCGCGGTGCATCTGGTGGATCTAACGGCTCACCGATTGAGCCCGCCGCTGGGACAGGGGGATTATGGCCCGATTCAGTTCCTTAAAGACGGGAAAACCCTGGTGGCGGCGAATCGAGGCGAGCGGCTACTTTCGGTGTACAGCGTGGCAGCCCAGCGCTTGATCTCGCATCTGCCGGTCTCCGTGCGTCCCGATCAATTCTGCTTCAGCCGCGACGGCGGTCAGTTGTTCGTAACTGGAGAAGGCATGGACGCAGTAGTCGTCGCGTGGGGACTTTTTTCGACTCCTGAAGTGGGCGATACCGTCCTAGCCGGTCACGCTCCCGGAGCCATGGATGTGTCGAAGGATTTGCTGTTCGTCGCCAGCCCGCAATCGGGCGATGTTAGCATCCTGAGCATCGCCTCGCGCAAGGTGATCGCGATTGTACCCGTGGGCAGCGATCCGGGATTCATACGGGTGACGCCGGACGATCAATACGCTTTGATACTCAACCGGAAATCGGGAGACGTAGCGATCTTAAGCGTGCCTGCGATTACCAAGAAAAAGAATCGATATAAGACGGCGGCGCTACTTACGGTGATTCCGGTGGGTTCCCGGCCGGTGAGCGCGGCGGTGCGGGCAGTCTAATGCTTGGGTTCGACTTCAATTACTGCCGGCGGCACGGGATGTTCCAGCTCAGCACTCACCATGCGAAGCAGGCTCTCCGCCGACTCTACAGTGGCGAAGGGCGACGTCGGCATGGCAGGGTCGGTGCGGCGCTTGATATCCGTGAGCAGATCCTTGATTTCCGAGAGAGTGGTCGCGATCGAGAAGACTTTGGCAATTCCCGCGGCAACCAGCGCGAAAATCAGGATACCGGCAATGTTGGCCAGTCCTGCTCCCAAGAAATCCATAGTCTTAATCCTCCGGTCCCAGGTAAATCGGCTTTTCAGGGATACGGCTTTAGTCCGGTAACGGGTTTCCCGCCGCGCGCATCTAAAGTATTGATGAAACGGATCTTGTGGCTAGGTTTGCTCTCCGCAATGGGGATGCACGGGGCCGATACCGTGGATCTCCAGCGCACGCTCAAAGGCGTGGAGGATCACTACAACAAGATCCGCACGCTTCAGTTGAAATTCACGGAAACGTACACCTCGAAGGGCCGGAATCGTAACGATTCAGGGGTGCTGTATCTGCGCAAGCCGGGCAAGATGCGTTGGGAATACGCGTCCGGACAATTGTTCGTCTCCGACGGCAAGTTCATTTATTCCTACTATCCTGAGGAACATCGCGCCGAGAAGATGAGCATGAAGGAGACTGACGATCTGCGTGCGCCTCTTGCGTTCCTGCTGGGCGAAGTGGATTTTGATAGAGACTTCGGCCGATACGAAACCAAGGCACAGGACGGAGGCGCGCTGATCAAAGCTCTTCCCAAGTCGGACAAGTTCCCTTACACGGAAGTGACTTTCCTGACGGCTGCGGATTTCACGATCCGTCGGCTGGAAGTGCGGCTGCAAACCAACGACCTGATCGTATTTACGTTCGAGGGCGAAAAGCAGAATCCGCTGCTAACAGACGCCCTGTTTAAGTTCACGCCTCCCAAGGGCGTCGAGCTGGAAGATAACACCCGCTAAAGTCGGCCTGAGAATTTCCCCCGCTCCCTTACACCAATATTTTCGAGGTGTTAACGGATGCAGCCTACTGACCGCGGTCGCCTGATCATGCAGATGCTTCTGCAAATGGAGAAGCAGTTTGGCAAAGGCTCAGTCCTGCAACTGGGCTCGCGCAACGCGCTGCCGGTTACGGTGATTTCCAGCGGTTCGATATCTGTGGATGCAGCTTTGGGAGTAGGCGGATTTCCGCGCGGCCGAGTGGTAGAAGTCTTCGGTCCGGAGTCGTCCGGCAAGACCACCCTGGCGCTTCAGGTTATAGCGCAAGCGCAGGCGGCGGGAGGGACGGCCGCGTTCGTCGATGCCGAACACGCACTTGATCCAACGTATGCGCGCAAGCTGGGCGTGGACATCGATAGTTTGATCGTCTCCCAGCCGGACTACGGGGAACAAGCTCTCGAAATCACCAGCGCGCTGATATCTTCCGGAGTGATCGACGTGGTGGTGGTCGATTCGGTGGCAGCGCTCGTTCCCAAGGCGGAGCTGGAAGGCGAGATGGGCGATAGCTTCATGGGCTTGCACGCCCGCCTGATGTCGCAGGCTCTGCGCAAGATTACCGGAAATGTTGCGAAAGCCAACGCGTGCATGGTCTTCATCAATCAGGTGCGCGAAAAAATCGGTGTGATGTTCGGCAACCCGGAGACCACCACCGGCGGACGCGCGCTGAAGTTCTTCTCCTCGGTGCGCGTCGAAGTCCGGCGCATGTCGGCCATCAAGGATGGCGAGCAGGTGGTCGGCAACCGCACCAAGATCAAGGTGGTCAAGAACAAGATCGCGGCTCCATTTCGGGAAGCTGAAGTGGATATCCTCTATGGCGAGGGTATTTCCCGAGAGAGTGATCTCATCGATCTGGGCGCCGAGCAGGGCATCGTCGAGAAATCCGGTTCATGGTTCAGTTACGCGGGCGAGCGCTTGGGACAGGGACGGGATAATGCACGCGTGTACCTGAAAGAGCACCCGGAGATTCGCCAGAAGATCGACGCAGCGTTGCGGGAGAAGATCGGGCTGCCAAAGCTTGAGCAGATCGCGTCCAAGCCCGCCGCTCCAGAGCCCTCGCGAGCTACCGCACAAACGGCCTAACCCACTCACGGCCGCCGCAAATAAACGCGAAACAACGCAAAATACCGTACCCTGACTGTGTGGCCGAACGCACACAGATTGGCATCATCGGGGCTGGTCCCGCCGGACTCATCCTTTCGCATCTTCTGCACCTGGAAGGCATCGATTCCGTCGTGCTCGAAGTGCACACGCGCAATTACATTGAAGATCGCGTGCGCGCCGGCGTACTGGAGCAGGGCACAGTCGAGCTGCTGACCGATATGGGCGTCGGCGACCGCCTCAAACGCGAGGGACTGGTGCACCACGGCGTCGAGTTTCGCTTCCGCGGCCAGAGCCATCACATCGACTTCCAGGATCTGGTGGGGCGCTCCATCACCATCTACGCCCAGCAGGAAGTGGTCAAGGATTTGGTCTCGGCCCGCGTGGCATCCGGCGGCCGGATTGTTTTCGAAGCGGAAGACGCCAGCCTGCATGACATCGCATCCGCGATTCCCAGGATTCGATATCGCAAAGACGGCGAAGAGCGTGAACTGGTCTGCGATTTCATCGCCGGCTGTGATGGGTTTCACGGCGTGTGCCGTGCATCGATTGAAAGCAGCCTGACGATTTACGACCGTACGTATCCATTCGCCTGGCTCGGCATTCTGGCACAAGCGCCGCCGTCGTCGAAGGAACTGATCTACGCCAACCACGAGCTGGGCTTCGCGCTGCTGAGTATGCGATCGCCCGAGATCGCGCGCCTATACATCCAGTGCGATCCCGACGAAGACATCGCCAACTGGCCGGATGCGCGCATCTGGGAGCAACTGCATCTTCGCCTCGCTACACGGGACGGTCAGTGGAAGCTGACCGAGGGACCGGTAATCCAGAAAAACATTGCCGAAATGCGCAGTTTCGTGGCCGATCCGATGCAGTGTGGCCGCCTGTTTCTGGCCGGCGACGCTGCTCATATCGTGCCTCCCACCGGCGCAAAAGGGCTGAACTTGGCGGCAACAGACGCTCGCGTCCTGGCGCGCGGACTGGTCGAATACTATTCGACGCAAAAGACTACTCTGCTGGATCGCTATTCGGAAACCTGCTTACGGCGCTGCTGGAAGGTCCAGCATTTTTCCTGGTGGATGACGTCCATGCTGCACCGCATTCCCGGCGAAAGCGCGTTTGACCGCCAGCGCCAGCTTGCCGAGCTGGATTACGTCACGGGTTCGCGTGCGGCCTCCACGGCGCTGGCGGAACACTACACCGGCTTGCCGTTTACCATTTAGTAATGCGCGGTGAGGTCCTAGTTGTCGGCGGAGGATTGA
>Ga0105248_10009177_pt1 | contig 10879 bp, 9 predicted proteins | sample KBSS34metaG_FD_81524 | JGI IMG/M metagenome (GOLD analysis project Ga0105248, IMG submission 81524) | Switchgrass rhizosphere microbial communities from Kellogg Biological Station, Michigan, USA - KBS S3-4 metaG | ecosystem: Host-associated > Plants > Roots > Rhizosphere > Soil | place...
CCCACGCCGGATTGCTGGTCAGTTCCAGCTTCGGCCCGAGACCTTGGTGCAGCACATGGAAGGCGGTGACAATGGGATAGAGGATGTGCACCCACACCCGGTTATCCCACATCTGGTCGAGGCCCCGCTCGTGAGGCGTCGCACCCATGATCTTTCGACCGTCGAAAGTGTCGTCGAGGTAACGCGCAATGGCGGAGGTCTCGCTGAGGAAGGAACCGTCCGCGAGCGCCAAGGTCGGGGTCTCGCCCCACGGGTTCATCTTGAGATGGTTCCAGCCACGCTGCTCGCCGACCGGCGACATATCGTAGATCGTCTCGGCGAACCGATCGGCTATGCCTTTCTCGTGCATGAAGATGCGCAAACGCTGCGGATTGGGAAAGGCCGAGGGCGAGGTGAAGAGCTTGAGTTTGTCGGTCATGGCGAGTCTCGCTTTGTGTTGGCAAGTCACCTGCCTGTCAGATGACAGGTATTGAAATACGACTCGAAACTTGCCCTGTCAACCCCTATCTGTCATAAGGTAGGCAAATGGCGGTGGGGCGGGAATGACAAAAGAGAATGCTAAGGAGGCGATTCTTGCCGCGGCGCGGGAAGCAGCGATGGCCTACGGCTATGGCGGCATAAACTTCCGAGATCTGGCGCAGACCGTGGGCATCAAGGCCGCCAGCATAAACTACTATTTCGCCAACAAGGCCGCGCTCGGCGAGGCCGTTGCGAAGCGTTATTGGGAAGATATCGCCCGCGACCTGGACTCGATCTCGGCTGCGGCTCAAAGCCCGATCGCCGCCTTACGCCGTTATCCGGACATTTTCCGAGCGTCACTTGAGCGCGACAATCGCATCTGCCTCAGCAGTTTTATGGCGACCGAATATGACGAACTTCCCGAAGCGGTGTTGAAGGAGGTTCAGGCTTTTGCTGACGTCAATGTCGCTTGGCTGAGCAAGCAACTGACCGCCGCGAAGGTAGTCAAGCCCAAGGAGAGTGAGGCAAGGGCTCGCGCCATTTATGCTGCGGTCGCGGGCGCTCAAATCGTTGCGCGGAGTCGCTCGAACATCTCGCTCTTTGACTCGCTCATCGAGAGCTATCGCGCGGCGGGCCTTTTGCCAGGGTAAGCGCTTCTGCACTTGAACTCGTCTCGTGCGTTCCCGGAAACGCCTGCCGGCGGGGCATTCGCTAAGGGGCTCGGCCCTTGGCCGGGCCTCGCACTTTTTTTGAATCCCCTGCCGGGGAGGCATCGAAAAAAAGGCCCGCCGGATGGCGGGCCTTTTATTCGATGGTTGCGGGGACAGGATTTGAACCTGTGACCTTCAGGTTATGAGCCTGACGAGCTACCGGGCTGCTCCACCCCGCGTCACGAAATCTGAACAATGTCCAGAGGGTGGGGGGATATAGGCCATGCTCATCCCCCTGTCCAGTCCCGCTTTTCCCCCTGATTTCCAGGGTCTTACGCCAGTCTTCAGCCCGGTTTAACCGCTGGCCTTTACAAGATAGCTTGCCTGTTGTCGGGCGCGGCCAAGGGTGAGCCATGCGAGGACTGCTCCTTCTGTTCCTGTTCCTGCCGGGCATGGCCATGGCCGCCGATGCTGGCCATACCATCTCCCAGAAGGGGCGCGCCTTTCGTCCCACAGACGTCACCATCAACCGGGGTGAAAGCCTGACCTTCACCAATGAGGACAGCTTCATCCACCAGATCTATGTCGACGGCCTGTTCGATTCCGAGGAGAAGGCCCCGGGCGAAAACCTTAATGAAACCTTTCCCAGCGCTGGCACCTTCGCGGTGCGCTGCCATATCCATCCCACCATGCGCATGACGGTGCACGTAAAATAGCCGCAAGCCGCGGGTTCCCGTCCCTTCCCGGCAATCCTTAAGCGGCCATAAACCGCGCCTGAGACAAACTGCCCTTTCTTTGGGGGGCATCCGCCGCCAATGCCGTTGGCCAAGCATTCGATCGGCGCCAAGATCTTTGGCGCGTTCGCGGCCATGAGCGCCATCATTGGCCTCATGGGGCTCGCGGGCTATGGCGTGCTCTCCGCGGCTGGCGACATCGCGGTGACCACCTTCGACGGCCCGCTGATGGCGATCAATTACGCCCGCGCCGCGCAGACGGATTTCACCGAAATGCAGCTTGCGGAGCTGCGCTATGAGCATGCCGCGCCCTCCGGCCGCGCGGCGATCGCGGCCGATATCGCCGAGCTTGCATCCACGTTTGCAACCGACCTGGACGTTGCCGCCCAGCGAAGCCTGGCGCAGGACGAGCAGAAGATGATCGCCCACATCAGGCCGCTGGTGGCGCGTTGGCGCGAGGCGCGCACCCGCGGTGATACGGCGGAGCTTGAGAATCTGGACAGGCAGATCGACGAAAAATTCGACCTGCTGATCGAATTCAACACCGACCACAGTTTCGTCGGCCGCCGCCAGACCGTCACCAATATCGGCAACTACAAATATGCCAGCATGGCGGTGACGGTTTTCGCGCTGTTGCTGGCGGCCGGCATCACCTTGCTGTTGCGCAGCCGGATCGTACGTCCGCTGCGCTCCGCCGCCACCGTCGCCGACCGCATCGCCAAAGGCGAGTTGCAGACCCCGATTCCGTCCGGCGGCCAGGACGAGACGGGCGCATTGCTCAGATCCATGACAGTGATGCAGGACAGCATCCGTGAGGCGATGACGCGGGAAATGACGTTGCGCCGCTCCGCCGAGAACCGCCTGGTGGACGCGCTGGAGACCAGCCGCGAAGGCGTGATGCTGGTGGCCTCGGACGGCAAGATCGTAATGTCGAACAGCACCTTGCGCGGCTTCTTCCCGGACATCGCCTATCATCTGGTGCCGGGCACCCGCTTCGACAAAGCGCTGGAACTGATCCAGGCCCAGCTTGCGCCCACCCAGCCGCCCAGCCAGGACATCCAGCTCAGTGGCCATGCCGAATTGGAGCTTGCCGATGGCCGCTGGCTGCGCCTGACTGGCAGCGCCACATCGGAAGGCGGCACGATCCTCTTTCTTTCCGACTTCACGGCCATCAAGGAACGCGAAGAATCCATGCGCCGCGCCACGCGCGAAGCCGAAGCCGCCAATGCCTCCAAGACCCGCTTCCTGGCCAATATGAGCCACGAATTGCGCACGCCCTTGAACGCCATTATCGGCTTTTCGGAAATCATTTCCGGCGAACTGTTCGGGCGGCTGGGCAACGCGCGCTATCTCGATTATTCGCAGGATATCTTGCGCAGCGGCCGCCATTTGCTGGCGGTGATCAACGACGTGCTGGACCTTTCCAAGAGCGAAGCCGGCAAGATGGTGCTGGCGGCGCGCCAGGTCGACATGCGCGACGTGCTGAACGATTGCATCTCGATGGTGCGCGAACAGTGCATCTTAGCCGGCCTGACGCTGACGGTGGCGGGCATGGACCAGGCGCTGCCGATGATGGGCGACGCCGCCAAGCTGCGCCAGATCGTTCTCAACCTGTTGTCCAACGCCATCAAGTTCACCGAACAAGGCGGCGGCATCACTTTGACGGCCGTTTCGGGCGACGACCATGTGGCGGTGGCGGTCATAGACACCGGCATCGGCATGGATCCCGAGGATGTGGAGATCGCCTTCCAGCCTTTCGGCCAGGTGGATAACGGGCTTGAGCGCCGCTATGAGGGCACAGGCCTTGGCCTGCCGCTGACCAAGGCGCTGGTGGATCTGCACAAGGGCGCCATCGCCATCGACAGCGCCCGCGGGCGGGGCACGCGGGTCACGATTTCCTTCCCCCGCGCGGTCTGCGAAGATCTGCTGGAAGCGGGTTGAGCATCGGCGGTCCGGCTCACCGACGCGCCATGAGCTCCTTGGCGGTCTGGATGGCGCGGACAAAACCGACCGGATCGGCAATATTGGGCGTGGTCACAGAATCCACCCCGGTGCCTTCGATCTTCACCGTGCCATAACCGACCATGCGCCCCAACACGGTCTGGTGCACGCGCACGCCTTCGATATTGGGGAGCGCGATCTCATTGGTGTGCATGGACAGAAGGCCGTATTTTTCCACAAAGCGGTGGCTGGTGACGCCGATCTCGGTGGACAATTGGCGCAGCATCATCCGGGCGAAGATGACAACCCCCAGCAGAAACAGCAGCCCCGTGGCGATGGTATAGGGGTCGGACAAGTCTTCGGCCCCCACCAGCGCCACCACGAACAGCAGCAGCGGGACCAGCAGCGCAAGCCATGCGGCGATGGAATAGAGCTTGTGGAAACGGGCATAGGTGACGATGGTCTCGCCGCCGCCGAGTGATTGCTGGATGTAGGACATGTCCCTCCCCTTCCCCATCGAGCGCCCTTTTTAAGCCATATTTCGGCCGGGTGATACGCCTCGCAAAAAAATGCAGGGAGGGATTTTCATGAACAACCGTTTTTGGGGTTCGGCGATTTTCGCCGGTGTGTCTGTTTGCCTGGTCGCCGGCGTGGATGCGCAGCCGGCCAACAATATGAGCTTTTTCATCACCAGTGTCGGCAAAGGCGATGGCGCCAACCTGGGCGGCCTGGCGGGCGCGGATGCCCATTGCGCGACACTGGCCAAGGCGGCGGGATCCACCAAGGCCAACTGGCGCGCTTATCTCAGCACCAGCCCGGCCCAGGGCGGGCCGGCCCCGGTGGATGCCCGCGATCGGATCGGCAAGGGCCCTTGGGCCAATGCCAAGGGTGTGACCATCGCCCGCAATGTCGATGATCTTCACAGCGCCAAGCTGACCAAGGACATGCTGCTGAACGAGAAGGGGCAGTTGGTCAATGGCGCGGGCGACACCCCCAACACCCACGACATGCTGACCGGCTCCGACACCGCCGGCCGCTATCTGCCGATCAGCGCCGATACGACCTGCAAGAACTGGACGAGCAATGGCGAGGGCTCCGCCATGCTGGGCCATCATGACGGCAAGGGCCCCAACGCCAACCGCAACTTCTCGTCCTGGAACACGGCGCATATGTCGAAATCCTGCAGTCAGCCCGATCTGGTCGCGACCGGCGGAGCGGGCCAGTTCTATTGTTTTGCGGCCGACTAAAGCCGCCACTGAAGAAATGAAAAAGCCCGGCTAGCGCCGGGCTTTTTTTGCTTTCGAGGTTGCGCCTTCAGCGCTCGTGATCCGGCAACAGCACTTCGCGCACACCCTTATGATTGGGGCTTGAGACCACGCCATCCTGCTCCATGCGTTCGATCAGGCTGGCGGCGCGGTTGTAACCGATCTGCAGCCGGCGTTGGATGTACGAGGTGGATGCCTTTTTGTCGCGCGCCACCACAGCCAGCGCCTTGTCGTATAGGTCGTCACCGGTGTCGCGGTTGCCGCCGCCCACCAGGGCGTAAGGGTCATCAGTTTCCTCGTCGGGCTCTTCGGTGACGGCGTCGAGATATTCCGGCTGGCCTTGCGATTTCAGGAACCGCACCACGTCTTCGACTTCGTGGTCGGACACGAACGGCCCGTGGATGCGTTTGATGCGGCCGCCGGCCGCCATATAGAGCATATCGCCCTGGCCCAGCAGCTGCTCGGCGCCTTGTTCGCCCAGGATGGTGCGGCTGTCGATCTTGCTCGTCACCTGGAAGGAAATGCGGGTGGGGAAGTTCGCCTTGATGGTGCCGGTGATCACGTCCACCGACGGGCGCTGGGTGGCGGCAATCAGATGGATGCCGGCGGCGCGTGCCATCTGGGCCAGGCGCTGCACCGCGCCTTCGATCTCCTTGCCCGAGATCATCATCAGGTCGGCGACTTCGTCGACCACCACCACGATATAGGGCATGGCTTCGAATTCCAGATTCTCGTCCTCATAGACCGGCTTGCCGGTTTCGCGGTCGAATCCGGTCTGCACCGTGCGCTTGAGGACTTCGCCCTTGTCCTTGGCCTTGCGGACGCGTTCGTTGAAGGCTTCCACGCCGCGCACACCCATCTTGGACATCTTGCGGTAACGGTCTTCCATCTCCCGCACTGCCCATTTCAGCGCCACCACCGCCTTGCGCGGATCGGTGACCACCGGCGACAGAAGATGGGGAATGCCGTCATAGACGGACAATTCCAGCATCTTGGGATCGATCATGATCAGGCGGCATTGCTGCGGCGACATGCGGTAGAGCAGCGACAGGATCATGGTGTTCAGCCCGACCGACTTGCCCGAGCCGGTCGTGCCGGCCACCAGCAAGTGAGGCATCTTGGCGAGGTCGGCCATCACCGGCTCGCCGCCGATGGTCTTGCCCAGCGCCAGGGTCAGCGGCGCGCGCGCCTTTTCATAGTCGGCGCTGGCGAACATCTCGCGCAGATACACGGTCTCGCGGAACTGGTTGGGCAATTCAATGCCGATCACATTGCGGCCCGAGATGGTGGCGATACGCGCCGCCACCGCAGACATGCTGCGCGCCACGTCATCGGACAGCGAGATCACCCGGCTGGATTTCACGCCCGCGGCGGGTTCAAATTCATACAAAGTCACGACCGGACCCGGACGCACGGCGGTGATGCGGCCTTTCACGCCGAAATCGGTCAGCACCGCTTCCAGCATGCGGGCATTCTCTTCCAGCGCCTCGTCGGACAGCGTGTGGGTGTCCTTGACCGGTGGGGCTTCGGTCAGAAGACCCAGTGCGGGCAGCTGGTATTCCCCCGATGACAGGTTCAGCGCCGGCTGCTTGTCGGCGCGCTTGGGCGTGGTGACGCGGGGATCTCGGCGCACGCGGCTTTTCTGGCGTTCGGCCAGCCGCGTCGCGGCGATGGACTCAGGCACCACGGAGCCAGGCTCATCCTCGCCATCATCCAGGTGATAGGCGCCTTCGTCATCGTCCTCATATTCGTGGTCGGCTTCCTCGTCATGACCGAAATGGATCTGTGGCCGCTTCACCAGCCCGGCCAGCCATTTCGCGCCGGCCGGAATGGCGATGATCCCGCGCGCGATGGGCGCAAGGCGCAGGCCCGTGGCCAGAAAGGCCAGCGGCAGGCCCACGATCAGCAACCCCAGCGGCAACGCCCAGCTAAGCGACGGCATTTCCCACACTTGTGCGGCATGAGCGGAAAGGCCGCCGGCCGCGATGCCGATCATCCCGCCTGCGCCCGCCGGCAGGCTGGCCAGTGGCGGCAGCAGCCCCAGTCCGGCGGCGACGGTGATGGTGCCCAGCGGCCAGGCCACCAGCCGCCACATGGCGTATTTGAGCGACTTGCCGCGTACGGCGCGCGCGCCCCACACAAACAGGGGCGCCAGAAAGGCCAAGGCCGCCCAGCCGAAGATCTGCAGCATCAGGTCGGCGGCAACCGCGCCGAACGGCCCCAGCCAGTTGCCGGCGTCGCGCAGGTTGGCATTGTTCAGACTGGCATCATCGGAGGAATAGCTGACCAGCGCGATCAGGGCTGCCGCCGCCGCAAATAGCAACAGAAGGCCCGCGCCGCGCAGCGCCGCGACGCGCATCAGCCGGTTGATGGCATATTTGGCGTTCGCCAGGGCGTCGCTCATCGCCCCGCCCCGGGCGCGGGGGTGATAGACGCCGCCGATCATCCTGCTGGAACCCATTTTCAGTCCCCCTCCGCCCTTCGCATCGCAAGCGCGTCCATACGCTGTCGCTACGGACCAGGCACTTCCCCCGTCAGGGGCTTCGCCCCACGGGGGAGGCGGGCCTGTGCTTGCGTCACGGCCAATTAGAGAATTTCTCTCACTCTTTCGAGTGCGGTCATAATGGTTGATAAGTCGTTAACAAGTGCCACTCGGACATAGGAAAAGCCAGGGTTTGACTGGGTTTTTCCAGGAGAAATTTCCCGACCCATATAGGCGCCCGGGAGCAGCCTGACCCCTTGTTCGCCCCAGGCGCGGCGGGCGAAATCCTCGCCATTGCCGACCTGGAGCCAGAGGAAGAATCCGCCCTTGGGCCGCATCATCCGGTTACCCAGGATCTGTTCGGCGGCCGCCAGCTTTTCCCCATAAGCGGCGCGGCCGGCGGCGACATGGTCTTCATCGCGCCAGCAAGCCGCACTGGCGGCCAGCAAGGGCGTGGGCACGGTGGGCCCCGCCACATTGCGGAAGGCGCGGAATTTTTCGATGAGCCCTGCATCGCCCGCCACCATCCCGGAACGCAGGCCCGGCAGGCCCGAACGCTTGGAGAGGGAATGAAAGCTCAACAGGCGACGGAAATCGCCCGACTGGCTCAGCCGGGCGGGAAGGGCACAATCCGGTTCCCGATCGAACCAGATGTCGGCATAGCATTCGTCCGCCAGCACCACGAAATCATACTGATCCGCGAGCCGGAACAGGCTCCGCCAATAGGCCGCATCGGCTACCGCCCCTTCGGGATTGGAGGGTGAACAGACATAAACAGCGGCGAGCCGCTCCAGCGTCGCGTGCGGAAGGCCGGCAAAGTCGGGCAGGAAACCGTTTTCCTTGAGCGACGGCACATAAAGCGGCTCTGCGCCAGATGCCAGCGCCGCCGCCGCATAGCATTGATAAAAGGGATTGGGCATCGCCACGATGGGACGCGCCTCCGCCTTGCTTTCGGGCATCAGGGGAAACAGCACCGAGAACAAGCCTTCGCGCGTGCCGCTGAGCGGCAGGATATTTTTCTGCGCGTCGATGGCGCCGTTCAAGCGGAAGCGGCGGTCCAGCCATCCGGCGGCCGCCTCGCGCCAATCCTCGGTGCCGATGATCGCCGGATAATGGCCGAAGCCGGCGGCGCCTTTGGCCAGCGCGTCCTTCACAAACGCCGGCACCGCGCCGCTGGGATCGCCCACCGCCAGGCTGATGGGCTCCTTGCCGGGCTTCACATCCTTGAGAAGTGCGGCCAGCCGGGCGAACGGGCCTTCCGGAAGGGCGACCATACGGGGGAGATTCGACATGCGCGGAAGATAGAGGTCCGGTGTGGGCAGTTCCAGCTATCTCGAGCCGTGCATTTCGCACGGCGACTACCCGCTAGGGGCCATGACCCGCCTCCCAGGAAGGGGGAGGTGGTTTCAGCGATCGAGGCGAGCAAAGCGAGCCGAGAGGAAGCTGAAACCGGAGGGGGTTCAAAAATAAAACGGCACCGCAAAGAAAAAGGGGGCGCTCCTTTCGGAGCGCCCCCGAGTACTTCAGGGAGAAAAACCACTCAGCTATGAACGGTTTCGCCGTGCAGGTTGATGTCGAGACCCTCGACTTCGACTTCCGGCGAGACGCGCAGGCCGATGATCATGTCGATCACCTTCAAGATGATGAAGGTCACGACGGCGCAATAGATGAACACCGCGCCGACATCTTTGAACTGGGCGATCATCTGGTCGAAGTTGCCGTCCGTCAGCCAACCACCCTTCGGATAGACCGAATTGATGGAGGCCTTGGCGAACATGCCGGTCATGATGGCGCCAAGCGCGCCACCCACACCATGCACGCCCCAGGCGTCGAGGCTGTCGTCATAACCGACCGCCTTCTTCACCCACACCGCCGAGATGTAGCAGACCACGCCGGCCGTCAGGCCGATGATCAGCGCACCCACCGGATCGACGAAGCCCGACGCCGGGGTGATGGCCACCAGGCCCGCCACGGCGCCGGAGATCATGCCCAGAATGGAAGGCTTCTTGGCGATGATCCATTCGGCGAACATCCAGGACAGAGCAGCGGCAGCAGTCGCGATCTGGGTCGCGGCCGCGGCCATACCGGCATTGTAGCCCGCGGAAACAGCGGAGCCGGCGTTGAAGCCGAACCAGCCGACCCACAACAGCGAGGCGCCGATCACCGACAGGACCAGGTTGTGCGGCGACATGTTCTCGGTGCCGTAGCCGATGCGCTTGCCCAAGACCAGGCAAGTCACCAGCGCGGCGGTACCGGCATTCAGATGCACCACCGAGCCACCGGCATAGTCCATCGCGCCAGCGGTACCCAGCCAGCCACCGCCCCACACCCAGTGGGCGATCGGGCAATAGACGAACAGCAGCCACAGACCCATGAACCACATGAAGGCCGAGAACTTCATGCGGTCCGCCAGCGCGCCGGCGATCAAGGCCGGCGTGATGATGGCGAAGGTCATCTGGAAGAACATGTAGACCGATTCCGGAATCGTCGGCCCCAGCGGGTTGATGGAGTTCAACGTGACCTTGCTCAGGAAGAGCGAGCCGAAACCGCCGATCCAGTTGTTCAGGCCCGCATCCGCGTTGGGCGTAAAGGCGATGGAGTAGCCGATTACCATCCACAGCACGGTGATCAGGCAGGTTGCGCCAAAGCTTTGCGCCAGCGTCGCCAGCACGTTCTTCTTGCGCACCATGCCGCCATAGAACAGGCCGAGACCCGGGATGGTCATCATCAGCACCAGCGCCGAAGAGGTGATCATCCAGGCGGTGTCGCCCGAATTCAGTGGATCCTTGGGAGCGTCCGCCGCAAAGGCTGCGCCTGCTGTCATTGCAAGCGTGCCAAGACCGGCAAGCGCCGCGAGGCCCGTCTTTTTCAAAGTTTCAATTTTCATATTTTGTCCCCTTTTCGGACGGCTGGAGCCTTAACGGCCTACAGCGCGTCGCCATCCGTTTCGCCGGTGCGGATACGCACGACCTGCTCGAGCGGCGTGACGAAAATCTTTCCGTCGCCGATCTGACCGGTCTTTGCCTTCGAAGTGATCGCATCGATCACCGCGTCGAGCATCTCGCTCTTTACCGCCACTTCGATTTTGAGCTTGGGCAGGAAGCTCACGGCATATTCCGCGCCGCGATAGATTTCCGTATGCCCCTTTTGCCGCCCATAGCCTTTGACCTCAGTCACCGTCATGCCCTGAACGCCGAGCGCGGAAAGCGATTCGCGCACCTCGTCGAGCTTGAAGGGTTTGATGATCGCCGTAATAAGCTTCATCTGCCGTCCTTCCGTGTTATTGCCAGCGCCGGACGAGCGCCCGGCTTTAACGATTTATCAAGAAGCGGGCCAATTCCTGGGCGG
>Ga0105248_10009181_pt1 | contig 10877 bp, 8 predicted proteins | sample KBSS34metaG_FD_81524 | JGI IMG/M metagenome (GOLD analysis project Ga0105248, IMG submission 81524) | Switchgrass rhizosphere microbial communities from Kellogg Biological Station, Michigan, USA - KBS S3-4 metaG | ecosystem: Host-associated > Plants > Roots > Rhizosphere > Soil | place...
CGGACGCATCAAGGACATGATCATTCTCCGGGGGCAGAACTATTAAACGCATGACATTGAAAACGTCGTGGAGAAATCGTCCAACCTCATCCGCCACAGCTGCGTTGCCGCCTTCCAGATCCATGATGACAACAAACCGGCATTGGCGATTGTTGCAGAAGTGAAGAACCCGAAGGCGCTTCCCGACGCAAGAAAGATTGCGACCGCCGTCCGCAATTATCTGAACGTCGAAGTGGCCGTCATCTCCCTCATCGCTCCGCGTGCCGTGCCCAGGACAAGTTCAGGCAAGATCATGCGCCACAAGACCAAGCAGATGTGGATGGCAGGTGAGTTCACCGTTCTCTCCGACTTTTCCCGAGACGGTGAAGTCGATGCAGTGCAGTCCACTGCCGACATACACTCGCCCTTTGCCGAGTTGAAGGCACGTTACAACCTGACGGGGCAGGAATCGTACAACCTGGTTGAAGCAGGACTCGATTCCTTGGATCTCGTCGGCTTCATGCACGAGCTGAAAGAACTGCTCAAGGATAAGGGTGCGGAACTACTCGCGCGGCAGGTCGACATCGGGCTGGTTCAGCGCGTCAGTGTTGCCCAGTTGTTCGATCTTGCCGCCCAACTGGACAGCACGCCGGAGGAGGCAATCCTCCATCTGCGTACCTACCTCGCGGCCTTCCGCGAAGAGCAGAACGTACTGGAGATGCAAATGATGCGGGAGGACACGAAGCTGCTCTTCGATCCGACAGCGCCTGCCCCCGTATCAATGACACCCTCTCCACGTCAAATCCTGCTCACTGGCGGTACCGGCTTCATCGGACCATTCCTGATGAAGAGCCTGCTGGAGCAGACGAAGGCGAAGATCTATGTGCTCGTACGCGCCTCCGACGAAACACAGGGCAAGCAACGCCTGAAAGGTGCAATGAATTCCATGGGGGCCGTGCCTGCGGACCTGATCGAGATGTTCGAGGCTCGAGTCGTCCCAGTCTGCGGCGATCTGGGACTGCCGGGTCTGGGACTTATGCAGGAGACCTGGGATTTTCTCGCCACCGAAATCGACACGGTCTTCCATAACGGCGCCACCGTAAACTACCTGTTCAATTACGATATGATGCGCGATGCGAACGTGCTCGGAACGAATGAGATCCTGCGGTTGGCCTTCGAAGGTCGTCCGAAGGAGTTCAACTATGTTTCGACCACGTTCATCTTTGGCTGGGCGGTCAAAGCCGTCCTGTATGAGACCGACTCCAACGCAAACATGGAGTTGCTCGACTTTGGCTACAGCCAGACAAAGTGGGTCGCTGAACAGGTTGTCTTCGATGCGCGTCGCCGCGGACTGTCGGTGCGCCTCTTCCGGCCAGCCCTCGTGAGCCCATCCCTCGATGGCGGCGGGAATAACTTCGATATCGCCGTTCGCCTGGTCGCCTTCATGGTGAACCACGGTATAGGCGTCGACACGCTCAATCAGGTCAGCTTCGTCCCGGCGGACATTGTGGCGAATAACATAGTTGCGATCTCCACTAGCCCGGGCACGGCAAATCAGACGTTCCATGTGGTGCGCGATGAATACTCGAACATGACCGACATCACTCGCCTGATCACAGAATCAACGGGGCGGCAGTTTGATGCCTTCACCCTGCCCGAATTCGTCCCGGAGTTGATTCGCCGTTGCCGCAAGGAGGATCTTCTCTTCCCGCTGCTGGACTTCCTGGTGGGTTCCGTCGACAACATCTCGTCGATGGAGTTCAAGCGTTACGACAGTTCGACGTACCAGGCGGCGCGCGATGCCTCCGCATGGGGCAGACCGGACCCGTCGCTCGAAGATACGGTCAAGGGCATTCTGAAATTCATGAACCGTAAAGGCATCATCTCCGTCGCCGTTCGTGAAGACGGCGAGGAGCCAACGCGTGATACGCTCGTTGACTCCAATGCACTCTCCGTTACTGCTTCTTGAACAAGAGTTTCTCGGTAACATGCTGGCCGGTCTCCAGCGTAGCCGCACTGGATAGTGTCATCTGCTTCCCGTCTGCAGAGACCTGCCAGCGGTCTTTTTGCGTGACCTGATTGTCACGCCTGAAGATTGAGTCCACCGTGTGCGGATCGACAAGCTGAAGCGAGACAGTGTCGTTGCGCGAATTCTTCAGGTCGTACGGTTTACCGTCAAAGCGCGCAGTGTAGCTGTAGTCACCCAGAAAGCGTACACCGCCGCTGTCATCCGCTTCGATCTTTACGAGAGAGCCTTGTCGCATCCTTGTCTTGCTCAGATCCTGTGTCCAATCGCCTGCAAACGGATCCTTTGGATCCTTCGTTCCGCCGGTTCGCACCCACACTGTGACCTGAGGAATATGGCCGGTGGCCGATGTCGTGCTCGTCAACTCCGTCCCATCCTTCGAGAGTTTCTCGATAACCGTGGCGACCAGAGCTTTATCCTTCATCTCCCTGACTTCCACCTGGTGCCTGTCCATCCGGTGCAATTCGATCTGGTTGAACCCAAGATTACCGGGCGCCGGCGCTTCATGTCCGTTCGTGTTCGCCGTGAAATCGAGATGGGTTTCGCCGGACATTACGACATGCATCCCGTTCCGGACAGAGGTGATCGAGAACCGGTTGGCTGGGTCCATGCTGGACTGTGCTGAGACCAGTGTCCATGACCCGATGCGGGGGTCCGCAGCCGGCGACTGGAAGGCGGCAAAGAGTGCGAGAAGCAGAAAGGTGCGAATGTGATCCTCCTCCATCGATGGAGAGTGTGTGGGTTGCGTGACACAATACCGGCAGCCTCCACGAGTTTATACCCGCTGTAGGATGCCGAAGTACGGGTACCTTCGAAGCACTTTTGGTAGAAAAACTCTCGCACACCTCTTCTCGCTCGGCACGTGCAATCGGTCGGCGGCGATCAGCGTCTATGGCATGATGAGTGCTATGCCTTTTCTCCGGGTTCTGGTGGCTGGGATCGTCCTCGCAGCGGCACTTGCACTACTGCCCTTTTCCTTCCATGCGGAACGCTCGCTCGAAACCGCGACTCGCGTGGAAGGCAGCCAGGCTGAAACTGTTCGGAACGAGCTGGCGGATCGCTTCCGGTCGCCCTTCGTGGACCGCGTCGTCCTGGTCGTTCAAGGGCTGCCTGCTGCGGATTCCGATGAAGGTACCTGGGCATTAGGCATGATAGTCGAAGCATTGAAGGCCCAGACCGGTGTCTCAGGCGTTGTCTCCTATCTCGATCTGCGCGATTCTATCTTTCTGGGCCGTGGCGGCGGAACATACATTCTCGTTGGACTGGCTTCAACCGACGTCCCGGTAGAGTCTCTCGTTCCAGGACTTCACATGCTGGCGAATTCGCTTGAGGGTCAGCTCAAGTCTCGTTACCCAGCGGTAAAGCTCGAGCTCACAGGCGAAATCCCGCTGAATTTCGATATTCGGCTGGCGAGCGCCAACGATGTGCGTCGCGGCGAAAGCCTGGTGATCCCGGCAACACTGGCACTGCTTTTGGTGGCATTTGGGAGCCTGATGGCAGCTCTGATTCCTCTGGCGGTTGGACAGCTTGCCATTGCAGCCACCCTCGCATTCACGGGATTTCTCGCCCACCGATGGCACCTGTCGATCCTGGTCCAGAATCTGGCGACCATGCTGGGGCTGGGCCTCGGCATCGACTACGGTCTGCTTATGGTCAGCCGGTTTCGAGAGGCCATTTCCACTGGACTCAGCGGACCAGAGGCGTCGCTCATCGCGGCACGCCAGGCTGGACGTACGCTACTCATCTCGGCGTCCGCCGTCTGCATCGGATTTCTCGCGCTCCTGACGGTGCCGATCAGCGAAATCCGCTCCATCGGTATCGCTGGGTTTCTCGTTGCAGGGTTGAGCGTGCTGCTTACCAACACGCTTGTTCCAGCGGTGCTGGCGCTCCTCGGCCGGCGGATCAATATGGGGCGCTTGCCCTTCGCGCCAAAACTCGATGCGCATCGTGCGCTGTATACAGGTGTTCGCTGGCGGCAATGGGGAAAGGTCATCGTTGCCCATCCCTGGATTGCGCTCGTGCTGGCAGGCACTCCCCTGTTGATGCTTGCGTTGCAGGTCCGGCATCTGGATACCAGCGTTCCCCAGGGAGACTGGCTTCCGCAGTCGGCGGAATCAGTGCATGCACTCCACACGCTGGAACATATGGACCGGGGCGGGATTGTTGAGTCGTTACGCCTCATCGTCGAGCTTCCAAACGATTCCATCACGCAGACTGACGCGGGTTGGAATGCATTGGATGGTCTCACCAAACGTCTTGCGAGCGATCTTCGCAGCGCCCGTGTGATTTCGATTACAACTATCGCGGAAAGCAATCGGTCATCTCTGCTAGAGCTCTCGCGGGAGACGCGCCGAACGCTTCTGAGCAGCGACGGACATGCCGCACTGATTGAAATCCTGCCCAAAAGCTCCGTGTCGCTACGCGATCAGGTTGACTGGGTGCGTGAGCTTAGAAAGACCGGCGCCCCTGCTCTGACTGGTGTCTCTGGCGCAACGCTGCTTGTGGGAGGCATCCCGGCTCTCAACGCGGATTACGAAACAATCATCAGAGATCGCTTCCCATCTGTCATGGGCCTGGTCGTCGGCGGTACGTTCCTTGCGCTCCTCTGTGGATTCCGATCGATCTTTGTCGCGATAAAAGCAATTGCGCTTAATCTCTTTTCCGTCGCTGCTTCCTTCGGGGCACTCGTTCTAGTCTTTCAGGACGGCTATGGCAGTTCGTTCCTCGGTGTACCCGAAGGAACGGGCAGTATTTTTCCACTCGTGCCGATCGTCACCTTTGCCATCGTCTTTGGCCTCAGCATGGATTACGAGGTGTTTCTCGTCGCGCGTGTGCTCGAAGCCAGACGAAGTGGCCTGAGCGAACTGGAGGCCATTCCGGAGGGCATGGCGCGCACCGCAGGCCTGATTACAAGCGCCGCCGCAATCATGATCGTCGTCTTTGCGGCATTCACCTTTGGAGGCTTCCTGGTCGTAAAGATGATCGGGTTCACTCTGGCAGTTGCTGTTTTGATTGACGCTACCGTTGTTCGGATCATCATTGGACCGGCACTGCTTCGTCTTGCGGGCGACTGGAATTGGTGGCCAGGCGGTCTCGAAAAATCAAAGATTTGAGGCCGTGTCGCATCGCAACTGCAAGGTCTCAAGAACGAAACTGATTTCCGTCGTGATCAGTTGCCCACCTATCCCAGCGCAAAGCCGGGATTCTCTGGACGATCAAGCTACTGAAGCCCATCAATTCTCATTGGCCAACAGCGCCCCCGAACGTATCGATTAGTCGCTAATGATAACGCTATTCCATCCGGTGATGGCCCTGGACAGCAACGCAGTTCTCGATGAACGCGTAATCGCCAATGCACTCTTCCACGGCACGCACGCGCTCACTCGCGTCCATTTTAACTTTGAGTTGGCCTTGCGACACTTTTCGCCGAAGCAGAGCTAGCATCGGAATGACATTGGCTGAAAAGGGTGAACGATGGCGCAAATGCGAGATCCACACGTGTTCCATGATGTATCCGGTAAGACGGTCATCTCCATCCGCCTCGGAGGTTTTAATGTTGACTTTGACCGTAATTAGCCTGCTTCTTTCTCTCTCCCAGGTGGTGATCTCGCTGCGCCGCAAGTAGCCAGAGCGATACCGCGAAAATGAAGGCACTCGCGGTCGCTACTGATCTTTCGCTTCTGGTCAGTAACGGGTGCAATCAAGCAGTAATTCAGGTTGTGTGCTATGTGGACTGCCCATTGCGGCAACAGAGAAATCGAAAATCTCCGGAGCACCCTTCAAGTCCGGAGATAGCTCTCTAGTCTCTTTCTCGGAGCGAAGAATGCAGAATTGGCGGGAAGAATCGTAAAGTTCGAACCTCGTCGATATGTTATTTATAAAAAGGACTTTATGGCGGAAGCGGAGGGATTCGAACCCCCGATACCCTTCCGGGTACGCCAGTTTTCAAGACTGGAGCCATCAACCACTCGGCCACGCTTCCACTCAACAAATTCTACATCGAAACCGCTTTTCAGGCTCCCAGCGCAAAAACCCGCGCCGCCTCCAGCAGCTTAGTCACCGACTCCATCGAGCAGGATTCCGAATAGATGCGCATCAGCGGCTCTGTCCCACTGGCCCTGAGCAGCAGCCAGGTTTCGGCGGCATTCGGCTTCGTCTTCGCCTCGGGATTGTCGAGGTAAAACTTCACTCCGTCCAGGGTCTCCACGCGCAGGATCGGCATTCCCGCAAAAGCCGTATCGCCTGCCGTCAATGCCTTAGCCCGAGCAATCGCCGAGTTCTTCAGCTCATCGGCAATGTGCAGATCGATACGCCCATACTGGTGCTCGCCGTACTCGGCCTGCAGGTCCGCGACCAGCTGGCCCAGCGTCTTGCGCTCCTCGGCCATCACATTGGCCAGCAGCAGTGCATTAAGCAGCCCATCGCGCTCCGGCAGGTGCCGCTGAAAGCCGATGCCGCCCGACTCCTCGCCGCCCATCACGATCTCGCGCTCCTGCATGTAGTCCACCACGTACTTGAAGCCGATGCCGTGCTCGTGGATCGTGCGGCTATACTTGGCGCAGATGCGGTCGAGCATCTTGGTGGTGTTGAAAGCACGCGTCACATCGCCCGGCCATCCCTTGCGCTTCAAGACCCAGCTCAGCAGGACAGAGAAAATCTTGTGCGGATCGACAAAGTTCCCGTCTTCATCGCATGCCCCAATGCGGTCGGCATCGCCGTCGGTGCACAGCCCGGCATCGCATTTGTTTACCACGACAGCATCGCAGAGCGCCTGAATATGCGACAGAATCGGCTCCGGATTGATCCCGGGGAACAGCGGGTTCACCTCACCGCGAATCTGCGTAAACTCGACGCCCAGCCGCGTGAAGACCCGACCGAGCAGGTTGCGCCCTGCTCCATACATCGAGTCGATTCCAAACTTAAATCCCGACCGCCCAATCAGATCCAGATCGGCAAACTTCTCGATTGCCGCCATATAGGGCGCGATAAAGTCGACCTCTTCAATGGCGGCAGGCTTATCCGTCTTTGGCACCGGAGCGCCCAGGTACGACTCGATCTCCGAGATGATCGAGGGGCTCCCCGAGCCTCCGTAGAATGCTTTGTACTTCACGCCATTCCACTGCGCCGGATTATGCGAAGAGGTAATCATGATGCCGCCGGCAGCGCCCCGCTCCCGCACGCCATAGCTCAGAGCGGGGGTCGGCGTAATCTCTTTGGCCAGCGCGACAGGAATCCCCGTCGCCGCCACAACTTCGGCACAAGTCCTGGCGAAGGCCTCCGACAGGAAACGCGAGTCATAGCCAATGCAGATACCCTTCGCGGCATCCTGCCTGGGGTCCGTTTGGGCATGAAGATACGCCGCGACCGCAGCCGCACACGTCCGCACATTCTCAAAGGTGAAATCGCTGGCAATAATACCCCGCCAGCCGTCCGTTCCAAACTTGATCACTGGATGCGCCATGCGTGCCGCTCGTCCTCCGTAGCCAATATCTTGCCCCAGTGTACCGCGCGGCGATTCCATATCGTCTCGCCAAGCGCAAAGGGCAGGTGAAGCCCATGCTTACGGAAGCACCAGATCGACAGTAAATCCAGCTTGTTTTGCCGCCTCTGCCAAACGTTGATCTCCAGTAAGGAATAGTTGCCCCGAAGTCTGCCCCTCGCACCAGGTCAGGGCAGCGGCCAACTGCAAGGCGTCCGCAGCTCGGAGCGGATAGAGCGCCAACAGAGATTTGGCGTCCGCGGTGATCTTGGCAGTGGGCTGGACGACGTCCCAGTCCTGGGCCAACTGATCTGCTACTGACCTTGCCTGGAAACAATCGGCATTGGAAATTGCACCCGACCGTAGTAAGCGCATCAGCGCGCTCTTGATCTCAACCGGAGTGCCCCACCAGACTGTGGTCGAGAACTGCCGATAGAGTTCATGGCAACGGCGAGAGATTCCCTGATTGACGCATAGTGGGATCAGAACGCTGGAATCCCAAAAAGCTTCCGCAGCCTTCATCGGTCCGCACGCTCTTCTTCCCAGAAAGCGTCAATGACTGCCTGGGGAATCATCGGATTGCCTGCCGGAACTGGTATATAGCGGGGCTCTCCTTTGGGCCGCCTTGGAGGAGTCAGGATCCCCTTCGCAATCAATCGCTCCCTCCGCGAAGATTCTCCCGTTACGCCCACCGGAACGATCCGCGCAATCGGCTGATTGCGGTCATAGACCAAGACCTCTTCCCCAGCACTGGCCATGCGGAGATGAGCGCTCAGGTGAGCCTTAAGTTCGCTGATCTTGACGGTTTTCATGCCTCAACTTTAGCAGAACCTGACCTACTAGGTCAGATTATGCTCGTGTGCAAGCCAACAAATCAGTTCAAATACAGCAGATACGCGCCCATACCCAGGCCCACGACAACCAGCAGCAGGCTTAGTACGACCGCATTCGTTGAGACTCGCCCGGCCACCCATGTCCCTGCTTTCAATTGCCGTACCGTACGCACATGCTGCAGGACGGCAGCCACATTCACAATCACTCCCAGGGCTACCAGCGCCACACCCGACGCCTGCGAAACCCCAGTCGCATGCACCGCCGCGTGCGTCTCGCTGGCACGCATCTCACGCAAAAAGAGGCCGAATCGCGATACCGCGAATCCGACCCCCATCAACCCTAATCCTGTCCGGATCCAGGCCAGAAACGTCCGTTCTTCCGCAAAATAGACCCGCGGATCGTCCTCCGGTCCGGCCACCCCGTATCTCCTTTTAGATCAGCTCCGTCCGTCCAGACCCGGCCAGCTCCTTCACAATCTTCCCCACATCCTGCGAATGCTTGCGGTGGGTGATCAGCAGCGCATCCTCGGTCTCGACAATCACCAGATCCTCAACTCCCACCAGAGCCACAAACTTCTTGGGGCTGTACACATAGTTGTTGTCCGCGTCGATCGTCAGGAAGCCGCCAGCCTCGGCCACATTGCCGTCTTCATCCCCGCGCAGCCGTGTCTCCACCTGGTACTCATACAGCGATTCCCACGAACCTAGGTCGTTCCAGCCAAACTCCACCGGCAGGCAGTAGAGCCGAGAATGATGCTCACCCTTTGCCGAACGCGGCTCCAGAATCGCGTAGTCCACGGAGATGTTCTCGCACAGAGGGTAGAGGTCTGCGAAGACCTCATCGAACTTGTCCGTGCCAAATGCCGCGGCAATCTGCTCCAGCAGCGGAGCCGTCTCCGGCAGATGCTCTCGCACTGCATTTGCCAGCGTCCGCGCCGACCATAGGAACATTCCCGAATTCCAGTAGTAATTCCCTGCCGCCACAAACTCCTCTGCCCGGTTGCGGCTAGGCTTCTCGGTAAACCGCCGCACATGCAGGCAGCCCTCGGCAATCTCGCCTGGGCCTTCATCGCCCGTCTCGATGTACCCGTAGCCGGTCTCAGCCCGCGTCGGCTCGATCCCCAGCACCACCATCACATCGCCCGAGGCCGCTAGTGCAATTCCCCGCTCGATCATCTTCAGGAAGCGCGGTTCGTCGCCAATCACATGGTCCGAGGGAAACACCCCGATCACAGCATCGGGATTGGTCTTCTCCACCAGAAATGCCGCTAGCCCGCAGGCCGGAGCCGTATTCCGCGCCACCGGCTCTTCGACGATCTGCCCCTTAGGGACGCCCGGCAACTGCGCCTGAATCTCCCCAGCCAGCAGCTCGTTCGTGATGACCCAGACCTGCTCCTGGCCGGCAATCGGTCCGAGCCGTTCTACCGTCTGCTGCAGCATCGAACGCTCCCCATCGAGCGCTAAAACCTGTTTTGCGCGAGCACGTCGAGAGCGAGGCCAGAAGCGCGTTCCGCTTCCCCCGGCCAGTATCACAGGGCAAAAATCAATCTTCGTCGTCATGGAAACGCTATCCTACCCCACACAGGCACAGCTTGCCTAGCGTCAATCACTTAAGTGTCGCGAATGAATAAGAAGCAAGAACCGCGATATACCAGAGAGTGAAACTGATTTGACGGCGTCAGAAATCCCCAAGGCTGTCCTTCGCGAATCTTCACAGCAAAAAGGGCAGGATAACCGATCTCCCACCCCGTATCTCGCTCTTACTTCAACCCGGCGAGGAAGTTCCCCAGCCGCTTGATTCCCTCATCGATCGTCTCCTTGGTCACCGGATACGAAAGCCGGATGTGGTGCGGAGTGCCAAACGCCTCGCCCGGCACCGCCACTACGTGCCCCTCATGCAGCAGCTTGGTCGCCAGTTCGGTAGCCGTCTTCGTCCCGCCCTTGCCGATATACGCGCTCACGTTGGGATACACATAGAACGCGCCGCCCGGCTTCGTGCACGTCACACCCGGAATCTCAGCAAGCCGCATCAGGATATGATCCCGCAACTCAATAAACTCTGCCCGGAACTCCGCCACGCACTGCTGCGAACCAGCCAGTGCCGCAATCGCGCCCTTCTGCACAAAGCTCGTTGCATTCGAGGTCGACTGCGACTGCAGCTTGCTCAGGTTGGCAATAATCTTCTTTGGCCCCAGCGCAAAGCCCGCGCGCCAGCCAGTCATCGCATAGGTCTTCGACAGCGAACCCAGCACGATCATGTGCTCCTTGGCCCACTGGAACGCGCCGCCCGAAACCGGCTTGCCCTCGTAGTTCAGGTACACATAGCACTCGTCGAGAATCAGGTAAATCCCGCGTTCATGCGCCACGCGCACAATCCGCTCCAGGTCCTCACCGGCAATCACATTGCCCGCCGGGTTCGACGGCGAATTCAGAATGATCGCCTTGGTCTTGTCGGTAATCAGCTTTTCGACCGCGTCCGCCGTAATGCGGAAGCTCTCCGCCTCTTCAGTCTCAAGGTAAACAACCTTTCCCCCCGCATACTGAATGATGTCCTTAAAGC